>ULNH01005875.1_pt1 | contig 45930 bp, 40 predicted proteins | sample 1951871 | NCBI WGS metagenome assembly ULNH01 (sample SAMEA4835572, study PRJEB28245) | human gut metagenome | biome: gut microbiome; material: fecal sample | place: Denmark | collected 2008 | reverse complement strand
GTGTTTTTTAAAGAAAAAATTAGGAATTTTTCATTCTATTTCGTATACGCAATAAATAAAAAAATTCCTAATATATTTTTTAAATTTTTATTTATTTGTTTTTTCTATAATTCCACCAGCAATCATAACATCATTTAGATAAAAAACTGCTGCTTGACCCGGTGTGACTGCACTATGGGGAGCGTCATAAGTGACGACCATTTCATCGCCTTCTAAATAAGTGATCGTAACACCTAAATCTTTTTGTCGGTAGCGGAATTTAGCGTTACAATGAAGAGGTAACTTATAGTCTTTTAGTAACCAATTTACCTGTTGAATGATACAAGAAGTCGATAATAACGCTTCATTACTTGGATCATCAGCGACGTAAAGAATGTTATGCTCTACATCTTTTCCACATACAAACCAGGAATGGTTGGTCGTTCCATGAATACCACCAATACCTAAGCCTTTTCTTTGTCCTAAGGTATAATATAAAACTCCATCATGTTTTCCGAGCACTTTTTTCGAATCAATATCCACAATATCGCCTGGTTGAGCAGGAATATAGTTTTGTAAAAATTGTTTAAAATGTCGTTCACCAATAAAGCAAACACCGGTTGAATCTTTTTTATGTGCAATTGGTAACGCTAATTCTTCAGCAATTCTTCTTACTTCTGGTTTATCAATATCCCCTAAAGGAAATAAACAAGAAGCAATTTGTTCTTCATTTAATTGCGAAAGAAAATACGTTTGATCTTTATTTAAATCTGCAGCTTTTTTTAAATAAACATGACCATCAATTTCTACTCTTTTGGCATAGTGGCCCGTAGCCATATAGGCGCAACCTTTTTCTTTAGCAAATTTTAAAAACGAATCAAACTTAATGTATTTATTACAGAAAATATCAGGGTTTGGCGTTCTTCCTTTTTCATATTCTTTTAAGAAATACGTAAAAACTTCATTCCAATATTCTTCAATAAAATCAATGCGGTAAAGTGGAATATCGAGGATTTCTGCTACTTTTTTCGCATCCTCATAATCCGCTTCTTGTGGACAACAAGGATCATTTAAAGTAGGATTCCCTAAAAAATCGCCATTCGTGATGGCATCCCAGTTTCGCATAAAGCCCGCTACGACATCATAGCCTTGTTTTTTTAATAAATAGGCTGCCACTGCGGAATCTACACCGCCAGATAAGCCAATCATCACTTTTTCTTTCATGCATTTTTCCTCCGCAATTCATCGCTATCTAAAATTAGCGTAAAAGGTCCATCATTCACTAAGGACACTTTCATATCCGCTCCAAAAACACCGCTTTGGGCATTTGGATATATTTCTCTTAATAAACTAAGCCAACGATCATATAGAACGGTCGCTTTTTGTGGTGCTAAGGCGTTAACAAAAGAGGGTCTTCTTCCTTTTCTAACATCAGCATATAAAGTAAACTGCGAAACGGATAAGATTTCTCCATGAACATCATCTAAAGATAAATTGGTTTTTCCTTGTTCATCCGCAAAAATACGAAGACCGATGATTTTATTCAGCATTTCTTTTAAAATGCTTTCATCATCGCCTTCTTGAAATCCGACCAAAAGAAGATAACCTTTTTTTATGATCCCTACGGTCTTTCCTTCGATATCGACATGAGCATTTTGAACAATTTGTAAAACAACGCGCATTTTCATCACCATAATTATTATAGAGAAATTAAAAGAAAATTGATATACTAATTAATGGAAGTGATGAAAATGAATGCACCTTTAGCGTACCGCGTACGTCCCCATACTTTAGATGACATTATTGGCCAAAAGCACTTAGTGGGTGAAGATGGCTTTTTACGTCATTTAATGGAATCAAATACTCTAGTCTCTATGATTTTTTATGGTCCACCTGGATCAGGAAAAACCACTTTAGCAGAAGCTTTTTCGCGTTCCATGGACGCTCATTTAATTAAGCTAAACGCTGTTACGAGCAACAAAAAAGAAATGGAAGCCGCTATTGAAGAATCGCGTTTATTTCCGCATCCAATTATCATCATGGATGAAGTTCACCGTTTAAGTAAAGATAAACAGGATTTATTGCTTCCTTTTATTGAATCGGGAACAATTTATTTAATTGGCGCCACTACCGCAAACCCTTATATTGCCATTAATCCCGCTATTCGAAGCCGCTGTCATCTTTTAGAAGTTAAACCTTTAACTCAAAAAGAAATTATAGAAGGTATTCATCGAGTGATTGAACTCCCTAATGGTTTAAACAATATGTATACCTTTAGTGATGAAGCCGTGGCTACGATTGCTCGCTTAGCCTCTGGTGATATGCGGTTTGCTATGAATTTAGTGGAAGTTGCCACATTAGGCTCTAAAAAAATGCACATTGAAAAAAGTGACATTGATGCCATTACTAAAATCCCTAATTATTTAATGGATCAAGATGAGAATGGTCACTATGATGCCGTCTCTGCTTTACAAAAATCGATTCGTGGAAGTGATGTCGATGCGGCGTTATATTATTTAGCCCGTTTATGTGCCGCTGGTGATTTAGAAAGCATTGAAAGACGATTACTCGTTACTGCTTATGAAGATATCGGTTTAGCAAATCCTCAAGCCGTCACCCGCTGTGCGACCGCTTTAGAAAGCGCAAGAAAAGTTGGCCTCCCTGAAGCCGTCATTCCTCTAGGATTTACGGTATGTGATTTAGCACTCTCTCCAAAATCAAAAGTGGCTTGTAACGCCATCCATAAAGCAATGGATGTTGCTACCTCATCACCTTTAGATGTCATGGATTATTTAAAACTTACTCCTGTTAACGTCCAAGAAGAAGATAAATATCCTTATGACCGTCCCGATATATGGGAAAAGATTCAATATCTTCCTGAACTCATTAAAAACATGCAATTTTATGAACCAAGCGACCATTCAAGTTATGAACGCGCTTTAAATGAAAATTATCGTAGGCTTAAAAAACAAGGTCGTTCTAAAGACCTTAGAAGACTCAAGAAATTATAAATTCTTACGTTTCTTTGCACTGGATCTAGAAAATAGATCGAGTGCTTTTTTTGTATCTAAAGGACAGAAGGGGTATAAATACGGCATATCCCATGTTTTTAAACAAGATAGATAAATGTATAAAAGGGTTATCCCGATTAAAAAGCCTACTTTTCCACCCACCGCGACAAATAAAATAAGAATTAATTTCATAACTTTATTGGCCATAGATAATTCATAACTCGGTGTAGCAAATCCACAAATAGCGGAAATTGCGCACATTAAAATAATCTCAGGAAGAAATAATCCTAAGTCTAAAGAAACTTGGGATAATACTATCGCGGCAATTAAACCCACGGCACTGGTTAATTGAGTTGGCGTATGAATGGAAGCAATCCGCAAAAGTTCAAAGATCAATTCCGCAACAAAGATTTGTACCACTAAAAGATGGCTATTCTGTAAGGTGACTTCAATTTCTAAGCCATTATGAAAACCATCCGTTTTAACTAACGCTAGCCAAAGCGGAAGAAGTAAAAACGATAAAAGAACAGCAATACTTCGTAATAGTCTTGTAAAGCTACCAATTAAGGGAGATTGACGAAATTCTTCAACGTGCTTGGTATGATCAATAAACGTCGTAGGCGTAATAATGACACTCGCTGAAGTATCGCAGATTAAAAGAATCTTTCCATTCATTAAATTGATGCTTGCTACATCTGGACGTTCCGTATAGCGAACTAAAGGAAACGGCGAAAATCGTTGTTTAAATAAAATTTCTTCTAAAGCGCGATCAGACATCACTAAGGAATTCACATCGATTTCTTGAATTTTCTTTTTTAAGTCCTCAACAATACCTAAATCTGCTTGATCAGATAGATAACAAACCGCAACAGAAATGGCACTTTTTTTCGAAACGTTAAAAGTTTCAATCATTAAATGGGTATCTTTAATTCTTCTACGAATCAATCCAACGTTCGTATTAATGGATTCGGTAAAACCATCTCTCGAGCCACGAATCGTTTGTTCGCTTGTCGGCTCACTAATCGCTCTAGAGGGATAAGAACGAACATCAATTACCATGGCTGATTTTAGATTTTCCAACAATAAAATGGCATTTCCAGAAAACAAATCATCTAGAATTTCTTCTTGATTGTTTTTTTTTAAAACCGAACCATTAAAAAGCGTTTTTTCCATTGTAGAAGCTGACCACGCTACTTTGATACCTTCTAATAAATTCGTAATAGCCACTTCATTCACTAAGCTAGATAAATAATACAAAACACCCTTTTTTAAACCAAGCCCCACTTCTCTACGCACGACATCAAAGTTTTCATATAGATGCGTTTGCGTCATTAAATATAAATCTAATTTCTCATCGTAACGCATATTAGGCATCTCCTTTAGGGCGCGTTAAAAGCGCCGCTACTGTAGCGGTTACCGTTACTAAAGATAAAACATAAGATGCGTTTTTTAATAAACCTTTTAAAATACCCATGAAGCCTTCTTCTTTAGCGCCTTCTATAGCGGAATGCGCTAAAACGTGACCAAAATTGGTAATCGGCGTCATTGCGCCTCCTCCACAATAAGATAAAAAGAAATCATAGATGCCAAAAGATTCTAATAAAACCCCAACAACAACGAACATGCTCGTAATATGTCCGGGGGTTAATTTCGTATATTCATAGAGTAGTTGTCCTAAAAAGCTTAAAAGGCCAGCAAACAAAAATGCGTATAAATACGTCATAACTATGCCTCTTTTCTTTCTAAGGTAATCGCGTGAGCGATAACAGGAATCGAATGTTTTTGTTGAGAAAGGGTGGGCGAAAATAAAGCACCTGTTGCGACAATTAAAACGCGCTTCAATGTACCTTTTAACATTTCTTTTAAAACATAACCCGCTAAAAAAACCGCAATACAACCAGGCCCACTTCCACCGGCATATACTTTTTCTTTTTCGCGGTGAAAAATTAAGTTTCCCGCATCTAAATGATTTTTTAAATCAATCCCATCTTCTTTAAAACAAGCTTTTAAAACCTTAGTACCTATCAAAGATAAGTCACCCGTAATAATTGCGTCATAATCCTCCATTGTTTCATTTTGACTCTTTAAATGATCCCTAATGGTATGATATGCAGCATAAGCCATAGGACTCCCCATATCATTTAGATTTGCTAAATTTGGATCATACACTTTTCCATAGGTCAGTCCGGTAATTTGAATCGGAGATGGATCTCTAGAAACGATAAAACTTGCACTGCCCGTTACTGTAATCGTACTTGAATCTTTCTTTTGGATTCCATAGTCATTAGGATAACGGAATTGTCGTTCCGCTACACTTTTAGAAGAACTTGTAAACACTAAACCATGCAGAATATACTTATTATCGACATACGTCGCTGCTAAACCTAACGCTAAAGGTAAGGTTGCACATGCACTATATACCCCAATCGCAGCGCTTGATAAATCTTTCATCACTCTAGAAGTAATGGCAATTTGATTACTTAAATCCCCACCAAAAACAAGAGGAATTTCGCCAATTTCGGTTTTGCCTTTAAGTAACACTAGTTCAATCGCTCTTCTAGCTAAATGAATTTCTCCTTCTTCAAATGTTTTTTCTCCGACATAATCATCTTTTACGCTTTCATCAAAATAATCGCCATAAGGTCCCTCTTTTTCTTTTTTTCCGACAATCGAAGAAAAAGATTTGATGAAAACATGATGAAAATTCATATGGAAACTCATAGGCTCACTCCTATAAGACTTAATAAGAAGCGAATCACTGCGTAAATAAACGCACTAAAAATGCCATAGGTAATCACACTACCCGCTAAATAAAACATACGTGAACCTAAGCCATAGATTGGACCTTCAAATTTTGATTCAATCGCAGATGATGCCATCGAGTTAGCGAATCCAGAAGTCGGAATGAATAAACCGGCTCCAAATTTTCGTGCTAATTTTTTATAAGTTCCCGTCATCGTTAAAATCGTGGTAAGAATAATAATTACACTGGTAGAAATAAGGCCGGCATTTTCTTTCGTTGCCCCTAAATAACGAAAACTCATATCATAAATAAAATGCGCAAATAAGCCCATACATCCACCAACCAAGAAAGCGAATAAAAGATGTTTTCCCTTCTTCTCTTTTACTTGGTTTTCTTTTACAATTTCTTGAAAACGTTCGTCTTTCATCGTACCACCTCATTTTTATTGTGTTAAAAAAGAGGTGATTTCATTCATGAGACCAACATTCGCTTTAATTTTTCTAAAATCTTTTTTTCCATTCTAGAAATTTGGACTTGCGATACAAAGAAACGCTCCGCACATTCTTGCTGTTTCATTTCATCAAAATATCGCATTTTAATTAATAACTGTTCTTTTGGATCTAGTTTTTTTAAAGCTTCTAATAAATCCATTTTATCTAGTTCTTCTATAACATCATTTTCTCCTAAAGTATCTTCAAAGACAAAATGATCATCATCCATTGGAGTCGATAATGAAGTTGGATAGTAATGAGATTCAATCGCCATATGAATATCTTCTCTAGGTACATCAAGTTCTTTCGCTAAATCATCAATGGTCACTGCTCTTTCTAACTTCATTTCTAACTCTTTTTCTTTCTTTTGGATTTTTAAATAGAGTTCTTTATATTGTCGAGATACTTTAATGACGCCATCATCACGGAAAAAGCGTTTGATTTCTCCTAAGATTAATGGCACAGCATACGTAGAAAATTGTACACCAAAATTCTCATCAAATTGTTGAATGGCTTTTAATAAGCCTAACATACCTACACTCACTAAATCTTCTTTATCGACCATACCGCTTTGATAACGAGAACATAAGGAAATCACTAAGGGCGTATGGATTTTACAAGCTTCATCTAGCGCTTGCTTATCGCCATCTTTCGCTCTTTTTAATAAGTCGTAATCCACATTACTTGTCGCCATAAGCGTAAGTTAAAGCATTTGAAAAAACTTTTTTAATTGTGATTTTTGTTCCCATGCCAATCACTGAACGAATGGCAAATTCATTGCTTAATGATTGAATAATTGTTAATCCCATACCCGCTCTTTCTAAATCAGGACGTGTGGTAAAACTTGGCTTTAACGCTAATTCGATATTATCGATACCAATACCATAATCGCTGATGATTAGTGTTAACGAATCTTTATCGATGGTAGCTTTCATCACCACCTCTTTACTTGCATCTAAACGATAACCATGAATAATCGCGTTACTCACCGCTTCAGAAACGATAGTTTTCACTTCACTTATTTCATCCATCGTTGGATTTAAAGGGGCAATAAAAGAAGTCACAACCATACGCGCAAAAGACTCATTCATCAACGTGGCACTAAAACGTACTTCCATTGTGTTCATGCATTAATCCTCACTTTCTTTTTAAACGCCACTACGCTTCGATATTCTTCCATAATGGAAAATAGTCCCGTCATCTCAATGAGTTTTCTTGTGTAGGTCGTGAGCCCCATCACGCCACAAAAGCCACCTTTTCGACGAATTTCGTTATATCTTCCTAAAATAAGACCAATACCTGAAGAATCTAAAAAACTTAAATTTGAAAAATCCCATAAGAGAAACTTAGCCCCATATTGTTCCATTTCACTTTGGATTAAACTGCGATAAGACATAACCCTCAATGAATCTAAATCACCAGAAATCGCAATGATGATACCATCTTCAAAGGGTGTGATACGTATTTTGCTTTCCATAAGCCCCTCCTTAGATGATAGTCTAGCAAAAGAAAAAAACGTCGTTAGGAAAAACGACGTTCTTCGACAAAACCCGATAAAAAAGCGTTCGACAAATTACGCTAAAAAACGCAAGAACATATCTTTAAAGTAATCAATAAAATGCATCATTTCTACATCTTCTAAAATCGTTAAAGGATAAGAAGTTACATTTTGATAAGGATCTTCCACATCTAAATAGCCAACAATATCTCCCGCTTTTAAAGGCGCATTCATTTCTTCAATTCTCGCTTTGATCTTTAAATCTTCCACTTTCACGCCTTTATCCACGACAAGATTAATCTCACTTTTGGTAACAATGGGTGTATCTTTCTTTTTTGCTTTTAAGAAAGTATACGTTAATAATTCTTCATGCATGGGGAATAGCTTAATGTTTTCTAAGTTACTAAAACCCGCATTTAATAAAGCCGTAGTATCTTGCGCCCGATGCTCGATGGAATCTTCATGCATTACTACAGAAATTAGACGAATATGATTTCGCATCGCCGTGGCTGTTAAATTATAACCCGCTAACCGGGTATAGCCCGTTTTTAATCCATCCATTCCTTCATAATGGCCTAACATTTTATTGGTATTCACAAGCCAGAAAGGAGACGAGGTATTTTCTCTTACATACGCTTCTTTTAAACGCGTGAACTGAAATAATTTCTCTTGGAATTTCACTAAAGCTTGCGCCACAATCGACATATCGCGAGGTGTCGTTACATGTTCTTCATCATCAAAACCTGTAGGATTTTTAAAATGAGTGTTTTTCATTTCCATTTCTTTAGCAGTATCATTCATCTTTTTTACAAAGCCTTCTGTAGAACCACATAAGTGTTCTCCTAAAGCGGTAATGGCGTCGTTCGCGGAATTAATCGCTACCGCTTTAAAAAGGTCTTTTACTGACATTTTTTCATTCGGTTCAAGAAAGATTTGGGTGCCACCCATACTCGAAGCATAAGAGGAACAAATGACTTCATCATCAAAACTTAATTTTTCTTTTTCAATTGCATCTAAAATTAAATACATGCCCATCATTTTGGTCATGCTCGCTGGATAATGCTTTTCATCCGCATTCTTTTCAAAAAGCACCCGTCCTGATTGTGCCTCAATTAAAATCGCGGCATCCGTATGTAATGAAACTTCTATCTTCGGTGCTTCTTTTCTAGCCACCTTTTTCATTGGTGTAAATACGCTAAAGATGAGTAAAATTGTAAGCCATAGTTTTCCCATGAAATTCACCTCAAGAAAATGTATGAAAAAATGAAAAAATATAGAACGAATTCATGATATAAAAAATAGGGTTTTTATTGTTTTTAATTTTAAATTTTGCTATGCTTTTTTTAGAAAAAAATGAATGGGGGATGAAACTATAATGGAAGAAGAAAATATAGAACAAGCGATGGAAAGAATCGCAAGCAACTACCGCAACACTTTTTATTCACCTTCTAAAGCGGAAGCAAAAATTGAAATCACACCGCGTGTAGAAGGAAAAAAAGTAATTTTTAAAACGAATCTTGTGTTTAATCACTTAGATCGTTTTAAAGATCAAGCAGAAGATGATGAATTTATGGAACGCCTTCAATTTGAAATGGAAATCATGATTGCCCGCATTCGATTTAATGTCGACCAATGGGAACGCGCTCATGAAGGTGCGATTGAATTCTTAGATTTTGAATAATATGAAAAAAAACAGGCTATTGCATCTTTAAATGTGACAATAACCTGTTTTTTCATCATTGATAATTGAACGTAATATAGTAATCGTTAGATAACCAAACTAAATAGGCTTGACATCTTGCAGCATCATTATAATAATAGTCAATTCTTTTTCCATTATCATCTTCATAATTAGCTCTAATTTTATTTTTCCGATAATCCTTTAAATTAGTGAAGGTGTAATTCGTTACTACTTCTTGTTCATCTTTGGAATAAAGTTGAATATAATAATATTTATTTTTTCTATCTTTTGAAGTGTCTTCAACGGTATTTTTTCCATCATAATTTTGAAATTCTTCTTCCGTAATGGCTTGAATTTCTAAAACATAATTCATACCCTTTTTTTGACCTTGGAAAGTTCCTTCAACTAGGTAATCTTCTTTGGCCGTTAAGCGATAATATGCAATTGCCCCATATTGATATATTCCGTATAGAATAGAAGGCGCAAATAAAACAAGACTATAAAGAACAACAGGAATCGTTAAAACACAAATGAAGATAATGGCTGCTTTGTGACTTTTTTCTTTTTTCATTGTTCTTCCCCCTCATTCATATAATATGTGCCAATATTACACTAACACCTACTAGAAATTTAAAATTACAAAAACTTTTCTCTTCTAACTATTTTATTTTTTTAACTATTTAAAGTCACAATATGTCTTATATATTTTAATAATAACATAAATATCATTTAAAGCAATAGTTCGCATTAATTATTACTTTGCCCATTCAATCATCTAATGATAAATTTTCTATATTTTTCATTTTCTAAATTAACGTTTTACCGCTAGTTATTTTTTTTATTTTCTTATACAATAAGTAGGGTGAGTTTATGGATTTTAAAGAAAATTTATATCAACATTATCCGCATGATATAGTAGATGAACTACTTCTATCTTTAGAAAAAGAAAGCGTACATGCCGCTTTATTAAATCCTAAAAAAATGAGCGATGAGACTTTTTTATCGCTTTTTCCGCATGTAAAAAAACACCCCTTCATTCCCCATGCTTTTTATTATGATAAAAACGAATATCCTTTAGGAAAAAATATTTTCCATGATGCGGGCGCTTATTATCTTCAAGATCCTAGCGCGATGTTAGTAGCGGCTTTTTTACCAATATCTAAAGGTGATTATATTTTAGATATGTGTGCGGCACCGGGAGGAAAAACGATTCAAACCGCTTTTCATGAAGGGGTAACCGTGGTCGCTAACGACTTATCCTATTCCCGTGCTTTAACGCTTTCTAGTAATATTGAAAGAATGGGGCTTGGTAACGTAATGGTTACTGCGATGAATTTACATCAATTTCCTTCGAGTTATCATCATTTCTTCGATTCTATTATTTTAGATGCCCCTTGTAGTGGTTCAGGCATGTTTAGAAAACAAGAAGAAATGCGTCTAGATTGGACGTATAATAAAGTGCTTGAATGCACTAAAACGCAAAAAGAGCTTCTTTCTTTAGCGGATTCTTTTCTTAAACCTGGTGGTCACTTACTTTATTCTACCTGTTCTTTTTCTTATGAAGAAGATGAGGCACCCATTTTAGACTTTTTAAATGAACATGAAGATTATGAACTCATTTCTTTACCTTCTTCTCCTTCTTTTTATGAACATCCTTCTTTAAAAGGTTCTATTCACCTTTTCCCTTCTTTATATCAAGGAGAAGGCCAATTCATTGCTTTACTTCATAAAAAAGGAAATAAAGAAGTTACTTTAATGAAAAAAGGAAAAAAAGATAAACAGAACTTTCCTTTTTTAAAAGATTTCAGTTTACCTTCACTTGATTATTTATTAAAAAACGATACACTCTACGGCTTATCTTCTTATTTACCTACAGAAAAAATGACGGTAATCCGCTACGGACTAGAGATTGGAGAAATCAAAAAAGATCGTTTCTTACCTAGCCATGCTCTTTCTCACTTTTTATCGTGGGATAGGAACATCATCTTAAACGAAGAAGACGTTAAAAAATATATTCATGGTGATACATTATCCTGCGATACTTCTCTATCTGGATATTATATAGCGACCTATCTAGATGTAGCTTTAGGCTTTTTAAAAGCTACCCAAGGTACACTTAAAAACTTTTATCCCAAAGGATTAAGGCGTTAAAAAAGGAGTGTTTTCACTCCTTTTCATTTTCTTGATGACTTGAAATTTCGATTTTTTCTTCTTTATTCTTTAATTCTTCACTAGCGTATTGAAGCACTAAAGAAAGAATTAAATACATAACGCCCATAACGATAGCGCCTGAATGATCTAAATCTACTTCAACGACATCAGTTAATGTTGCTTTTAAAATTGCTTGTACAATAGCGGCTAATATAAATGTTCCTAAAGAAACTGCAATCTTTAAAATGCCTAAACGGCGCATTTCTTTTGCTCCTTCTAAAGTTAAAGGCGTACCAGCAATTAATTCATGTTTGAAATAAAGTTCTGCAAATTTAGCAATCGCGATTTCTCCTGCCATCATAACGATACCGACAGCTAAAGTTGTATACATGGTTCCCATACTCATTCCTGAGTCATTTTGAATCATGCTTCCAATTGTCACACCATTAATTTCAATGGTCTCAATCCCACAAGCTAACGATAGAATTCCTAGCAAACTCAAACTTGCACCTACAATACATAAAATAAAAGCAATTTTACTTAGAATTTGACCTATTTTGCATAGGACTTGAATAATTTTTAACGATTTCATTTTCTTTTCCCCTTTGGAATTGACTATATTCTTTTCAATTCCTATAAGAGAATATCATATTATTGAACATTATTCAATTATTTTCTTCGCTAGAAAATTTTTCTAATGTCAAAAGTTGCAGGACATCTGAAGCAAAGTAGCAGCGTTTCTCTTTCGCCATTTTTCTTATATCACGATAACTCTTTTTCATGTTCTCATTTATATTACGAACATAAAGAATTTCAAAGACTTCTTGTAAGAAATTAAAATTATCTTTCGAAAGATTTTCTTCATGCGGTAACAAAGAAAGTTGATAAAGCATTTTAGAAATCAAATGATTTAAAACGTCAATCCAGTTTTCTCCCAAGGAGAAATACTGTTCTTGATAAGAAAGAAGTCGTTCTTTCGCTTTTTCATCTTTAAAAGTAAGGTGCGCTAATTTGCCCTTGCCCGTAATTTGAATTAAATCTTGATAACAATATTCGGAAGCAAAATAAGTAGCGAACAAAGCGTGAACAATATTTCCTTCTCCTGCAAAATTACGAGAAATAAAATGTTGTTTTAAAGCAAGAGCTAAACGTTTTCTTTCTAGCATCGTTAACTTTTGAATTTCTTCTTCTTTTTCATTATCTTGAAGGTACTCTAAAATAATATCTTCAATCGGTCTTGAATCAAAAGCCAAAATTTCAAAATAAAGATAAGCTAAAATATTACGTAAATGTTGATTTAAAAAAGACGCTGAAACTAAGTTTAAATCTAAATCAATTCGCTTTTCATCTTCTAATTGATCAATTAAAAGATGAATGGATTGCATCATGATTTCATATTCAGTTTTAGGCATTGGTCGATTTTCTAATGCATTCATAAAATATAGAATTAAGAAATTACATAAAATCAAAGGATTGGAGGTAATCGGAATATGGAGCTCAGCAACTTCCTTTTGAAAAAGCGGATAATCTTCTTCCTCACTAAATAAGGTGACTTCTTCTTGGTGATTTGCCATATCTCTTAATTGCGATGCATTGAATAAATTCATAATAGAAACAAATAATTCTCTCTGCTCTTTTTCATTAAAGGAAGGTAAGGTAAATATCATTAAAGAAGAAAGTTCAGCGATATGAATTTTTTCAACAATACGAGAAGTAAAAATGAAATGCGTGGATTTGTTTTTGTTATATTTTAAAACAAAATCACTCCACATTTTTTCAAAAATTTGAAGCCATTTTTTCCGGTCATTTCCTAATTCATCTATAGCGTCTAATAAGAAATAAATTTGTTTATTTTCTTGTAGGAAAAGTTGAATAAATTTTTCATTACGGAAAGGAATATTCTTTTCCACTTCATCTAATTCTTTTTGAAAGACTTCTTCTTTTAAGAAAGCAATAAAATCTTCAGCATCTACTTCTTTTGAAAGCTTCGCCACATAATTTTTTAACTGCGTTAAGGGAAAACGAAAGAAAATCGTAGAAGCGTTATCTTGACTAAAGAAGCGATGTTCTAAATTTTGTAGATAAACGGATTTTCCTCTTCCACCCGGTGCCACAATTAAAGAAAGCTCATTTTTCAATAAGTCTTCTTCACTATAAAAAACAGATTCATCTTTTTTCGTGTAGAGCGCCAATTTTCTAGAAATGTAACCTTTTTCAATATTGCTCGTTAAATCTACCATATTCGCATAACGATCAAAATTAAACGTGTTTAAAATAAACATACTAAACATGGCTGTTTTTCTATGTCTAACATTACGATACGTTTTAAAAGCGCCCGTGGTTAACGAATTGATGATATTATCAATCATATATTGCGGTTCTGTCACATATAACGGTGATAAATCAAAGTCGATAAAGATACGCATTGGATGCTCTTTTGGTAGTTCACTTAAAGCTTGACGGATTTCATTTTCTGGACCATCATACATTGCTTTAATACAAGAAATATCGATTTCTCCATTTTTTACCCGATCATAAATCGCTTGAACTTCCATTTGCACATAGGCACTTTTAATAGCTTTTAAACTTAATAACACTAAGAAAGTTTTTGCGTTTTTTATCGCAAGTAAACACGTCTCACTAATAAATCCTTCGCAACTTGCATTACTATGCCATACTTTTAAATTGCCTTGTTTTAAAATTTCAGAAATTTGAATCGAAAGTTCTTCCGAATAATGATTCCAAGAAATGAAAACGTGGCTTGGTTCAACACCAACTTCTTGCAAGCGTTTTAATTCTAATTTCTTTTCTACTCTTTCTAAGGATTCTTTCGCTAAAGAATAACCATGTTCTATCGCTCTTTTATAATATTCAATGGCTAAGTCATAGGATAACGTTACCCCAAAGCCATTTTCGTACAAGTCCGCTAAATGGAATTCTGCTAAAGCGTGATTCTTTTGGGAAGCTAACGCATAATATTTGGCCGCTAAAGCATAACTTTGCATCGTACCTACCCCGTTAGCGTAGCACCCTGCTAAACTCACTTGTGCACTTAAATAACCACTTTCTGCTGCCATTTTATAATAAGAAAATGCCTTTTGATAGTCTTGTTCAATGCCGATTCCATCATAATAATGATTACCTAATTCATACATTGCGCCTAAATGTTCTTTTTCAGCCGCTTTGATATACCAAGATACCGCTTTTTCATGATTTACGCTGATACCGGTACCTTTATCATAACATTCTGCAAGATAAAACATGGCTTCTACATGTTCATTTTGAGCGGCTAAAGAGAATTGATAAAAAGCAGCGGGCGGATTTCTTAAAGTCATGCTCCCCGTATAATAAGCGTAACCTAAAAGAAATTCCGCTTCGGATATATCCACTTCTTTTTGTTTACTATCAATCATTGCATTTAAAAGATAACTTGCCTTTACGATATCTTTTTTAACCCCTCTACCCTTTAAATAACATAAAACAATTTCATACATTACCAGTACAGATTGACTTTTATGGAAATGATATTGATAAAGATAAGAAAAAGCAATCTCTTCATTTTTCTCTACGCCAACACCATTCTGGTAGCATTTTACAATATCTAAAGTACATGCTTCATCATAATAAGTAGCGCCTAATAAGAAATGGTTAAAGGCACTTTCTTCATTCTTTGTCACATACTTTCCTTCTAAATCGATTTGTCCTAAAACGTGTGATGCTAGATAAAATCGATTTTCCTCTGCTTCTTTTAAAAGTGCGAGGCCATAGGTTATATCTTGTTCAACCACTATTCCGTTTAAATAAAAATGACTTAAATAATAAGGAGCACTTAGAATATGATGCTCATAAGCATTTTTAAAACAAGAAAAAGCTTTTTCTTCATCTTTTTGATAAGCTTTTCCTTCTAAATACATCATTCCCAAAAGAATATCTGCTTCTTCTACTCCACGCTTTTGACTTTCTAATAACATATTTTTAGCTTGTTCATCATTTGGTGTTACACCTAAGCCATAATAAAGCGCTTCTGCCATTTTATAATACGCTCTAGCATTATCACACCGATAAGCGGCATGTGAATACATTTCAAATGCTTTTTTAAAATTAGGAATATGCTTACCATCACTAATTTCATAAGCTTCAGCTAAAAGATAAGCCGCTTCACTATATCCCATTTTAAAAGATAAATCTAAAAAGCGAAAAGCTGCGTCGATATCTTTTTTTATAATTTTTCCTTCTAAATTCAGTTTACCCAATTGATAATAGGCTTTTTTAATCGTTTCTTTTGAACCTTTTAATGCTTGATTTAAGCTATTCATCATTGCATCATAATCAAACTTCTTTTCATAAAGAATACTCGCTTCATAAGATGCATCATAGTTGCCCAAACGTTCTGCCAAAGATAAATATCTTAAAGCCTCTTCTTCATTCTTTTTTACTAGCCACCCATTTTTAAGCCATAGGCCCATATGGTAGGCACCAAAGCCATAAAGTTCTTCATTAAAATCTTTTTGTCCGATTTCCTTTTTTAAGAAGTCTTTTAAAATGTTATAGGCTTTCTTTAAAAGCTCTTCATTATTTACATCTTTTTCCGAAATTTCAACGATATACTTTCCTGCTTCTAAAATACCTTCTTGATAAGCATGAGAAAAATAGTCTAACGCTAATAAGACATTCGGCGTAATTTCGGTGCTTTGATAATATATCTTACCTAATTCTAAATCTGCCTCTTTTATGCCTTTAAAAGAAGCATGTTTTAATAATTCAATGGCCGTATTTATATCATGAACTTTCATATCGTTATCAAGCATACAATAAGCAGCGTATAAATAGCTATTTTCCATACCATTTAATGCCGCGCGTTGAAACCAATAGCAAGCACTAGTGATATCTTTTTTTATCACCGTTCCATAAAAAAGATAAGTGCCTACTTTTTCCATCGCTTTAGAATAACCTTGCATTGCCGCTTGATAATAAAGCGCAAAAGCTTTACTTTCATTTCGAATGGTTCCTGTCCCATGTTCATAACAATGTCCTAAATTAAATAAACCAACTGCATAATTTTGTTGAGCCGATAACGAAGCATAATAGAAAGATTTTTGATAATCAATAGCGATGCCTTCTGCTCCTGTTCCATAATAGTAGCTAATTATATTTTGCGCACGTGCATCGTTAGACTCTGCAGCTTTTAAAAAGCAGGCAAAGGCTTTAGAAATATCTTTAACTACTCCTGCATCACCTTGTTCATAACAATATCCTAATAATAATTGTTTTTCTATGGAATTGGGTAAAGCAAAAACTCGTTGAAACAACGATGTTTTGTCTTTTAAAATTAAACTATACGGATGATAATGACTATCAATAACGAGTCCAATAAAATCTTGCGAAGAAGCAACAACTTGTTGATGAAAAAATATGGAATAAGTTGTGGTTCTGCTTCTTTTTTATTCTCTTCATTTAACTTATATAAAAGATAAGATTTCTTATCATTGATAAAAGAAGCCTTCAACAATATTTCCTTTTTAGAAATTTCATTTAAAAGATTATGAAGAAAATAAAGTCCGCAAGACTTTGTTTCTTTATTACCTTCTTGATTCTTTTCATGATTTGAATGAAACTCCATTTTTTCGGCTCCTTTAACACCTTATATCATAGCAAAAATGACGCAATTTCGAAATATTTTCTCTATATTTTCCAAAAAAGGCAATGAAAAAAGAAGCTAAATGCATTGATTTCGTGTTAAAACTTTTTCATATTTAGCTTCTTTTGTTTTTTATTAAAATGAAAAATTAGAATTCGGCTAAACTATATTTCTTTTTGCCACGACGCACTACTAAGAAACGTTGATCAATGGCCATGCTCGGATTTAAAAGCGTGGTTTCATCAGTAACCTTTTGTCCATTAATGGTAATGGCGCCATTCTTTACAAATTCACGGGCTTCTCGTTTTGAACTAGCAACACCTAAGGCGATTAAAGTCTCTAATAAAGGTGCATTTTCTTCAATGTGAGTTTTTGGGAAATCACTAAAAGCCATTTCAATTTCTTTAGCACTTAAAGAAGCAATATCCCCTTTAAATAAAGCATCGGTAATACGTAAAGCTTGATCTAAGCCCTCTTGTCCGTGGATGAGTTTCGTCATTTCTCTTGCTAATGTTTTTTGCGCTAATCGGGTTTCAGGCGCTTTCTTCCATTCTTCTTCAATACTTGCAATTTCTTCTAAAGATAAGAAAGTAAATTGTTTCATCTTTTTAATCACATCGCTATCAGGAAGATTGAACCAGAATTGATAGAATTCATACGGTGATGTTTTATCTTTATCTAACCATACGGATTTTCCCGCTTCTGATTTACCAAACTTCGTACCATCAGGTTTTAAAATTAAAGGAATGGTCATAGCATAGACTTTGGTTTCGCTACCTTCTTTTTTACGAATGAGCTCGGTTCCTGCGGTCATATTGCCCCATTGGTCTTGACCACCAATTTGTACTTCGCAGTTCATCGTTTTAAATAAATGATACCAGTCCATGGCTTGTAAGATTTGGTAAGAGAATTCGGTATAAGAAATACCACTATCTAAACGCGCCTTTACGGTTTCTTTATTGATCATGGTATTGACGTTAAATTCTTTACCATAAAAACGTAAGAAATCAATGACGCTTAAATTTTTCGTCCAATCTAAGTTATTCACAATGGTATGGAAACCAAAGAGGGTTTCTACTTGATGGGCTAATTTACGAGCGTTTTCATTGGTGGTTTCTAAAGAAAGCATTTTTCTTTCGCCTTGTTGTTTTGGATCACCAATTTGTCCGGTCGCGCCACCCACAAGAAGAATGGGGTGATGGCCTCTTTGTTCTAATCTTTTAGCGACTAAGTACGTCACTAAGTGACCGACGTGCAAAGAATCACCCGTTGGGTCACAACCTAAATAGAACGTCACCTTATGGGTTTCTAAGTAATTTTCAAAATCTTCCGAAGTGGTTTGAAAGAATAATTCGCGAGCTTTAAGTTCTTCTAATAATGTCATATTTCATCTCTCCTTTTTAAAAAAAGCGCCCCTAGACAACTGTCTAAGGACGCTAAAATAACGCGGTACCACCTTAGTTAGAGTTAACATAACTCTCCCTTATGTGCGTAAATAACGCTACGCCTACGCTTTGCTTTCACAAAGATGCTCCTAAGTCGTATTTCCTGCTTCTCCTCTTTCACCTTCACGAGGCTCTCTATATTGGGCAGTACTTTTTCTTATTCAATGCTCCTATATTGTAAACAAAAAAATCATAAGATACAAGACGAAAATACTTTATTTTTGATAACGAATTTCATTTTCTAAAGGTTGATGAGCAAAGTATTGATCTAAGTTATCGAAGGTTGTTCTCGCAATTTGTGTTAAAGACTCATCGGTTAAAAACGCTTGGTGAGAAGTAACAATGACGTTGGGGCGAGAAATGAGTAAAGATAAAATATTATCTTTTACGATGGTAAGAGATTTGTCTTCAAAGAATAAGTCTTCCTCTTCTTCATAAACGTCTAAACCTGCCCCACGAATTTTTCCTTCATTTAAGGCATCTAATAAACTTGCGGTATCCACTAAAGCGCCACGAGATGTGTTAATAAAATAAACGCCTTTTTTCATTTTTGCGATCGATTCTTTATTTATCATATGATAGGTTGCTTTCGTTAGTGGGCAATGTAAAGAAATGACATCGCTTTCTTTAAAGAGTGTATCTAAATCCACGAACTCGACACCTAAAGATTCATCGGGATGCGGATCAAAACATACGACGCGCATACCATAACCTTTGGCAATTTGAATCATCGCTCTACCAATGGCACCAACACCGACAATACCGATGGTTTTTTGATATAAAACAATACCATTCATTCCCACTAAAGAAAAGTTAAAGTCTCGAGTACGAATATAAGCGCGATGAATTTTACGATTTAAAGTTTGTAATAAACTAAAAGCGTGTTCAGCAATAGAATGCGGCGAATAAGAAGGTACGCGAACAATTGTAATTTTATCTTGAGCGGCTTTTAAATCCACATTATTATATCCAGCACTTCGTAAAGCAATTAGACGAATGCCATTTTCGTATAAAGTATCGATCACTTTTTGATTAATATCATCATTTACAAAAGCACATACGCAATCAAATCCTTGCGCAAGTCGTGCGGTTTTTTCATTTAATTTACTTTCAAAATAGACCATTTCATAGTGCGTATTCTCTTCATCAAAAACCTCTTTATCATAAGGCTTTGTATCGAAGAACGCAATTTTTTTCATCATAAACATTCTCCTTTCAAAAAGGCATTCATTTTCAGTTTTACCTTTTCTAAGTTAAATATACTATGAAAATACCTCACTCGTCTAATGATATGCTTTCTCATTAACAACTTTTTAAAGTAAAGAAAAAAAGCCATCTGATTGCAAGATGACTTTGACTCAATTAACGAATTAATGAATTCTTACATTTTCCCAATACGAGATATTCATCCATATTCTTTAAGGATACTTCAATCATATCAATTAAAGCTTTATCGGTCGAAGAACCCACGTGAGGGGTAATTAAAACGCGAGGATATAAATCAATGATTTTTTGATGGACTTCGTTATCCATGTGCTGAGGATCCTTAAAGTTTTGGAAGAATAATGCTTTTTCATGATCAATAACATCCATGGCTAAACCTGCTAAATGACCAGATTCAACTTCGGCTAAAGCCGCTTTAGTATCCATCACTTCACCGCGCGCAACATTCACCAAAATAGCGTTCTTTTTCATGTTCTTTAAGAAGTTTTCATTAATGAAGTTATCATTACTTCCTTTAATATAAGCTAAATGAACAAGAATAATATCACAGGTTTTAATAAATTCGTCTAGAGGTAAAAAGGTAACAATTCCTTTGGCTCTATCCGATTGATAGACATCATAACCTACGACTTCGGCACCTAATCCTTTAAATAATTGGGCGCTAGTTAAACCGATGCGCCCACAACCTAAGATACCCACTCTACAACCTCTTACTTCACGAGAGAACATTTGATTGGTGACTTTGAAGTTTCCATGATGGGTATAATCCACCATATAAGCGGTATTTCTTAATAACATCATCGCTAAAGTTAAAGCAAGTTCACTAATCGCGTTCGGCGAATAGCCTGGCACATAAGCCGCTTCAATCCCCAATTCTTTACACGCTTCGATATCGACGTGGTTATAACCTGCGGTTCTTGTTAAGTAGTAGCGTAAGCCATGTTGATATAAATCTTTCATAGCTTCTTTATTTACTACACAGTTTCCACGTACCATTACCACCTCATAACTATAAGCGTCTTGATAGTTTTCGGTATTTAAAAATTGCGGAAATAACACTAAATCATAATCATATTTTTTTCCTAATTCTTCAAAATAAGGAATTTCGTAATCACGAACACCAAAACAGGCAATTTGTTTTTTCATATGCTAGTCCTCTATTTCTAGGCAAAGATGCCCACATTTTGAATGACGGTTAATAAAATCATATAAATAGGAATAAAGACAACCGCCAAGAATGTTCCAATTAAAGAACAACTGGAAGCAAAGGTTGATTCTTTATTCGAGTTAATACAATAAGTAACCGCAACAGTGGCTGGTGGGGTGGTCCACATTAAAGTCGTAGCCGCTACCGTATTAAACGTCACATGGATACCTGGAATTAAATTGATTAATAAAAGGAAAACGAAGTTTAATACTGGCGCTGCAATTAATTTAATGAAGGAATAAGCCCATACGGATTTATCGCTTGCTGCACTTTTAAAGGATACTTTTCCTAACGTACAACCAATAGCAATCCACACTAATGGGGAAGATAATCCGCCTAAGGTATTCATCGTTTGATATACAGGTGGTAAAGAAACTTTGATGTTCCAGAATGCTCCGGTAGCGGGTACATTCCCTGCTCCGTTTACCGTAACCACCCACCAATTGTTAGTATCAGAAGCATCACCAACAAGTTGTAGGCTCCATAAAATAAAGCCTAAGAAAGTAGCGATAATGACAGGGTTAACGAAGATTTTCTTTAAAATCTTTTTAAAAGAAGCCCAAGTCATCTTTTCATGTTCTTCACTTTCATCCTTATTTTGGCAAATCGCGTAATAAGCATAAGAATAAAGGAATACACGATAAGCAATGTTGAACATACTTGAATCATTAAAAGCATTAGGAAATACGGCTTTAATTAATGGTTGCCCAAAGAAGGTTGTAGAACCAAATACGAATAAGATTTCCATCACCTTTCTTTTGGTAGGATCTTTTACCCAAATAAATAATAATTTGGCTAAGAAGATGAAGGCAATGTAAACAACAAAGCCATAAATAAAAGAAACTAAACAGCTTTCAAAAGTCGCTTGTGAGATAGACGTCATAAAGGACGAAAACGCTAAGCAAGGTAAGCAAATCGTCATCACAATTTTGGTCAATACTTTACCCGTTCCATCTGGCAAGATTTTTCCTTTTGTAAGCAAGAAACCTAATAAGATAATAACGACACTTTTACATACCGCAATCCAAAGGTCCATTGAACTTAATGCTCCCTTGATATTATTTCCAATATCGGAAGCTAAAATCATTTGTAACATATAGTTATCTCCTTTCGGCCATGGTTATAATCACATTCCTTTTATTTTACAAGATATTTATCTTGATTTTTTAAAGAAAATGTTCTTTATTCTCATCTCTTTTATTTTTGCTTTTTTCCTTGTTTTTATACTCTTTTTTATTCTTACATTTTTTTATTTTTTCTTCTTAAATGAACGAAAACAGAATAATTCCTATTATTTTTGGAACTTTTTCCTTTTTATTTATTATTTCATTATTTGAAATTTTAATTTTTATTTTGTTTTTTCTTCTTTGTTTACTAAGAGTGTTATACCCAATTATTTAACTATTTGATAAAAATACATCGATACGTTTTATCGATATTTTTTTCCTGATTTATAAAGATGTATTTCTTCCCTATAAAAGCCCTTTAGAATTATTGTGTATTTTAAAAATAGATATGATAAAATAAATATGTTAAAGAATTCCGATAAGGTGGGCATATGGTTTTGCCACAGTGCATGGAGGTTTCCTCATGATGTATACTGGTTTCTTTAGCAAGAGGATAGCCAGAACCTCTATAAAAAAGTATGGGAAGGTCTGTTAAACCTTTTTGTGCTTAAAGCACGTATTCGTGGGTTCGAATCCCACTCTTCCTTTTTAGGAAGATAGCTAAGTGGTTAAAGCAAAGCATTTTTTATCTTTTTTTAACATTGAGAAATGTTACAATCTAAAAACGTCCGCGCTTTTTCTTGCTCGTTATGGAGAAAAAGCAAAAGGAGGAAAGCCTTGTTTAACGAGGATATCGTAGTGACTTCAAGAAGAGCCAAATCTTCGGATTCCGCTTTTATGCGTTGCTACTTAATCAATAACCGCTTTCTTTTTTTAGGACGGAATGTCAAATGTAAGCAATTATTGCTTATGAAAATAAAGGAGGACAATGAAACTATGAAAAAAATTATTATTTTAGAAGGTCAAAAAGGATTTCTTTTTAAGAACGGGAAATTTATCAAAATGGTAGAACCCGGAAAATATTCCTTATGGGGTGGAAAAAAGATTTTGCTATCTAATGTAAATGATGGTCATGTACGAGTGGATAATCTAGAAGTTTCTTTATTCGAAAAAGATCCCGCTTTTTCTTCTAATGTCACCAAATGTGTAGTGGAAAATAACACGATGATGATTCATTTTGTTGATGGTATTTTTCAAAGTATATATGGAGCTGGAAAATATTATTTCTGGAATATTCAACGTGAACACACATTTATTCCCATGGATTTATCAAAACCTGAGATAGAAGAAAATATTCCTGCTTCTTTATTAACTCATCCTCTTTTTATGCCTTATGTGAAACGCATAGATGTTAATGAAAAGCAAATGGGAATTCTATATTTCAACCATCAATTCGTTCGCACGCTCACGCCTGGTACTTATTTCTTTAAAAATGGCAGTGTCGACGTTAAGGTAGATTTAGTGGATACTTGTTTAGTTACTCAAGATATCGTGGGACAAGAAATTTTAACCAACGACAAAGTTTCCTTACGTATCAATTGTGTCTGCTCTTACCGTATTACGAATTATGTTAAAGTCAAAACGGAAATTGAGGACTATAAAAATGAGCTTTATATTGCCGTCCAATTAGCGTTGCGCGATTATATGGGTGAAAAATCTTTAGATGAAATCTTAGCAAGTAAAAAAGAAATGTCCACTTTCTTATTAAATGCTTTAAAAGAAAAAGGCAAATCTCTTTATTTAGAAATTGAAGAAGCTTCCATTAAAGATTTAATTCTTCCTGGGGAAATTCGTGACATTATGAATACCGTTTTAATTGCGGAAAAACGTGCCCAAGCGAATGTCATCACCCGTCGAGAAGAAGTCGCTTCTACTCGTTCTTTATTAAACACTGCCCGTTTAATGGATGAAAACACTACGCTTTATCGCTTAAAAGAACTTGAATATATTGAAAGAATTTGTGAAAAAATTGGTAGCATTTCTTTAAACGGAAATGGTGATTTATTAAGTCAATTAACCACCTACTTAACCGGTTCTAAAGTAGATAAAAAATAAGAATTTTTTATATAAAACGTTAGGAGGGATGGGATGAGCAAGGCAACGACGAAAAAAGCAATATCCTATGCTTTTAAAGAACTTTTACTTGAAAAACCTTTATCCAAAATTACGATTAATGACATTACGGAAAAATGTGAAATGAATCGACAAACTTTCTATTATCATTTTCAAGATATACAGGATTTAATTGAATGGATATGCTTTGAAGATGCGGATCGTGCCATTCAAAACCATAAAACCTACGATACTTGGCAAGAAGGCTTTCTTTCTTTATTTGAATTAATGAAAAAAGACAAACCTTTTATTGTAAACATTTTTCATTCCGTTTCTCTAGAATCTTTGCAAAACTATCTTTACCGCGTTGTTTATGATTTACTCTATAACGTTGCTAAAGAAAAAAGTAAAGGCTTAGTCGTAAGAGAAGACGATTTAGCCTTTATCGCCAACTTTTATAAATATGGATTTGTGGGTATTGTCTTAGAATGGGTTAAAAAAGATATGAAAGACGACCCACAATTAATCATTACTCGTCTAGATTCTTTAATTCATGGCACCATTGATCATGCCTTAGAAAATGCGAAACATCATTCATAATTTTTAGACAAAACCTAGGTGTTTGTCGTAAAAAGCATGAGTATAGCCCTCTTGTTTAAAATTACGACAAGCGCCTTTTTTTGTACATTTACACTTTTTTTCTCTTTCTTATAATGAAGGTGTAACGAAAATACAAGGAGGAAAAAATTATGTATTATAGTGCAGGAAATTATGAAGCATTTGCGCATCCAAAGAAACCCGAAGGTGTGGACAAAAAATCCGCTTATATTATTGGTACTGGATTAGCTGGTTTATCCGCAGCTTTCTATCTTGTAAGAGATGGCCAAATGAAAGGAGAACACATTCACCTTTTAGAAAAATTAGAATTAGCCGGTGGTAGTTGCGATGGCCGTAAAGACATCACCAAAGGATTCTTTATGCGTGGTGGCCGTGAAATGGATAATCACTTTGAATGTATGTGGGATATGTACCGCGATGTTCCATCCATTGAAACCGAAGGCATCAGTGTCTTAGATGAATACTATTGGCTCAACAAAGAAGATCCTAACTACTCTTTATGTAGAGCGACTGTGAAAAGAGGTCAAGATGCTCATACCGATAAACAATTCAAATTAGATAAACAATCAGCTCAAGATTTAATGAAACTTTATATGACCCCTGAAAAAGAATTGGAAGATAAGAAAATTTCAGAAATTTTCCATGATTCATTTTGGGAAACCAACTTTTGGCTTTATTGGCAAACAATGTTTGCGTTCCAACGTTGGTCTAGCGCGTTAGAGATGAAACGCTATTTACAAAGATATGTGCACCATATCGATGGTTTGCCTGATTTCTCTGCTCTACGCTTTACCAAATATAATCAATTTGAAAGTATGATTCTTCCATTAGTCAAATACTTAGAGAGCCATGGCGTTAAAATCGAATATGGCATCGATGTAAAAAATGTCATCATTGATGAAAAAGAAGGTAAAAAAGTTGCACGTCAAATCGTTTATATAAAAGATAACCAAGAACAAACGATTGATTTAGTTGAAGATGATCTTGTCTTTATCACGAATGGTTGTTGTACAGATACATCTTGCTATGGTGATCAAACGCATGCACCTGATTTAAGTAAGATTAAGAATGGTTTTGGTGAATCTTGGAATATGTGGAGAAATATTGCCGCCCAAGGTAGTGATTATGGTCATCCTGAAGTCTTCTGTTCAGATGTCGATAAAACGAATTGGATGAGCGCAACGATTGCCACATCAAACGAAGAAATTATTGATCATATCATGAAAATCTGTAAGCGTGATCCTCGTAGTGGAAAAGTCACTACTGGTGGTATCGTGACCGTAAAAGATAGTACGGATAATTGGTACTTATCATGGACCATTAACCGTCAACCCCAATTCAAAGCGCAAGACAAAAATTTAGTCTTAGTTTGGGTCTACTCTTTGTCCACGGATAAAGAAGGTAATTATGTTAAGAAACCCATGAAAAAATGTACTGGTATTGAAGTATGCAAAGAATGGCTTTACCATATTGGAATTGACATCAATCGTATTGATTTATTAGCAGAAAATGCTTGTAACACAACTACATGCTATATGCCTTATATTAATGCATTCTTCCAACCAAGAAAACATGAGGACCGTCCTTTAGTTGTCCCTCATGGAGCCAAAAACTTTGCCTTTATTGGTCAATTTGCCGAAACACCTCGTGACACGATCTTCACCACGGAATATTCCATTCGTACCGGCATGGAAGCCGTCTACACTCTTTTAAATATTGACCGCGCTGTTCCTGAAGTATGGGGTAGCACTTATGATATTCGTGAATTACTACGCGCTTCTTATTACGCTCTTGATAAGAAACCAATTACCAGTGTTAAAAAGTTATCCTTTAAGGAAAAACTTCTCTTAAAAATTCTCCTTAAAAAGAGTAAAGGCACCGATGCCGAAATTTGGTTAAAAGATAGTGGATTAATTCAATAATTTTAAAAAAATCTTGAAAAAGGTTCATTTGAACCTTTTTTTACTACTATTTAGCTGAGTTGATTAGTCATAATTATCCTATTTTTTGCAAAATCTGACAAGCATAAAAGAAACTGCATGGAACTTTTTATTTTCTTATCAGTCCCTTAGTTTTTGCTTATGAGAGTAATTCGTTATTACTTATTTTTTTTATTTTCTTTCCTAATTTTTTTTAGTTGTTTCAATTTTTTCTTTTCTTCTTTGGTGAATTTAAGCTCGTTATAATCAACAATTTCCCACCAAATAACAATAACAAGGAAGTATAATATACTAATACCAAAAAAGAATATTATTATGATTTTAAACACTCTTCCTGAAATAACATTTGTAATTAATCCCTCAGCAAACATATCAACAAATAATAAGATTAAACTTAAAATCGCTAATAAGAAAAACACATAAAATGGAACGATTTTAAAATAATTGCAAGGATAATTTTCTTTATCTTCAAATTTTATTATTTTTCTAAAAATAGAATCATCCTTAACTCTATATTTATATTTCAATTTTGTCGACATTGGTCTTCTAGTATCAAGACATATAGCAAATGTTATTAATAAAATTGACCATATAGTTCCAACCAAATACAACAATTCCATATTTTTCCTCCTAGAATCCCCAATTAATTTTTCCTAACCAATAACTTGCTCCATAAGTTGCTGCTGTTGTGTCCTAAATTATTAATGCACTTCTTGTAAAGTTTTGAGAAATAAATTTAGCAAGAGAATTTGCAACTCTACTCCCATTACATTTTTATATTATCATATAAATATATTTAAAATAGCATTATTTTTAATATATTTACAAAAATACTAAGCATATTATCTAGTGTGTTCAAAATATTATCATTATTCTTCTATTTTTTTATAAATATAATTTTTTTAATTAATTCTAAGCATTAAAAAAGTAGAAAATTGCTCTCCTACTTTTTTAATGGTAATATGTTTTTTATTTAGTAGACATCTTAGGAACAAAGCTAGATTCAAATTTATAATGCTTTTCTTCTAAGGTACCATCTAAAAGTCCATTTAACATCATCATTGCTTGTTTACCAACTTGGTACATATCAATGTGCATGCTTGAAAGTTGAGGACGAGTGATAGCCGCATATTTAGTTCCGATGATGGAAAGAACTTCAACATCTTCAGGAACACGTAAACCTGAATCAACCGCAGCGTTTGTAATCGCGGCCGCTAAAGAATCACGATACGCTAAGAAATAACCTTTCTTGGTGGTTTTGAAGAATTCTAAGAAATCGGTATAAGTACGATTATAAGAATCATCGCAAGATAATAAACCATAACTACGATTTTCTTCTAAGTGAACGGAAATAAAGGCTTTTTCAATTCTTTCTAATAAACGGCCACAGTTATGAGCGTGTAAGAAGTACATTTTCTTATCGCCATTTTTGAAATATTCACGAATAATATTTTTGACTTTGTGTTCATATCCAAAAGAAATGGAACCTACTTTTTCACCCACGATATCGTTATTCACAGCGATGACTGGTACAGAATAAGATAAGATGTGATTCACATCTTCTACATCTAATTCATCATCAAAGATAATCGCGCCATCGACATGGGAAGTAATAACTTTTTCAATCATTTGTTTCGCATCATCACGAGAATGAGAAGTAACAAATAAAGTTAATACATATCCTTTTTCTTTGGCGGCATCGGTAATACCATTTAACATATTGGAAATGTAAACGTAGTTAGCGGATGGGATAACAACACCAATATTCGTCGAACGGTTAGTCGCTAAAGCTTGGGCTAAAGCGGATGGTTTATATCCTAAACGAACGATGGTTTCTTCTACTTTCTTACGCGTAGCTTCAGTAACATTACCTTGCTTATTGATAACACGGCTAACAGTTGCTAATGAGACGCCACTTGCTCTTGCAACTTCATAAATTGTGACACGATCCTTTGTATTTTTCATGATTAACCCTCCCTTAATCTAAAAAAAAGCGCCTAGTCGCGCTTTATGATGAGAATTGCTATTCAGTTAGGCTTTTTAAAGATACTGCATGCGCTTTAATTTTTGCGAGCGCTTTTTTAATGGAAGGCGTGAGTCCCTTCATATTGATGGACTCCGTTTCATTCATAATACTTTCTGCTAAGTCTTGGACATCATCACGGATATCACTTGCCGCATCTAAGGTATCTTCTTTGAGTTTCTTTCCTTTAGCTAACAGCACTTTCTTGGTTGATTGCATGGAATTTTTAGCTTTTTGAAACATCGTTTTCATTTCATTCCTCACGGGAGGAAGAAGACAAACCGCAGCCATTCCCATTAATAAACCACATTCAAATGCGAACATTTTCATCTGCATAAATTACCCTCCTTTTTTATTAAAAGTTTGGGTACCTACGCGACAACACTATTCTACATGAAAATATTTTCACTGTCAACTTTTGCTTTCACGATTTTTTACAATCTTTTGAATCCAATCTTTCATTTTTTTCGAACTTAAATAGACAAAAACAAGAGGAAATGAAGGAAAATGTAGATTTTGTAAATCGTTTTCATCCGCTAAATAAGTAGATGCGTTATTTTCACAAAGAATACGACTATCGTGATACCCTTCAACATGCTCATAAAGAGGAAGCACATAGCTTTGATCTGCTTTATCTAGAGCAACCTTAAATTCTTCTTGAAATGCAAGAAGACGAGTATAGCGATCCGGTTTAAAGAAAATTATGACTTTGTGACTAGGATACATGGCCCGAACCGCTTGAAGAGTTGCTTCAATTTCTTTCGGATGATGCGCATAATCATCAATAAACACGTCATCGTTAATTATCGTGCACTCCAATCTCCGATTTACACTGGTAAATTTTGTTAATGCGCCTAATCCTTTTTCTAAGTCATAATGATGGGTATCTAAATAAGCAAAAACCGCTAAAGCATGCATTAAATTATGTTCTCCATAAAACGGAAGAAAAAATGGAAGAGATTGATCTTTATATAAAAGTGTTCCGCCAATCCCTTTTTCCGTTTGTTTTGCATCTAAACACGCATAATCAGCCTCTTTTTTTAGTCCAAAGGTCACTATTTTAGGGTGTTCTACCTTATTTACATCATCAATGTTGATAAAGAGTTCTTTAGCTTGTAACACATATTGTTGAAAAGTACGGTCATAATCTTCTTTTGTTGGATAAGTATCGACGTGATCATAATCAATATTGGTAATAATTAAAGAATCGGGATGATAAACTAAAAAATGCTTTTCATATTCGCAAGCTTCAAAAACAAAATAATTACAGTTCTTTCCACCTTTTCCTACACCATCTCCGCGTAACATAGAAGTGGGATGAAAAGAAGATAAGGCTTGATAAAGCATACCTACAGTTGTCGTTTTTCCGTGCGTTCCTGATACCGCAATCGATATTTTATTTTTGGCATAACTTTCAACAAATTCATGATATTCCATCCATGGAAGATGATGGTCTTTAATATATTGATGCACTTCACTTTCCATAAATTGATGGCCAATAATAAATAAATCCACCCACATAAAATTACGAAATGAAAGCGAATCGATGTAAATTTCTTTCTTAAGTAACTCTTTTTCAGTAAAAATGTCCTTATCGACATCCATTCCACCGACTAAATGACCATCATCATGGAGAAGTCCCGCTAATGCGGACATTCCTGTGCCTTTAATTCCCACTAAATAATATTTCATTTTATCACCACTAGAATATATGAAAGAAATGGTGATTTTATTTATGAAAAAAAGTACTTCTTTTCCCTTTTTAGGGTTTAAAGTACTTTCTTTTTTTATTCTTTTTTATCTACGATAATATCGGCTTCTAAAATCGGCACGACTTTCTTTAAGTCCTCTAAAGAAAGTTCTATTTGTAAACCAATCATCCCACCACTTACAAAAATGGTTGAATAGTTTTTAGCGGTACTATGAATTACCGTTTTAAAGAGCTTTTTCATACCGACAGGAGAACATCCTCCATGAATATAACCGGTTAAAGGTAATAATTCTTTGGATTTAATCATACTCATGTTTTTTTCTTTCACTACACTTGCGGCTTTTTTTAAATCAAGCTCTTCCGCTACCGGAACAATAAAGACGTAATGTTGATTACTTTTTCCGACGGTTACAAGCGTTTTAAAAACATGCGTTGGGTCTTCATGAAGTATGGCTGCCACTTCCACTCCACTAATGGCATCGGTATTTGAATAACTATGGACTTTAAAAGGAATCTTCTTTTGTTCTAAAAGACGAATAGCGTTCGTTTTTTCTTCTTTATTTTTCATTCCTATTCATCTCCTATTCACCTTTATTATAAAAGGATTTCTCTTTTTTTTCTATGCCTTTTTTATGATGGAGATATATCATTTTTAATCATTAAAAAATGTAGAGAGCACTCTACATTTTTCCTTATGCACCAATTTTTTTCACAAAGCACACTCTTTCTTTATGGCATTCGTGATCGAAGGATTTCCATAACGATTGAACTTTGTCATTGTATTCAAGTTCTGGACCAGTTTCAGCATGTTCCATTTTATTTTTAATCGCGTTTTCAATGGCTTTTTCAAAGATGATTGCCATCGCACCCGAAGATTGATAAGCGGGATCAACGGCAACTAAAAGCATATCTAATACTTTTGCGTGTTTTAAATCATGTAAGAAATCAATAAAGCCAAAAGGATATAAATGTCCGTTATGTTTTTTTAATGCTTTAACAGGGGTTGGAATCATTAAACCAAAAGCAACAAGCTTTTCATTTTCATCGCGTACAAGTTGAAGATAATCTAAATGAAGTAAAGGAAAATATTCTCCTGCTAAATGCATCATGTGTTTTTCTTCAATAGGGACATAGCCATATAAATTTGCGTAGCAAACATTCATTAATTTTAACACTTCAATAATATCTTTCTTTTTAAGTTCACGTTTAGAACGAATTTTTTGAAGATGTAATTTATATTTCTTTTGCACAAATTCTGATAAACGACGAATTTTAGGATCTACTTCTTTAGGGAAGAAAATCTTATATTCTTTCCATCTAGCGTCTTCAACAAAGCCTAAGGCTTGCATATGATGAATATAATATTCATGGGTATAGAAAGTCACAAACATATTGAGTTGATCAAACCCTTTGATTAACATACCTTCTTTATCTTGGTCACTATAACCTAAAGGTCCACAAATTTCTTCCATGCCGTACGCCAAACCAAATTCTTCAACGGCATGAATTAAAGCTTTCGTGACTTCAATATCATCAATCATATCAATACGGTTGAAACGAACGCGTTTTTGATTATATTTATTGTTAGCGAAGTGGTTGATAATACCACAAATACGACCAACAATTTTTTTATCTTGATAAGCTAAAAATAATTTAAAATCGCAATAAGAAAAAGCTGGATTCTTTTTGGGCGTTAAATTATTTACTTCATCTTCATATAAATAAGGGGTAAAGTAAGGACAATCTTTATATAACTTCGTGGGGAAGTCAATAAATTGTTTTAACATTCTTCTTCCCTTTACTTCTTTAATTTCAATCATAATAAACTCCTTTTTTTCAATTATACACCCTAGCGATATAATTTCCTAATAAAAAATAAAATCGCCTTGCGGGGTAATATTCTTTCTAAAAATAAAAATAGACGATATGGAAAGCCAACCGCTACCCGAATGGGTGGGTGTTTTCTTTTCATCACGCGATAAATGACTTTACTAACTTGGTGGGGTGAAGCGCCTTTTTGCTCATCTTTTTCCATTTTAGAAACGGAATGATTCACCTTTTCTTCTTCTTTTAAAATATTCTTTTTTCGATTCTTCGTAAATTCGGTTTTTGTGTCCCCTGGTAAAACGGTTGTGACTTTAATTCCCTTTTCATATAACTCCATGGATAATGCTTCCGAAAATTTATCTAATGCCGCTTTCGACATGGAATAAAAGCTTTGATAAGGAATAGTTAAATCACCCGCCATTGAACCTACATGAATGATGCGACCACCTTTACTCATATATTTTAAACAGGCTTGAAGAAAATAAATCGGTCCAAAAAGATTTGTATTAAACTGTAATTCAATATCTTCTTTTGTGGCATTTTCAATAGAACCCGCAATTCCCATACCTGCATTTTGAATCAAATAGTCGATGTGATCGGTATATTGCAAAACTTCTTTTAATGTTTGCTCGATGCTTTCTTGTTTCGTGATATCTAAATGAATAGAAATCACACCTTTTATTTTGGTTTCTCTTCGAGAGAGACCAAAGACTTGATAACCTTTTTTTACAAGAAAAGCAGCTAAAGCATAACCAATTCCACTGCTTGTTCCGGTAATTAGTACTGTCTTCATTCTTTTTCCTCGTCTTTATCATCTTAAAAAAGATACCCTATCTTATCATAGAACGGAAAATATGGCAAATTAGGCAAAAAAAAACATCCATAAGGGATGTTCTTTTCACTTCTTTAGCTAGTCAGCTAAGATGAGATGTCCAAAGAGTAAGGTCCAAATTAAGTCAACCCAACCTAAGACAACACCAACACCAGGAATAACCAAAATGAACAATAATAAGGAAACTATGTCTTTCTTTCTTAAGAAAACAGAAAGTCTAATTAAAATTTCCATAATCCAGTTTAAACCTGGAATTAATAAAAGGATGATTTGAACAAGACGATCTTGTTGATTAAACCACTTATCAAATGTCATGATATTTATCTCCTTTCCCTTATGATTTGATTGTACCGCTTCAAGACAAAAATATCAATACTAATTTATGGTTAAAGTAAAATAAATATGCCATTTCTGCGCTTTTTATTGTAATCAAAATGTGAATTAGCGTAAAAAGAAATCTTCCTCTTTTTCGCGATGAAAAACAATATATTCGTTAGAAGTTAATGCTTCCATTTCGTTTTCTTTTATTGGATAATATTCATGAACTTTTTTCCCATTAAATAAGATTGTTTCGGGTAAAGCAATAAGAAGTTGCTCTCCTACTAAAATAGGAATTCGTTTCATTTCAAATTCTTGATTTTGATAAGAAACTAACATCGTATTTTCTTTTATTTCTTTTACTGTACCAATAATAAAACCACTTGTTTTTGGCTCTTCTAAAGTGGGAAGATTCGCATTTTTTAAAATATTATTAATGACTTCTAAAACAGGATGCGGGAAAACAGGAATTCTTCCTTTTGCTTTCATCTTCATAAACGAAGAAAAATCAAAAATATTAACACCAATTAAGGTATTTTTTTCATCATAAATTGCTACTACATTTCCCTTTTTTTGATTAGAAAAAGGACGAGCCTCTGGCTCATATATTAAAAGCAATACATCGCCAAAAAGCGCATGGTGATAGTAGCTAGCCCAACTCATGCTTTATTTCTCCTTAAGCAAGATAATAAATCCATATCCATATGCTTTAACATGTATAAAAGTGATTTTTTGCTGGATAAATAGTCTTCTGCATCTAAAATCGTAGAACAAGTATGGATATTTCTAGCAACTAAACAATGGGTTAAAGTAGGAATTCCGTCGAATTGTTTATGGATGGAACCGGCATCCGTGCCTCCAGGAGAAATATAATATTGTCCTTTTGCATGACTCTTTTTCACACATTTTTGTTGAAATTCAATCCATTCAGGGAACGCAATCATCGTGCGGTCCATCACGCGATATAAAACACCGTTTCCTAAGACGCCTAATTCTGAAGTATCTCCCGTAGCGTCTTTAGCGGGAGAACAATCTAAAACAATCGCTAAATCTGGATGAATTTTATAGGAAGACGTAAAAGCGCCTCGACATCCTACTTCTTCTTGTACGGAGCCACCAACATATAAATCATAGGGGAGTTCTACATCCTTTAACGCTTCTAAAATTTCAATACCTAAAACGATGCCATAACGATCATCAAAGGCTTTACCTAGTAGACGTTTCCCGCCATTTAAGACTTCAAATTTGCCTTCTACGACCATCATCGCACCCATAAAGATACCGGCTTCTTCCGCTTCTTTCTTAGACGTCATACCAAAATCAAATAACATATCTTTAATTTGCGTAGGACGCTCTAAATCTTGTTTCGTCATTAAATGCGGTGGAATTGCTCCAATACAACCCTTTAAATATCCTTTTTTACCTTTTAAAACGACACGACTCGATAAAAGAGTTTGTTCATTAATGCCACCGATAGGATGCGCTTTTACCATACCATTATCTAAAATGGAGTGTACGATAAATCCCACTTCATCCATATGACCAACAATCATCACTTTTTTTGCATTGGGGGTCTTTGATTTTTTATATGCAAAAATAGAACCCATTTGATCGGTGATAATTGGATAACCTAATTTTTCATATGTAGCTTTTAAGAAACTAGCCACTTCATTTTCTAAACCAGAAATGGCATATAATTCTGTTAAAGTTTTAAATAAATGTAATTGATGTTTACTTAATAATTTCATAATTTTACCTCTTCGCTTTTAAGCGATATATGGGTTGATGTAAGGAACGGAATTTCATTTCATATTCGGTTCCAGCATCTTCTTCTTTGATTTCTTCATAAGGTGATTCTAAAGAGATAATATTCCACTTCTCTTGCTCTAACATTTCGACACTAAAGCAAAATAAAGGATAATTATCGGTTTTCATTACTAATTCACCCTCATCTTTTAAAAGTCGACGATATTCATTTAAAAATGTATCTGCGGTTAATCTTCTTTTGGCATGACGTTTTTTCGGCCATGGATCGGAGAAGTTTAAATAAATTTTATTAAAAGAAGAGGAAGGAAAAAAGGAAGCAATCACGATAAAGTTTTGGCGGATTAGCTGGATATTTTTTAATCCGCTTTCCACGACTTTTTTAGCGGTAATGGCTAAGGCATCGACATTCATTTCAATACCTATCCACTGAAAATCCGGATATTTTTTGGCCATTTGCACAATAAAGTCACCGCGTCCGGTTCCGATTTCTAAACAAGTCGGATAAGAAAAATCAAAATCAACATCTTCTTGATGGACGATGACTTTTACAATTTCGGGGTGATCTTTTAAAAAAGGTTCACTCCAGGATTTATGTTTCATTCGCATGTTTCTTTACCTAAGCAATAAATGGCATGCGCATAAATGGGCATACTTTGATAGAAATCTTGTAATGTAATGTGCTCGTTTGCTTCGTGAATATGGTCATCACTATGTGGGAAAGCCGAACCAAATGCGACGGTGTTTTTACATTCTTTAGCGTAAGTGCCACCACCAATGGTTTTAATTGGGGTTTCTAAATCACCGGTTTCTTCTTGATAAACGCGTAAAAGATTTTGAATCATCGCACAGTTTGGATCAAAGAATAATGTTTCTGAAGTTGAAATAATTTCGGTATAGAAAGGAAGCTTGGCGTTGAGATTTGTAATGACCGCTAAAGGCTTCACTTGTTCGGGATAACGGAAATTCACAATCATCGAAAATTGGTTATTTTCATATTCAATAATACCCACGTTATAGGTAGTATCTTTTAATAAATCTGAATGATAGAATTCATCCATGGTTTTTCCACTTGGATCTTGATAAGCATCGGCTAAACGAATCCATTCATCAACGTGATAAGCATGACCTAAAACATCTAACATTTGAATACCAGCATTAATACCTAATTCGGGTAATGAGCCGTGAGCGGCTTTTCCATGAAGAATGAAATGTAAGCCATCCTCTTCTTCTTTCCATTCGTATTGGAACTTTTTATTTTTTAAATAAGCTTCAATGGGTTCTTTTTTCGTTACGATAGCGTCTGCTAAATCGATAACGGAATTAGAAACGACACCGGCATGAATTTTTTTCACTTCTTTGACTTTTAATTCACCGGAAGTACGATAATTGGTAATGCCTTTTTCTCCATAAATTAATGGGAAATCACCATCAGGGGTAAAGCCATAGGTGGGATTGGGCTTCTTTAAAACATGGAAATAATGCTCTAAACAAGCGGAACCTTTTTCTTCATTTCCACCGATGACAAAACGGACTTGATAGCCATCGATTAAATGATTTTCTTTTAATGCGACTAAAGAATAGAAGGCGGCCATCGCCGGGCCTTTATCGTCACTTGTTCCTCTTCCATAAAGAACATCATCCGCTAAAGTAGCGCTAAAAGGAGGATATTTCCAATCTCCACTTACTGGAACGACATCGCTATGGGCATAGATGCCGATGATTTTATCTCCGGTCCCACAGATGATTTCGGTACAATAACCATCACAGCGATTAACCTCAAATCCTTTGCTTTCCGCTAAACGTGCAATGAAATCTAAAGCGGAAGCGACATCGTTTCCAAAAGGTTTTCCTTCTTGAATGGTTGCTTCATCATGAACCGAGGGAATTTGCACCCATTTTCTCAAATTTTCAAGCGCTTCTTCTTGATAAGGGCGCATTAGTGTTTTAAAATCCATGAATTACTCCTCCTAACATGAATTGATTTAATTTTTAACTAACATATAAATAACTAAGAAAAGAATAAAGACAATCATCGAAAAGATAATATAACGCATATTTTTCTTTTTCGCTGATTCATTTTGGAAGTATTTGGCTTCATGTAAACCAATACCACAAATAATCCAAGTCACAATGGGGCAAAAGGCAAAGAAGAAACCAAGGCTCGCTAACATATCACTATGGTCAACTTCTCCTTGTACGGTGATTAAGTCTCTCGATAAAGCCACCGCCACTGGATAAACAATGATCGTAGCCGCTAAGGCTTCTCCTATAGAAGAACTTGCTAAGGTTGCTCCCATTAATCCCCAATATCCCGGCATCGCTTCTACCCCACCAAATAATCCTAAGAAAGTGAGTACGAACACACTATGGAAAATGGTTAAAACAAACGATGCTACTGGAATAAGTAAAGACTTCATCGCATTGCTCTTCATTTTTTTAATGGCGTCAAAGCTAAGACCCGCTAATAAACCAAAAGCAGCACGAGGTAAAACAGAAATTAAAGGATTCACAAAATAAGGATCTAAAATGGAAACTGGACTTGTCGCTGCTTTAATTAACGAAAGTATTCCAAAGAAGAAACCATAAAGTAATCCTCTTTTCCACCCCATTAAAATCGCACCAATGAGAACGATAATATGGAGTAAAGTAATCGAAATTGCCCCACCAATAGAAATAAAACCTAACGAAGGAACAAACGTCATAATTAACATAATGGCAAGGAACATCGCGTCCGTTGTCATATTTTTTAAATGTCTACTTTTCATCTTCTTTACCACCATTTCTTTGATAAAGATAGAAAAGTCCATCTAAAATCAATTTTTCATCATAAATAAAATCTTGCGGCATGTTTTTTAAAATGGTTTTAGCGTAACCACCGGTTAAGATTTTTTTGGCCGGTTGACCTAATTCTTCTTCCATTCTTTTTACTAAGCCTAAAATAGCATCAATATGACCATAAATCGTGCCGCTATTCATGGAATCAATCGTATTTTTTCCAATCACTTTTTTAGGAACACTTAAATTAATTTCGGGAAGTTGAGCGGTATTTCCCACCAAGGCATCTAAAGAAATCTTTAGTCCTGGCATGACAACTCCACCCACAAATGCGCCTTTTTCATCAATCGCAATAATTTTGGTTGCGGTTCCTAAATCACAAATGAGTAAGGGATAACCATATTGATGGATACCACCGACACTCACACTAATTAAATCAGCGCCCACTTCGGAAGGGTGATCCATTTTAATGGGCATTCCGCTTTTTAAATTAGGCCCCACGACCATTGTGTTCACTTCATAAAGTGAATCAAGTGCTTCTTTTAACGCTCCTGTTAAAGAAGGAACGACGGAAGAAATAATCGCACCTAGCATTCTTCCTTTTCCTTTTTCGTTCACAAATTTCTTTACAATTTCTGCATAATCATCACTGCTTTTCCGCGTATCTGTATGGGTTCGATAGGTCGAAATGCAATTTTGATTTTCATAGATGCCCATGTAAATATTTGTGTTTCCAATATCTACTAAAAGTATCATAAAACCTCCTGGCTACCATCTTACTAAAGTAAGTATCGTGCCGAAATCATTATATAGAATGTTCTTAATATTTTCAACTTATTCACTTAGAGTTTTTTCTTCCCTTTATTTTTATAAAAATAAAATGGGGAAATCTATGGTAGATCTCCCCTATTTTATCAAACGTCTACTAGGCTTTCTTCTGATGCGCTTTGATAATCTTTTCTTTTAAATTTTCCGGCACTTCTTCATAATCTTCAAATTGACGGTTGAAGAAGCCACTTCCTTGGGTCATCGCTTTTAAATAAGTCGCATAGTCCATAATTTCACTTTCAGGAACTAGAGCCACTATTTCTTGCACATCTTGCTCTACTTCATCAATCGCGATAATTTTTGCTCTTCTTTGATTTAAATCGGATAATACGTCACCTAAATAAGGATGTTCAATGCGAATAAAGATGCGATAAACAGGTTCTAAAATGGTCGGTTGACATTTCATATAAGCATCTTTAAAAGCTAAAACCGCCGCCATTTTAAAGGCCATTTCATTGGAGTCCACACTATGATATTTGCCGTCTAGAAGTGTGGCTTTAATATGTATCACAGGGAAACCTGCTAATTGACCCGTTTGTAAGGCTTCTATAAAGCCTTTTTCAACGGCTGGGAAATAATTTTTCGGTACCGCGCCACCAAAAACTTCTTCGGCGAATTCGGTTTCTAAACTCGGCTCAAATTTCATTTCAACGACACCATAATAGCCTGATCCACCCGATTGTTTAATATATCTTCCTAGACCTTTTCCTTCTTTGGTAATGGTTTCTTTATAAAGAATTTGTGGCTTTTCTATCGTAAAATCAATTTTATATTGATTCTTTAACCGATCGAAATGATACGCTAAATGGGTTGCGCTTAAGCCACCGATTAGAAGTTGTTTCGTTTCTTTATTCCGCAATACTTCTAATGTTGGATCTTCTAATTGCATTTTTTGTAAAATACTTCCGATTTTATCTTCATCTTTTCGGTTATTGAGTACAAGGGATTGAAAAATAACGGCCGTTGGATAATCCACTTCTTTAAAGATAACTGGACTTTTAGCGTCCGATAGTGTCATTCCTGTTTTCACATCTTGTAATTTACCTATCGCTCCAATATCTCCTGGGCCTAAAGAAGTAACAGGTGTAATTTTCTTCCCAAAAATCGAATATAGTGCGGTGACCGTTTCGACTTTATTTGTTTTAGATACATAAATTTCATCATCTAATTTTAATTCACCTGAATTCACTTTGATATAGTGAATGGTACCTAAATAAGGATCAACAATGGTTTTAAAGACATATGCGGAGAATGGCTCCTCTTCTTTGGTCATACGATAGACTTCATTCCCTGCGACATCATGAGCGACATATGGTTTTAAATCGCTAGGGTTCGGTAAATAATCAATGAGCATTTGTAAAAGGGTGTGAATACCAATGTCTTTTTTCGCACTTCCTACCACGACAGGATCAAGTTCACCATCTAAAACACCTTTTCGTAATCCTTGATGGATTTCTTCTCTAGATAATGGTTCTCCTAAGAAGAATTTATCTAATAAAATATCGTCGGTTTGGGCAACTGCTTCACAAATCATATTATGTAATTCAAATACTTTTAATTTTTTATCTTCAAAAATCGGTGCATCCTCACAGGTGACCCCATTATACTTTCTTGCTTTTAAATCAACGACATTGACGAAACCATCAAAGTTCGCTTCATGGCCAATCGGATAACAAAATGGAATGGCCTTTTTACCTAATTTTTTTCTAATATCGGTTAATACTTCTTCAAAATCGACATTTTCCTTATCCATTTTATTGACAAAGATAATGGTTGGAATTTTTCTTTTTCTTAATAATTTATAGTGACGAATCGTGCTTACTTGCACTTTACTTGAGGCATCAATGACTAGAATTGCGCCTTTAATCAAACGCGTAATACCTAAAGCTTCACCAATGAAATCGGCATTTCCTGGTACATCAATCAAATTTAATTTATACCCTTCATAAAAAAGAGGAACGATCGAAGCACTGACTGAACTCATGCGCGATTGTTCCTCCACTAAAAAATCACTAATGGTATTTCTCTTTTCGACCTCACCTTTTTTGTTTCCGTGAGATGCGACATAAAAAAGAGACTCGACGAGACTAGTTTTACCGGCGCCTTGATGGCCTAAGACGGCGATGTTTCGAATTTTATCGGGTGTAATGCACATAAGTTTCTCCTTTCCGCTGTAAGCGCTTTCTTTAATTTCATTATAGCATAGAGTTTTTCAATAACCAAAGAAGTATTTCTTCTTTTTACATTAAAGATAATGTACGTTTTTCTTTGCACGGAAAAGCGCTTACAAGTACAATAAAAATGAGGTGAAGTGTTTTATGAAAAGAAAAAATGGCCTATTTTTACTTTCTATTTTGCTCTTATGTGGCTGTTCCACGTCTCCAAATCAAGGAAGTACTTCATCTACAAATAAGGATTCAACTTCAACCATTTCCACTACTACTTCACCAACGCTCATAACTAGTAGTCCTACGCTAAGTTCTTCTTCTTTTTATATTGAAGGCTATCATCAATTATGTGAAGGACTCTATGTAAATTATCTACCTAGTTTATATTCTGATGAATTCGATGTTGAATTTTTATTACCTGACACCAACTATGAACTTTATTATACGTTAGATTGCTCTACACCTACGAGAACTTATACTAAAGAATACACGAAACCAATTCCTGTTCGTTTGAATAATTCAAAAAAATTAGAAGATTATCCTTTAACCACTTCAGTGGATGGAATATTAGCCAATTTAGGAAACGATAAATGTACCTCTAATGCTTACAATCAAAACATTCAATTACAAGGAAAATATATTTTACTTCCCAAACAGACCGTTATTACGATTATGCTCTATAACCGTAAGACTAAACAAGTCGTTTATCGAAGAGCGTTAACCTACATTTTAGACCCTGAATATAAAATCAATATTCCTGTCGTCTCTTTATCCATGCCTTATAAAGATTGGTTTGGAGAAAATGGTTTCTATAATCAAATTCGGGAAGAAATTGAAAAAAGAGCCCATTTAGAGTATTACGACATAACAACCGATGAATACTTTTACCGAAATACCCAAGTAAAACTCGGCGGTAACTGGACATTAGGTTATCCGCAAAGAACCTTAAACTTAAATTTCAATAAAGATGAAAATGGCAATAAAAATGAAGCGGTAAAAGCGCAAATCTTCCCTTCTCGTCAAAGAAGAGATGAAAAAGGAAAAGTGAAATCATATACGCGTTTCCGTTTACATAATGGGGGAAACGCTTTTGAAGAAAGTATTGGATTCAACGACGCTTTCATGCAAGCCATTATGGAAAACGATTATAACGTCGCTACTACGGGCTATCGCCCTTGCATTGCTTATTTTAATGGAGAATATTGGGGCGTTTATTCCATTCGAGAACATTATAAAAAACAATATTTTTCCTCTCATTATGGGGTCGATAAAGATGATGTGATTCTTTATGATTTTAAAGGCCAATTTAATGTTTCTGATGGTGATCCAGAACAAGCTTTAGAATGTTTAAATGACTTACGTGAATTCATTGCTTTTGATTTAAACAACGAGAAAATCTATGAAAAATTCATTTCTGAATATTTTGATATCAATAGCTTTATTGATGTCATTCTAGCAAATGCCTATTGTAGTAACTGGGATTTTGTTGGTAACTTCAACAATCTTAAAATGTGGCGTACTTATGCCGTTGATGAAAAGAATCCTTATACCGATGGAAGATGGCGTTTTGTAATTCACGATACCGATTTTGCCTTTAGAGAAAATACCAATTATCTTGATCGAAATGTGAATAATAGCTATTCTCGATTTTTCTTTCTTTCTCAATTAATGAAAAGTAGCCAATTTAGAAAACAACTTTATCAAAGAGCTACGGAATTAATGGAAACGACCTTTAATCACGATAGAGTGTTTACTTTATTAGATAACATGATTGCTGAGATTGAACCATACCATTTAGCATCGATGTATCGCTGGGGACAACAAAGTAATTATCTTTCTTATTGGAAAAACGAAATCAATATTGTAAAAGCTAATCTAGAATATAAAGAAAACAATTTCTTATCGATATTAAAAAACACTTTGAAACAATACGAATAGAATAAAAATAGATGCATTGCTTGTTTTTAACGGAAGCAATGCATTTTCGTTCTATTTTAATTGTTTTTTCTAACTTAGTTCTATTTTACAAAAGCCTAAACGTATGATAAAATGATAATAACATAAGAAAGGAGTATGATAAATCTTATGAAAAAAATGAGTAAAGTAGTCTTAGCGTTTGCGTCCATCTTTGCTTTAGTTGGTTGTGGGGGAGAAAACAATGGGGGAGATACCACTAAAACAATTGAAAACGCTGTCGCTGTGAAGAGACTACAAACCGCCACAGAAGAAATGGGAAAAGCTGCTGGTTTTAAAGTCGAAGGAAGCGAATCACTATCCTTAAGTCTTAAACAAGCTGACTATAAAGATACGGATAATAAGGATGTTAAGGGTGCCTCTATTGCTCTTAGTTCTACCGGTGACTTTAATTTAGAGTTGCTTTTAGAAGAAGCCATGCCAAAAGCAGGCAAAGCTACTGCTTCTATCACTACCGATGCAAGCGGGACTGAAATTAGTGGGCATGCAAATGTTTCCGCTGAGGCCTATTTAAAAGAGGGCTATCTTTATGCCAAATCCACCATTACTACACCGGCTGAAAAAGAAGGTGACGCTCCAGTAGTGGAAGAAAATAAAACTGGTATGAATATTGCTCCAATGTTAGAAGATATTAAAGGTACACTTAATAATTTAGAAGGAAAAACACCTTCGGAAATCATTAATATGATTCCTGATATTTCTATTGATGAAAAAGATATGGCAATGTTTGATCACGCAGTCAATGTCATCACTAAGAACTTACCAAATTGTAATTTATCGACCAATAAAAAAACCGATACACTTTCTTGGAAGTTAACAAATGCCGATATTGAGAATATTATCGATAAGTATTTTGCTTCTACTCTTCCCGCACCCGGAGAAACAGACTTATCTGAAGAAGAATATAATAAATTAGTTGCTAACACTACCGCCAAGGCAACAACGATTAAAACGCTCGTATCTAGCATCGTAAAAATTAACAATGCACAATTCTCTATTTCAATTTATGATGGAAAATATATTTCTGCAGTTGCTTTAGATCTTGATGTCGAGCTTAATTTTGCTGCTTCATTAGAAATCTTCCCATCCGATACTTCTATTAAGTTAAAGGCTAGTGCTTCTAGTGAAATTAGCTTATTAGACGCTAATTATACCATTACTTATCCAGAAGATATGGAATCTTGGTTACCAGCCCCCGATACTGGTGACAATACAACATCCAAATAATCCCCATGATTCTTAAAGCTGCGCTTTAAAAGGCGTAGTTTTTTTCATTAAAAAAGAGCTAAGAATTTTTACGTTCCTAGCTCTTATTTTTTATTTTGCTTGTTTCATGCTTAAAGAGATTCTTCCCTTTTTCACATCAACACCGATAACCTTAACAGAAACGATGTCATTTACATTTACCACTTCAAGTGGATGTTTAACGAAACGGGACGCTAATTCACTAATATGAACTAAGCCGTCTTGGTGAACGCCAATATCAACGAAGACACCAAAGTCCATGATATTACGGACCGTTCCTTTTAAAATCATGCCTTCTTTTAAGTCTTCTATGGACATAACATCACTACGTAAAACCGGTCCTTCTGCTTCATCACGTGGGTCTCGACCTGGTTTTTTCATTTCTTCAATCATGTCTTTTAATGTTGGTTCACCAACACCTAATTGAGAGGCTAAAGAAGCAATATCATATAAGTTCTCTAAAGCATCGTGCACTTCCGGTTTTTGAATATCTTCAACTTTATAACCTAAATGTTGAAGTAATTTGGTAGCGACTTCATAAGATTCAGGGTGAACGCCGGTATTATCTAATGGGTTACCATCTCTTACTCTTAAGAAACCCGCACATTGTTCATAAGCCTTTGGTCCTAACTTTGGTACTTTTAAAAGATCTGCTCTCTTTTTAAAGGCGCCATTTTCTTCACGATACGAAACAATAGAAGTCGCTAAGGTAGAAGAAATACCGGAAACGTATTCTAATAAGCTAGGAGACGCACTGTTGAGGTCAACACCAACGGTGTTTACACAATTTTCCACAACACCACCTAAAACTTCTTTTAAGCGTTTTTGGTTCATATCATGTTGATATTGACCAACACCGATGGATTCCGGGGTAATTTTAACAAGTTCCGCTAATGGATCTTGTAAACGACGGGCAATTGAAACCGCGCTACGTAAGTTTACATCATAATCGGGGAATTCTTTCGCTGCTAATTTAGAAGCACTATAGATAGAAGCGCCGGCTTCATTTACGATAACAAATGAAATGGGGTGTTCTGGATGTAATTCTTGAATTAAGTTTTTCACAAATAATTCCGATTCACGAGATGCAGTACCATTACCAATAGCGATTAAATCGACTTTATATTTTAAAATCAAACGACTTAAAATATTTTTGGCTGCATCGACTTGATTTCGTGGTGGAGTTGGATAAACGACAGTAGTGTCTAAGACCTTTCCTGTACCATCAATAACGGCAATTTTACAACCATGCGCATAGCCTGGGTCTAAGCCTAAAACCACTTTATTTTTCATTGGGGCCACTAAAAGCACTTGATGTAAATTTTCTTTAAAGACCACTAAAGATGCTTCTTCGGCTTTTTCGGTTAAAGCGTTACGAATTTCGGTTTCTAAAGATGGACGAATTAAACGTTTATAGCCATCTTCAATCGCCATTTGTAATTGTTCTTTAAATGGTGAATTCTCCTTCACGACTTTTCTTACGATATAGCGAATAATATCTTCATCGGGTACTTCTAACGTTACTTTTAACGCTTTTACGTTTTCACCGCGGTTAATCGCTAAAATACGGTGCGAAGCAATTTTACTAATGGCTTCTTGATAATCTTTATACATGTCAAAAATGCCTTTTTCATCGGGAACATTTTCTTTGGTGACAATTTTACCAAACGATTCAAATAAGAAACGCGCATAGCGACGATAATCCGCATCATCTGCT
>ULNH01029080.1_pt1 | contig 45936 bp, 49 predicted proteins | sample 1951871 | NCBI WGS metagenome assembly ULNH01 (sample SAMEA4835572, study PRJEB28245) | human gut metagenome | biome: gut microbiome; material: fecal sample | place: Denmark | collected 2008 | reverse complement strand
AGTGTTCGTGTACACAATCTAGTGTACACGAACAACATATAATAATAATGACATCATTCTACTTGACATTTATTAATTGTTGTTGTATAATGTTGTTAACAATTGAAGGTAGTATAGCGAGAGATCGTTTTTACTAGATCGCATAATTGCGAGTACGGCATTTTATTATGCATAGTAAAGGAACTATTAATTTTTATTAATAGCTCCTTTTATTTTTAAATTATGTTATAATTAGATGTCAAAACTAAATATAGATAATGAATAATGATAGAAAAATAAATACAAACATCACTATTTTAGGAATTTAAAATATGGAAAAATAAGAATTAATTGATATTTAATTATTAAATATATTTTGATAAAAATTAATCATTATAAAATTTTATGAAGCTATTAAGTTTGTAGTACATCTTTTTTATGCGTATTCTAGTTTTAGTTGATTTAAATCAACTTTCTAGTTATTGTTTAGTATATATTTGTATTATATAATATAACTATAAACATGAAAAGAGGTTATATTTATGTCAAAAGAAACAATTAAAAGAGATACTAAAAAATATCAAGTAATGATGGATACATAATTATGTCTGTTACACATAAAATAGAGTTTTTAAAATATGCTGATATAATATATATAGTATCAGATAAAAAATAGTTAAAGGTTGGATTAGAAATAATGGATCAAATCAAAATTGGAAAATATATTCAAAAATTAAGAAAAGATAAAGAACTAACTCAAAAGCAATTAGCAGATAAACTTGGTATTACTTTTCAAGCTGTAAGCAAGTGGGAATCTGGTGAAACATTACCTGATTATTCAATATTATTAGAACTTTGTGAGATTCTAGGAACCAACGTTGATTTATTATTACATGGTGGAACATATATTATGAACAATAGAAAACTCATGACTATTAAGGATGTTGAAAGTGGATTTAAAGCAATTGAAGATGTTAAAAATTATTTTGGCGAAAACAGTTTGTTTTATATAGGTATGGTTGAGGGCATAAATAATAAAATGAATTTAAATCTTGAGGAAAGTTTGAATAATCAACACTACAAAAAAATATTAGTTGCTGAAGTATTGCTGCAGGGAATTAATAGTGGTAAATATTATGTTGATTTAGAAGAAGTTAAGCAATATTTTGAAAATAAAAAAGTATTAGATCATATCCTTATCGCAATGAATAAAATTAAATAAAATTGATTAATCTTAAGATGAAGAAAGGAATCTTCATCTTTTTTAATTTTACGCTTGCACTTTAGATCATACTCATCATAATTATTGAGAAAAAAATTTAACTTGTAGTGAAAGAAGTAATTAGTATAGAAAATAAGAAAAACGTTAGTTAAGTATGAGTAAATCATAACTTAAAAAACTATAGTTAGACTCAGTAAAAATAAGCAGATGATAGATGTTATAATAAAGTTTATAGTGTATCTAGCGATATCTTTATCTAAATAAATTTACTATGACTGAATAATTAGTGTGTTAATTCAAAAACATTACTTTCACAATAACAAAAAATGGCATATTATTAGACAAAGTAATAAAAAATGCTATAATACTTTTGAAAAAGAGAGGTTATATATAATTATGTTTTTGTCAAGAGATAATGTGGTAATAAGAAGAGCGCGTCCTAGTGATGCTGTGTTGCTTGCAAATTGGTGGGCTAATGGTAAAATAATGGCTCATGCAGGATTCCCTAATGGGATTAAAACAAACATTCCTGAATTGACAAAAAGAATAATTGATCAAAATGCCGTAGAAAATCCTCAAAATGTATTATTAATTATTGAAATAAGTGGGATACCTGTGGGAGAAATGAACTATAATATTAAAGATGATGGTACTGCTGAAATAGGCATTAAGATTTGTGATGTGAATTATCAAAATAAAGGATATGGTACAATTAGTATAAAGTTACTGGCTGGATATCTTTTTGATAAAAAGAAGATCAAAAAAATAGTGCTAGATACAAATATTAACAATGAACGTGCTAAACACGTTTATGAAAAAATAGGATTCATCAAAACCGCAATAAATGAGAATGCTTTTATCGATCAACTCGGAAATTGGCAGACAGCAGTTTGTTATGAATTATCACCTAACAATTTAAAATAGGAGAAAAAGTAAATGAATATACGTAAAACAAAAATAATTTGCACAGTAGGACCTGCAATTGAATCGGAGAAAATGTTAATTAAAATGTTTGAGGCGGGAATGAACGTTGCTAGATTAAATTTCTCACATGGTGATATCAGTGAATCCGTTAAACGAATTGCGAGAATTAGAACTGCTAGTGCTAAAACAAATAAATATGTCGGCATAATGCTTGATACAAAAGGCCCTGAAATTAGAACAGGTAATTTTGTAAATGATGAAGTTTACTTTAACGAAGGAGACATTGTTAAAATAGTAAGTGAAGAAATCCTTGGAAACAACGAACGTTTTTACGTCAATTGTAAAGAACTTTTTAGTGATATTTCCGTAGGTGATGAAGTACTTATTGATGATGGTAAGATGTCTTTAAGCGTCATTAGTAAAACTGATGAAGAATTCAATTGCCGTGTTAATACAAGTGGTGTCATTAAAAACAAAAAAGGCATCAATGTTCCTGGTGTAAAACTTTCCATGCCTTTCGTTTCAGAAAAAGATTATAACGACATCAAATTTGGCTGTGAACAAGGTTTTGATTTAATCGCATTGTCATTTGTTCGTAGAGAAGAAGACATTCTTGAAGTAAGAAAACTATTAAAAGAGTTTGGCCGTCCTAATATGGAAATAATAGCTAAAATTGAATGTCAAGAAGCTTTAAATAATCTTGAAGGAATTATTAAAACAGCCGATGGAATAATGGTAGCAAGAGGAGATTTGGGAGTGGAAATAGCTCAAGAGTTGGTGCCATTATACCAAAAACAAATGATAAAAATGGCTAATCATTTTGGAAAGCCAGTTATTACAGCTACTCATATGATGGAATCTATGATATCATCACCACGTCCAACAAGAGCTGAAACTAGCGATGTTGCTAACGCCATTTTAGATGGTAGCGATGCGATAATGCTTAGTGGTGAATCGGCGATTGGTAAATACCCTGTTGAAAGTGTCAAATATATGGATAAAATTGCGAGAGCTGTAGAAGCGACAATTGATTATGAAAAACTTTTAAACGATAATCAAAAATATAATCAACATTCTAAAAATGATGCTATAGGTGCTTGCGTTGCCCAATGTTGTTTAACCCTTGATAAAGTAGAAGCGATTATGGCTTTTACAGAAACAGGTGGTACAGCTAAAAGAATCTGTAAATATCGTCCTAATGCACCGATTGTTGCTTGTACGAATACCCCAGAAACTTGCCGAAAACTTAGTTATTACTGGGGGGTATATCCAGTTATTGTTAATTATATTGATGACATCAGTATGTGTGATGAGATAGCTAAAGAAGTTGCTGAAAGTCTAGGCATCACTAAAAATGCTAACATCATTATTACGAGTGGTTTTGGTCAAAAACATGGTGTTACTAACACGATAAGAATAATTGAAAATAATTAAATAAAATAAAAAAAGGTAATAGATACGAAAACATCTTAGGATCTATTACCTTTTTTTATACTCCATATATTAAAAATTAGTCTTCTTTATTAGAAGACTGATAGATTTCAATTAATGTGTCATTACTACGAAATGTTTTATTTTAACATTTATAGTTTCACTCTTCTTTAAAAACCGTACCAAAAATATGAAACAAATAAAAAAAGTAGGCTGTATAAACCTACTTTTCCCATAAATGGAATATTTGGATTTAGGCATTACCCAAGCCTTTCCATGGTTCAATAATATTATATCATACTTTTGATTTTTCTGATAAATAATATTTACAAAAATGTTTTCTTTTTTTGAGGGGTGTATTCAATAAAAATATGTCGCTTATTTTATAAAAAGACTATATTCTTTATCACCAGTGTATTTATATTTTTGATTTTCAATAAGTATACTTTTAAATAATGTTCTTTTTTATAAACATTTGCATCAAGCAATGCATCCACAGTAACTTCAAAGGTATCTGCAAGTACTAGAAGTAATGAAATATCAGGGTAAGTTATTATTTTCCCATTTTGAAACATCACGCGAACTAACTCTTGTATATTCAGCCAATTTTCTAGAGTCATACCTTCAGCTAAACGATAATTTTTAATATTATAATTGTAAGCTTACAATATAATTATACTTTATAAATTTATATAAAACTACAAATCAACAGATGAGTAAAATCAAACTAAACTGAAAGTATTATATACCAAATTCAAATTAATTTCCTTCTTTATCTCTTCTAGGTTCGAATCCCATAGGAACTAAAGTTTCCCAACCTGTAAAACAAAAAATTAGCCTTCTTTAAAGAAGACTAATAAATTTCAATTAATGGTGATCCATACGGGATTCGAACCCATGAATGCATGCGTGAAAGGCATGTGAGTTAAGCCACTTCTCCAATGGACCAAGATGGCGGAGCAAAAGGGATTTGAACCCTTGCGCCAGTTTCCCGACCTACGCCCTTAGCAGGGGCGCCTCTTCAGCCTCTTGAGTATTGCTCCAGGCTATAGTATTATACGTTATTTCACCTGTTTTGTCAAACGATATGATAAATAAATAAAAATAAAAAAAATTGTATATTTTCAAACATTTATCAAAAAATAGTAATAACAAAAAGGAGGAAAAACAATGCCAAAATTAAAATGTGAAGTTTCAGAATGCAGTTATAATGCAGATCATCTATGCGCAAGAGGTGCAATTGATGTTGAAGGACCAGAAGCAAGATGCAAAAAAGATACTGCTTGCTTAAGTTTCGTCCCTAAAGGTAGAGGTAGTTACAACTATGAATTTGCAAAATTTGAAGAAACATTTAAACCTGAAACATCAGTATATTGTGATGCTGTAAACTGCGTATTTGAATGTGATTCAAGATGTAGAGCTGATAGAATTGAAATAAAAAAGACCGCAGATGGCGATCAAGCCAAAAATGCCGCTACTACAATGTGTAAAACTTTTGAAAGCAAAGATGTGTAAAAAATAAAGTGAAAAAGGAATTTGCAGATTAAAAGCAAATTCCTTTTATTTAGCGTATATCACTTGACAAAATGGAGAAATAATATATAATATATATGTTTAATAATACTAAACAAAAAGTTTAGTAGAGGAGGACATATGAGTATTGGCAGCAATATAAAACAATTGAGGACTCTATATGGTTTAACCCAAGAAGAGCTTGCTAATCGTTGCGATTTAACTAAAGGATATATATCTCAAATTGAAAATGATTTGACAAGTCCTTCAATAAGTACTCTGACGGATATTTTGTCAGCGCTAGGTACTAATTTAAAAGAATTCTTTTCGGAAGAAGAAGATGAAGCAATCGTTTTTAAAAAAGAAGATTTCTTTGTCAAAACATCTTCTGATTCAACGATGACATGGCTCGTTCCTAATAGTCAGAAAAATGAAATGGAACCGATACTTTACACGATTAATGCAAAGTCAACATCGGATATTGATATGCCACATGAAGGCGAAGAATTTGGGTATGTGTTAGAAGGGGAAATAGTGGTAGTGTACGGAAATAGAAAAGAAGTATGCAAAAAGGGTGAAGCATTCTATTTTGTAACTAATAAAAATCACTATTTAAAAAATATGAAGGACAAACCTGCCAAAATTATTTGGGTAAGTAGTCCACCAAATTTTTAAGGAGTAACAAATGGAAAAAATAATTGAACTTATCAATGTATCTAAAAAATATGATGATGTATATGCCGTTGAAAACTTTAATCTATATGTTAATAAAGGGGAATTTATAACTTTCCTAGGTCCATCTGGATGTGGTAAAACTACAACACTTAGAATGATCGCAGGGTTTGAACTCCCAACTGAAGGAAAAATTTTACTAAATGGAAAAGATATAACTCATCTTCCTCCATATGAAAGACCTGTTAATACTGTTTTTCAACGCTATGCTTTGTTTCCTCATCTTGATGTTTATAATAATGTCGCTTTCGGCTTAAAACTTAAGAAAATTACGGAAGAAGTAAAAGATAAAAATGGTAATATTGTTACTAAAACAAGAAAACTTACTCGTGATGAAATTGATGAAAAAGTAACAAAAGCTTTAAAAATTGTCGATCTAGAAGAATTTGAATATCGTAACATTTCAACATTAAGTGGTGGGCAACAACAACGTATCGCAATCGCTCGTGCAATCGTTAATGAACCAGAAATCTTATTACTTGATGAGCCTCTAGGCGCACTTGATTTAAAAATGCGTCAAGACATGCAAATGGAATTAAAAGAAATGCATAAAAAGTTAGGAATAACTTTTATATATGTTACCCATGACCAAGAAGAAGCACTTACGATGAGTGATACAATTGTTGTCATGAAAGATGGTTGCATTCAACAGATCGGTAGACCTGAAGATATATATAACGAACCCAAAAATGCTTTTGTCGCAGACTTTATTGGCGAAAGTAATATATATGAAGGAACAATTGTTGGGGACAAAAAGATTCGTTTTCTAAATAAAGTTTTTGATTGTGTTGATGAATTTCCAATAAATGAAAAAGTGGATGTTGTTCTTCGTCCTGAAGATGTAAAAATTAGTGCGCCTGGAACAGGAATGGTTGACGGAAAACTGATCAGTAAAGTATTCAAAGGGGTACACTATGAATACATTATGATGGTCGGTAAAAATGAAGTTATTATTCAAGATACAAAAAACCATGAAATTGATTGTATGGCTTCCATTTCCATAACTCCTGAAAACATTCATATTATGAAAAAATTATTTACTAGTAATATATATGAAGCATATATTGATAAACAAAATCGCGTAGTAATAGATGATGGTGCTTTTGAATGTGATGTAACGCAATTATTGCCAGGTTCTCATCTTGATGAAGAAGGTTATCTAGTGGATGCTGCCGGCACTAAATATGATTTAACTGATGCTGATGTTAAAGCTGAAATAGGTCTTCATGATATTGAAATCATCGATAACGAAGAAGATGGCATAGTAGCAGGGGAAATTGTTTCAATAATATATAAAGGTGACCACTATCAAGTAATCATTAGAACCGCCAATGATGAAGATTTCGTCGTAGATACAGAATATACTTGGAATGAATTTGACCGTGTAAGTGTTAAAGTAGATCCAGCTAAAATTAAACTTACCTTAAAAGATGAGGTAAAGAAATATGCTAAAGAATAATGAGAAAAAAGTTAGAACACAAGAAGTTCATTTTTCACGAAAACTTCTCGCAATCCCTTATTTAGCCTTTATTGCGGTCTTTGTTGCTGTACCTTTAGTCTTAATTATAATTTATGCTTTTAGTGATGGAAATGGTCATTTTACATTTAAAAATGCTGTAGAATTCTTCACTAATGCTGATTATATTAACTCGCTTGTAACAAGTGCTATAATTGGTATTGCAAATACCGCTATTTGCCTTCTTATTGGATATCCTCTTGCATATATCCTTGCTAAAAAAGAATACAAATTTAATTTCTTTATGGTTATTTTATTCATAATGCCGATGTGGATTAATTTTATTTTAAGAACATATGCTACAAGAGATTTATTACATATTTTACATTTATCTAATTACTCACTTGTATCAACAATGATTGGTATGGTTTATAACTTCTTACCATTTGTTATTTTACCATTATATACAACGATGATTAAAATGGATAAAAGTGTGATAGAAGCTGCTAATGATCTTGGAGCTAAACCATATCAAACATTTTTTAGAGTAATTATTCCTATGTCATATCCAGGTATTTTATCAGCTATTTCGATGGTCTTTGTTCCAACAATGTCATCGTATGCGATAACAGATATTCTAGGTAATGCTAAAGTATCAGTAATCGGAAGTTCTATTAATTTAGTACTTACAACTTTAAGCCAAAATATGGGTAGCTTTATGGCTCTTATTATGTTAATTATTATGGGTATTAGCATGTTCTTAACGCGTAAGAAAGATAAAACCGAAAATGTTAGAGGTGGCTTATGGTAAAGAAAATTCTATCAAAAACATATGTATATTTAGTACTTTTATTAGCATATGCCCCTATCATTTATCTAATTGTCTTTAGTTTTACGGATAGTAAAGTCCAAGGCTTATGGGGAAATTTTACATTTGATTTGTACTTTAGATTATTCAAACATAAAGAACTCATGACTGCTACTAAAAATACCTTTTTAATAGCCGGTGTTAGCGCCGTTATCTCTACTGTTCTTGGTACGCTTGGAGCTATAGGTATTTTCTATTCTAATCGTAAAATGCGAACAATTTATGAAATGGTAGGTCAAATACCTGTTATGAATCCTGAAATTGTAATAGCTTTATCTTTATTAATACTATTTTCGGTAGTAAATATGGAAACAAGTTTCTTTACTCTCCTCGTTGGCCACGTTGTGTTAACCGTTCCGTTTGTAGTTTTAAGTGTTACGCCTAAACTAAAACAAATGGATCCTAACATTTATGAAGCCGCTCTTGACCTTGGAGCTAAACCAGGTTTCGCATTAAGAAAAGTAATTCTACCAGAAATAATGCCAGGAATATTCTCAGGTTTCTTACTATCTGTGACACTATCACTCGATGATTTTATTATAACAGCTTTCACTAAACCTTCTAGTTTTGATACTATTAGTACTTTTGTTTATGACCGCCTAATGCGAAGTGGAGCTCCGATTGAATTAAGAGCTTTAACAACCATTATTTTTGTTATAACCCTCGGTTTATTGATAATATACAATATTAGAACTAATATGGTAGCTAAAAGAAATCGTAGTATTGTTAGTAGAGGTGCCAAATGAAAAGAATAAAATTTATAAAAATAACCCTTTTAGTTAGTCTTATTTTCTTTGCATCTTTCGGTTTAGCATCATGTGGTAAAGATAAAACCTTAGTACTTAGAGTTTATAACTGGGGTGATTATATTGATGATGGTATAAGCGATGATGATACCGAAAGAACTTCCTCAGTTATTGAGGACTTTGAAGCATACTATTTTAAAGAAACTGGTAAAAAAGTAAAAATAGAATATTCTACTTTTGATACACCTGAAACAATGTACAATAAAGTAAAAAGTGGTAGTGCTAAATATGATCTTCTTTGTCCTTCTGACTATATGATTCAAAAAATGATAAGAGAAGATATGCTTGAAAAATTTTCAACTAATGCTTTTGATGATGAAGGTAATATCAAAGAAGATGGAACGTTATCTAACTATGCTAAATATGGCTCACCTTTCTTTAAAAAACTTTTTAAAGAAAGAGGTTGGGACAAATACTCGATCGGTTATATGTGGGGAACATTAGGTATCGTTTATAATGAAGAGAAAATATCCCAAATTGAAGGATTAGATCTCACTTCATGGAATGTAATGTGGGATAGTAAACTTAAAGGTAATGTTTCTACAAAAGATTCAGTTCGCGATACTTATTTCATCGGGGTTGTTAATGAATATCAAGATGAATTAAAAGCTTTGCGAGATAAATACGAAACAGGTGAGATTTCAAAATTAGCCTATCAAAAAGAACTAAATGAAATTGTTAATCGCCATGATAAAAAAACGATATCTAAAGTTGAAAAACGTTTAGAAACCCTAAAAAAGAATGTTCGTGGCTTTGAAGTAGATAGTGCTAAAAGTGATATAGTTACTGGCCAAATATATATGAACCTTGCTTGGAGTGGTGATGCAGTTTACTCGATGCAGTTAGCCGAAGAAGAAGGAATTGGTCTAAGTTATCAAATACCACTAGAAGGAAGCAACATTTGGTTCGATGGTTGGGTTATGCCTAAAGGAGCTAATGTTGAATTATCAGAAGCTTTTCTTAATTTCTTGTGTATTCCAAGTATTGCTGCTAGAAATATGAACAAGATTGGTTATACTTCCGCAATTGGGGGCGAAGATATCAAAACGATAATTGATGAATGGTATGGCATTAATAGTTTTGAAATTGAAGCACTAGATGATAATGACTATATAATTTTTGATGGCCAAGATACGAGTGTTAAAAAAGACGCAATAGAAAGTTTAGACGATGCTGAAATTACTATAAATGGTGAATATATATATATCGATACGGAAAATACCGGATTAAAGTGGTGCGACTTTATGGAAGTAGTGGATTTAAGTTACTTCTTCTGTGAAGATACCTCAACTGATAAAGCCGAGTTTTACATTAACAAAACCTACATCGGTAACCAGTTTACAGCTCAGTATCCTACTGAAGAAGAAGTAAACAGATGTGGCATTATGGAAGACTTTGGTGATGCTACAGAAGATGTTATTAAAATGTGGTTAAGTGTAAAAGGAAATGAAATTAACTGGATTTGGATATCGGTAATCATCGCAATTATTGGAATTTTTGTCGCTATAACAATCTATAAAAAGGCATCAGACAAAGCCAGATATCGTCGTTTAAAATTAAAGAAACTTCAAAATAAACAATAAAAAAGACACGTAAATTTACGTGCCTTTTCTTTTTTAACCAAAACACTTGCAATAAAAGTTAATTTTTGATATAATATAAAAGCAATCTATAGGGGATTCGTACAATGGTAGTACACCGGTCTCCAAAACCGTCAATGCGAGTTCGACTCTTGCATCCCCTGCCATGGCGAATGTGGTGAAGTGGTTAACACAGCGGATTGTGGCTCCGTCACTCGAGGGTTCGAATCCCTTCATTCGCCCCATAAGAAAAGCATAGGTTTGATACAAATTGTGTCAGACCTTTTTTCTTTGCAGATAGGAAACTTTATCCTTTCCGCCAGTAGTGTTCAGAGTCTTATAGAAGTGCCAAACGGCATTTTTATGAGGCTCTTTTTCTTTTTGTATATTGCTACGGAACGAAAGACTCATCAACGGAACGATAGGTGCTTCAACGGAACGATAGGTTCTTTTAGTTGCGAAGTTATTCATTCGTAAAAATAAGTAGAAATCATAGACAAAACCGCAAAAAAGTGATATAATAGTGATACATTCTTCAGAATGGGGAGTATTAACATATGACATACGCAGAAGCTATAGAAAAATTAAGAAAAAAAATGCTACTAACACAAACGGAATTTGCAAATTTATTAGGAGTTTCTTTTGGCACAGTCAATCGTTGGGAAAGTGGAAAATATGAGCCAACAATGAAAATTAAAAGAAAATTGGCACCATATTTTGAAAAATACATGATTGAGGTTGAGGACTAATGCGATACTTAGGTAATAAAACTAGAATGATTAATAATATAGATGCTTTCATATCTGAGTTAGGCATCAAAGGGGAAACTTTCTGTGATTTATTTGCAGGTAGTTCTAGTGTTGCAGATCATTTCAAAGACAGATATAAAATATTAGCTAATGATTTGCTTACGTCTTCATATGTTTTTGCAAAAGCTAAATTATCGAATGGAAATATTCCGAGTTTTAATACATTTAAAGCTAAATATGGTACTGATCCTTTTACATATTTTACAAATAAAGAATATGATTATTCTGACGACCATTTTATTTGGAAAAACTATTCACCGAAAGGCGGTAGACAGTTTTTTACTGAAGAAATTGCCAATAAAATTGATGGCATTAGAATTGAAATACAAGAGTTGAAAGAGTCACTCGTAATAACTGAAAATGAATATTATTTCCTTTTGGCTTCTCTTTTAGAAAGTGTTATGGGACTTTCCAATACAACTGGAACATATGAGGCTTTTTTAAAGCAATGGGATAAGAGAGCATTTAAAAAGTTTGAACTATTACCATTGGAAATGAACTGCTGTGAATTATATTCTACAGAAAATGTAGTTTATAACATGGACTCTAATGTATTAATCAAACAATTGGTTGGCGATATTTTGTACTTGGATACTCCATATACCATTACTGATTATAATTCGGCATATCATTTACTTGAAACTATTGTTAAGTACGATATGCCTGAAATTAGAGGCGTTACAGGAAGACGAGTAAAAAAAGCAGAAAAGTCGAAGTATTCTATTCAAAACAAGGTTGCAGAGGCATACGATGATTTAATCAAAAATGCTAATTTTGAACATATAATCATTAGCTATTCGACACAAAGCTTACTTTCAGTTGAAGAATTAGTGGATATAATAAAAAAATATGCTTCAGGTGAAGTAACTATAAAATATTATCCGTTTAGAGAATATAAAAACATACGATCAAGTCAAAAAGGAGATAATCTTCAGGAAGTTCTTATTTATTTTCATAAGAAGCAAAGGAAGTGTGTTGATTATATTAAAAGCCCTTTGAACTACAGTGGTAGCAAAAATTATATTGTAGATCAAATAATTGAACAATTGCCTGCATCATTTGATGTGTTTGTTGATGCAATGGGAGGAGCATTTAATGTTGGAGTTAATGTCTCAGATGCAAACACAGTAATATATAACGAATACAATCCTTTTGTGTATGAGATAATGAAAATGCTATTATCAGTTGATAAGGAAGAACTAATTGATGATGTTCAGAAAATTATAACTCGTTTTGAACTCAAAAAAGGAGATAAGGAACGATATATTAAATATCGAAATTATTATAATCAAAATAAAACTCCATTGAACTTGTTTGTTCTTCAAATGTATTGCTTTCAAAATCAGTTGCGCTTTAATCAAAAGCATGATTTTAATACACCTGTAGGGAATTGCGGTTGCAATGAAACGACATTTGAAAGAATTAGATCATTTATACCTAAGTCAAAGCAAGTTATCACAAGTAATCTGGATTTCTATGATATTGATTACTTGGCCTTACCGCAAAAAACAGTATTCTATTTCGATCCTCCTTACATAATTACTAACGCAACGTATAACGATGGAAAACGAGGATTTAAAGGTTGGGATGCAGATCAAGAAAGAAGGCTACTGTCTTACATTGATAAAATAAATCAAAATGGACAATTATTCATGCTTTCCAATGTTATAAATCATAATGGAAAGACTAACGAACTTTTATTACAGTGGGCAATTTCAAATGAATATAAAATTGTGAAATTAAAGCCACATGCAGGAAGATACGGAAGTCGAGAAGAAGTTTTAATAAAGAATTTCTAATTAGGAGGGTATATATGTCGAAGTTATTTATAACACAAAGATATTATGATAAATTTATCGATAAAGATGCAAATAAAGTCATTCGCCTTTATGGTTTTTCAGATCGCGATAAATACTTTGAGGGAATTATCCATTATTTAAATGATAAGTATCCATTTTTAAATCTAGATGGCATTGATATTATGACGCCAGAGGAAGCGTCAGTTTATTCGATGTATAATGGATTCATTAGAGGCGATTTCACGGATTATGACGAAGTATTAGTTTCATTTAGTGATCCATATACAAAAGAAGGAAACACTATAATTTCGCAACAACTTATGCCTATGTTACAGCAAAGAATATCTGCAGATATGAAATTTCTGTATAACAAACGAATCAAAAGAATCTTTTTATTAACTTCTCATAAGGTGTCAATGTTTGATGCTTCAAAAAATAGCATTAAAGAAGATGCAAGAGGCTCGACTTTGCAATTGCTTGTTCGATGCCTTGTAACATTGGGATTTGATGTTTATCCCTTTATTCCTATTTTTAATTTAACAATCGGTCCTCGTTTCGCGAGTATAGAAGAACTTGTTTCAGATATGGAATATATCAAGAGTCAAAATGCAGGAAATTTACAACATAAACAAATCGAAATTAGGGGCAACAAGGTTATTGGATCTTTTTCTCAAGCTCCTAAAGGACAGGATGAAAAATATTTTGCAATAAGATATTTGACGGCCATTGTATTAAATAAACATAATCAATACGACGTTAGCCAAGCATACAATATTTCTGGCAAATCACAGATGATGGAGATGCTTTACAATTTTGCTAATTATGTTCAAAGCAATGACATCATTTATGGTGCTTCCGATAGTATGTCTGATGCAGAATTCATGACCTTAATTAAAAAAGAAGACGAGTTTCTTTCTAAATTAAAAGTACTAGCGGAGAAATATGGAGAAGAGGGAGTTAGAAGTGTTACTAGCACAGTTAGATTAAGTGAAGTTCAAGATGAACTTCGCAAACGTCTAATAAAAAAGCATGGTTGCAAATGTTTGCTTTGTAATACTACCAATGAGGAACTATTAGTGGCAAGTCATATTAAACCAGCATCTGAGTGCGACATTTATGGCAAAGCGGATTTGGATAATGCATTTTTGCTGTGTGCTGCACATGATAAATTATTTGATAGAAATTTTATTACATTTAGCTTCATAGATGGAAAGCTTCAAATTTCTAACAAATTAACCGCTGAGGAAATAAAAATTTGGAACTTAGATGAAAACTTTTGCTTGCCAGAAGAGATGCTTACTTCAAAAAGAAGAGAATATTTAATTTGGCACAATGACGAATTCGAAAAGAAAAATGGAGATTAATTATGCAATATAACAGGCCTTTAACCGCAAAGTATTTTTATAGCATGCTTGATTTAAAACAATCAGGTAATACTGTTGATAGAATTGGTACAACATTATTCAATTCACACATTAAATTAACTCCACACCAAATTGAAGCAGCGTTATTTGCATTCAAATCACCATTAAATAAAGGGTGTATTTTAGCCGATGAGGTAGGCTTGGGTAAAACAATTGAAGCAGGGATTGTTCTTGCTCAGTTATGGAGTGAACATAAAAGAAAGATTTTAATAGTTGCTCCAGCTTCGTTGATGCGACAATGGGCATCCGAACTTTTTGATAAATTTAACTTACCTAGTATCATAATGGATAGAAAGCAATATAACTTGTTGAAGAAACAAGGATATGTTAACCCGTTTGTCATTAAAGATAACATTATTATTTGTTCATACCAAATGTGTGCATCATCACAAGATGATGTAAGGCTTGCTGACTTTAACTTGTGTGTTATTGATGAAGCGCATAAGTTAAGAAATGTTTGGACTGGCAAAAACGTCACATCACAAGCAATTAAGACCGCATTATCTAATACCAAAAAGATGCTTTTGACTGCTACACCTATCCAAAATAATGTAATGGATTTGTATGGATTGACTAGTTTAATTGATGATAATATCTTTGGTGATTATCAAATTTACAGAGAAAAATATTATCGTAATTATGCTGAAAATCTACTTGAATTAAGAGATAGATTGAGCCATTTTGTTCATAGAACTTTAAGAGAACAAGTTCAACCTTACATTAGATTTACAAAGCGAATCCCTAAAACATTTCATTTCACTCAAACTCCAGATGAAATAAAAGTATATGATGAAATTAGAAAGCTTTTGTTGAATTCAGATGAAGAGTCTTATTTAATACCTAGTAAGCAAAAACATCTATTGCTTTTGATCTTATGCAAGTTGATGGGGTCTTCCGTTCACTCGATTGTTTATACGCTTGAAATAATGAAAAAGCGTTTGATTACATTATTGAACACTGGCGTTGATAATGGCTTAGATGAAATAATAACAGAAGATGTTTTAGAAGACGATGACTCAATTGACGAATCAGAAGAAACCGTAAAAATAGATGTAGAAAAATTAAAGAAGGAAATAAATAATCTAACGAACATTATTCAATTGGCTCAAAAGGTAAAAGTTGAAAGTAAATATTTAGCTTTAAGAGACGCAATGGATTATGGAATAAAATTTTTGAAAGAATTGGGCGCAAACGAGAAAGTCCTAATTTTCACTGAATCACGAAGGACACAAAACTATTTATACGAATCTTTGGTAAATGATGGTTATGATGAAGTTTTGCTTTTCAATGGTTCAAATAATGATGAGATTAGTCTTAAAATATACGAAGAATGGTGTGCAAAGCCTGAAAATCAAGAAAAATTAAACAATAGCAAATCCATAAACATGAGACAAGCTATAATAGATTATTTTAGGACAAAAGGAAAAATACTAATTGCTACTGGTGCAGGTGCTGAAGGCTTGAACCTGCAATTCTGTTCTATGGTAATAAATTATGATCTTCCTTGGAATCCACAAGTTGTCGAACAAAGAATCGGACGTTGTCATAGATTTGGTCAAGAACATGATGTAGTTGTTATTAATTTCATTTCATCTTCAAATGTTGTTGAACAAAGAATTTTTGAATTGCTGAGTTCTAAATTTAGAGTATTTAATGAAATATTTGGCTCAAGCGATTCAATTTTAGGAACATTGGAAGATGGAATTGATTTACAAAAAGCCATTATTGATATTTATACTAAATGCAGAACAGTAGAAGAAATTAATAATGCTTTTGATAGCATCCAAGAGCAGTATAAAGAAGTTATTGACGAATCCATGAAAAAAACAAGACAGGATTTACTCGATAATTTTGATGAGGATTTACAGGCGTATTTTGCTGACGTTCTCGATACAACAAAAGCTAGTGTTAGTAAAATCGTACAGCTTTTCTGGGAATTGACAAAAATTATTCTCTTTAATAAAGCTAAGTTTAATGATGAAACTCGTACTTTTATTTACAAGGATGAATCTTACGCTCTTTCATCAAAAGAAGGACCATTTATTGATTATAATATGGTTTCTATGCTTGGTAAGAATGTTATGCAAGCTGCGTCAACCATTCAACAGCAAGAAGGACATATAATATTCGATATAACAAATTATCCATATCAAATTACAAATATACAAGAATTAAAAGGAAAGAAAGGTTATATTTCATTCAATAGAATAACTATTGATTCTTTTGAACATGAAGAGTATGTATTTTTCACAGGTTTTCTTGAAGATGGAACACAACTTGATGAGGATACTCTTGCAAAAATGTTTAGACTTTCAACTGCAGAAAGTCAGATAGAAGCAATTGATGAACATATAAGAGAAAGATTAACTGCAGATGCTATTCAGTATAGTAAAAAACTCATTATTGAAAGTGAAGAAAAAAATAACAAATTATTGAACGATGAAATTATCCGTATAAATAAATGGGCAGAAGATAAAATTGAATCAGTTCAATTACGTGTAGAATCGATGAGAAATGAACGCAAGAATTTGCAGAAGCAATCCGATATTGCCGAAAGCACATTCGAGAGACGCCAATTTGAAGAAGAAATTTCAAAACTAAGCAAAAAAATTAAAATGGCATGGTTGGAATTAGCCGATGCTGAAGACGAGATTGAAGAACAACGAAAAAATATGATAAAAAAGCTAAGAGACCAAATGATGAAAAGCAGCAGTATGAGCAATGTGTTCATCGCATCATTTGAAATCGTATAAGAGGCGTATATGAACGAAAAATGGTATAAGGATATAATGGCTCAAAAATATCAATACGACAACTATTTCGATCCAACAAAACTCTTTATTGCATTAGCATTTACCGAATCGGGTGAGCTTAAGCAAAAATATCCAATAAAAGAAATAGCGCAATATGTTTATAGATATTATATTGCCAACTTGGATATTGCACGTCATAATTTTAATATTGTAGTGAGAAATATAGAAAAATATGGTGTTGACGATATTATTCCATTCATTATATCTACTGTTAATCAATGGATAAAAGAGCAAAGATACAATTCACTATCCATTAATGATTCGTTTATATTCCTTAATATAGATGAATATGATAATGATACGGTATTATTAACAAAAAAAACTTGTGAGGCTTTATTTCAAAAGTATTACAAAACAAGGCTGAACAAAATAAACGATTATTCTTATGCTGCTGAATTAGATGATCGTAATCTTGAAGTTTTTGGCAAATCAGATCTAAGACATTTAATTTTCGAAGATATGCAGTATTGCCCGTTAACAGAAGTGACAGATGAAAAAGATTTGTATGTTGTGCATATTCTTCCTAAAAGAGAATCCTCTGACAAGAATGACTTAGTTAACAAAGATAACTTGATTTTATTATCAAGAGATGTGGCGTCAGAATATATACAAGGACTTTTCTACTTTGATGAATTTGGAAGAGTTGTGAATAATGGGTCGAAAATAGTATCCAGAAGAATGCGTCTTGGTATAAACCTTATTACAGAGGGAAGAAAAAAATACATTCAAAGACATTTTGAAAACATGAAAAGCGAAGGAGAATAATACATGCATATGGAACACAAAGGCGTAATTTACATACTAACAAACCCTTCATTTCCTCAATTTGTAAAAATAGGGTATGCTGATGATGTTGAAGAGAGATTAAATCAATTAAATAGAAGCGAATGCATTCCTTATGCATTTAGACTTTATGCATATTATCATGTTTCTTCAAGATTGACAGATATGAAGCTACATACTTTAATTGACAATCTTAATCCTAATCTTAGGAGCGTAGAAGAATTCAAAGGGAAAACTAGAAAACGCGAGTTCTATGCAATGACTGCAGCGCAAGCTTATTCTATCTTAGAAGCAATAGCGGAAATTAATGGTATGAAAGAGAATCTCGTCCTTGTTGAACCAACTGCAGAGGATTTGGCAAATGAGAATGAAGCTGCAGAAATTAGGACAAGAAAAGCCCCTGCTAAATATCCGAGAATGGAGTGGATGTTTACACAGGGACTTATAGCTGCTGGAGATATACTTTGTGTAATAAATCATCCAGAAGAAACGGCAACTCTTATCGACGCTTCAACGGTCGAATATCAAGGTGAGCGAATGAGTATATTAGCATGGAGTAAAAAAGTGACAGGTTGGAAAGCTGTTCAAACTTATGCCATGATTAGAAAAATTGATAGTAAAGAGACGCTGGCTGAAATCCGCGAAGTAAGAATGCGTGAACTTGGAATGATTGAATAAAAATAAGGAGTCATTATCCTATTGTTGGGATAGTGGCTCCTTTTTGCGTTATATGAATAATTCTGGAACATTAATGTAAATATTGGGCGTTTCTGATTTTGTGCTATCGTCAGAACACTCTAGCAATTTGTTACGGTATAAAACAAATGGGGCAGTCGGAGTTGTAATCGAGTAATCCACAAATTCATCTTTATGCCTAATTATGTAAGAAGATGCCTCACGAGAATATCCATAGCGTTGAAGCAAAATAGTTAGTGGATTTGTAGTTCCATATTCAACGTATTCATACCAATCGTTATGAAAAGGAACGTTGCCATGTTGTTTTTTGTATTCGGTCGAAAACTCTCTGAAGTAATTAGCTACACTGAAAAGAATAACATTTTCAATTGTGTTCAATGTATCGGCAATTACCAAATTTTTGTGTTTTTGATCAAATCTATTGTAGTACTCTTCAATTTTCCAATTGTTAGCCCATATTCCTGTTTCAGGGTATTGCTCCTTATATCTTATGGCTTCTTGAATAATGTAACTTAGACCATGTCCTGACATCCAACGGTACAAAATATTTGCATACCATCGAATATGCGTTAATTTAAGATTTTCTTTTGAATGATAGCCTAATGTTTTCTTTTCATAAATGTGCCATTTAAAGACTTTCGATAGTTTTTCTAGAAAATCAACAACATCATCATAGTCGATTTCACCATTAGTTTTTAACTCGGGATATTGAGCACCATCGGCAACAAAATCGTGCAAGTTTACATACTGATCAGGAGATACATCAATACTTTTAATCTCAGGAAGAGAAGGAATGTTCTCATGAATAATTCTTATTTCTTCATCATTAGCATAATTCTTTAAAAGCTTAACGATTCGGCTTTGCTTCCCTTTTCGAAGATCATTAACGAATATTAAAGCCGCTTTTCTCATCATTGAAAATTCATCAGAAGTTGTTTTCGGATTTTTAGTGGTCAGCTCAAAATCGTTATTTACTAAGCCTACAATAATTGCGCGTTTCTGCGCTTCAGTAAGGGACGCCTCAAGTGACAATTTTTGTGTCGGTATTTCTTTTGTTAGTAGCTCTTCATATTTTTCGATTGTGCTAGATTCGCTTGTTTTAAGGCAGACCATAAACACATTGCCAAACATGCTATGGTCAATGCGACCAACTCTTCCGATTAAATTTCTAAATGAAACATTATCAAGATTGTGCCTGCCATTTTTAAAGCTTGTTATAAATAGATTGTCGGCAGGAAGATTAACGCCCTCGATAAGAGTACTGGTGCAAAATAGTGTGCTGATTATATGATTTTTAAATGCTTCCTCGATTCTTAGTCTGATGCTAGCTGGAAGATATCCGACATGAAAAGCAACGCCTTTCTTTAATAGATCCACTAGGAAATAGTCCGAGTTTATTTCGTTTCTAATATTTTTAGAAATATCTTCAAGCTCGGTTTTTTTCTTCGGATCGGTTATGAGCGGTAGAGTATCGGCAAATTCGACAGCATAATCAATTGTTTCTCTTAAACTGCTACAGTAAACAATATTCTGTTCGTTCTTTCCTCTAACATGATTGATAAGAGTAGGCAGATCTAATCTAGAGCTTGCGTTGCCCATTTGAAGGAATTGTCTTGAATAATCATTATAAGCCTTAACCGTTCCGTCTTTTAAGTCAACCAAATATTTCATCTGACAAACAGGAGAGTATGTCGAATTGCGTCCAATTTTGCATTCATCATTCGGTACTAGTTTTAAATATTCTTCAGGATTAGGAATGTTTGGCGATGAAAATATTATATGTGGTTTAGGGGCAAGAACGGCAATTTTATCCACCAATTCATAGTAGAATGGACTGCGAGCATCTTTAGTTGATATTTTATGTGCTTCATCTATGAAGAGGTAAGAAACGCCAACGTCAGAAGTGTTAATCAAATAAAGAAATCTTTCTGGCGTCATTATAAATATAAAGTTATGGCTTTCTTCAAGCAGTTTGTCGCTTGCGGAGGTGATAACCTTATAGTTTTTCTCTTTCATCAAATCCATTCCTAAATCATTAAGGATCTTGCTTCGTATTTCATTTATGAGTGCTTTGGTAGGAACGATGATAGCAAAGTTTTGCTCTGCGCCCATTTGTATTTGCTGCTTGATAAATACACGCATCACATATGATTTGCCGAGAGAGGTTGGGGCAGAATAACTAAAGTATTGATGAGAGAAGCCATCAAAGATAGACTTTTGATCTTCAAAAAAGTAATCGGTTTCCGATGTAGGAACTTTAAAATATTCTTTATCCGATATTTGTACTATCTCATCAAGTATTGAAGTGTTTTCAAAGTTAAAGTTAGAGTTCTTTATGCCTTGAAAATTATTACAAGCCGTTAATATTGAGAACTTGTAAAATTTTATTTTGTAATCATTGGGATAAAGTTTGTCTAATAGGACAATTATTTGCTGACTCCATACTTTGTGGTTTCCGCTGTTCTTTGGATCGTTGGATTTTGAAAGAATGTCGGCAAAGCGGAGCAAGTCGCTAAGTTTCTTTTCATCGAATGTATCATTTGAACGGTTAAATAGCTTTCTAGTGTATGCCTTAAGCAAATCACTATAAAGCTCTATCAGATATGAGTTTTTTTCGATGTCAGAATAAATTGTTTCTGCTACGGTTTTGTTTTTTGGTGCAAACAATTTAGTCACCTCCGCCGATAGAATTAGTCATTATTTGTTTGGTGTCTTTCGTTACGTCGTCAAGAGGCAAAACAAATAAATAGAAAGAATATGCATCCAATCCTAATTCGTTTATTTTGGATTTTATGTAAGGAATTTGTGATTGAATGTCGGCATCCATCTGTTGATCAAGTGCGGCTCTATAATCATTGTTTGACATAGCTCCTTTATTTTGAACGTTTATGGAGTACGATAGAAATAAACCGAATGCATCGTCGGATTCGACATCTGAGCTTTTTGACGGCAAAATAATATTTTTTAAATGGTTTGCTGTTTGTGGCTCAAGAATGCTGTCAAGCACGCTTGGATCTAATAAACGAACTTCATCGCTTCTGTTGATTTTTATGTTAGAAGCCTGATCAAGAACGTCATCGATTGCATCGCGTAAATTATCATGTGCTTTTGTGCAGCCAAAAACAATTTGGTTATTGCTAGAAATAATGCCTGCTGGAAGAAGGTATATGCCAGAAGAGTATTTGTTTGAACGACCAGCCTCGCTTACCTCAAAGCCACTCATGATTTTTGGAGCGTGCATTGAGCATTCGAGAAACGAGTACAGCATTATTTCACAAAAGGTATCCGTTTGGTTAGCAAAAACTGGAGTCTTTTCCATTTGTCTAATTGCACGCGTGCTTATTGAACGAACGTTTGCAGATGATTCTATGCTCTTTATTTTAGTCCTGGAATAAACATATTGACTTATATTATTCAATATAAAATCACTTATGCCATCTTTATTGAACTCTTTTCCGACAACACGCAGCTTGAAGATCTTTACTTTATGAGGATTAGGCAAGCCAAGCGAATATGCATCTTGATTGATTTCGACAAACGTATTTCTAAAACCTTTTTCGTCGATGGATATCTCAAGTGGAGTAGTGGAAGGTGTCGAAATATCTGCATCGAACAGAAAAATGGACTTAGCGTTATCTCGAAATGATTCGACGTAAGACTTGTCAATTTCAGCGACTTGAGTTTCAAAACCGCTGTTGTTGATATTTGCGCAAAATTTCATTAAGTTAACGAGCAAGAGAGAAAAATCAAACTTTTCGTTGCTGATGATAACCTCTTTTGTATACTCAGAGCTTCCAATTTCATCAGAATTTAATATTGATGCATCTTCTCGCAAAATTTGCTGAATAGCAAGAACAAAGCATTCTCTAAAGGGGGACTGCTTTATTTTTTTATATAAATCAGTTCTATATAAAGATGCAATTTCTGCAATATCAGTAGAGATAAAATAGTCCTTTTCAACTTTAGGAATATCATCCGTTCCCTTTTTTCTGCTTCCAACGGAACCTTTATCTGGTTCATAGTCGGATTTGTCATTTGGTGCAACAAAAGCTTGGTATAAGTAATTTTGATTCACGCTGCCGTTTTTTATTTGACAGAGCAAACTAAATATCGTGCCAAAGCAAAGTTTTTTCACTTTTTCTCACACTCCTTAGTATTTTATTTCAACAATGTCACCTATATTGCAATTTAGAGCCTTGCAGATTCGGCCAAGAACTTCAATGCTTACTGGCAATTCCTTCCCCATTTTGGCCATTGTTGATGATGTGATTGACGCCTCTTTCATGAGGTCTTTTTTTATCATTTTTTTATCTATAAGTAATTTCCATAATTTGTCGTAGCAGTAGGTCACAAGAAATCACCATCCTTATTATTTATAAATTGTCTTTTAGATAATTATATCATAAAAAATATCATTTGTATATAAAAACTGCTTACTTGCAAAGAAAAAGTATGAAAACGCGAAGTTTTTTGAACTGAAATAAAAACCAACAGTAGACCAACGGAAGACCAACCTCGCACCAACGATTTTATTTTTTCAAAATTTTATAATTTTAACTGTAAACAGGAAGTAGCTAGCCTGTTTGGCATCCAATTCTAGATCATTGCGTGGATACCAAAATACATACCGCGAGCCAACTGTCGCAATCAGGAAGGCTGCACAAATAAAGATGGAATGTCCTAAAAACGCCACCTTCTTTTTGTTGCACCCTTTTTCGGCAAGTCACGACTAGGTTGGCAGCGAAGGCATCTCCATCTAACGAATCGATGGAGGTGTCTTTATGACATATAAAAACTTAAAAGAATTCTATTTGAGCAAAGAAGAAGTCGAGCAAGCGTTAGCCGTTTATAACTCAGACAAATCTTCAGAAGAGCAACTATTTTACATTCCTTATTTCGAAGAATGGAACAACCGCAAGATCTATATCCCTTGCGAACGCGAGTATTTCTATTTTTGGCGAAATGAGCTCAGGAAAGAAAGACTGCAAAAAATCAGAGAAGGACGTTGCAAAGTGCCATCGGAAAAATACGGTGTCAAACGCTGTACCGCCGATTGCAAGCATTGCCCGTATAAGCAAGATCCTAATGATCCAGACAAAGAGGTAACGGATTACAGCTGGACAGGAAACGCATTGTCTTTGGACGAGCCCATAGGCTTCCATGACAACGGCGATCCTATTTACATCGATATAGCGGACGATTCAGCAACTGTCATTGATTCGCTTATTGAAGAAGAAATCAATGCCGAAAGAAAAAAGGCAGTGGAAGACCTGCTTAACGAGCTCAGCGAATTGGATAGGACCATTGTCGTTCTTTATTATTCCCATTCCAAATCCGATGCCGATATATCAAAGGCTGTCAATGTGCCAAGAGCAACGGTCCAGCGCAGGAGAGTCAAGGCATTCGAATACATGAAAAAGCAAATTTCAGAAAAATTCTAAAAAAGTCGAGCGAAAAGTGAGCAGTCCAAAACTTACTTGTCCATTGAAGTACAGGAAGGCAGAAAGCCATTCCGAATTAATCACAAGGAGGTAGAGTTATGGACTCTCAAAACAAAGTAGCCAGAGACAAACCCGAACTCAACGATGCGGAACTTATAGGTGCGTTATTGTTCCTATCCGCTTTGAGTAAGGCTTTGGCAAAAGACGTATTGTCACGTTCGACAAACAAAAAGAATATGGGAGGTGCGTGCTATGAATGCCGAAAGAAAACACAGTATCCTCGCCCCTAGTAGTAAAGAGTGGTTCCATTGTGGCTATGCCACTAGGTATTTGGCCGTCAAGCCAGACGAAACCAATGAAGCATCGGAGTTCGGTACCGAATGCCATTTGCTTGCGGAGATGTATATCAAGAAAAGTTTGAAACTCGAGGATTATGATTCGGCAGGCGATATGTCGATAGACGAGGTCAAAAAAGGTTTCAAACATTATTCGGACGAGATGGAACGCCTCGCAAACGGCTATGCGAATTACGTTATAAGCACAGTTAATTACGAAGAGAAAAGGACAGGAGAGAAGCCAGTCGTGTTGATTGAGCATCTGCTTGAGATGGACTATGCACCAGACACGCATGGGACACTGGACTGCGGAATCATAGCATCGGACACGCTAACCATAATCGACAATAAGACAGGCTTCATAAAGGTCACGGCTTATGACGATGCTCTTGGGGAACTCAATAGCCAGCTTGCCATTTACGGCAACCAGCTATTAAAAACCTATAAGGCATTTTATCCGATCAGATATGTGCGCTTCGTCATTTACCAAGAGCGAATTCACAACGTTTCCGAGTACACATGCACTGTCGAAGAACTTGAAAAATGGGAGCGTGAAAGTTTGATCCCTGCTGTAATGAATGCTTTAAGTGACGATCCAATAGCCAGAAGTGGCAGTTGGTGCAAGTACTGTCCAGGACGCAATTGCTGCAAAAAGCGCGCAACCGATGTCATGGAAGTGGTGAGGAAAATCAAATCGCCAGAGCTTATGACGGACGAAGAGATCGAAGACATTCTTCCTAAGCTCGATGGTGTTATGGATTATTGCGAAGACATCAAATCCTACTGTCTTAAGAAAGCGGTGGAGAACGGCAAAAAGTGGAAAGGTTACAAGCTCGTGGAATCCTCGACAAAACGCAAGATTACCGATGAAGCGGCAGTGGCAAAAATTCTAGAAGAGAACGGATACGATCCTTACGCCCCAAGAAAGCTTATGACCATTACCGAGCTCCAAAAATTGGTTGGAAAGAAGCAGTTCACCGACTTAATCGGTGCGTATGTCGCAAAGCCAAAGGGACAAGCAGTGCTAGCTCCTGAAACTGACGCTAGAGAAGAAATCATTGTAACAAAGGAGACGAAACAATCATGTTAAATATCGTTACGGGTGTCGAAAAGACGCCAATCAAAATCTGTATCTATGGTGCTGAGGGAGTGGGCAAAACCTCCCTCGCAGCACATATGCCTGAGCCGCTTTTCATTGATACCGAAGGCGGCACTTCAAGGCTTAATGTCAGACGTATCAAATGCACGAAATGGGAAGATCTCATTTCCATTGTAAAGGAAGTCATAGATACACCAACTGTATGCAAAACCCTTGTCGTTGATACTGCGGACTGGGCTGAATCGTTGTGTATCAACTTCGTTTGCAACAAATACCGCAAAGCCAATATCGAGGATTTCGGATATGGAAAGGGATACACATATCTGGCGGAGGAGTTCAGCGAATTCTTGAAACTACTAAACCAGCTTGTGGATGTTGGCATCAATCCAGTGGTAATCGCGCATGGAAAGCCACGTAAATATGAGCTTCCTGAAGAGCAAGGGCAGTTCGATCGCTGGGAGATGAAACTCTCAAAACAAGTGGCACCTCTTATCAAGGAATGGTGCGATATGCTCCTTTTCTGCAACTACAAGACATTCGTTGTCACCACTGAAAACAACACCAAGAAAGCTCAAGGCGGAAAGCGCGTCATGTATACGACTCACAATCCTTGCTGGGACGCCAAAAATCGCTTCAATTTGCCAGACGAGCTCGACTTGAGTATTAATTCCATTTCGCATTTATTCAGCGAACACGGGGCAAAACAGGGCGACACAAAGCCAAATGAAAAGCAAGAAAGAACCAATATAGTCAAGCTCAAAAACATGCTAGTGGAAACAGGGATTGATGAAGACTCATTCAAGAAAGTAGTGGCAGAGCGCGGACATTATAGCGTTAGTCAGCCATTAGAAGAATACAGCGACGATTTCATCACGAGATGGGTGATCCCAAATTGGAAGAAGATTGTCGAAGCAATCAAAAATAACGAAAGCAAAGGAGACAAGTAATTATGAATAATGAAGAAAATATGTTGATGGACTGGAACGATAGTATCGAAACCGATGGACAGGAGTTCGTGTTGCTTCCAGAAGGAGACTACAACTTTACTGTAACCAACTTCGAACGTGGCAGATTCCCTGGCGGACCAAAAGTGCCTGCTTGCAACAAAGCGACAATCACTGTCCAAGTGAACACCAAAGAAGGAATAGCGGTCGTCAAATTCGACCTTCTGCTTTACAGAAGCCTTGAGTGGCGAATCTCTTCATTCTTCCGTTGCATCGGCCAGAAGAAGCATGGCGAAAAACTCACTATGAATTGGAATACGGTTGTCGGTTCTGTTGGGCGAGCGCACTTCAAGCAAAGAAACTATACCAACCAATACGGCGAGGAGAAAACCGTAAACGACTTGGACAGATTCATTGACTACAATCCAGAATTCTTCTTAGAGGAAATCACGGATGAGGATTTGCCTTTTTAAGGTGAGGTGAGTCGTATGGAACTAAGACCTTATCAAAAAGAGGCAGTTGATGCCATCATAAGTCAATGGAATAACGGCTTTCAAAGGACGTTGCTGGTTCTTCCTACGGGCACAGGCAAAACTGTTGTCTTTTCAAAGGTTGTTGAACAAGAAGTAAAAGATGGTAGCAATGCCTTGATACTTGCTCACCGAGGGGAACTTCTAGAACAGGCGTCGGACAAGCTAAGGCTTACCAGTGGGTTGGATTCTGCTTTGGAAAAGGCAGAGTCCACTTCCATAGGATCTGGCATGCAAGTAACGGTTGCTTCTATTCAAACAATCTCTCAAGAGAAAAGACTTACTAAATTTCCTAAAGATTATTTCAAAACGATTATCGTAGACGAAGCGCATCATTCGATGTCTGAAAGCTATCAAAGGGTGCTTCAATATTTCGACACGGCAAACGTGCTTGGAGTCACTGCCACTCCTGATAGAGCGGATCAAAAGAATCTTGGAAAGTTCTTCAATAGCAAAGCCTATGAATATTCCATGCATCAAGCGGTAAAGGATGGTTACTTGTGTCCAGTCAAAGCACAAATGATACCGCTGGAATTGGATATCAATAATGTCGGACTTTCTAATGGCGATTACGCCGTTGGGGAGATTGGCAGCGCATTGGATCCGTATTTGAATCAAATTGCGCTTGAGATGCTAAGTTACTGCAAGGGCAGAAAAACGGTAGTGTTCTTGCCTTTGGTGAAAACGAGTCAGAAATTCTGCGACCTGCTTAACGTTCACGGATTAAAGGCAGTTGAAGTAAATGGCAACTCGGCCGATAGAGACGAAATCCTAAGAGACTTTGAAAACGGCGAGTATGACGTTTTGTGCAATTCGATGCTTTTAACAGAAGGATGGGACTGTCCATCGGTGGACACCATAGTTGTTTTAAGACCGACGAAGGTCAGAAGTCTGTATCAACAGATGGTTGGCAGAGGAATGCGACTATTTCCAGGGAAAAAGGAACTGTTGCTCTTGGATTTCCTTTGGATGACGGAAAGACACGACCTTTGCAGGCCTTCCGCATTGATTTCAAAAGACGAGAACATTGCCAAACACATCGACAAAATGGTGATGGACAACGGCAATGGCATAGACCTTATGGAAGCGGCTGAAACGGCTGAGAAGAACGTGATCGAAGAGCGTGAAGCTGCACTTGCACGAGAGCTTGCCGCGATGAAGAAACGCAAGCGTCAGTTCGTGGATCCGCTTGAATATGCCCTTTCGATATCGGCAGAGGACCTTGCCAATTACGAACCTACATTCGCGTGGGAGATGGGACCTGTCACTGAAAAGCAAAAGGCATACCTTGAAAGATGCGGAATCTTGCCTGACACCGTCACTTGCTCTGGCCATGCATGCATGATCATCAATAAGTTGCGCACAAGACAAGACGAACACTTGGCTACGCCTAAACAAATTAGATTACTTGAAAAATATGGCTTTTATCATGTCGGCACATGGGACTTCGACAGTGCCTCAAAAATGATCACTCGCATTGCGGAAAACAACTGGTTTTTGCCTCGTAGCATAGATGCAGCAAGCTATCAGCCATAAAAAAGGAGGTATTCTAGATGGAAAACATACTAGAAGCATTGAAATACATAAGCGTTTCGTCATTGTCCTATCAAGAGTGGGTGAATGTCGGAATGGCCCTGAAAGCTGAAGGCTACGACTGTTCAGTGTGGGACGACTGGAGCCGCAACGATAAAAGGTACAAAGCAGGCGAATGCGAAAGGAAATGGAGGAGCTTCAACGGCTCTTCCAAGCCTATCACTGGCGCAACCATCGTGCAGATGGCAAAAGACAACGGATATGTTCCGCATTCATTTTCTGGCGATGGCTGCATGGAATGGAACGATGTTATCGAATACGACGGTGACGGGGTGACTTACGAAATACAAAAGGCTCTCACGCCAACCGAGCAGCTGATTACTTATCTTGAAACATTATTCGAGCCCAACGAAAAGGTAGGGTACGTGACCAACGATGTATGGCAGGATAGCGAAGGGAAATGGATGCCTTCAAAAGGTGTCTACGATAGAACAGCTGCCGAGCTTATATCCTCACTTAAAAAACACCCTGACGACTTGGGCGCAAGCATCGGTGACTGGAAAGAGGAATGCGGTGCATGGATTCGCTTTAATCCCGTTGACGGCGGTGTGAAAAACGAGAACATAACACGCTTTACTTATGCTCTGGTGGAAAGCGACGACATGCCTATATCAGAGCAAGACGCCATCTATAGGAAACTGGAACTACCGATTGCAACTCTCACTCATTCCGCAGGAAAGTCACTCCATGCGATTGTGAAGGTGGATGCCGAGAATTACGAAGAATACAGAAAAAGGGTTGATTTCCTATACGATTTCCTTGAGAAGAACGGCCTAAAGGTAGACAAGCAAAACAGAAATCCGAGCAGGCTTTCAAGAATGCCTGGCGTCACGAGGAACGGTCAAACACAAACGCTTATCACCACGAATATAGGCCGTAAATCTTGGGTTGATTGGCTTGATTTCGTCGAAGGCGCAAACGACGAACTGCCTTCGCTTACAAATCTGGCGGACGAATTGAAATCACCTCCCAAATTGCCCGAAGAGCTTATCGAAGGCGTGCTTAGATGCGGCCATAAAATGCTGATTTCAGGTTCCTCGAAAGCAGGTAAGAGCTTCTTGCTTATGGAGCTTGCCGTTGCTTTGTCTGAAGGTGCCACTTGGCTTGGTTTTAAGTGCAAGAAGTCAAAGGTGCTTTATGTGAATCTGGAGATAGATCCTGCTTCATGCATCAATCGATTCTTCGAAATATACAAGGCACTAAAAATACCGCCAAAGAACAGCAAGGACATATCCATTTGGAACTTGCGTGGACATGCGGTGCCTTTGGATAAGCTTGTGCCTAAGCTTTTAAGAAGAATCAACAATCTTCATTACGATGCGGTAATTATCGATCCTATTTACAAGGTCATAACTGGTGACGAGAACAATGCGTCGGAGATGGGGGCCTTCTGTAACCAGTTCGACAAAATCTGCAACGAAACGGGATGTGCGACTATCTACTGCCATCACCATAGCAAGGGTGCTCAAGGATACAAAAAGGCAATGGACAGGGCTTCTGGTAGTGGTGTATTTGCCAGAGATCCAGACGCGCAGCTGGACATGATTCAGCTTGAAGCGGATAGTGATTTCCTTAACTCTTACGCAGACAACGTATCCGATACTGCTTGGAGGCTGGAATGCTCTCTTCGTGAATTTGCTAATTTCAAGCCGAAGAATTTCTGGTTCAGATATCCCATTCACGTGCTCGATAGCAAAGGTAACTTGGAGAAGCTTTACTCGGAAGGCGATCCGAAAAACAACCTGAAGAAGAGCGGTAAAAGAAGCCAGACATCCGACGATAGAAAAGAAGAATTCGATAGGGCGTTTGATGTGTGCTCTGAGGACGGGATAACTGCAGAGGCAGCAGTAATAGCAGAGTATTTAGGCATAAAAGACAGAACAGTGCGTGACAGAGTGAACGAATTCAAGAACGAATACAGCACCCATAAAGGCACTATCACAAGGCAAATAAAAACTGGCGGAAAGGAAGAAAATGATTAATCTGCCAGAAATTCAGAGAACTGGCGGAAAGAAAAAACTCCCTTTGTGCCGCCTCAAAAAAACTGGCGGAAAGGGCTTATATATAGGTAGCTGCCGCCACCAGCACCGCTGACGCTCTGTCGTAGTAGGATAAGGGCTTTAGATTTAGCCCTATCCCTACAACAGGAGCATCAACGTCAGCACAAGTTTTCTGCCAGTTCTAAAAACTAAAAAAGGAGCGAAGCTGATGAAAATATTTTTACTAATGAACCCACCGACGGTGACTGCCCAAGAAAGGAAGGTCGCTATGGTAAGGAATAAACCGATATTTTACAAGCCAGAAAAGGTCAAGCAGGCGAAAGCGGAGCTTATGAAACATCTTAGGCCATTCAAGCCCGACACTCCATTCGAGAGCCCGATTGAACTTCATGTGGTCTGGCTGTTTCCAAAGGGCAAGAGCCACAAGCACAACGAATGGCGAATCACAAAGCCCGATACGGACAACCTTCAGAAAATGCTGAAAGACTGCATGACGGAGATTGGCTTTTGGAAAGACGATGCCCAAGTGGTAAAAGAAACCGTCGAAAAAAGATGGTCCGACGAGCCTTGCGGAATATCGATTGAAATCAAGATACTCAAAAAGTTTGTGGAGGCATCACAATGACAGAGAGCGACAATCCATATGCGAACCTTGCAAACGCAATAGTCCTACAAGCAGTGAAAGACTTCAGGAAATGCATCAAGGTGGTGAAGCGAAACGGCCGAAACAAGGAACAGGCAATCAGGGAAATGAGAAAGATAGTCGAGTTCATAAAATCGCCGTGGTTCATGGTGCTCACCAACCTTGATCCGCAAATCCTGCTTAAAAAACTAGAAGAGGAGGTAAACGAATGACAGCAAAAGAATATCTGATGCAGGTGCAGAAACTTGAATACAAAATCAGCCGCATGAAATTAAGATCCGAAGAGTACGAGCGTTTATCTCACTCTATCGCTGGTCCGAACTACGATAGGGAACCCGTCAGCGGAACAAGAAACCTAGACGCGCCGTTCGTCAAGTGGATATTGAAGAAGGCTGACCTTGACCGTGAGATCGAGTCTTTGGAAGAAAAGCTGGTGAATCTAAAAGCCGAGATAGTGCTTACGATAGAAAAGCTTGATAGCGAAGACTACAAAAACGTTCTTGTGATGCACTACATAAACGGCTTGCCTTTCAGCGATATAGCAGAGAGCCTATATGTCAGCGAGTCAACGGTCTTCAGGTGGCACAGATACGGTTTGGAAAGACTAGAAAGCATCATTGAAACTTGACAGTTCGTGACAGTGAAAGACAGTCGCTGACATAGTGTAGAGCCGTCAAGGGTGTGCTATAATTATAATGGGCAAAAGCCATAGAGATAATCAAGGTTGGTAGAGAGATCTATCAGCCTTTTTTCATGCGAAAGGAGGAAGTACGATGCCACATAAACCAATGAAGCCTTGCGCTTACCCTAATTGTCCGAACCTTACGCATGAAACCTATTGCGAGGAGCATCAGGCGTTGAGGCACAAACAATACGACAAATACAACAGGGCTCCTAATCACGATAAGAAGTACGGGAACAACTGGCGAAGGATCCGCGCCTTGTACGTTAAGCAGCATCCGTTATGCGAGCGTTGCTTGAAAGAAGGAAGGATAACGCCTGTCGAAGAGGTGCATCACATCGTGCCGCTTTCTCGAGGAGGAACGAACCAGTTCTCGAACCTGATGTCGCTTTGCCAAAGTTGTCATACGAAGATCCACTATGAGCTTGGTGACAGATGATGGGTAGGGGGTATCGAATCTCTACAGCATTTTGCTACGCTACCGAGCCTGGGGTTTCGTGCGTAAAAATTCGAGTTCAAACGGGGTAATAGCCCTGCTTGAATTTTTTTATTTTCTGGAGGTGTAAATATGGCTAAAGATGGAACAATGCGTGGCGGCCCAAGAGCCAATTCGGGGCCAAAAAAGAAAGCCTTGGCAGATAAGCTGCTCGAAGGCAAAGCAGAATTAAACAATGGTGCTGTCGTATTACCTGAGCCAGTGAGCATCGAGGGCGTCGATATGCCACCAGTCAAAGATTTCTTGAAAGCCAAACAAAAGAATGGAAAGGACATGTGCGCCGAAGAGGTTTATAAAAGCACATACCTTTGGCTGAAAAAGAGACGTTGCGAGAAGTTGGTATCGACTCAGCTTTTGGAGCAATATGCGATGTCGGTCTCCCGTTGGGTTCAATGCGAAGAGGCCATCTCTGAATTTGGATTTTTGGCAAAGCACCCCACAACAGGGAACGCCATGCAAAGTCCGTATGTGGCAATGAGCCAGAATTACATGAAGCAAGTGAACCAGATATGGTTCCAAATATACCAAGTGGTCAAGGACAATTGCTCGGCCGACATCGGCGGTGCCAATCCTCAAGACGATTTGATGGAACGATTATTACAGGCAAGAAAGAGGTAATTATTATGTTTGAGAAAGTTAATCCAAGCCATCCAGATAAGGTGGCAGATAGAATCGCAGGCGCAATCGTGGACCTTGCTTATAAGCAAGACGATAATCCAAGAATTGCGGTCGAAGTGCTTATAGGGCACGGCAAATGCCACATCATTGCAGAGAGCTCTGTGTATATCGACAAAGCAGATATTAAGCTTGCCGTCAAAAGAATCGCGGGTAATGTTGATGTCGACTACGTTGAAGTGCCTCAAGATAAGCATCTGGCGGATAACCAAGAAGGGCAGATCAGATGTGGTGACAATGGAATTTTCAAAGGAGTGCCTTTAACCAAAGAGCAGAAGGAACTTTCCAAAATCGCTCAAGACATCTATGCGAAATACAAATTTGACGGTAAATACATTTTGAACGGAAAAAGACTAATCATTTGTCAAAGCAATGCCGCGAGTAAGGATTTGAAAGCCATCTATCCGAATGCCGAAATAAATCCTATCGGCGATTGGACTGGCGGAACCAACGTGGATACTGGTGCGACAAACAGAAAGCTTGGATCGGATATGGCCGATTCTGTAACGGGCGGCGGTCTTCATGGGAAGGACTTGTCTAAGGCCGATGTCAGCGTGAACATCTACGCTTTTCTTAAGGCACAGGAAACAGGGACAGCTGTTGAGCTTTGTTGCGCAATCGGCGACGAATATATCGACAACAGGCCATATGAGGAAATTGTGGAGATTGCAAGGGAATTCATATTCGATTTAGGCGGTTTTGAGAAATTTGCCGAATGGGGCTTGGTCTAATGGGAGGTGCGGAATATGAATGCGTTACGAATAGACATAGGCGTGCATACGATTCTGCACGTGAATTTGACGAACGTTGATTTTGCCGACATTGAGAAAATCGTCTTTACAGTCAAGAATCCATCGGTCAAAGGCTCAAAGCCGATAATCGAGAAAACATTCACTGAGTCTGGGTTTTACGAGCTGATCATAACTCCATCCGAGAGCTTAAAGCTTGTCGAGGGTGCCGAGTATGATTTCAATCAGGTCCTAAAAGACGGAACAAGATACAAGATCAGTGACACGGGAAAAATAATTCTCAGAAAAAGCGTAGGTGATTTTTATGGCTGATAACATAAACGTTTCTAATGTTTCAAAGCAAAGGATAGACATCTCGATCCCACCTAAAAAAATAGATCCAACTGACGAAGGATGCGCACCTACGATTGAAATCACTCACCTTTGGCATCTTGGCAAAATGAAAGAATTCGAGATAGCCCTCGATACAAAGGTCCCGAAGGCACTATCCATTCTTCCACAAGTCAAAGAAGAAGATGTTTCAACAGCAGCCACAAGGGAAAATGCGAAGATCTATGTTCAAGCAGGAGATACACCGTCCTATGCAACGCTTGAGCAGCTAAAGGAATTAAATACAAAAACGGTGTTTGTAGACGAGCTATCGGACACAAAGATTCATAAATTGAGCAACGAAGATATAGTCATGCTCAGAAAGGAGTAAATGAAAATGGCACAAAAAAGAACGCAATACGTAAAAACGACAAACGGCCTTGAAAAGCAGCTCATTGCATCATCTGCCGATATCGTGGAAATTAATGCAATTGAGGGACTCGACGCAAAAAACGTTCAGGAGGCACTTGTCAAAATCAAGGACATCGCAGATAACGGCGGCGTCACAGGAGTAAAAGGTAGTGGCGAAACGAACTACCGAAAAGGCAACGTGGAGATCTCTCCTGCAAACATCGGACTTGGCAACGTTACGAACCATGCACAGGTAAAACGTAGTGAAATGGGTGCGGCAAACGGTGTTGCAACATTGGGAGCTGACGGTAAGGTCCCTTCAGGACAGTTGCCTTCGTATGTAGATGACGTTTTGGAATATGAAAAAAAGGCATCGTTCCCATCAGCAGGCGAAACTGGGAAAATCTATGTCGCAAAGGACACGAACCTCACTTATCGTTGGAGCGGCACGGCTTATGTGGAGATTTCTGCATCGCTTGCACTTGGCGAGACATCGTCAACAGCCTATGCTGGTGATAAAGGTAAAGCACTAGCAACAAGACTTACAGCAGTTGAAGAAAAAGCAACCACTAACGCTTCAAACATTTCAAGTGTCGGAACAAGGGTGACCAATATTGAAAACGGCACTAAGGCAGCAGGCAAGGCCACCAAACTCGCAACAGCAAGAAAAATCTCTATCACAGGAGATGCGACAGGCAGCGCGGATTTTGACGGAAGCGCAGATAAATCAATCGCTTTGACTCTTACAAACTCAGGCGTTGCTGCTGGTACTTATTCGGCAGTGGCAGTAGACGCCAAAGGTAGAGTCACGGCAGGTAATCAAATCGTAGAATGGGGAGCTAAAGGGCAAACTGAACCAAGTGATAATTTAGCGGTTGGCGGATTGTTCTTTATGCTTAATGAGTAGGTGTGTTTATGTCTTGCTATATACCGAAAAAGAAAACCGATAAGGGAATCGAAGACGTAAAGTTTCCGATCAATTCCATAAAGGGCCTCGAGGATAGGCTATCTACCCTTGGGGGAAGGAAGCTGGCGATGCCGATCATAAGGCTTGCCAATGCCCTGGACAGCGACAACACGATGATCATAGGCCCAAACAACCCACTGAAGTTCTGCGTCGAGATAATCGACGGATCTTTGCAGGTGGGTGATTCTTTGCAGATCTGCGTGAAGCAGCTTTTCACTTATAAGGAAAGGAACAGGCGAAAGTACAGATTGAGATGCCAGTGGAGCGTGAAGGTCACCGAGCAGGACATAGGCTCGAGGTTCCTGTACGTAAGCGTCATCGAATCCCTGAACGGGATATCGCAGAGATTGTACAGGACGAACGATACTGGAAATTCGACCCTGTCGCCGCTATACATCCGAATAAGAAGGCCGATTTTCGCTGGAACAACAGATGTCGACGCCTATTTTTCGAATGTGGTGACCGTCTGGAAGAAATATTCCTTGGAAACAGGGAAGATACTAATCAAATAAAGAAATTACCGAGTGACGGAATCAACTCTGTAGGGGAAACCCCGCAGTGACAGTACAGCTCGCCAACGGGCGTGTCGGCTCAAACTCTCGGTAATTTTTGTTTTTCATGAGGAGGTCAAAATGAAAACAACTAAAGAAATGACGCTTGTTAGCATTGACAAGCTTATACCATATATAAATAATGCCAGAACGCATAGCGAGGCTCAGATTACGAAACTGCGCTCAAGCCTTCGTGAATTCGGCTTTATCAATCCCGTGATCATAGATAAGGATTTCAACATTATCGCTGGTCATGGCAGAGTACAGGCGGCGAAAGCAGAGGGGATAAAAGAAGTACCTTGCGTCCTTGTTGACTATTTGACCGAGGCGCAGAAGAAAGCATACATCATTGCCGACAACCGTATGGCACTCGACGCAGGCTGGGACGAAGAAATCCTAAAGGTCGAATTGGAGTCTCTTGAAGGCGAGGCTTTTGATCTGTCTCTTACTGGCTTTGACGACGAGGAACTCTCTGACCTGTTCAAAGAGGACAATGCCAATGTGGAAGACGACGATTACGATTTGTCTGCCGCGCTTGAAAAAGCCTCATTCGTTGAACGAGGAGATAGATGGATCGTCGGAAGGCATGTGCTTTATTGCGGCGATGCCACAGATTCGGAAGATGTAAATAAACTCATGGACGGAAAGAAGGCAAATCTAGTCCTTACAGATCCTCCATACGGTGTATCTTTCAAATCGTCTAGCGGCTTAACAATCAAGAACGATTCCATCAAGAACGAGGAATTTTATCAGTTTCTCCTTTCTGCCTTTAATAACATGGTTGCTCATTGTGAGAGCGGTGCGGCTGGATATGTGTTTCATGCAGACACCGAAGGGCTAAACTTCAGACAGGCTTTCGTCGATTCGGGATTCCATTTGGCAGGGTGCTGCATATGGGTGAAAGACTCGCTGGTGCTCGGCAGATCGGATTACCAATGGCAGCATGAGCCAGTCCTTTATGGATTCTTGAAAAACGGAAAGCATAGATGGTTCTCAGACAGAAAGCAGACCACAATCTGGAATTTCAAAAAGCCCAAAAGGAACGAAAACCATCCAACAAGCAAACCGCTTGATCTGCTTTCGTACCCGATTCAGAACAGCTCTCAGGAAAACGCGATCGTGATCGATACCTTTGGTGGCAGCGGATCAACCCTTATGGCTTGCGAGCTTACCAACCGCATCTGCTACACGATGGAACTTGACGAAAAATATGCGTCTGTAATTCTAAGACGATACGTCGAAAACACTGGCAATGCGGATGGCGTTTACTGCATTAGAAATGGCGAGAAAATTCACTATCTTGACATAGTCAAGGAAGTCGAGAAAAAGTCTGATAATTCGGGCGCAAATGACTTGATATAATTCCCCTTTAGAGCGATATATATACTACCTTTGAAGGAGGTCAGATCATGAACGAAAACATTGAAAAACTAAGAGAACAATTGAAAGAAATTTGCGAAAAAACAAACACCAGCTTTTCTGGTATGGAGTACCTTGTTAAATACTACATCAAGGATTTGCACTGGTCCGAAGAAAAGGCTATTAAGTACGCTATCAGTTTATTCCATAACGGAACAATTAGAGAAATCAAACTACTTAATTCTGACGGTGAAGAACTATGAGGGACTGCATTATTGAAAGCTTAAAAAAGCAGTTTCCTGTCGGAAGCCGTGTTGAACTTATCAAGATGGACGACAAGCAGGCTCCGCCAATCGGAACAAGAGGCACCGTAAAAGGTGTTGATGATATTGGTTCAATTATGGTCGCTTGGGACAATGGTTCAAGCCTAAATGTAATTTATGGCGAGGATGAATGCAGGGTTCTTGATGTCGTAAAAACAATTTGCTATGGCAAGGAACGATTATGGGACAAGAAAGATGAAGCAATTGAATTTTTCATTGATTGCATGCTTAACTCTGAAGGCTCTGAAAAAGAAAGATACTGCAACATTCTGTCTTCACTGAAAGCCAATTTGAAGGTGTGCAAAGACGTCTAAAAAGTATCGAAAAAATATACAAAAATAGTGTTTCAAATGACTTGCTATATATTCCTTTTAGAGTGATATATATACACGACAAAAGGGACGAAAACCTTAGGAGGTCAGGACATGAAAAACACAGTAAACCAAATCACAAATATGAAGATGCAAACAATCGGCGTTGAGGTCGAAATGAACTCAATCACAAGAAGGAAGGCAGCAATTCTCGTCGGAGAATACTTCGGTACAAGAGCCTTTGATGCAGCAAGGGAATACGGCTATTGCAGTTGGGCTTGCAGAGACAGAAAAGGAAGAACATGGAAGTTCCAAAAAGACGTATCGATTGCAGGACCAGACGAAGAAAAATGCGAGATGGTAACGCCAATCCTTACCTACGGCGACATTGAAGACTTGCAAGAGATAATCAGAATTCTACGAAAGGCTGGAGCTAAAAGCGATGCGTCAAGAGGATGCGGAGTCCACATTCACATCGGCGCAAACGGACACACCCCACAAACAATGAGAAACCTCACAAACATCATGGCAAGCCACGAAAGCTTACTTGCTGAGGCACTCAACCTTGATAGCGGAAGAATTAGCAGATATTGCAGAATGGTCGACGAAAGGTTCTTGAAAGAGGTCAACAAGAAAAAGCCTCGCACAATGAGCCAATTCGCAGACGTTTGGTACAGAAGCCAAGATGAGAATTACGGAAGAACTCAACACTACAATGGAAGCCGCTACCATATGCTTAACTTCCACGCCACATTCACAAAGGGGACAATCGAGTTCAGATTATTCCAATTCGACGAACCAAGCGAAGGAAAAGCAAACGGCCTTCACGCAGGGCAACTTAAAAGCTACATTCAACTTTGCTTAGCATTAAGCCAAATGGCAAAAGATGCAAAAGCAGCATCAAGCAAGCCACAGCAACACGACAATCCAAAGTACGCAATGAGAACTTGGTTGCTTAGACTTGGCTTTATCGGCGAGGAATTCAAAACCGCAAGAGAATTCTTGACAAAAAGACTTAGCGGCGACGCAAGCTTCAGAAGTGGGGTAAGACCTGCTTCCGTAGCTTAAGAAGGTATGACTATGGCAAAATACTACATCGCATATGGCAGCAACCTTAATATGAGGCAAATGAAATTCAGGTGCCCTGGAGCATTGGCTGTCGGCACAGGCTTTATTAAGGATTACGAGCTCTTATTCAAGGGGAGCAAAACTGGTTCTTACCTAACGATTGAAGAAAAGAAAGGTAGTTCTGTACCAGTTGCCATTTGGAAGGTCGACGAGAATCACGAACGAGCCTTAGACAGATACGAAGGATATCCCTCTTTCTACTATAAAAAAGAAATTGAGATTGACTTCATATCCCTCAAAAGGAAACTACCGCATCGTGCTAAAGCGTTTGTTTATATCATGCATGAGGATAGATGCTTAGGCATTCCTTCTAAAGGGTACTTGCAGGTTTGCTTAGAAGGATATAAAACCTTTGGCTTTAGCTGCAAATACTTAGAAGATGCATTGAAAAACAGCATGGAGGTAAAACATGGAAACAATAACAAATGAATTTAAAATATGTCCCAAATGTGGGAAACGTTACAAGGCTCCCTCTGCTATTTCAAGGGTGGACAACAAAACGCAAATCTGCCCAACGTGCGGCACGAGAGAGGCACTTGAAAGCTTAGGAATCAAGGACGATGAGATTAACAAGATAATCGAAACGATACCAAAGATTGAAGAAGAATAAAAAAGTAAAGTCGGCTTAGCGGTCGGCTTTTTCTTATCTAGGAGGTGGAAACTTGCGAAAACTGAAAAAATACATACCGACTAAGTTCAAAGCCAAAGACTCCACCTACGATAAAAATGCTGCAGATTATGCCGTCAATTTTATTGAGTGCCTATGCCATACAAAAGGCACATGGGCAGGGGAGCCGTTTGAACTTATAGATTGGCAAGAACAAATTATAAGAGACGTGTTCGGAACGTTGAAGCCAAATGGCTACAGGCAATTTAATACGGCTTACATCGAGATACCTAAGAAACAAGGGAAGTCGGAACTAGCGGCAGCAGTTGCATTGCTTTTAACCTGTGGTGATGGCGAAGAACGAGCGGAAGTTTATGGTTGCGCAGCCGATAGGCAGCAAGCAAGCATCGTATTCGAGGTCGCAGCGGATATGATTCGAATGTGTCCTGCGCTTAACAAGAGATGCAAAATACTATCCGCGACCAAGCGAATTGTCTATCTGCCGACAAATAGCTTTTATCAGGTTTTGTCAGCCGAGGCTTATTCAAAGCACGGCTTCAATATCCACGGAGTGGTTTTCGATGAGCTTCACACTCAGCCAAACAGAAAGTTATTTGACGTTATGACAAAGGGATCTGGCGACGCAAGAATGCAGCCTTTGTATTTCTTGATAACAACGGCAGGAACAGACACCAAATCCATATGCTATGAAACACACCAAAAGGCAAAGGATATCCTTGAGGGAAGAAAGCATGACTCAACATTCTATCCAGTTATTTTCGGCGCGGACGTTGACGACGATTGGACCGATCCGAAGGTCTGGAAAAAAGCGAATCCGTCGCTTGGCATAACGGTAGGAATAGACAAGGTCAAAGCCGCATGCGAGAGCGCGAAACAAAATCCTGCGGAAGAGAACTCGTTCAGACAGCTAAGGCTTAATCAATGGGTGAAGCAAGCAGTGAGGTGGATGCCTATGGAAAAGTGGGACTCCTGTGTGTTTGATTTTAATCCTGAAGATCTGGAAGGCCGTGTTTGCTATGGCGGTCTTGACTTGTCTTCAACGACGGATATCACGGCTTTTGTTTTGGTGTTTCCGCCTACTGAGGAAGACGAGCATTATTACGTCCTGCCTTATTTTTGGATACCTGAAGAGAATATGGAGGCAAGAGTCAACAAAGACCATGTTCCGTATGATTTATGGGAAAGACAAGGCTTCATTGAAACGACCGAAGGCAATGTCATTCATTATGCCTACATCGAGAGTTTCATAGAAGAACTCGGGAAAAAATACAACATAAAGGAAATAGCTTTTGATAGGTGGGGAGCAACAATGCTCGTACAAAACCTCGATGGGCTTGGCTTCACGGTTGTTCCGTTCGGTCAGGGCTTTAAGGACATGAGCCCACCGACAAAAGAGCTTATGAACTTGGTCCTTAGCAAAACATTAAGGCATAACGGGCATCCAGTCCTTAGGTGGATGATGGACAATGTGTGTGTTCGAACAGATCCTGCAGGAAATATAAAAATGGATAAATCAAAATCCACTGAGAAGATTGACGGCAGCGTAGCGACTGTTATGGCACTTGATAGGGCAATAAGAAATAAAGGAGAGACTTCTGATTCGGTTTACGATTCAAGAGGTCTTTTAATTTTATAGGAGGTCAAGATGGGACTTATAAACAAACTATTTAAATCAAGAGATCACCCCAAAGTAGACAATAGGACTGTCGGAAGTTCGTATTCGTTCTATATGGGCGGTTCTTCGGCTGGCAAGAATGTCAACGAAAGAAGCGCGATGCAAATGACCGCTGTTTATTCTTGCGTAAGAATTCTGGCAGAGGCAGTAGCTGGTCTTCCGTTGCATCTTTACCGATATAAAGAAGATGGAGGAAAGGAAAGAGCGATAGACAACAACCTATACCACTTACTTCATGACGAACCAAACAAAGAAATGAGCTCATTCATATTCAGGGAAACGCTTATGACTCATTTGCTTTTATGGGGAAATGCTTATGCTCAAATCATAAGAAACGGCAAAGGCGAGGTTGTGGCCCTTTATCCGCTGATGCCGAACAAGATGCAAGTAGACAGAGACGAAAACGGCGAACTCTACTACATATACACAAGAAGCTCAGAAGAGGCAAAAACCATGGAAGGAGCAATGGTGTATTTAACGCCGAGAGACGTTCTGCATATTCCAGGGCTCGGCTTTGATGGGCTTGTTGGCTACTCTCCGATAGCTATGGCTAAAAACGCAATAGGTCTAGCGATTGCCACCGAGGAATATGGCGCGAAGTTTTTCGCTAACGGCGCGGCTCCGAGTGGCGTGCTTGAGCATCCAGGAACGATTAAAGATCCTTCAAGGCTAAGAGAAAATTGGAATTCTACCTTTGGCGGTTCTGCGAATTCTGGAAAGGTCGCAGTACTAGAAGAAGGAATGAAGTACACGCCGATTTCAATATCGCCCGAACAGGCGCAGTTCTTGGAGACAAGAAAATTCCAAATTGACGAAATAGCTCGAATTTTTAGGGTTCCGCCTCATATGGTTGGAGACCTTGAGAAGTCGAGCTTTTCTAATATTGAGCAACAGTCGCTGGAGTTCGTTAAGTACACCTTGGATCCTTGGGTTATAAGGTGGGAGCAATCCCTTTCTAGGTCATTGCTTAACGAAGACGAAAAACGAAAGTATTTCTTTAAGTTTAATCTCGAAGGTTTGCTTAGAGGCGATTACGAATCTCGTATGAGTGGTTATGCCACGGCAAGGCAAAACGGATGGATGTCCGCAAACGATATACGAGAGCTTGAAAACCTGGATAAGATACCTGCCGAAGATGGCGGCGACTTATACCTAATAAACGGCAATATGCTACCGCTTAATAAAGCGGGTGCTTATGCAAATATGGAAAAGGAGGATAAAACCGATGAAGAAGTTTTGGAAATGGAAAAATCAGGCCGAAGCGGAAGAAAGAGTCCTAGAACTTAACGGAACGATAGCGGAAGAGTCATGGTTCGACGACGATATCACGCCGCGAATGTTCAAGGAAGAACTATATTCTGGGACTGGCCCTATTACCATTTGGATCAACAGCCCTGGCGGCGATTGCATAGCGGCTTCTCAGATTTACTCAATGCTGATGGACTACAAAGGCGAAGTCACAGTCAAAATTGACGGGATTGCTGCTAGTGCAGCCAGTGTAATAGCTATGGCTGGAACCAAAGTCGTCATTGCGCCAACCGCACTGATTATGATCCACAATCCATCGACTAGTGCCAACGGTGACCATAGGGACATGAGTAAGACGATTGAAGTGCTGAACGAAGTAAAGGAATCGATTATAAATGCCTATGAAATCAAGACAGGACTTTCTAGAGCTGTATTAAGTCACATGATGGACGCAGTTACATGGATGAACGCAAACAAAGCTATCGAACTAGGATTTGCCGACGAAATACTCGAAGACGAGAAGAAAAAGGACGCTGGCAAAGGCTTTGAGTTCCAAGAGCATGTGTTTGCAGAAAAATTGCTTAATAAAATCACAGGCAAAGAAACAAAAGCAAAGCCTACTAACAAAGGCCGAAGCATAGCTGAGCTAAAAGAAAAGCTCGACCAAATCAAGAAATTAATTTAATGGAGGAAAAAATATGACTATTACTGAATTACGTGAAAAACGTGCTAAAACTTGGAGCGCAATGGAAACTTTCCTTGACTCCCACAGAAACGAACAAGGTGTACTTAACGAAGAGGACGATGCTATTTACACCAAGATGGAAAAAGAGCTTGAAACATATACCAATGAAATCAAGCGTATGGAACGCAGGGATGCAATCGAGGCAGAACTTAATAAGCCTGTGTCGACTCCTTTGACAGCCAAGCCTATGACTGCTAAAGAGGACGAAGAAAAAACAGGTCGTAAATCCAATGCTTATAAAAAGTCTTTCTGGAACGCCATGAGAGCGAAAGCCATCAGACCTGAGGTATTGAACGCTCTTCAAATCGGCTCTGATTCTGAAGGCGGATATCTTGTCCCTGACGAATATGAAAAAACGCTCGTTGAAGGCTTGGAAGAAGAAAACATCTTTAGACGCATCGCGAAGGTAATCACTACATCTTCTGGCGACAGAAAAATTCCTGTTGTTGCGACCAAAGGCACTGCCTCTTGGGTAGACGAAGAAGGAACCATTAACGAAAGCGACGATTCTTTCTCTCAAGTTTCAATTGGTGCATACAAGCTTGGAACTTTGATTAAAGTCTCTGAAGAACTTTTAAACGATTCTGTATTTGACATCGAGTCTTACATTTCTAAGGAATTCGCAAGACGAATCGGTAGCAAAGAAGAAGATGCGTTCTTCAATGGCGATGGTGTTGGAAAGCCTATCGGTATTTTCAATACTACTGGTGGTGCAGAGGTCGGTGTAACTACTGCAAACGCTACTTCGATTACCGCAGACGAGCTTATCGACCTTTTCTATTCACTTAAGGCACCGTATAGAAAGAAAGCGGTATGGGTTCTTAACGACGCAACAATTAAGGCGATTAGAAAACTAAAGGACAACAATGGTAACTACTTGTGGCAACCTGCACTTACGGCAAATACGCCTGATACTATCTTGGGTAGACCTGTATTTACTTCAAGCTATGTTCCAACTATTGCAGCTGGTGCGAAGACGATCGCATTCGGCGATTTTTCTTATTACTGGATCGCAGATAGACAATCTCGTAGTTTCAAACGCCTTAATGAGCTATATGCTGCAACAGGTCAAGTAGGCTTTGTGGCCACTCAAAGAGTAGACGGCAAACTTATCCTTCCTGAAGCAATCAAGGTTCTTGCTCAAAAGGAATAACAACAAATAGGAGGCGGCATATATGACAGCTAATGAACTACTTACAAAGGTGAAAGAAAATTTAATCATAACATTCAACGAAGATGACAGTCTTATTCTTAGTTTCATAAAAGCCGCCATCTCCTACGCAGAGAGCTATCAGCACATTACGGAAGGCACCTACAACGTCATGCCGATGTCCGCGACTACGGTGCAGGCAATCGTTATGCTTGCATCGCATTTTTATGAATCGCGTGATGGTAGCACAGGGGGCTTTTTTGCTAACTCGACCGATGCGTCGGACCAAGTCTGGAAGACGGTGAATTTGCTACTTAGAATGGATAGGAATTGGAAGGTGTAAGCATGGGACTAGGACTTATGAATAAACCTGCAAAGTTGTGTGAGAAAACTTTTGTGACCGATTCTGAGGGCTTTTCCTCGCAACGTGTTGCGATTTTAGCAGACATTCGGGTGTTTGTTGAAGGACGGCACGGAAGCGAACGTTGGGCGAATTTGGCGGCTTTTAGCGAGGCTACTGAACTCTTTCGCTTCAGAAAAATACCAAACATCAAGGTAACGACTAAGCAATATATCATTTTCGAAGACGAGGAATACGACATTTTGTCAGTCGAAGATGTGAAGGGCAGGAACATGTACATTGAGGTTTTGGCGAAAAAGGCGGTGGCATCAAATGGCTAATTGTACTTGCAAACTTCCAGAAGAGCTGCTTAAGAAACTCTCAAAGCTAGGAAATAAGATGGATGACGTTAGCGAAACAGTCCTTGAAACTGGCGGAGCGATTGTCCTTGATAAGGTCAGAAACAATTTGCAAAATGCGTTAAGCGGCGAATCTACAGGTGAGCTTTTAGGCTCATTGGGCTTGAGCAAGGTTCTTTTAGGCAAAGACGGGAACCACAATATTAAGGTCGGTTTTGCTGAGCCTAGATCGGACGGTAAGTCAAATGCGATGATAGCCAATATTATCGAGTACGGCAAACACGGCCAGCCTGCGAAACCATTCTTGAAATCAGCAAAAAGGCAGTCAAAGAAAGAATGTATCGAGGCAATGACACAAAAGCTAGAGGAGGAGATAGATAACCTATGAGCATCTTGTCTGAAACAAAAGAA
>ULNH01054046.1_pt1 | contig 46171 bp, 46 predicted proteins | sample 1951871 | NCBI WGS metagenome assembly ULNH01 (sample SAMEA4835572, study PRJEB28245) | human gut metagenome | biome: gut microbiome; material: fecal sample | place: Denmark | collected 2008 | reverse complement strand
AGTGTTCGTGTACACAATCTAGTGTACACGAACATTAAAAAAACAATAAGTTTGTGAAATGCTTTCTTTTTTTAGATAGATATGATATAATATAGAAGAAAAAATGAGGTGTTTGATATGAATTTAAAATACAAATTAAGATTAGATCCAAACTTTGAACCAATGATTTTAAAGGTACAAGAACTTGAAAATGAAACAAAAAATAACCCTAATGCTGTTCCACTAGCTATCTGTGTTGAACGTCAAAATGGTTATCGCTATCGTTATGATATGAAAGTTTTAAAAAAGTCTGAAGAAGAGTTAGAACTTGTTGAAAGAATAATCAAAAGCATTTTATGGGTTGTTGGAGGATATAAAGTATATATTGGCGGTCCTAAAGAAATTACTGAAGAAATAAAAAAGATTTTTAGTTTAGGTGGTAAAAGAGACTTTGATGTTGATTTTATGAGCCGTGTTTATGATAAACCATTTGAAGTTATTACGACAGAAGTTTCAATGGTTCCAACAAGTGTTGAATCTTCAATTCCAGCTGGTGGACATTTGGACGGATGCCGTATCGGCTTTGATGCAGGAGGCTCTGATCGTAAGGTTAGTGCCGTTGTTGATGGTAATGTTATCTATAGCGAAGAAGTTGTATGGCTTCCAAAAGTTAATGAAGATCCAGAATATCATTACCAAGGAATTTTAGATAGTTTTAAACGTGCTGCTTCTAAAATGCCAAGAGTAGATGCGATTGGTGTATCTAGTGCTGGTATTTATATTAATAATGAAGTAAGAGTTGCATCACTCTTTATTAAAGTCCCTCGTGATGCATTTGACGCTAAAGTTCGTGATATATACATTAGAGCAGCTCGCGAAATAGGAGACGTTCCACTAGAAGTTGCTAATGATGGAGATGTTACAGCTCTTGCGGGTGCATTAGATTTACAAGATAACAATGTTTTAGGTATCGCAATGGGCACTAGTGAAGCTGTTGGATACATCAATAAAGATGGTAACCTAAATGGTTGGTTAAGTGAACTTGCTTTTGTTCCTGTAGATTTTAATAAAGATGCAATGGTAGATGAGTGGAGCGGTGACTATGGTTGTGGTGTTAAATACTTTAGTCAAGACAGTGTAATTAAACTTGCAGCAGCAGCTGGTATTGAACTAGATCCTAATGCAACACCTGCTGAAAAATTAAAAGTAGTACAAAAACTTATGAGTGAAGGCGATAGCCGTGCTAAAGAAATATATGAAACAATCGGTATTTATTTAGGCTATACACTTCCTTATTACGCTCGTTTTTATGATATTAAGTATTTATTATTACTAGGTAGAGTAACTAGTGGTAAAGGTGGAGACCTAATTATCGAAAAAGCCAACGAAGTTTTGAAAAATGAATTCCCACAATATGCTAATATTAAAATAATGATGCCAGATGAAAAGAGCCGCCGTGTAGGACAAAGTATCGCCGCTGCGAGCCTTCCAAAAGTAAAATAATGGCAGCTATAATCAAAACATTTTGTGATGATTATGACAATTGCAATACATATTTGTATATCAAAAATGAAACAGCAATTATAATTGATCCAGCTAATGATGTAAAACAGATTTTAAAATCTGCAGAAAATGTCAAAATAGTAGGAATATTTATTACTCATGGTCATTACGATCATTTTAAGAATCTGTCGGAAATAATGTCAAAAACAGATTGCCCTGTTTATTTATCAAAAAAAGCGTATGAAAAACTTTTTAATAAAGATACTTCTTGTGCATCATATTTTACTAATAACTTTGTTTGTGAATATGATGAAAAAAGATTTGCTTTTGTTAGTGATGGTCAAAAAATAATGGTAGCTAATGACTTTGAAGTTCTTATATGGCAAACAAAAGGTCATACCGATTGTGGTATATGCCTTTTTATCGATGATAATATTTTTACTGGAGATACTTTATTTTGTAAAGGAGTTGGCCGTAGCGATTTACCTACATCAAATACGATTCAACTAATTGCAAGTATTAAACGACTAATGGATTTGAAAAAAGATTATAACGTATATCCAGGGCACGATAAAATGACAACTATTTTTGATGAACAAAAGAATAATCCTTTCTATAACAGAATAAAATAATAAATTTATATCTAGCAGCAATTCATCTCAATACAATAGAATAAAATAACATCACGAATGCTGTCGGTTCTAGTTAGAAGCAGAATCAATTGAGGCATTAGGCCATGATTTAGTACATCATGAAAAGAAAGAGGCAACTTGTAAAGAAACTGGTAATGAAGCATATGATACATGTTCAAGATGTGAATATACAACTTATGCTGAAATTAAAAAGTTAGGCCATAAGATTGTTCATCATGAAGGACTTGATTCAACATGTACGGAATCTGGTTATAAAGCTTACGATACATGCGAAAACTGTGACTATACAACTTACGAAGAATTACCAGCATTGAATCATAACTATGAAAATGGCGTCTCGCACAAATTGTGGTCAAACAGAACCTGCGAAAGAATACACAATTGATGGTAATTATGTATATTTCGGATATTATCCACAGACAATAAAAGATGATTCAGTTACGATTATATCTAATAGCCCTGATAGTGATGGGTACTATTTAGGTAGTGACAATGAACGCTATGCTAAAGTAACTGCGAAACCTTAAGTTAATAGCAGCAACCAAACGATGCATTTTAGTAATAGTCACAAATAGTAAAAGATACTGTTTACTATTTTAAAGTAGAACCGATCAAATGGAGAATTTTATCAAATGAGGATGGTACATATAAATTATTAGCAGAATTAATTATTGATAGTCAAATGTTTTATTCAGCACAAGTGAATAGAACAATAGGCGGAAAAACAATTTATGCAAATAATTATGAATATTCAGATATCAGAAAATGGTTAAATGAAGATTTTTATAACAAAGCCTTTACTGAAATTCAAAAAACATTTATCAACACTGTCTTGGTTGATAATAGTTTATCTTCAACAGGAAGCGATAATAATAATGATTATATCTGCAATGACACCAATGACAAAGTATATTTGTTAAGTCAACAAGATGTAATAAATGATGTATATGGTTTTAAAACTAGCGTTTTTGAAAAAGACACTTTAAGACAAAAAAGTCCAACAGATTATGCTAGAGTGGTTGGCTGTGGCTTTGAACAAAATCTAGACACATATTACTGGTGGCTTCGCACCCCATCTTCTGCTAATCTTATCAATGTCGCAACAATTAGACCTGATAGCAAAGCTTATGGATGGCGTGGTGTTTATGCAGAAGAAGTTGGCGTAGCTCCAGCAATTACAGTAACACTTAATTAAAAAAATAAAAGCACATTAGAGAAGTAGTCGTTAATTCGAATACTTATGAACTAATGTGTTTTTTTATCCTTTAATTTTAACAAAAGACTTACAAAAGATCTTTTAATAACACATTTATATAATTATTTAAAAATAAGTTAATAGATGTATAATGTGAAAAATATGTGAAAAAATAAAAATGTTAGCACTTATCTATTGACAGTGCTAACAAAATGTGATATAATATTACTGCAAGTTAGGTAGAAAAGGTAAATTCTACCAGTTAGTAAGGAGGCTAATATGTTATCAAATAGGCAAAAACTTGTTTTAAAAGCTATTATTGAAGAATATGTAAAAACGAATGAGCCTGTTGGATCGCGAACGCTCTCAAAGCGAAGTGAACTTTCTTTCTCTCCTGCCACTCTTCGTAATGACATGGCTGATTTAGAGGATTATGGTTATCTTGAAAAGACTCATACTTCAAGTGGTCGAATTCCTTCTGAAAAAGGATATCGTCTTTACGTTGAGGAAATTATAAAAGAAAAAGATGATGAACATTACGCGTTTCCTATGATTGATGAAATATTCACAAGACGTAATTTGACAAAAGAAGAAGCTATAAACGAATCAATGGCACTTGTATCGGATTTGACTAATTATGCTTCTATTGTCTTAGGACAAACGGCATATAATTCACGTATTAAGAAATTACAATTCTTATCACTTCAAGGTCAGTTAGCAATTATTATGATGGTAACAGACCAAGGGCACGTTGAAAGTAAAAAAATAATAGTACCTGAAGGATTAAGTGTTAAAGAAATTGAAAGAGTAGTTAATGTCTTAGACGAAATACTTCATGATTGCTTAGTAAGTGAAATTAATGATAAAATCAAAGAAGAGTTAAAAAACGAAGAAATAATGGATTTGTTATCATATCGAGAAGATTTAGTTAGTGCATGTGTAAATGCATTCTGTGATATGGCTCAGGATCGTTACTATGTGAATGGTCAATCGAATATTTTAGTACAACCAGAATTTCAAAATGTTGAAAAGGTCAAAGATTTGCTTGATGCTATCGAAAACAAAGAAATTCTAAAAGTAGTTCGTTACGATAATAACGAAATAACAATTAGAATTGGACAAGAAAATGAAGTAAAAGCTCTTCAAGATTGTACAGTTATTACGGTTCCTTATGAAAGCATAACAGGTGAACGTGGTGCAATTTCTATTTTCGGTCCAACGAGAATGGAATACAGTAAAGTAATACCTTTGCTTGAATACATTGCGAAAAATATTAAAAAAATAATATAAGGGGTTTGATATGGAAAATAATCGTTATCGTGAAGAAGAAAAAGAACAAGAAGAAATAAAGGATCAAAAAGAGTTAGAATCAGTAGTGATCGAAAAATCATTGGATGATGATAAAAATGTTAATCATGATAATGATGAAACTCTTAAAAATGATGATGTAAAAAACAATAAATCAAAAAAAGAAATTAAAAAATTAAAAAAGAAACTTGAAGAAAGTGAAAAAGTTAATGAAGAATTACTTCAAAAAATTTCTGCATTAACTAATGAAATGTTAAAAGACCGTGCTGAACTTGAAAACTTTAAGCGCAGAACCAATGAAGAACGTATTCGTGAAAGAAAATATGCCTTGAATGATTTCTTGCTTGAGCTAATAAATGTCTTAGATATTTTTGATAGAGCCGTATCTACTAAAACTGATGATGAAAAATTAGCAAAATATTTGATGGGTTTCCAAATGGTTAATGCTCAGTTACAACAAATATTAACTAAGAATGGCGTTTCAAAAATTGAAGCTTTAAATAAAAAATTTGATCCATTATATCATTCTGCAGTTGAAACTGTTGAATGTGAAAATGTAGAATCAGGAGTTGTTGTAGAAGAAATAATGACTGGTTATATGTATAAGGATCGCGTACTTAGACCTAGTATGGTAAAGGTAAGCAAATAACTTTAAAAAAAAATTAAATAATTTAATAAATTTAAAAATAGAAGGAGATAAATATTATGAGTAAAATTATTGGTATTGACTTAGGTACTACAAATTCTTGTGTAGCCGTTATGGAAGGTGGCGAACCAAAAGTTATAGCTAATCCTGAAGGATTTAGAACAACACCTTCTGTTGTAGCATTCAAAGATGGTGAAATCTTAGTTGGTGAATCAGCAAGACGACAAGCTGCAACTAACACAAATACAATTTATTCTATTAAACGTCAAATGGGATCAAGCTATCGTGTAAATGTTAATAATAAAGCATATTCACCAGAAGAAATTTCAGCAATTATTCTTCAAAATTTGAAAGCTACTGCTGAAAGTTATTTAGGTGAAAAAGTAACACAAGCTGTTATTACTGTTCCTGCATATTTCAATGATGCTCAACGTCAAGCAACAAAAGATGCTGGTCGTATTGCTGGCTTAGAAGTAAAACGTATTATCAATGAACCTACTGCGGCAGCTTTAGCTTATGGTATTGATAAAACAGATAAAGAACAAACCGTTTTGGTTTATGACCTTGGTGGTGGTACATTCGATGTCTCTATTCTTGAACTTGCTGAAGGTACTTTTGAAGTAAAAGCTACTGCTGGTAATAATCGTTTAGGTGGCGACGACTTCGATAATGCTGTTGTTAAATACTTAGTTGAAGAATTCAAGAAGAGCGATGGTGTTGATTTGTCAACAAATCGTACAGCTATGTTTAGATTAAAAGAAGCTGCTGAAAAAGCAAAGAAAGAATTAAGTGGTATTACAAAAGCAGATATCAGTTTGCCTTTCATTGGTGCTAACAGCAATAATGAACCTGTTCATATGAACATGAGTTTAACAAGAGCTAAATTTGAAGACTTAATTAGATCACTTGTTGATTCAACAACATTATCTGTTCGTCAAGCATTAAAAGATGCAAAATTAAGCGCTAGTGATCTTGATCAAGTATTATTAGTTGGTGGTTCAACTCGTATTCCTATGGTTCAAGAATTAGTTCGTAAAGAATTAGGTAAAGAACCTAATCGTAGTATCAACCCTGATGAAGTTGTAGCTATGGGTGCTGCTATTCAAGGTGGTGTATTAAGCGGTGAAGTTAAAGATGTATTGTTACTAGATGTTACACCATTATCACTTGGTATTGAAACATTAGGTGGTGTTACAACACGTCTAATTGAAAGAAATACAACAATTCCTACATCTAAATCACAAATATTCTCTACAGCTGCTGACAATCAACCAAGTGTTGACATTCATGTACTTCAAGGTGAACGTACAATGGCTGCAGACAATAAGACTTTAGGTCGTTTCCAATTGTCTGGTATTCCTCTAGCACCTCGTGGCGTTCCTCAAATTGAAGTTAAATTTGATATCGATGCTAATGGTATCGTTCATGTTAGTGCTAAAGATTTAGGAACAGGAAAGAGTCAAACAATCACTATTAGCGGTGGTTCTGGTTTAACAGAAGAAGAAATTCAAAAGATGGTTAAAGAGGCAGAAGAAAACGCTGCAAGCGATAAAGCACGTAAGGAAGAAGCTGATTTACGTAATGAATGCGATCAAATTAAATTCGCTGTAAAGAAATCAATGGAAGACTTAGGTGATGAAGTTACTGCTGAAGAAAAGACTGCTGTTGAAGAAGCTGAAAAAGCTCTAGACAAAGCTTTAAATGGTAACGATTTAGAAGAAATCAAAGCTAAGAAAGCTGAACTTGAAAAAGCTGCTCAAAGCATCGCTGTAAAAGCTTATCAAAAGGTACAAAAAGAACAAGAACAAAATAATAATAATAATGATAACAACTCTTCATCAAATGATGATGGATCAGTAAATGCTGATTTTGAAGATGTTAAATAAAGACAAATTATAAAGAATTGGGGGCCAATGTATGGCTAATCAACGTGACTACTATGAAGTGCTTGGAATAAGCAAAACAGCAAGTGAAGAAGAAATAAAAAAAGCCTATCGTACCCTTGCAAAAAAATATCATCCAGATGTAAGCACTGATCCCCAAGCTACTGAAAAATTTAAAGAAGTACAACAAGCATATGATTGTTTGAGTGATCCAGCAAAACGTCAAAATTATGATCGTTTTGGTACCGAAGATCCAGCTGCATCATTTGGTGGTGCATCTGGATTTAGCGGGGGGGCTTCAGGATTTAGTGGCTTTGGTGGCTTTGAAGATATCTTTAGTTCTTTCTTTGGGGGAAGTCAAAGAACAAGAAATCCTAACGCGCCGACAAAAGGTAATGACTTAAAGGCAAGTATTGAGTTAACTTTCGAGGAAGCTGCTTTTGGAACAAAGAAGACAATTAATTTAAGTCGCTATGAAAAATGCGAAAAATGTAAAGGTACAGGAGCTGCTAGCGACAGTGATATCACAACATGTTCAAGATGTAAGGGAACTGGACGTATCATAGTTGAACAAGCTACCATTTTAGGTAGAATACAACAAGAAACAACTTGTCCTGATTGCCATGGTAAAGGTCGAAAAATTAATAAACCTTGCCCAGATTGTGGTGGCAATGGTCGTATTAAAAAGACAACTAAATTAGAAGTAAAAATTCCATCAGGTATTGATGATGAACAAACTTTACGTTTAACAGGCCAAGGTGAAGCAGGGCTAAATGGTGGTCCAAATGGTGATTTATATATCAGCGTTCGTGTAAAACCTCATGAATTCTTTGAACGTGATGGTAATGATATTTATTGTGAGATACCAATAACATTTAGTGAAGCAGCCTTAGGAACGACAATAGAAGTTTCAACACTTGGTGGTAAGGTAGCTTTAAAAATTCCAGCAGGTACGCAAAGTGCAACAAAATTTAAATTAGCGGGTCGTGGTATTAATAATGCCACTAGTGGTAGAACGGGTAATCAATATGTAACAGTTAACGTTGTTACACCAACAAAACTTACGAGTGAACAAAAAGAATTATTTACTAAACTATCAAAGACTGATGAAAAATCTAATAGCTCATTCTTTGATAAACTAAAAAAATTCTTCAATCGTAAGGAAAAGTAAGGGATATAAAAATAAGGTTTATCAGTATAGTTAATCGATACTGATGAACCTTTATTTTTTTGTCTATTAATTTAAGATACTTAAGTTTGTAATAATATAAAAATGCAATAATATTATTAAATGAGCCATAATTATAAAGCATTTTTAATGAAAAAATCGTTTAACAATGTTAATATATAATAAGTTAAAAGTGCGAAAGGAGAAATAATATGGATAAAAATTTTAGAAATGAAATTTTAAGTATTTTAAAAAATCCTACTGGCGATGAGATAAAAAAACTCAGTAGTTACCATGAAAGTGATGTGGCTGATGCTTTTTGTGAACTAAATGAAGATGAAAGAAAAAAACTTTACCAAACCCTTAAAGCGGATTACATTTCTAATTTATTTACATATTTAGATGATCCTAGTGAGTATATATCAGAACTTGATTCTGAACAACTAGGGAATGTCTTAAATGAAATGGACGCCGATGATGTTGTTGATGTCTTAGAAGATGTTGATGAAGATTCACGAAATGATTATTTAGGGCTTTTAGATAATGAGGCACTTGAAGATGTCCGACTTATTAAATCATATGACGATGATGAAATTGGTTCGATGATGACGACCAATTATGTATCTCTTAACAAAGATATATCAGTAAAAATGGCTATGAAAAAAATTATCGAAATAGCACCTGAAAACGATAATATTAATATTATATATTTTACTAATGATGATAATACTTATTTTGGCGCTCTACCTTTAAAGGATTTGATTATCGCAAGAGAAAATACCGTACTTACAGATATAATTAAGACTAACTATCCTATTTTAAATGACCATGAAATTTTATCAAACGTCTTGGAAGACCTGAAAGATTACTCACTAGATTCTATTGCAGTACTCAATGAAAATCGTGAAATAATCGGTATTATTACAAGTGATGATATCATTAATGCGGTTGATGAAGAATTAACAGAAGATTACGTTAAATTAGCAGCTATGAGTGGTGAATTTAACGAAGATGAAACGGTAACTCAAGCAGTTAAAAAAAGAATACCTTGGTTATTTGCACTTTTAGTGCTAGGATTTTTAGTAAGTTCTGTAATGTCATTATTTGAAACAGTTATAAAAGAATTAGCAATAATTGTGTATTTTCAAACGATTGTTTTAGATATGGCTGGTAATGCCGGTACACAATCACTAGCTGTAACTATCAGAATAATTAGTGAGGATGTTTCAAATAAAGTAATTCGCAAAATTATTGGGAAGGAATTGCGAATAGGAGCACTTAATGGGATTATTGTTGGCAGTTCATCATTGATTTTAGTAGCAGGCTTTTTACTTATTACAAGATTTTCTACTTATAATTTCCCATCAGCAGTAATGATTGGCTTAACTGTAGCAATCGCATTAATAATATCGATGGCTGCATCTAATCTATGTGGAACTCTAATGCCAATACTATTTAAAAAGATGAAAATTGATCCAGCTGTTGCCTCAGGACCATTTATAACAACTTTAAATGATTTGATTGCGGTAGCAGTATACTATGGAGTAGCATGGTTAATTTTATTAACATAGTTAATATTAAAGCAAGTTAGGAAATACTCTAACTTGCTTTTTATCGTTATGCAAATAGCACAATTAATGCAAAAAACGTCTAATTGTGGTAAAATGAATAAAACAAAAGGTGAATAATATGCAACATTATTTTATTAATAATAATCAAATAAATCTTGAAACAGGTATTGTAGTTATTAAAGATGGCGATGCACATCACATAACAAATGTCATGCGCATGAGAAAAAATGATCATGTGGTAGTTTGTAATAATGAAAATTTTTATGAAGTAAGATTAGATAATATTTCACAAAATGAGTGCCTAGCGACTATTATAAAAAAACTTGATATCGATTCAGAATTAAAAGTTGAAGTAACGATTGCCCAAGGAATGGTAAAACTAACTAAGCAAGAAGAAGTGATAGAGAAAATAACTCAATTAGGCGCCGCAAAATACATAAGCGTTGATATGGAAAGATCAAACGTTAAAAATAGTAGTGAAAAGTTAGAAAAAAAATTACAACGTTTAGAAAAAATAGTAAAAGAAGCATCTGAACAATCTCATCGTGCTAAGTTACTTAAGGTTATGGGACATACCACCTTTGCTGAATTCATCAATCTTTCAAAAGACTATGATTTAAAAGTTGTTCTTAATCTTACAAATAGTGGAGAGAATAAAGAAACTATAAATAAAATAAAACAAACTATGAATAAAAAAGTACTGTTCTTAATAGGTCCTGAAGGAGGTATAAGTGACAGTGAATGTGAAACCTTAAAAAAAGCAGGTTTTTATACATTGACAGTTGGTCCAAGAGTACTTAGAACAGAAGTTGCCCCATTATATGTAATGAGTATGATGGGTGTGTTCTTTGATTTGGAGGAATAAAATGAAATTTAGAATACATACTTTAGGATGTAAAGTTAATCTTTATGAATCAGAAGCTATAGCTAGTCAATTACTAAATGAAGGTTTTCTTAAAGCTACTGATTTTGAAAATGCTGATGTCGAAATAATAAATACTTGTACAGTAACATCTACATCTGACGCAAAATCAAGAAAATTAATAAGATCAATTGCTAAAACGAACAGCAACGCTGTAATAGTTGTAATGGGATGTTACTCACAATTAAATCCTAAAAGCATCGAAAGTATCGATGGTGTCGATATCATTTTAGGTACAAATAATAGACATAAAATACCAGAATTGATAAAAGAATACGTTTTATTAAAAACCCCTATTAATATAGTAAAGAGTTCTGATGAGTATAAAACCTTTGAGGAATTAGAATTACATTCTTTAACTAAACACACGCGCGGATTTATTAAAATTCAGGATGGTTGTGAAAATTTCTGCAGTTATTGTGCCATACCTTATGCTAGAGGTCCAATCAAAAGTAGAGATGCAGAAAGTATCACTTTGGAAATAAAAAATCTCGTATCGCTTGGGGTTAAAGAAATAGTTTTAGCAGGTATTAATACAGGAACATATGGAAAGGATTTAAAAGGTATTTCGCTTGCTTCTTTGTTACGAAAAATAATTATGGAAGTACCTGATTTATATCGAGTTAGATTATCAAGTATTGAACTTATGGAAGTAACAGATGAATTACTTGACGTTCTTGCTGAATATCCTGATAAAATTGCAAGACATTTGCATATCCCTCTTCAGGCAGGAGCTGATGCTACCCTAAAAAGAATGCATAGGAAGTATGATACAAAAACGTATGCAAAACGCATAGCTGAAATAAGAGAACGTCTTGGGGATATTGCGATAACAACTGATTGCCTTGCCGGTTTTGTCGGAGAATCGGAAATAGATTTTGAATGCGCGATGACTTTTATTCAAAAAATGCAATTTATGATGATGCATATATTTCCATACTCACGCCGCAAAAATACTGAAGCTGATAAAATGGAAGGTCATTTAGATCCACAATTAATAAATAAAAGAGCCCATCTTATGCAAAAGTTATCACAAAGTATGCATAAGGATTATATTGCGAGATATCTTGGCAAAGAAATGGACGTTCTTTTTGAACAAAGAAAACAAAATTTATGGATAGGCCATACAACGAATTATTTGGAAGTTGCAATTGAGGCAAATGAAAGTGACTTAACGAATGAAGTAAGAAAAGTTAAATTATTATCATATAGTGATGGTATAATCCATGGAGAGGAAGTTTAAAATGAAGTTTGATAGTTATAATTTAAAAACGTATATTTTAGAAGCATTGAAAAATATCAATTTTGAAAAACCTACAAAAATTCAAACATTAGTAATACCAAAAGCTATAAAAGGTGATAACCTTGTTGTTGAAAGTGCAACAGGTAGTGGTAAAACACACGCTTTTTTAATTCCTGTTTTTGAACGTTTGAAAGAAGAAGAAAAAAATGTTCAAGCTATACTTATAGCTCCTACACGTGAACTTGCTACCCAATTGTATGAAAATACGCTACAAATCGCCAAATTTCATCCTGACATAGATGTTAGATTGTATATAGGTGGCGGTAATAGAGAAAATGAAATTAAACGTTTATCGCTTTCTCAACCGCATATTGCTGTTGGTACAATCGGCAGATTCTTTGACTTGGCAATTAAAAGCAATGCGCTTAAAATTTACAGTGCTAAAATGGTTGTCATTGATGAAGCAGATATGGTATTTGAAGAAAAAGAAATAATTGATGTTGATAAAGTAATCGGTGTAATTCAAGAAAAACCACAATTTTTAGTTTTCAGTGCTACTATGCCAAAAGGGCTACGCAACTTTGTTACTAAATACTTAAATGGTGCCGAAGAAATAATTATTGAGGAAAAAGCCTTAACAAAGACTTCGATAGAACATATAATGATACCTTGTAAAGCAAAACAAAAAGAAGAAGTTTTGGTTGAATTGTTAAAAATCATTACACCATATTTAGCTTTGATATTTGTAAATAAAAAAGAAGATGTTGATAAATTAGCTGAATACTTGGCGACTAAGGGATATAAAGTTGGAAAACTTCATGGAGATTTAGATGATAGAAGTAGAAAACAAACCTTGAAAAGAATTCATGACTTGAAATATCAATACATTGTTGCGAGTGACATTGCATCACGAGGAATTGATATTGAAGGTGTAAGTCACGTTATAAATTTTGATTTGCCAAAAGATATTGAGTTTTATATTCACCGCACAGGTAGAACAGCTAGATATGATGCAACAGGAATAGCATATAGTCTTTATACTTATGACACTGAGAATTATGTAAAAGCTCTTTCTAAAAAAGGGTTAACTACTAATTTTATGAAAATAAAAAATGGTGAATTAGTACCTACAAAACTTGTTACTCGCCAAACGGAATCATATATGAGTAAAAAAGAAAAGGAATTGCATCAAAAAATAAAATTAGATAAAAAAGTAAAACCTGGTTATAAAAAGAAAAGAATGGAAATAATTAATAAAGAATTAAAAAAAGCAAGAAGGGAACACATAGAGGAAATCTATCGTAAGAAGGCTAAAAATGAAAATAGGTAGTCACGTTGCTAATAACGGAAAAGAAATGTTGCTTGGCTCAGCTAAGGAAGCTCTATCATATGGAGCAAATTGCTTTATGGTGTATATGGGAGCACCTCAAAACACCTTTAGAAAAAAAATCGATGAAATGCGCATAAAAGAAATGCGTGAATTACTGAAAGAAAACAATATAGATATAAATGATGTAATAGTTCATTGTCCATATATTGTAAATTTGGCTCAAACTGATCAAATTAAACACCAATTTGCGGTAGAGTTTTTAACTAAAGAGATTAATTTGATTGATGCAGTGGGCGCTAAGATAATGGTTTTACATCCTGGTGCTCATGTTGGACTAGGTTCTGCTAAAGGATGCGATGTAATCGCATCGAGCATTAATGAAATAATAAAAGCTACCCCAAATTCCCAAGTCATTATTGCTTTAGAAACGATGGCTGGAAAAGGTACCGAATGTGGTGCTACATTTGAAGAAATTAAATCAATCATAGATAAAGTAACGGATAAAACAAGAATAGGAGTTTGTCTTGATACTTGTCATATCAGTGATGCTGGCTACGCTTTAGTGGATAATTATGAGGAAACTATCAAATTATTTGATAAGATTATTGGTTTAAATAATTTAAAGGTAATTCATATTAACGATAGTAAGAATCCTTGTGCTTCTCATAAGGATCGTCATGAAAATATCGGTTTTGGCTATATTGGTTTTGATACAATTTCAAAAATTGTTTATGATGAACGTTTTAAGGAAATACCAAAAATATTAGAAACTCCTTATATTCCAAGCGCTAACTTTAAAGATAAAAGTTATCCCCCATATAAAGTCGAAATTGCCATGATAAAGGCTAACAAGTTTGATCCTGAATTAAAAAATAAAGTCATTGCTCAATATGAGTAATGACTTTTTAAAAAATAAAGCATATTAATTGTCAAAACAATCAAAAATAAGTATAATATTATAGACATTGGTCCATTGGAGAAGTGGCTTAACTCACATGCCTTTCACGCATGCATTCATGGGTTCGAATCCCGTATGGATCACCATTAAAGTAAATCTATTAGTCTTCTGAATATGAAGGCTAATTTTTTATTATATAGGGTATTTTAGTCAAAAAAGGCTAGAATACCTTATTTTTTTATGCAAATATGAAACATTTAGATTTAAACAATATGGGAGACGTGCCACGGACTCGAACCATTAACTTACGGGACTCGAACCTATGAATATAGTGATAATAAAAAACTTAACTTTAAGTTAATATGTGGTTAACTACTGGTGGGTGGTAAATATATTTTTTTGATGATATAATATTAATAGAAACAATGTTTCTATTGTAATTAAGGCCGATATTACAAATAATATAAAAGCAAAATTGCTTTAAGAAAGGAATGTATTTATGAATATTAAAATTTCAGAAAACATCAAAAGATTAAGAAAAACTAAAAAGATTACTCAAGAAGGATTAGCAGAAATTTTTAATGTTACACCTGCCGCCGTTAGCAAATGGGAAAATAACGAAACTTACCCGGATATTACACTGTTATTTCCTTTATCACATTTCTTTGGTGTATCGATTGATGAATTAATGGGATATGACTATATGCTAATTGAAGAAGAAATTAAGAAAGTAAAAGTTGAAATTCATAATGCTTGGTTTGTTAATAATGATTGGGATAAAGCAAAAGAATTAACCGTTGCCGCAAGATCAGCCTATCCTAATGATTATGAAATAATGATTAATTTCTTATTCTTTACAACAGGTGGAATGGCAGACAATGATTCAAGTGTACTTTTACAAAATGAAAAAGAAATCATTAAAGTATGTGATTTAATACTAGAAGGTTGTAATGTAGAAAACTATAGACTTGAAGCTATTAATTATAAAGCAAAAGTGTTATATGCAAAAGGTGATGAACAAGGTGCTTTAGAACTATTAAATAATTTTCCATCATTCTATCATGTAAGTGGTCAAAAAATTGAACAACTTTATAAAAAAGGCACTAAAGAATACTATAATCAATTAATATCAAACTTATATGAACTTGCTACATTTGTAGGAAATAAATTTGGTAAGTATATAGCATATGATGATAAGTTATCAAATAAAGAAAAGATTGATAAAGTAGGTAAACTAGTAAAATTATATAATAGTATTAAAGGTGATAAAGACTATGATATTTTATTAAAAGTTATTAAAGATGCAGTTAAAGAAGTAGTTCATAGAGGTAAACTAATTGGATTTAGTAATCAAGAAATTGGAACATTAGAAGAGATTAATACAGAAATTGATAGATAAGTAAATTGGTCAGCAAGTAGAATAGTTATGGTAGTATGCTTGCTGACTTTTTTAGTAAAAAAATCTTAAAAAAAGCCGAAAAACTTGCATAATGTATATCAAATGTGATACAATAATAATGAGAGGTGTTTAAAATGAATAAATCAATAAATAAAACTGAATTGATTCATATTAGAATAGAACCTGATGTAAAAGTTCAGTCAGAAAACATTTTTAAAAGATTAGGTGTTAATACTTCTTATGCAGTATCAATGTTTTTAAATCAGGTAATATTAAGAGGAGGTTTTCCCTTTGAGATAGAACTACCTAAAAATAATAATGAAGAATATACTAATCTAGCCATGATAATAGAATCAACTGCTGGAAATGGAAAAGTAAGTGAAAAAAATAAAAATATTTTAAATTTATATTCAAGTGGTCAAATTGATTATGAAACGGCTGTATTCGCGATAAAAAGGAGTTTTATAAATGAGTAAAGATCCATATGTATATGATGATACAAACGTATTGAAGAATCTTGCAAATATTAAAGAACAACATAAGTTGGATGATTATGAAACTACAATGGTTAATTTAGGTATAATCAAATTATTAAAATCAGATATCGAAATAGTTAAAGTTAATGATATTTTTCTTATACATAAAATTTTATTTGAAAATGTATATGAGTGGGCAGGAGAGAAAAGAGTAATAAATATTTTTAAAACTGAACCAATCCTAAATGGGTTATCAGTCACATATTCAGATCATAGCAAAATTAATGATGATTTAACTAAAATACAAAAAGGTATTAATTCTATTGAATGGAAAATCTTATCAAAAAACGAAATGATTAATAAGATTGTTAGAATAATATCATCAATTTGGCAGGTGCACTCTTTTAGAGAGGGAAATACAAGGGTTGTTACTTTGTTTTTATATTATTTCTTGAAAAAATTAGGGTTTAAGGTTAATAGGGAGTTTATTGACAAACATGCGAAATATTTTAGAAATGCACTTGTTTTAGCTTCAATTGATGAATATAGTGAATATAATTATCTAGAAGAAATATTAAAAGACTCAATCAGTTTTAAAATTGTTGATGATGAATTAAATATTAAATATCAAACAATAAAAGGATACGATTTAGATAAATATGAATATAACTATCATTCATCAAAGAAGGATGATTAAACAAGTGACATATAGTCCCATACACCTATTAAAAAGATAGATATCGTAGCAGTTAGGCATTAAAGTAAATCGATAAGTCTTTTAGTAAGGCTTATTTTTTTGCATTTTATAGGGCTTTTTAGTTAAAAGGTTAGAATATCCTGTTTTTTTTATTTATTCATGCAACTTTTTGTAGTAATAACTATAGGAGGCTTACCATAGACTTTAACCTATAAAAGGTAATGATGGAAATATTTAAAAAAAATAGTATAATAATTATATAAATTATGGGAACCTTTTTATAACTTTTGCAACTATATAAGTGAAGAGGTAAAAATTATGAATAATACGAATAAAGATGAGTTAAAAGAAAAAGTAGTCGATTGTGCTAGTAAAGTATTTTTCTATTGTATAAAAAGATGTAATAGTAGAATGGATGCTGAGGATTTATCACAAACAATTCTTCTAGAAATAATTCAAAATATTGATAAAGGTGCACGTATTGATAATATGGATTATTATGTTTGGGGTGTTTGTAAAAATCAATATAATATGTATTTAAGAAAAACTATTAAAGATAGAGGTAGTCTTGAGTATAAAGAAGATATTGATGATAAAGATGAATCGCCATCAGTACTTGATGAAATACTTGAAGATGAAAAAATAAGTAGAATGAATCAAGCCATTAAACTATTAAGTAAAGATTATGCAGAAATACTTTATGCTTATTATGTGGAAGATAAAACTCTAAAGTTCATAGCAGAAGAATTAAATATGCCTCTTGGAACAGTAAAGAAAAGACTGTTTACTGTTAGACAAAAGTTAAAGGAGTATTTAGATATGGAAAAATTAAATGGAAAGAAAGCTTATGTGCCAAAGAGTTTTAATGTTACTCAATCATATAGTGGTGAATTAAATTATAATCCTAGTGATTATATTAACTCCTTATTAGTGAAAAATTTATTATATCATTCATATGGTAATGAATGTAGTTTAGAAGACTATTCAATTGAACTTGGGATTTCAATAGCTTATATAGAAGAATTTGTTAATAAGTTAGAATCTAAAGATTTTTTAATAAAAAGGGATAATGGAAAGTATTTAACAAATGTAGCATTCATTGATAAAAAAGACAGAAGAGAAATTCTTGATTTTGAAAGAGAAAATATTTCAGGATATTATAAAGCGCTAGTAAAATTTGCTAAAAACAATTTATCTTACTATAAATCTTTACTTGATGAGACAACCGCTTTAGATGAACACTTATTATGGAGTTTACTTTTACTTACAATGTTTTCAGTAGAAGATAAGTTTAGAACGGAATATACGCTGAGAAAAGATGGCTTTAATTGGGATTTAATGTTACTTGAAACTGTTGATAAATTATATTCAGATGAATTTTTTATCTCTGCTAATGCTACATTTAGCGATTATTATGGTCGTCATATCGTCATTAGGGGATTTCCAGCAAATCATTGGAAAGAAGACGGGGGAGCTTCTGATGTAATATCATATAATAGAGCTTTAACAGGTGAATTTAATTTAGAAATTTTAAATAGTATTTTAAATTTAAATAAAAGGTATGGCGATATGTCAGAATCAGAAAAAGAAATTGTAAATACATATGTTAAACGTGGTTGTTTTGATCTTGTAGATGATGAAATAAAAATTAATATACCTGTAATATCAATGGAAAATTATAAAGAACTTTGTGAAAAAGTTGTAAATGATGAAGAGTTAATAAGTGCTTATAAGGAACTATATAATGGCGTTTATATGAAAGTAAGAAGTTTAATTCCAAATTATTTAGAAAAACAAACGCCATTTATTATTCAATCGGCTACACTTACTAGAGCTTTGATTATTGCTAAAGCCTTCAATGAAGGTATAATTAAAGATGATAAAACAAGAGAAAAATTTATTTATAATGGTATTATTATAAAATAAGTTAGCTGACTTTTTAAATAGTAGAAATAAATGCATTTTTATATGCGAACACGACACTAATGTTCGGAAAACTAGATGAGATTTATCATGGCCCATAAGCTATAAGATATTTATAATTTGAAACACATTATTTATAAATGGTATAATATATGTGTAGATATAAAACTTTTTGCCACCTTTGAAAGGTGCAAAAAAACTTTATAGTTATTTGTTGTATAGATGGGAGGTAAACTTTAATGAAGAAAATATTAATTAGTATATTTTTGTTGGTTTTTACGTTAAGTTTAACAGGATGCTTAAATAATGATGGCTCTGGTTTCGTGAAACCAAGAGTTTTGCGGGAAAGTAATTTATCTGATTTTATTAAACCGACTCATACGGATACATTTAAAAGATAAATCTTAGGATATTGTTATTTTAATTCTACAAAAGAAGAGTTTGAAAAATACGCAGAAGAAGTATATAATTATTTATTAGAAAAAGACTATTGATATTTTGGATATTCTGGAGAAGTATTAAATTCATTATTTGGTGCAGATCCTACTTATGAATTAATTCTAAGTTCAAATCTATCAGAACATTATAATGAATATTTTAATGATGAAAAATTAGATAATATTAATTATGAATTTGTATTTGGCAAAGAAATTGATGATTCTAATAAATTAAGTAAATGATGTTCTCGTACGTTTAACATTAAAGGTGGATAGTACTTTTGAGAATGGGTATAATACAAGGTTACAAGTAAGGAATAATACAAATCTTATGTCTAGTTTTATTTACATCCCAGAAAATTTAGAGTTTTTTGAAATTGAAGATGCATTTAATAGTGGGTTATTGAATAGAAATGAACTACAAGAAATTGCCGATGTACTTAATGGAATTAAGCGATCAAAAACTACATACAATATTGGATATGATATAGCTGCACAGAAAAAATATTTAGAAACTTTAATTAATACGGCACCGTATGCAAGAATTAAAGATATATATGTATTTTTTTATTTTGAAAATGAAAAAGGTTATGTTGTGCAAGTTAAAGATTATTTTACAAAATGTCCGACTGATAAAAAAGAAATAATAATTGACAATGTAGTTATAACATATGCAGAACCTAAACCAATCTTCATAAAAAAATTAATAAATAACCAACTTAAAGCTAGTTAATGACACTAATGAATTCCATAAAGCAAACACTACTTGTAAAACTATAAGAGTTAATGAAAACAATACAATAACTGAAAATTGCCTTTTTAAATTTAAATATAGTTTGCTGAAACTATTCATCATAAAAGTCTTAAATAGGAATACTTTGTAAACATGATTAAATATTTTATTCACATCAAACCAAATAGTTATTATCATTTTTAACTAGTTAGCTCTCTTTATAAAGAGAGCTTTTTTGATATAGACTAACTCTATAAAAATGCTATAAAGGATATGTTGATTTGTCAATTTTGGTCTCACATCAATTGTAACACAACAGTTATTAATTTCATAATAATGTAAAAGCGTGTTTTTTTTGGTAATTATAGTGTATAATAATAAAAAGTAAGAAGGAAAAAAGAGGAACGAAAATGAGTTTTAAGTATGATATAATATTCGATTTAGATGGCACATTATGGAACACGAAAGCGTCATACCTTTATGCCTATAAAAAAGCCCTCCAAAAGCATCCTGAAATAAAAACTAAATTCTCTGATGATTTAATTTTAAACACAATGGGATATACGCTAGATATTGTAGCTAAAAGGCTTTTTTTTGAAGTTGAAGATAAAGTTCAAATAATGAAGGAATGCTTAATGGACTCTTGTTATTATCTTATCAACAATGAAAGCACTATTAATGAAGAATTTATTAAGACAATAAGAGAATTAAAAAATAATTGTCGGTTTTTTATTGTCAGCAATTGTCCCAAAGAATATTTTGACGTATTTTTTCTCAAATTAAATGATAATAGTTTATTTACAGATTATAGATATTTAACATCAACTTGTGATAAAGTTAAGAATATTGAAAATTTAAAAACTGAATACGCTATTAAAGATGCTCTTATAGTAGGTGATTCTTATATCGATTATGATGCCGCTCTTAAGACAAATATGCTTTTCGGTTATTACAATAAAGGTTATCATCTTTCTGATAATTTTGATTATTTAATTAATGATCCGTGTGATTTAATTTCAATAATTAATTTTAATATTAAAAAAGATCATATTTTAAAAGATGCAACCTATAAAAAAACTTTTCATATTAAAAACTCTGAATTAACAATCTTTAAAAATGATAATTGGAATCAAGATAAATATGGCTTTGGCTTTATTAAAAATAATGGAAATTTTGAAGAATTAATTTTAAAAATGTTAGAAAATCTTAAAAGTCAGGGTATAAAAGAAATAATAGGTCCAATTGATTATGCTACATGGTACCAATACCGTTTTCAAGTTGATAATTTCGATTTAAGTTTTTTACCAGATATTAATAATAGTAAAGAAGAAGTGGAAGTATTAAAAAAATACGGATTTAATGAAAAGTATCATTACTCATCAACTCTTTCAACCATTGATAAAAATCTTTGGAATTATGCATCTAGAGTGAAACTTGATCCTAAATATCATTTAGAGGTATATCACGATGAAGCGTGTTATGAACATTTAAAAGAAATATATGATATAAGTACAGATTGTTTTAAAGAAGCTATCTTATATACTCCGATAACTTATGATGATTTTAAACAAATATATGTCAAAAACCTTAAGGTAATTAATCCAGATCTTGTAATAATATATGCTGAAACGGAAGCTGTAGCTTTTTCATTAAGTTATCCCGATTTGAAAAACAATATTTATGTTTCTAAAACAGTTGGTATAAAGAAAAATCATCAAAATAGTACATTAATAATGAAGTTGATCGATGCTTCTTATAAATCGATGGCGGACAAAGGGTATGAAAAAGTTTTATTCCATTTTCAAAATGATGAAAAACCAACTTTAAGAAAGGTATATCGCCATAATATTATTCTCCAAAAACATTATGCGGTATTTTCAAAAAAATATGAAAATAACAATGTGTAAAAGATGTGTAAACGATTCTACGGTTAAAAATATCAATTTCGATGAAAAGGGAATTTGTAATTACTGTCATAGTTACGATAAGATTAAAGAAAGAATAACTGATTATGAGAAATTAGAAAAAAACTTTCAAAAACGCCTAGATAAAGAAAAAGGGCGTCATAAATATGATGCAGCCGTAGGGTTTAGTGGTGGAAAAGATTCAACCTATGTATTATATCAATTAGTAAAAAAGTACAACTTAAAAGTATATGCCTATACATTAGATAACGGTTTTTTGAGTATGGAAGCTCGTAATAAAATAGATAGAATCGTTAAGGAATTAAATGTTAAACATGAATACATTACCTTTGATCAAGAACTTTTAAAAAGGGTTTATAGATATACCTTATCAAAATTTCTTTCTCCTTGCATCGCTTGTTCATATTTAGGTTATGCCACAATGATAAATATCACAACAGCAGTTGATGCAGCTGTTGGCGTTCATGGTCGTAGTAGACCACAAATGTTAAGAATGTACGATGATGTTCATGATGATACTTTTAAACCATTTATTGAAATGGGGTTAAAAGATGTTGATGAAGCTGATTTTAAAAAAACATACGAAGATAGTTTAGAAAAAATAAATAAACATATTGATAAGAAAATTTCGAGTTATATTGAAAAAGAACTTTTAAAGGATGCTAAAGAAAAGGGATATCGTGATTTTATCGCTTACTTTCTTTATCATCCCTATGATAAAGGTGAAATAATTAGTTTTATTAGTGAAAATACTTCATGGCGTATTGAAGACGAAGAAGAACATTTTGATTGTATGATCCATAATGCAGCTACCTATATAAAGAATATAACAGCTAGAAGGCTACACATTATGCCGGAACTTTCTGTTATGATTAGGGAAAATACAATGACTAAAGAAGAGGCTATCAAACTTCTCAATACACCAAACATTGAAAAACCGACCGCGGAGTTGAAGTTACTTTGTAATTTTACAAAATTAAGCGAAAGAACACTATTACTAAAAGCAGCGATATATGCGAAAAGATGGTGGTAAGATGATATTACTAAGAAAGTACTTTGTGCCTCTTTTTGGCACCATTCTTTCATATACTTTGATTTTTTTAATGGCAGCTTTTTTTAATAAAAGTATTTGGATAGATTATTTTAGCTATTTGCCATTCACAATTGGATCAGTTATTTTAATTAGATTAACTGATGATTATACCGATTATAAAAAAGATTATGCTTTAGGTAAAGTTGTTTTTTCACGCATGATGTTAATGGTTTTAATTTGGTATGTATTTTTATTATTGACTATTGGACTATTTAAAGAGGCTTTTCCGCTAACGATTATAATTATGCAGATAATATCTAACTTATTTATAATTTTTAGTCAATTTAATTTCTTTTTATCTAAAGTTTCACTTGCTTTTTTAAAAACACTATTTATTCCATTAGTTATCACTAATTTATATATTTGTTTAAATTTTAATACCATAGTATTGATAATGGTAATTGTAAGTTTTATACTTAGCATTATTTTTTATATTATTAAAATCAAAAAAGGAGAAAAAAATGCGCATATACTTTCCTAATGAAAATAACACACCACAGCTTGAGTTAATAGGTGGCAAGGCATATCACCTAGCGGTAATGAAAAATTTTTCGCTATTAATTCCTAAGTGGTTTTGTTTAACTAGTGAATTTTTTGAAAATTTTACCTCCTTTACTGATACTACTAAAAACGAAATTCTAAAATTACTAAAAGACGGCAAAAAATATGCGGTTAGGTCTTCTGCTATTGATGAAGATAATGAAAATGCTAGTTTTGCGGGAATTCATGAAACCTATTTAAATGTTTCTAAGACGGATGTTATAGAAAAAATTGCCCTATGCTATAAATCTTTTTTTAGCACAAGAGCCCTTGAATATCGTAAGATGAATGATTTATCCCTTACAAGTATTAAAGTAGCAGTGATTATTCAAGAAATGGTTGAAAGCGAATATGCGGGAGTTATTAATACTATAAATCCTGTTACCTCTAATCCAGATGAGTTTGTTATTAGTATCGTAAAAGGATTAGGTGAATCATTGGTATCAGGTGATGTAAATTCGACTGATTTTTATGTAAATAATAAAAAAATAACTAAAGATGGCGATATCGTCATTCCTAAAAAAGCTTTAAATAGGATTATTAAAATGGCCAAAGTAGTAAGTCTAAATACCGACCATTTTCAAGATATTGAATTCGCTATAAAAGGTGGAAAAGTATACTTTCTGCAAACAAGGGACATTACGCCTTATGCAAAATATAACACCAAAGCAAATAAAACTATTCTCGATAATTCCAATATTGTTGAATCATATAGTGGCGTAACAACAAATTTGACGTATTCATTTGCTCGCGAAATTTACCAAAAAGTATACACAGAAACGCTCCTTTTAGGAGATGTTTCACAAAAGTTAATCGATGAATTAATGCCATCTCTTACTAATATGTTAGCTTTTTATGATAATAAAATTTACTATAATTTAAATTCATGGTATCATTTAGTTAGCATCTTTCCTTTTAAAAGAGTAAATTCTTATATGGAGAATATGATGGGGGTTAGCGTATCTGTAGCTAATACTAAAAAATTACATTTGAATCTTTTTGAAATATTGCATATTGTGAAAGTTTTTTTCCGTAAATTAAAAAGTATTGATGATGATTCAAATCTTTTCATTAAAAAATTTGATGAAGTGGTAATGCCTAAAGTAGGTTTTGATTTTAAGGGATATACCTTAAAAGAAATTAAAAATTATTACGAAACTTTAGAAAAAGAGATATTAGATGATTTCACGACGCCGATAATTAACGATTGTGCTGCTATGCTCTATATGGGGATTCTAAAGAAAAAAATAAAAGATGAAGTGACTTTGGCATCAATTGTTTCTAATCAAGGTGATGTTGAAAGTGCTCTTTCGGCAAAAATAATTATAAGAATAATTGAAAAAATAAGAAGTAATGAAAATATTAAAAATGATTTTTTAAATTTAGGTTGCGAAGAATTGAAAACAAAATATGAAGTAGAAAACACCATTATCAAAGATGATATCACGGAGTATTTAAAAAAATTCGGTGCCCGTGTTATGGATGAATTAAAATTAGAAACTATTACACTTCTTGAAGATTCAACATATCTTTTTCAATTATTAAAAAGTTTTATTATGAGTGATGAAAGTCTTAAAGCACTTACAAATAATTCTAATGAACAGAAAAGCTCAAATAAGATAAAAAGCAGAAAAATTAAAAAATTAGTTTCCAAAACTAAATATTTTATTAGAAATCGTGAAAGACTACGTTTAAAAAGAACTTATATCTTTTCTGTTGTAAGAAAGATGTTTATTCAAATAGGTGTTATCTTTAAAGAAAAAGCTTTGCTTGATGATGAAAGAGACATATTCTATCTCGAGAAAAAAGAAATATTTGATTATATAGAAAATGGTTATGATATTGGTTTTAAAGATTTAGCTTCAAAACGTAAAGTTTTGTATAATTTAAATGGTCAAAAAGAAGTATATTCAAGAATTGTTTTCTATGGAAAAGAAGAATTGAAAATCGAAAGAAATAATTTAAGTGTTAAAAACAATGTTTTAAAAGGAATTCCATCAGGTGCAGGAGTTGTGAAGGGAGAAGTAAAACTTGTGACAAACCCCAAAGAGGCTTCTGTAGAAGATAAGATAATTTTAGCTTATCGCACAGATCCAGGTTGGATTGTGTTATTTCCATTATGTAAAGGTTTAATAGTTGAAAAGGGTAGTATTCTTTCGCATTCCGCTGTCGTCGCAAGAGAAATGGGAATACCAGCGGTAGTGAATGTTCCAGGAGCAGTTAAAATAATTAAAGATGGATCAGAAGTAAAATTAGATGGTATCAAAGGGGAAATACACATCTATGAATAGATACTTCAAGGAAAAAAATTATCTTCATTATGCCTCGTGCCATGAGGATGTCAATGTGGTAATGAAGTATGTACCAAATGATGCTCGTTTTGCCCTTTCGATCGCCTCTGCTGGTGATAATTCAATCGCACTACTTTTAAAAGATTTTGAAAAAGTGTATGTCATTGATAACAATCCTACCCAAATATATTTAACGAAACTCAAAGCAAAAGCCATAGAGATGCTCAGCTATGAAGAATTTTTAGTGATACTTGGGATAAAAAAAGGTGATGCAGTTAAAATCTATGAGAAAATTAGAAATTCTTTAGAAAAAAATGTCCGCGTTTATTTTGATGAGCATTTATTCCTTTTTAAAAAGAAATTATACTTAACTGGCAAATTTGAACGCTACTTGTCATTTTTCGCGAAATATGTATTACCTTTAGTTAATTCTAAAAAAAGAATAAATAAATTTATTAGTTTTGATAGCCTTGATGATCAAAAAAATTTTTATTTTACAAAGTTTAATAATAAGGGTTATCAAAAATTATTTAAATTTTTCTTTAGTGAAAAGAATATGAAAAAACATGGCCGTGATCAAAACTATTTCGAATACGTAGAAGATAATCTTGCTGATTTTTTATATCATCGGATTGAAAGTGGTTTTTGTAATGTTTTAAATAAAGACAACCCTTATATACAAATACCCTTAAAAGGTAAATTTATTTCCTTACCGGTTTATTTGAGGGAAGAAAACTTTGATATTTTGAAAAAAAATATTCATCGCTTGCAGTATATCGGAGGTGATTTCGCCATAGTTAAGAATTTGAATTTAGAATTTGATTACTTTAATTTATCGGATATATTTGAATATGTACCACTTTCTATCATGGAAGAATACATAAAAATAATTTATGAAAAAGCAAATAATCATGCGAGAATTATTTTTTGGAACATGATTGTCAAAAGAAAAATCACTGATAACAGATTTATTAAAATTAATACTGAGAGTGATTTTATCAAGGATGAGGTTTTTTATTATTCTAATCAATATGTATATGAGGTAAAAAAATGATAATAGAGAAGTTCTTAGAAATAGCCGATAAAAAAACTCTAAAAAATGCTTTTATCTTTTCCAAAAATAATTGTTTAATATATAAAAAATATCAAGATGTTAAAGATGATATGTTTAAAATGGTCAACTATTTAAAAACTTTAAATCTCGAAAATGAAGAAGTACTATTATTTTGCCTACCTTGTTATGATTTCTATATAACCCTGCTTGCCTCGTTATATTTAAAAATAACAATTGTGGTAATAGATAGTTTTAAAGATCAGGAACAATTTCAAAAAATGTTTCAAAAAACACAATGCAAAGCAGTTTTTGTTGACAGCCTCACTACGATGGCCGTTTCGTTTTATCCTTTTTTAAAGCATTTGAAAAAAGTTAAAATAACAAATTATCTAAATTTTAGTAATTCTCCTTCTTTAATGGGAGAATCAAACAAAAAGGTTTTAATTACTTTTACATCTGGCACAACTGGTGATTTTAAAAGAATAGAGAGAAGTTTAGATGATTTAGAAAAACAATTCGAATTAGTCAGTAAAACTATCGATATGCCTGAGGATAATCTTGTTGTTCTGTCGCTTTTACCAATATATGTTCTAGCAAATCTTGTCTTAGGAGTAACTTCATATTTAATTAAAGGTAAAATGACCAATTCTAAAATAAAAAAAGAAATAAAGAAGATGGCTACAGCTAAGGTAAATGCGATAGCCGCATCAGTCAGCAAATATTTGCTTATCAAAGAACCATTACCGTTTATTAAAAAAGCCTATACAGGCGGTTCTTTGATATCTTTGAAAGATGCTTATAGAATTAAAAGAATTCTCCCAAATGCAGCATTTACTTATGTATATGGTTCATCAGAAACGGTTTTAATCGCTGCTACTTCATTAGATGAATACATTAATGATTTGAAAAAGAATACCATTTGTGTTGGAAAAATAGTTCCAGGGCTTTTAGTAGAAATCAATTATTTAAACGATGAAGCAGGAGAAATAATAACGAAAGGTGAAGTGGTTCTTTCAAAAAATGAATATCACAATACTGGTGATTTTGGATATATTAAAGACAATAAAGTGTATCTTTTAGGGAGAACTAGGATAACCCTACCTAGTAGTAAAATATACGGATATAAAATAGAAAATGAAATAATGAACTCATTTCCCAAAATAAAAAAGGTTTGCTATCTGTATTATCAAACTCACCATTTATTTGTTGAGGGAAAAGTTGATTTAAAAGAATTAAAAACCAAATATCCGGAGTTTGTAATTCACAAAATGAAAAAAATTCCGATGGATTTAAGACACAATTATAAAACAAATATAAACAGTTTAATAAAGATCCTTAAGTGATTTTATTATGCAATTAACAACAAAAAAATCAATAATATGATATAATATTTTAGTAAATATTAAGAAATAATGAAAGGAAATATTATGAACTATACTAATGAAGTAAAAGAAATGTGTAAAGTTACTGTTGGTGCTAGTCATGGATGTGCTCCTATTCCTGAAGAAGGTAAATGGGTTTACTCACGTGAAATTAAAGACATTAATGGCCTAACCCATGGTATTGGATGGTGTGCTCCTCAACAAGGCGCTTGTAAATTAACATTAAATGTTAAAGGTGGAATAATTCAAGAAGCATTAATCGAAACAATTGGATGTAGTGGAATGACTCATTCTGCAGCTATGGCTAGTGAAGCAATCGTTGGTAAAACTTTACTAGAAGCATTAAATACAGACCTTGTTTGCGATGCAATTAATACAGCTATGAGAGAATTATTCTTACAAATAGTTTATGGTCGTACACAATCTGCCTTCTCAGAAGATGGTCTACCAATTGGTGCTGGTCTTGAAGATTTAGGTAAAGGTTTAAGAAGCCAAGTAGGAACAAGTTATAGTACTTTAGAAAAAGGTCCTCGTTATCTAGAATTAACAGAAGGATATATTACAAAACTTGCTTTGGATGACAATAATGAAATTATCGGTTATCAATATTTAAGTGTTGGTAAATTTATGGATTTCTTGAAAAAAGGAATGAAAGCAGAAGAAGCATTAGAAAAGGCAAAAGGTCAATATGGTCGCTTTAATGAAGCAGCTAAATATATTGATCCAAGATGCGAATAGGAGGTTTATCATGGCATTATTTGAAAGTTATGAAAGACGTATAAATCAAATTAATGAAACTTTAAATAAGTATGGTATTAAAGATTTAGATGAAGCTAAAGCTATTTGTGATGAAAAAGGAATCAATGTTTACGATTTAGTTAAATCTATTCAACCTATTTGTTTTGAAAATGCATGTTGGGCATATACAGTAGGTGCTGCTATCGCAATTAAAGAAAATGCCAAATCAGCAAGTGATGCTGCCCGTTTAATTGGTGTTGGTTTACAATCATTCTGTATTCCTGGTTCTGTCGCTGATGACAGAAAAGTAGGTCTTGGTCATGGTAATCTTGGCGCTATGCTTTTAACAGAAGATACAAAATGTTTTGCCTTCTTAGCAGGTCATGAATCATTTGCAGCTGCTGAAGGTGCTATCGGTATTGCTAAAACTGCTAATAAAGTTCGTAAAACTCCTTTACGTGTAATATTAAATGGTCTTGGTAAAGATGCTGCTAAAATAATTTCTCGTATCAATGGTTTTACTCATGTTGAAACAGTATTTGATTACGCAACTGGTAAAGTAAAAATCGTTAATGAAACACCATATTCAAAAGGTGATCGTGCTCAAGTTAGATGCTATGGTGCTGATGACGTTAGAGAAGGTGTTGCAATAATGCATTTAGAAGGTGTTGATGTATCAATTACAGGTAACTCAACTAATCCTACTCGTTTCCAACATCCTGTAGCTGGAACATATAAAAAAGAATGTGTTGAACAAGGTAAAAAATATTTCTCTGTTGCATCAGGTGGTGGAACAGGTAGAACACTTCATCCAGATAATATGGCTGCTGGTCCTGCATCATATGGTATGACTGACACAATGGGAAGAATGCATAGTGATGCTCAATTCGCAGGCTCTTCAAGTGTTCCTGCCCATGTTGAAATGATGGGCTTAATTGGTATGGGTAATAACCCAATGGTTGGAGCTACTGTTGCTGTGGCTGTTGCAGTTGCAATGAGTTTACAAAAATAAACTTGGAATATTTAGTGAAAAAAAGACTTAACTTTAGGTTTTCTAAAGTTAAGTCTTTTCTTAATAAATGGTTTAAAGTCTATAAATTAACAATCAAATATTTCCTATAAAATTAATAAAAGGACACCTATTCCGACTGCTAAAAGTAGGGGACTTATAACTAATCCATACTTTGTAAATGAGAAAAATGAAAAATTAATTCTTTGTTCTTTTAATATTCGCATCCACATAATACCTGCTAAAGCCCCAATTGGCGTTAGTAGGGCTCCCAAATTTGAAGAAAGAATGGTAACAAAGACACTTGCATTTTGATATGCTTCTGTAACATTTATTAAAACAGGGGTTGCAGCTAAAGACATCGGGATATTATTGATAATATTGCAAGCAATAAAACTAGAAATTCCATAAACTAAAAGATATCCAAACTTTGAATTACAGGTTAGGGAATTTAAAAAAGTACTGAGATTAGTAAACACATTAATCCTATCAAGTGATAAGACGATAAGATACATCGATAAAACAAAAATTCCTAATGAAAATGGAAGTTTTTTAATGATAATTAGCAGATGATTATTCGTTTCTTTTTTTCTTACTTTATTTACAACATCAAAAATAAGTGTGAAAATAGCTTGTGAAAAGGCGATGCCAAGACATATCAGCCACATTTCAAGTTTAATATAGTTAGCAATCGCTAAAAGAATCATACAACCTAAAAGGTGAATAATACTAATAATGGTAAGTGGCTTATTAGTAAGGGCGATATCATTAAGTTCTAAAGTGTTCGAAAAAGGTTTTTGGAGATCTTTCTTAAATAATAAGTATAAAACCAAAATGCTAGTAAGACCTATAGCGATAGTTGGTAGCGCCATTGTTTTCAAAAAACTTAAAAAACTAATATCAAAGTTTGTAGCAAGATAAATATTAGTGGGGTTACCGATTATTAAAAATAAGCTATACGTATTGGCTGCAACAAATTCCATAACAAGATATGGAATGGGGTTAATCTTTGTTAATCTACTAAAATAACAAATAAAAAGCGTAAAGGTAAGAATAATAATATCATTACTCGTAAAAATAGTTAGAAAACTAATTAAAGCATAAAGAATAAAAAATAATTTTGTTTGTGATTGATTTACTTTTTTAGTTGCATATAAAGCTAAATATTTAAAGAATCCTAGTTCATCAAGATTAAGTGATAAAAATGATAATCCAAAAAGTATCGCAATAATCTTTAAGGGGTTTAAAGCAGAAGAAGCGGTAAGAGCACTCTTCACATCACCTAGTTTTAAGGGATTTACACAAAATGTAATGATAGCACCGATTAAAGCAATAATCCAAAAAGTATCAACATTAAAATGCTTAAATTTTAAGGAAGGCTTCAAAATAATCATCAAAATCATTACTATGCATGTTAAAATAGCTACAATTTTTGTTGGCATAAAAATTACCTCTTTTTTCAAAAACATATCAATTATACGCTTTTTTTAGCTATTTTGCAAATGAAATATGCATAATTGCGCATTTAGGAGCGTTTGTGTGATATAATTGCTAAGATTAATAATTTTAAGCTACGACAGATGACATTACTAAAAAAGGGAAAAATACACATATGAATTATTTACATTTTAAAAAATATCGCATTTTGTTGTTACTAATCGCAGCAGTATCACTTCTTTCTTTATCTTCTTGTAACACTGTAAATGAAGAAAATAATAATCAAGGTGATGGTAACAAAAACCAGGGCGATGATGTCAAAAAAAATTTTGATGGTGTTTCTGATGTAGAAATATTAGAACAATCTATAAAAAACCTTGAAAAAGAAGAAAACTACTTTATCAAAGCAACAGGCAAAACTAAAGCTAAAGCACTCATTACATATACGCAAAGCACTAAAACACTTCTTTACTATATGAATGGGAAGTTCTATAATAAAATTGATTCCACATCAGCTCTTGTTGATCATCATCATGAACTATTATGCCAAGAAAATATAATTAAATATTATGATAGTAGTCAAAAAGAAGTTTTAACGAAAACTATTGCTGAATATAAAAGTGAATTTGGTAAAGTGCCAAACAAAACAGACATATTTAATTATCGTATGGAGACTGATGCAATAATATCATCTAGCAGAAATTTTCAAAATGATAAATACGAAATTACTTATAATATTGATTCTGAAAAAATCGGTGATGATTTAAAAATCCAAATGAAAGCATTTGGTGATTTAAATGAAAACCCTATTTTTAATGCGATAACCCTCATAATTGAAGTTGATGAAGAAGGAAAATTGTTGAAGTTTAAAAACATTGAAAAATACAGTATAGTAAAAAATGTTTTAGGGAAACCTGTAACAATGCCTTGTACGCAAGAATTAGAATCCATCGTATACTATAATAATTATCAAACTCCTACTAAGGGTGAATATTTTGATTTTAATTAAATACTAAAAAAATGCCTAAAAAAAGAAATCGTTTTAGAAAGACTGATTACTTTAAAGGCATTTTTTTTTAATAATAGTGAAAAGTATGATATAATAAGTAAAAATGAAAGGAGGAAAATATGACTACTGCCCAAAAAGGTTATAAATACATAGGTAAACTCACGCTAACTTTTTTACCATTAATACTTGTTGTGTTAATTTTATCATTTGTAGATTCAGCTTTGTATACGGAAGTTCCTCTTTTTATTCAATATATTATCGGGACATTAGATGGAAATGATAAAGGTAATTTACCCGCTTTTATTCAAAAAATATTTGATTTAGGCGGTACACCTCTCAAAATGGTTATTTATGCATCAATTGGTTTGATGGTTTTTCAAACATTTAGAGGCCTTTTAAAGTTTTTACTAACAGGTATATCTAGAAATAATCTTGCCCAAGCGGTTTCTTATAAAATGCGTAGATCGCTTTATGAACACATTCAATCACTATCATATTCATATCATAGTAACGCTGACTTAGGTGATTTGATTCAAAGATGCACAAGCGATGTTGACGCTGTACAAAACTTTATTAGTGTAGATATTCCTTCAGTTTTAGGAGTTTTTGGTGTTCTTATTTCATCACTAATTAAAATGTTTGCGATAAGTGTTGAGCTTTCATTAATTTCTTTAATAATTATTCCTGTTGCTTTTATAAGTTCTGTAATATATTTTAAATTTATCGAGAAAGCTTATGAAAGAGCTGAAGAAATGGAAGCTGAACTTATGACTATTATGCAAGAAAATTTAGCTAGTGTAAGAGTTGTAAAGGCTTTTGCCAACGAAAAATATGAAATTGATAAATTTGATGAAAAGAATCATGCATATCGCGATAAATGTTTACATCTTCAAAAAATTTCCTCATTCTTCTGGGGATTTAGTGATTTCACTAGTTATGGACAAATGGCCTTAACGATGATTTATGCGATCATGATGGTAAAGAGTGGAAGAGCTGATTTATCACTTTCAGCGATTATCACCGTAATTACCTTAATTGGTACTTACATCTGGCCTGTTCGTAGTTTAGGTAGAATGATTGGAAATGTTGGTAAAAGTGCTGTATCGGCAGGTAGAATTGCTGAAATACTAAATATTCCTAGTGAATATGAAATAGATGGCACCGAAGAACCTAAAATAGAAGGAAAAATTGAATTTAAAAATGTATATTTTAAATTTGATGATACCGATAAATACCTTCTAAAAGAGGTGAACTTCGAAATTAATAAAGGCGAAACGGTAGTTTTAATTGGTAAAACAGGATGTGGAAAATCTACTGTCGCTAAATTATTGACAAGAATGAATGACTGCGAAAAAGGGGAAATATTAATAGATGGGGTTAATATTAAAGATATTAAAAAAACTTATATAAGAAGTAATATAGGTCTAATCCTTCAAGATCCTTTCTTATTTTCAAAGTCAGTGTATGATAACATCGCTATCGTAAATCCGCTGGTTACTAAAGAAAAAGTATACAAGACAGCTCGACTCGCTTCAATTGAAAAAGATATCAATGGCTTTGAAAAAGGCTATGAAACGATCGTTGGTGAAAAGGGGGCAACGCTATCAGGAGGTCAAAAGCAACGGATCGCGATTGCAAGAATGCTTATTGAAGATAAACCGATCATCATTTTTGACGACTCTTTAAGTGCTCTTGATTCTGAAACGGATCTTTCTATTAGAACAGCGCTTGCTAGCCACGAACCAAAAGCTACTTCAATTATTATAACCCACCGCATTACAGCCGCTAAAACAGCTGATAAAGTTATTGTTTTAGATGATGGTAAAATTTCTCAAATCGGAACTCATGAAACGCTTAAAGATGTCGATGGTTTATATAAAAAACTCTGGAACATTCAAGCAGATCTTGAAAATGAATTCTTGAAAGTATTGAATGGGGAGGTGAAGTAACATGTATGAAGATAATAATGATAGTTATGTAAAAGAGAAAATCAACTTTGAAGTATGGAAGAAGATATTAAAAATAATTGTTAAAAAGAAAAAAAGTATCGTTATTTTGATAATATCAGTTTTAGTCCAAAGTACTGTTGATGTCTTGTATCCTTTACTTAATCAATATGCTTTAAAATCCTTTTTTGAAAAAGGTGATTTCAGTAACGTTCCTATATTTATTACGTTTTACATAGCTTCAACTCTTATTATGGGATTTAGCGTTTTCTTCTTTATTCGTTCGGCATCTGTTGTTGAAGAATCCACAACATATGAAATAAGAAAACAAGCTTTTCATCAACTTCAAAATTTATCATTTTCATATTTCGATACGACTCCATCAGGATGGATAATGGCCCGTATGACAAGCGATGCAAGAAAACTATCATCTATCATCTCGTGGGGAATAGTTGATTTCTTGTGGGGTGTCGTTTTGATGATAGCGATACTAATAATTAGTATTTTTGTTGATTTTCGTTTGACAATCCTTCTCTTAGCCATGCTTCCTATTTTTATGACAATAGCTATATTATTAAATCGTAAGATTTTAAAAGAATACAGAGAAGTAAGAAAAATTAATTCAAGTGTTACTGCTGCTTACAATGAAAGCTTTATGGGTGCCAATACGACAAAAACATTAGTATTAGAAGATAAGAATGCCCATGAATTCCAATTAATTGCTGAAAAGTTAAAAAAACGCTCGATTAAAGCTGCTATTTATTCAGGAATGATGTGGCCAATAATTCTTGTTATTGGTTATTATGGTGTCGCTGCCGTTTGCATGATTGGTGGGCGTTTAACTTTAGAAGCAGGAACTATTTTTACAGTTTCTACGTTATACTTGTTTATTGATTATTCAATAAAATTTTTTGATCCTGTAATTCAAATCGCAAGCGTTCTAGCTGATTTTAAGCAAGCTCAAGCTTCGGCCGAAAGGGTTTTATCACTTATAGAAACAAAAAGTGATGTTTGTGATACGAAAGAAGTCATTGAAAAATATGGCGATTTAGTTAATAAAAAACGTGAAAACTGGGAACATATAAAAGGGAAGATTGAATTTAAAAATGTTTCATTTAAATATAAAGGTACTGATAACTATGTTTTGAAAAACTTTAATTTAACGATTGAAGCTGGTAAAACAATCGCGATAGTAGGTGAAACAGGAAGTGGAAAAAGTACTATTGTTAATTTAATTTCACGTTTTTATGAACCAACTGAAGGGGAAATTCTAATTGATGATGTTTCTTATAAAGAGCGATCGATTAGTTGGTTACATGAAAATATCGGTTATGTTCTTCAAACTCCGCAATTATTTTCAACTTCTATTTTAGAAAATATTAAATATGGAAAACTTGATGCAAGTTTTGAAGAAGTCAAAAAGGCTTGTGATCTTGCTAACGCAACACCTTTTATTGAAAAACTTGATAAAGGTTTTGATACAGAAGTAGGTGAAGGAGCATCTAAACTTTCACTTGGTGAAAAACAACTCTTGTCTTTTGCGAGAGCAATAGTTAAAGACCCCGCTATACTTGTTCTTGATGAAGCAACCTCATCAATAGATACGGAAAATGAAAAAGTAATATTAGAGGCTATTCACTCTATTTTAAAAAATAGAACAAGTATTACTGTGGCACACCGCTTATCAACTGTAGTTGGAGCGGATGAAATAATAGTTTTAAAACAAGGAGAAATTCTTGAAAAAGGTACTCACAAAGAATTGTTAATGAAAAAAGGTTACTATTTTGACCTATATAAAAATCAATTTATGCAAGAACTTGAAATGCGTAAATATAATGAATTATAATATTCGAGGTAAATTATGAACAAATTAGAAGCTTTAGAAATTTGGCATCATGAATATGGTGATAATGAATATGCCCATGATATAAATGGTCGTAAAATTAAACGTGATGATTATATGGTTTTAAATCAAGTAGGATGGGTTGTTGCTTATATGCATCCTTTGGCACTTGGTGGATCAAAAAATGATGGTAATACAATAATTTTACACCATCATACAGCATCAGAAAAAGGTGATAAGTATCCTTATTTTTCTGTTGATGAAACACCATATGCAGTTAGATATGATGAAAAAGGTGATTTCTATTATATTGAAGAAATTGACAAGTATTCATCAGAATATAGAAAAGAGTTTTTAGAGAAATGCGAATAATAGCTGGAACTCATCGTGGTAGAAAGTTAGTAACTTTAGAAGGTTTGCAGACGCGTCCCACACTTGATGGTACGAAGGAAGCTATTTTTAGTAGTATCGGTCCATATTTAACCGATTATAAAGTATTAGATTTATTTGGGGGAAGTGGAGCGTTATCACTTGAATCATTGAGTAGAGGTGCTAGTTTCGCTACAATAATTGATAATAATCCTGAAGCTATCGATATTATCAAACAAAATGCAAGAACTTTAGGTTTGTTTTCTAAAATGAATATTCTTCAAGGAGATTATAAAACTATCTTAACACGTTTTAAAGATACAGATCTTTTTGATATAGTATTTATCGATCCACCATTCAAAATGAAGGTAATTGATGAAATAATAACATATTTATCTAATAAAAAACTTGTAAAAGTTGGTGGATATATCATCGCAGAGTATCCGAGAGAAGATATTGTTTCAAAAGATTATGAAGGATACGAAGTACACTTATGTAGAAGATATTCTAGTAGTGAAGTTTTAATTTTAGAAAGAGTGGCATAATGAAAAAAATAGCAGTATATCCTGGATCTTTCGATCCCATTACTAATGGTCACCTTGACATAATAAAAAGATCAGCTTTAATAGCTGATGAGGTTTACATATTAGTATCTAACAATTTGCGCAAAAAAGTTCTGTTTTCTTTAGAAGAGCGCTTGTCAATGCTTAAACAAGTATTATCAGATTATAAACATGTTAAGATTGAAAGCACTGATTTGTTAACTGTTAAATTTTGTGAGGAATTAATGAAAAAAGAAAATGCCAAAGTATTCTTAATTAGAGGCATAAGAAATACTACTGATTTTAATTATGAGTTTAATTTGGCAAGTTTCAATAGAATTATTAGTAATGAAATTGAAACAATCTTTTTACCATGCAGTACGGAACTATCAGGTGTATCGAGCAGTAATGTAAAAGAATTAGCAGCGTTTGCGGGAGATGTAAGTTTCTTTGTCCCAAAAATTGTCGAAAAAGCTTTAAAAGAAAAATTTGAAACAATTGATCACAAAGCAGATAAAAGTTGCGAGAATAGCCAAAATTAGTCTAAAAATAACAAATTTATTGATAGATAAGAAATTTAAATTAGAACAAATAATTTGATTACCATTATCAAATGTTTGTTCTTTTTTTAATTTTAATACACCATAAATACTTTCAATGATTATCGCAATACCACTAAAACAAATAAGAAATGTAAAAATTAAAAGTTTTGAAAAAGGATTAATACTAAAACTTTTTAAATCACTTACGCCCGTAGTTACTTCTAATGTATTAATTAGAATTTTTATAAAAAGAGGAATTTTATCTTGAAAAAGATTAAAGGGGGTTTTTATGAGCATTATAGTGATAATTACAAGTAAAATATTTAATAGAATTTTTGGCGCGTCGTCCAAAATCAAGAAAAAGTTGGGATTGGTTCTTTTAGTGTTATTAACAAAAAAATCTTTTTCACTTTTTCTAAGTAAGATACTACCAATAATCATGCTAGATAATATGATAGATAAAATTACGCTTCCAACTTCAAAAGTATTAAATCCAACTAATCTACCTGACATGATAATAAAAAGGGGGGACATCATTCCTGAAAATAAGATAAGTTGGGAGGCTTCACTTTGACTAATGCGGTTGTTTAAGAAATTTCTTTTAATAAGAATGGCAGTAGTAGGGTTTCCCGAAAGAAGACCAATAAGAAATATTCCACATGCATCATCACTTTTAAAAGGCATAAAGAAAAAAAGTTTTCTAAAAACTTTAAAAATAGAAGGATAGTTTAAAAGGAGGTTGCTAATAAGATACATGGGAATAAATGATGGCATAATGAGTTTAAAGAAAAGATTAGATGCCTCATATGTAGCAGTTTTTGCGGCATCGGGGAACATGATAAAAAAGATAAGATAAAATATGAGAAAAATAATTTTAAAAAAAGCCATTTTTTCACCTCATTAATTGTATGAAAAAAAGACTTCCTTTAAAACTATAATGTTAAAATCGCCCCAGGATAAATCGTATTACTTTTTAGATTGTTTTCATCTTTTATTTTTGTGACTGTAGTATTGTTGTTTTTGGCTATCAAATATAAGGTATCTCCAGGTTTTACGACATATAAAGGGTTTTGTGGATTTGTATATTTATATCCTAAATATTCTGTAATACTTTTTACAACACTTTCAGCTAAATTTACCCAATCATATAGTAAACGATAGGTATCTTTATCGTTATCAGCAAAACCATATTCAATAATCATCGCATTATTAGGAGAAGTACCTCTTAAAATAAAATAGTAATCGCGCCCTTGTTTCCCTACTCTTTGATAAACATTCCGAATAGGAAGACCGGCTTGGTTTAAATTATTCGCTATTAGTTGCGGCAAAGCTTTAGATGAACGAAGGGCATAGATAACTTCGCCTCCCTCATCCCCACCAGTATTGATATGATTTGAAATTAAAATATCAGAATTACTAGCCCCTAAAGATTCTATTCTATTTAATCTAGAACTAGGATTTAAAGTTTCATCAGTAGATCTTGTAAGTTTTACGGGAATTCCTAATTCTTTGAAACGATTGTATTGATATTCAGAAATTTGTAATGCTTTATCTTTTTCTTTAAAGGAAGTATTGCTTCCTCCACCAGGATCAAATCCTCCATGACCAGGATCTATAATAACCATTATATCACTCCTCATTTTAATATATGTATAAAATAAGAAAGTGTTAATATAATTCATTTACATTGCAATAAGTAAGGTTATGTGGTAAAATAAACAGCATGGAAGAGTACCCAAGAGGCTGAAGGGGCTGGCTTGGAAAGCTAGTAGGCTGAGAAATCGGTGCGAGGGTTCAAATCCCTTCTCTTCCGCCATCATTAGTAAAAAATCCGGACTATAGTCCGGATTTTTAATATTTTTATTATAATGCAAAGTATATCATCTATTCCAACATTTCTTTTTATCTATTTCAGTGATGGGCCGGATAACTTTACAGGGATTACCGACTGCGACAGAATCATTTGGAATATCTTTAACAACAATACTACCACCACCGATGACGACATTATTTCCAATTGTTACTCCTGGCATAACGTGAACTCCGGCCCCGATCCAAACATTATCGCCAATAGTGATGGGATAGGCATACTCTAAACCTTTATTACGGCGTTCATAATCGATAGGATGTCCTGCTGTGTAAAAACCACAATTTGGTGCAACAAAGACATTATTTCCAAATTTTACTTTCGCTGCATCAAGGATAATAGTGTTGTGATTGGCAAAGAAATTTTCACCAATTTCGATGTTATAACCATAGTCACACCAAAAAGGGGCAATAATATAGAATGAGCCCTCTGTCTTACCCAATAATTGTTTTAGGATTTTTTGTCTATTTTGTTCGTATGATGGATAAAGTAGGTTATATTGGTGACAAAGATCTTTTGCTGTAATTCTTTCATTTATTAATTCTATATCATAATTCGCATCATAGAGCAGCTTTTTTAGCATCTTTTCTTTTTCAGTCATAGTAATTTTATCTTTTTCGTGAAATTTTTATACTATAAGTATTATACCAACATTACCTATTACTAATAATATAATAATAAAATTAATGCGTATAGTTAGTCTATGCTAACTATTTGATTTTTTAATTTTTAAGTGATATAATATAAAAAAAGAGAATTATAAGGTGGTGAGGTTTAAAGTCCTTTAATTATGATTAAGATTATGTTGATGATTGCGTGTGTTGGACACGTTATTTGTTGTTTATGTGATAGAGCTATTACATATACGCCAAATGGAAGATTCAATTTTAAAATTTAAACGATAATGAAAAATTATCTACCCTTTTTCTAAATACATCCCTAAAGAAACAAATGTTTTCAATTCTTGCGGGAGTTGTTGCTCTTAGTATGGCAAGTTTTGGTTATATTGCGCTTTACGAATATGTTAAAGAATATTCTACGACATGTGGTTATATTTTATTAATTTCATTCGTACTCTTATTTATTGCAGAAACCGCTCATCATGTTTTCTGTGGAGCTGTCGAATGGTTTTACATTAGAATGGGAAGAACAGAAGAAGCAAGAAAAGCAATTTTAGAGTTTTTTAAGAAAACTTTAACTACGATGTATGTTTGTTATATAGGTTTTCTTTTGTTTACCATAACGTTATTTGTTGTAATAGTATCTGGTAAAACCGGACTTCCAAGATGGGCATGTGTTTTTAATGCGTTACCAATCTTTATCGCACTTTTTCCTTTTAGAATTGTAGGATCCTTTAATATCGCTAGCGCTTTAAGCTTTTTAGGTATTTTTATCACATTTTGTGTAATTTAATAAAAAAGGTAAATGAAGTATGAAGAATAAAGATTTAAAATTTGACAGAAATTGTCATGTTTTGTATTCAAAAGCATGTGAAAAAGAAGATGTTGAATAACTTTTTTACGACTAATGTATAATTAAATTAAGAAAGCAAGAATTTTTCAATTCTTGCTTTTTATGTTATAATGAATTTGTTAGTTTAACTAACATTGAATTAAAAATTAATAAACTATTTGGAGATAAAGATGATTATATTAATTTCAGGTGCCACCCATACTGGAAAAACTTTACTAGCACAAAAAATGTTAGAAAAATTTAAATATCCGTATTTATCAATAGATCATTTAAAAATGGGGCTTATCCGCACCAAAAACACGTCGCTTACACCAATGAGTAATGATAACGCACTAACAGAATACTTATGGCCGATTGTTTGTGAAATAATTAAGACGGCTATTGAAAATGAACAAAATTTAATAATAGAAGGTTGCTATATTCCATTTGCTTGGAAAAAGTATTTTTCAAATGAATATTTAAAAAAAATCAAATATCTTTGTCTAGTCATGAGTGAAAATTATATTACCAATCATTACGATAAGATAAAGCAATACGCAAATATTATTGAAAAGCGTTTAAATGATGAAAGTTCTACTATGGAAAATATTTTAAAAGAAAATTTATACATCTTAAAAGAAGTTAAAAAATATAAATTAAACTATATACTAATTGATGATGAATACAATATAGATGTAGATGTATTAAACAACAATTTATAAAATATAAGGAGAAAATAAAATGAAAATTTGGGATACTTTATATCAAGAGGCATTAAAAGCTTTACATCCTAGAAAAATATCTGAAATGGTTGAAGCAGGAGCCGTAGCTGCCGCTATAGAATCGGCATCAGGAAAAATATATGTTGGAGTCTGTGTCGATACAGCATGTACACTAGGGATATGCGCAGAAAGAAATGCTATTTTCAATATGATAACTAATGGTGAGAGTGTGATTAGAAGAGTCGTTGCAATAACCGAAGATGGAAAAGCAGGACCACCTTGTGGTGCATGTCGTGAATTGATGGTGCAAATGATGCCAAATGATTACCGTAATGTGGAAATCATGCTTGATTATGACAATAAAAGTATAGTGAAGTTAGGGGATCTAACACCAAATTGGTGGTTGTAGCTTTAAGTTAATCCATATACGATTTATTTTTATGAGATAAAGGGTAGGCTGGAAATAATGCGGAAATTTGAAACACTAACATTATTTGTCTGCATTATTAATGTAAAAATGGTAAAATTAATAAAGAGATTTAACAAAAGGAGTATGTATTATGTCAAAGGTATTTTTTACAAAAGATATTTCTGAGGAAGGCTTAAAGAGAATATATGATGCAGTGGGTGTAAACCTTACAGGTAATATAGCTATTAAGGTACATTCTGGTGAAAAAGGAAATCAAAATTTTTTAAGACCAGAGTTCTTCAAGGGATTTGTTTCAAATATTGGTGGCACGATAGTTGAATGTAATACTGCCTATGGTGGAGCTAGAAACACTACTAAAAAACATCTCGAATTACTTAAAGAGCATGGTTGGAGCAAATATTTCAAGGTTGATATAATGGATGGCGAAGGTGATACTGTGCTAAAAATAAAAAACGGAAAAATCTTAAAAGAAAACTATGTCGGTAAGGATCTTCTAAATTATGATAGTTTACTCGTTTTGTCACATTTCAAAGGCCATCCAATGGGAGGCTTTGGCGGGGCTTTAAAGCAACTTTCGATAGGAATAGCCTCAAGCAAAGGAAAATGTTTAATACATTCCGCCGGAAAAGTAACTGATCAAAATCTATTATGGGATAACATAGCTAAACAAGAAGATTTTATTGATGGAATGGCTGAGGCGGCAAGCAGTGTTATTGAATTGTTTAAAGGAAAAGCAGTATATATTAATGTAATGTTCAATATGTCCGTTGATTGTGATTGTTGTGCCGTAGCGGAGGATCCTTGTATAAAAGATATAGGAATTCTAGCTTCAACCGACCCCGTCGCAATAGATAAAGCTTGTTTGGATTTAATCTATAATTCAACCGACCCAGGTAAAGCTCATTTTATCGAAAGAGTTGAAAGCCGTAAAGGAGCTCGTATTTTAGAAACAGCCGCAGCTTTAAAAGCATGATCTCTTGCTTATGAATTAATAAATATCGATAAATAGAAATATTCATATAAAATAAAATAGAAGTATATTCTTAGTGTAAAATGCCTTCTTGTGGTATAATAATCGAGTATTAAAAATAGTAACAATAAAATAAAGAGGAATTTATGAATAAATACGTTGAATTGGCTGAATTGATTTTTCCTGATGTAAAACTAAAAGTTGAAGATTTAGAAAAAAAATACCCAAAAAGAGATTTACCTAAAGGGGCGTTTGTAACACGCTTTGCTCCTAGCCCAACAGGATTTCTTCATACTGGTTCATTGTTTGCAGCGATGATTGGCCATAAACTTGCAAATCAAAGTAAAGGTGTTTTCTATATTCGTCTTGAAGACACCGACCAAAAAAGAGAGATTGCAGGTAGTGGAGCATCATTAGTAACACAATTATCACGTTTTGGAATAGTTCCAAATGAAGGATATTTTGGTGATAACGATGAAAAAGGTATGTATGGTCCATACGTTCAAAGTGAAAGAGCTGAAATTTATAAAACTGTCATTAAGCAAATGATTATTGAAAACAAGGCTTATCCTTGCTTTTGTACTCCAGAAGAACTTACAGAAATGCGAAAAAACCAAGAAGCTAAGAAAGAAAATTTTGGCTATTTTGGCAAATACGCAAAATGTAGTATGTTGTCACCAGATGAAGCAATGACGAGAATTAAAAATGGTGAACCATATGTTATTCGTTTCCGTTCAACGGGTGATTCACAAAATAAAATAGTTGTTAATGATGCGATAAGAGGACGCATTGAAATCGCTCAAAATGATCAACACATCGTAATTTTAAAAAGTGATGGACTTCCAACTTATCACTTTGCACACCTTGTTGATGATCACTTTATGCGTACTACTCACGTAACAAGAGGAGAGGAATGGTTACCTAGTCTTCCAATTCACATCGAACTATTTGAAAGTATGAATTGGGAAAAACCAATATATGCTCATTTACCAGTTATTATGAAACTCGATAATGGTAATCGTCGTAAATTATCCAAACGTAAAGATCTTGAAGCAGCAGTATCATTCTTTTTAGAACAAGGATACCCTGTTCAAGGTTTCATGGAATACTTATTTACAATAGCCAATTCTAACTATGAAGCATGGCGTGATGAAAATAAAGATGCATCAAGAGATGAATTCATAATGACTTTTGATAAAATGTCTTTAGATGGAGCTTTATTTGATCTTGCGAAAATTCAAAATTTATGTAAAGAATATTTAGGGCATATGTCAACAGTCGCTTTTGCAGAAGGTGCGTATAATTGGAGTAAAGAGTATAATCAAGAATTAAAAGAACTAATTGAAAGAGATTATGATTACTTTAAACAAATCGTTTCAATTGAAAGAGAAAAAGAAAATCCTCGTAAAGATTACGAAAAATACTCAGATATTTTACCTTTAATTAAATTTTTCTATGACGATTACTATGCAGAACTTGCAAAAGAAAACTTAGTTTTCCCTGAAAAATTACCGATGGATGTTGTAAAGAAAATATTAAACGCATATCTTAATAAATTTGATTTAGAAAAAACTGAAGAAGAATGGTTTAATGATATGAAAGAAGTTGCAGTTGAATGTGGTTTAGCCGCAACACCTAAAGAATACAAAAAGAATATGGATATTTATTTAGGTCATGTTGGGGATGTAGCTGCGATATTGCGTGTTGTATTAACACTTAGACTTCAATCACCTAATCTTTATTATGTTATGAAAATACTTGGTAAAGATAGAGTAATTTCAAGAATAAATAATGTATTACAAGGTTAATGGTATTCCATTAACCAAGATGGCCTGTTGGAGAAGCGGTCTAACTCATATCCCTCTCAAGGATACATACACGGGTTCGAACCCCGTACAGGCTACCATTAAAGTAAATCGGTAAGTCTTCTAGTAAGGCTTACTTTTTTTTGTTTTACAGGGTATTTTAGCCAAATAAAGAAATTGGTGAAGTAAGTTTTAATCCAAAAGATTTTTCAATATATTATTCAGAAATTGATTTTGCTAGCGTTAATGTATGGGATTTATTTAAAAGAATATACAAATGGTTATGGTATTACACTAATGCAGTTCTTTGCAGGAAATAAAATCATAGAATCATTAATAGAAAATAACTTCTCAAATGATAAAATGAAACATATTCAAATTAGTTATTTTATTGATAAATAGTAAAAACATAGGTTTGATTCTAAGACAAATTTGAAATATTTTGCTATTTATGCTATTATAACTATAAATCACAAATTCAACTAATAAGCGAGAATAAAAGTTAAAATATAACTTTTGATACCTGTTTTTCAATATTAGTTACAATGATGAAGCTGTTACTAAGTCTGATTATATCAATAATGTTTATGAAAAGATTTTAGAATATGTTGATAATGGATTAGTAAAAATATTATATTTTAATGAACAAACAAAAGAAAGACAAAACTATTTAACTGAAATGATTGTCCAAGCAATAGTAAATAAACAACTAATTGGAAGTAATGCTGAAGACGAACTTTTCTTTAAAAGATATTTTATTGAAGCATATAGTAATGCCGTAAAACGATATAATAAGTAATTAAGAAACTGTTAACCAACAAATTAAAGGTTATACGGCTTCTCTTATTAAAACAAGTATCGTTCATGACCGAAATGCACATCGATTTAAATCTATTGACCTGTCTTATAGTGATGTCTAGTTTAATAGCTGCACGATGTTTGTTTCCGTTGTTATCAACTAAATTTTTAATTATTTCATATTTTGTTTGTTCCATTGATCTTAATTCTACTTTCTTCATGGCTAATACCTCCTTGGGTATTATACTATGATATATATTGTTGGGACATTTTCTAAAAATAAACATTAAGACATTATCATAAAATAAACACACACAAGCCGGTTTCTCAAGGCTTAACCATTGAAAAAAGTCGAATTTTATGGTATAATATTGCAAAACTAACGAAAAGGAGAAACGTGGAAATGCTGACTGCTATTAACAAAAAAAGAATAGTTCTATATG
>ULNH01050450.1_pt1 | contig 48730 bp, 36 predicted proteins | sample 1951871 | NCBI WGS metagenome assembly ULNH01 (sample SAMEA4835572, study PRJEB28245) | human gut metagenome | biome: gut microbiome; material: fecal sample | place: Denmark | collected 2008 | reverse complement strand
TCTCCTTTGGCTGCTTTAGAGTTTTATGTTAAAAATACTAATTCATAGTTTTCTCCTCCAGAACTCACCGTTTCTTGGGCCAGAAGTCATAAAAAAAATAACCGGATATAGGTTCTATCATCGAAGCTCTTATTGCCCTCTACGATGCCCTTGGTGGCGATAAAGGAATGGATGTTCTGAGGGTCGTTGGCAATCTGCTCTGCCAATGCCGCCTCGCTCGCTGCCAAGCTAGGCTTCAGGAAAGGATAGCCATCGCTAGCCAATACTACTTCATTAGGCGATGAAACAGGCTTTGTTTTTAACGCTACAACCTTCACTCCCTCCCGATAGATAGGAAATCCATCGATAACCGTATAGGTCTGGTTCTGCCCGGAAAGCATCGCCTCGATCAATAATGGCTCTATCTGCTTTCTAGCCTCAGCAGGCGAAAGACCCTGCCCTATCAGTTCTACCCTCTTTCTGGCAATCTCCTGCTCATAAGGCTTGCCGTTCTCATAAAGCTTTCCATCGATGATGGCCTGGCAATCGCCCACCATCCATACTTCATTCCTTGTCCGGCTATAAAGGATAGCCGAGGCGGTAAGCCGCTCTTCCGGATGCTCCTTCAACCGTTCTTCCACTCCTAGCTTTTCATACACCTTATTATATATATAGGCTGTCACGCCCTGGCAGAAATCATCTACCGAGGCATCCGCTTTCAACTCCTCACGAATATACTCCGAGATAAGCATCATGGCATATCTTCCGTTCTTCATATCAGGATTGAGATGCTTCGGCGTCTTGCTCGTACTGCCATCAATCACAGCGATGAAATCATCGGTTACAACCATTCCATCCTCACAAGCCTCCTGGCTCTTCTTTCCTATGATACTGCTTTCTATAATCTTCATACAATCTACTTATATATCTGTTTATATATCTGAAAAAAGGCTACCCATTCAGGTAACCTTTTTACTAGTTTATCTATATTTAAAGCTTTTGCTTTCTGAATATTCATTATGCCTTTGCTTTCTTTAATCTGATAATCATCTGTATAAAACTTGGAATCATAATGCAGAGAGAGAAGCCTACGGCGTAATATACGGTCTTCTCATCGCCATGGAAGAGATCGATGAGCTTGCCGTCGCTCTGCGGCATGATGTTGGTAAGTACATACGCCATCGTATTATTTATCCAGTGGAGCAGGATGCCCGGAACAAGACTGCCGGTGCGATAATACATCCATCCCAGAAGCAAGCCCATCAGAAGGGCATTGATAAACTGTGCCGCATTGAAATGAGCCAAACCAAACAACGCTGCAGAGATGATGATGGCTACCCAATGGTTCTTCTTACTCATGATGCCCAGCAGGGTGCGGAGGATGGCTCCACGGAATACTACCTCTTCGGCAAGAGGCGCCAGGATGCCGATTGCTACATAGCCCCAAGGCTCCTTCATCATCGAGGTGATTATCTGCTGAGTATTCTCATCCATCTCAATGCCCAGCTGTTCATAGAGGAACGACAGGGGGATGATGGTTCCCAGGGAGAACAATGCCACCCAGAGAAGCGTGCCCCAAGGCTTGGAAAGCAGATAACCGCGGGTAAGCGGCGTCCACTTCGTCTTCAGGAAGATGATGAGGGTGATGACACTGCTGAACGCAGAAACAAGCGCCGCAAGAATGGCGTTACCGCCCGTACTTGCTGCCTGAAGCGTTGCCTGATAACCTTCGCCCTTAATGCCTGCCCAGATTCCTGCACCGGCATACATTATGATGATTTGTACTACTATAAATATAATAAGGTAGAGGACCACATCCGTCAAACCTCTCTTTAAATTAATCTTTGCCATTGCTTTTATAGTTTATAATTAACTGTTTTATAGTTAATAGCATTCTTGCTATCATTTCGCTTTCTTTTCGAAGAGATCCAGCACGATCTGCTCATCCACCTTTAATTGCGCCGCCAACTCCTCGGGACCGTCAAACTTCTGTTCGCCCCTTATTCGCTTCACGAAGCCCACGAGCAGGAGCTGGTCGTAGATGTCGCCATCAAAATTGAAGATATGCGTCTCCAGCGTTATCTGCTTACCATTGAAGGTAGGACGGTTGCCCACATTCATCATTCCTCTCTTCCATACCACCGAATTCTCCAGTCTTACCTTTACGGCATAGACGCCAGGGGCAGGAATCATCTGTCCGAAGTGAGAGATATCGAGATTGGCTGTAGGGAAGCCGAGCTTTCTGCCTTCATGGAATCCGTTCACCACCTTTCCAATGATGGTATAAGGGAAACCGAGGCACTGGGCTGCCATCTCCACTTCTCCCTCTTTCAGGAAAGAGCGGATTACGGAAGAAGAGATATTGATGCCATCTATCTGGAAGGCTTCGTTCCTGATTACCTCAATGCCCATCTCCTTGCCGTAGCGCACGTAATCTTCAAAAGTCTCTGCACGGTTGTGACCGAAGCGATGGTCATAGCCGATGAAGAGTTTCCTTACGTTGAGATGGTCGTGGAGCACCTGCTGCATAAACTCTCTTGCCGACATCGCAGCCATCGTCTTGTCGAAATGCAGCACCACGGCATTATCCACTTCAGTCTTCGAAAGAAGCAGCAGCTTGGAATCGAGCGTACTCAGCATCTCCGGCTGATAATCCGCCTGCAATACCTTGCGAGGATGCGCATCGAAAGTGATGACGGTGGATTGCAAGCCATCCTTTCGAGCCGTCTCTACGAGATGATGAATCAGGAACTGATGTCCCCGATGCACCCCGTCGAAGAAACCGATCGTTGCCACACAAGGCTGCAACTGAACGGTATCATTGTAATGTATTGTATTCATTCTATCTTATATCATTTATATCTAAAGAAGAATCCTGAATGTAACTTATGATGATATCATTGGATTATCTTCTCTTTGCTATCATTCTCTTGAAGCCTCTCCACAGCTCGCCCACCCAAAGTACAACGGAGGTGGAACCGATGATGAGCAGCCACTCGTGGAGCGACAATGGTGTAGTGCGGAACATTTCGCCACCAAAGGTTACGATGATCCACTGACCCACCAATACCAGTACAAGCACCAGAATCATTCCTTTATCCTTCAGGAAATGGCGGAAGGCGGTGTGATGACTCATCAGCGCCTTGGCATTGAAGAGGTTCCAGAACTGTATCATCACGAAGGTGGTGAAGAACATGGTCAGTTCATGCACATCTACTCCACCCTTTCCTCTGCGCTCGCAGTAAACCAGCAGGGCAAACATCACGAGGAAGAAGACGATGCCGCAGAACAGGATACCGAAACCGATACTTTTGTTGATGATGAAATCGGATGCCTTGCGTGGTTTATCCTTCATCACCTCGTGAGATGGAGGCAATGAAGCGAGCGCCAGGGCTGCAAAGGTATCCATAATGAGGTTCACCCAGAGAATCTGGGTAACCGTCAAAGGCATCTCGGTTCCGATGACAGAGCCACCAAGCACCAGCAGGAGGGCTGCCACGTTTACTACCAACTGGAAGAAGAGGAAGCGCTGCAGGTTGCGATAGAGCGAACGTCCCCACATCACGGCGTTGGCGATAGACTTGAAGGAATCATCGAGCAGGGTCATATCCGAAGCCTCCTTAGCCACGGAAGTTCCCGAACCCAGCGACAAGCCTACGTGGGCATAATGAAGTGCCGGAGCATCGTTGGTACCGTCACCTGTTACGGCAACCACCTCGCCACGTTTCTGGAGCATCGCCACCAGTCGCTGCTTATCGGTAGGACGGGCACGGCTCATCACACGGATATCCTTCGCCCGTTCGTAAGCCTCTTCGTCAGAAAGCGCCTCCCACTGTTCGCCCGTAATCATCTGCTGGTCGAGCGAGGTCAGAGAGCCATCTGCTCCGATATTCTCAGGTTCATCTTCGAAGACACCTATCTGCTTACCGATCTCCAAGGCGGTGGCAGCCGTATCACCCGTAACCACCTTCACCTCGATACCCGCATGGCGGCACTCCTGCACGGCAGCAGGAACATCCGGACGGATAGGATCGGCAATGGCTGCAATGGCCTGCAACTGAAGATCGTTGGCATCGAGAAGTGCTACCACTTCGGCAGTAGAGGTTCTGGAAGTTCTCATGATAGAAGTTTCTATCTTCTTATAGGCGAACGCCAGGGTTCTCATTGCCTTATGCTGCCACTCGTCGAGTTCTTCAGCTGACTGTCTCTGCATTCTATCTTCGATGATGCATTTCTTCATCACGATTTCAGGCGCACCCTTTACGAAGAGATAGGTTTCGCCATCAACTTCTGCCAAGGTTGCCATCATCTTTCTCTCAGTAGAGAAAGGCAACTGCTTGAGCACATTCACCTGCTTGCGGAGTTCTTCATAATCCTTGCCCTGGGCATCGAGCCAGAGCAGGAGAGCCGACTCGGTAGGATTTCCGATAGGTTTGCCGTCATTCAACTCGGCTGTAGAGTTGAGGGCGATGGCAGTATCGAGCAGCGCCTCATCGCCCTGCTTGAGCTCCAGTGCACTCACCTGCATCTTGTTCTGGGTAAGCGTACCGGTCTTATCGGTACAGATCACGGTAACGGCACCCATGGTTTCGCAGGCATGGAGCTTGCGCACCAGATTGTTCGACTTCAGCATTCTTCGCATGTTGAGCGCCAGAGAAAGGGTAATCGCCATCGGCAATCCCTCCGGCACCGCCATCACAATCAGGGTAACAGCCATCATGAAGTATTTCAGCACGATTTCTGCCATATAGAAATAATCCTTGCCGCCCCATGCCGGGTTGGTGAGGATATCGTGAATCAGGAAGATGAAGAAGGCTGCCACAGATACCACGGAGCCTACCTTGGAAATCATCTTTGCCAACTTATCGAGCTGCATGTGAAGCGGTGTCTCCACCGAAGTCTGTTCGGTAGATTTCTTCGCCACCTTACCAATCTCGGTAGCATCGCCCACGGCAGTAACCACGAACTCGCCTCTGCCATTCATCACCATGGTAGAACGGAGGATGACGTTGCGTGGATAGGCTCCATCGCCACCGCCTTCCAGAGATTTCTCGGCAACCGGTTCACCCGTAAGAGTAGATTCATTAATCTGCAGGTCGTTGCAGACGATGAGTTCGCCATCGGCAGGCACCTCGTCGCCCACTTCCACGAGTACCACATCTCCCACCACCACATCGTGGCGTGGAATTTCCATCACCTTACCATTGCGGCGCACCTTTACCGGCTGCTCTTCGCTGAGCGCCGTGAGCAGATTAAACTTCTTAGCCGCATCACGCTCAAAGTAGAAGCCCACGGTAGTAGCAAGGAAAACTGCCACGAAGATACCGATGGTCTCCATGAAATTCTTTTCGATGAAAGCGAGGATAAGGGAAACGAAAGCCGCAACGAGGAGTATCTGGATAATCGGATCGCGATACTTATCCAAATACAGTTTCCATAATGAGGTACGTTGAGGAGGGGTGAGCACGTTTTTGCCATGCTGTTCCCTACTCTGTTTTACTTGTTCGTCGGTAAGACCGATTCTTTTGTTTTTGTCTATGTCCATTTCTGAATAGAAATACTTTTCTTTTGTACGATTAATAAGTACATACGCACGTGTGCGCACATAATTTGGTGCAAAGATACGCTATTTTTCTGATTCAAGGAAAATTTTTAAGATTTTATTTGGTTATTTGCCTAAAATCTAGTATCTTTGCACTCGAATTTGATAAAAATTCAATGGACTTGTAGCTCAGTTGGTTAGAGCAACAGACTCATAATCTGGAGGTCCTAGGTTCAAGCCCTAGCTGGTCCACGCTTCTATTACAGCGACTTACGAGCAATCGTAGGCCGCTGTTTTTCTTTTTTCACAAAACGTATCCGACAGAAAAAAAGAGGGCAACTGGGGCTTTTGCAACCAAGTTGCAGAAACCTTTTCGTAATTTTGCAACCGAAATAGAAAAAGGAACTGAATGTTCCTGGTTATATAGAACTAAAAGTATTGCAAAATTATGGAAGAAATGAAACTTTCTCACGAACATCATCATGAATGCCATTGTGAAGATTCTCACGAACATCATCATGAGCACAATCATGACTGCTCATGCTCCACAGAAGAACATGAGCACCAGGGGTGCGGTTGCCACCACCATCATCACCATGAAGAAGGCGGTTTGAAATCCAAACTCTTTCTGATTGGAGCTACCATCATCCTCCTGATCATCGCTGTTTTCATCGAAAAGAATTACGATCTGGCTACCTGGCAGTTGCTCCTCGTCTATCTCATTCCTTATTTATTGATAGGACACGAGACGCTGGGCGAAGCTGCAGAAGGTATTGCCAAGGGCGATATGTTTAACGAAAACTTTCTGATGGCTATCGCTACCATCGGAGCCCTTTGCATCGGATTCTTTCCTGGATCAGACACAGAATTCCCGGAGGCAGTCTTTGTGATGCTCTTCTTTCAGGTGGGCGAACTCTTCGAAGGATATGCGGAAGGAAAGAGCCGCGACAGTATCTCGCATCTGATGAATATCCGACCAGACGTGGCGAATGTTGAAAGAAACGGAAAGGTAGAGATCGTTTCTCCTGAAGATGTAAAGATTGGAGAAACGATTGTAATCCGTCCGGGAGAGAAAGTGCCTCTAGATGGCGTTGTCATTGAGGGCAATTCAGCCTTGAATACTATTGCCCTGACGGGAGAAAGTATGCCACGGGATTTGAACGAAGGCGATACTATCATGTCTGGATGCATCAACCTGTCAGGAGTGGTTCGTGTACGCACCACCAAGAGTTTTGGCGAGAGTACCGTATCCAAGATTATTTCTCTGGTAGAGAGTGCAGACAAGAACAAGTCGAAGAGCGAGGCTTTCATCACCCGTTTCGCCCGAATCTATACTCCTATCGTTGTTTTCGCAGCCATTGCCCTGGCGGTTATTCCTCCATTCCTGGCAGCAACAGGAATCGTAGGTGAAGGAACCTTTGGCGAGAACTTCCCATTATGGCTCAACCGCGCCCTGATATTCCTGGTGGTTTCCTGCCCATGCGCTCTGGTCATCAGCGTGCCCCTCACCTTCTTTGGCGGCATCGGCGGAGCATCCCGGAATGGTATTCTCATCAAGGGCAGCAACTATATGGATGCTTTAGCCAAGGTGGGAACCGTAGTGTTCGACAAGACGGGTACCTTGACCCACGGAGAGTTTGCCGTAGCAGCTGTTCATGCAGATGCTTCCTGCCCAGACCATTCATCCCATGATGCAGATAATGTACATATTGGCGAATATTCTGACAAGGAGAAAATCCTGCTTCATCTGGCAGCTCATGCCGAGCATTTCACCACTCATCCTATCGGAGCAGCCCTGCGTACTGCCTTCCCGCAAGAAGCAACGGATGGCTGCGAGGTGATCGATGTAGAGGAGATTGCCGGACAGGGTATCCGTGCCAAGGTGAACGGCAAGGTGGTTTGCGTGGGCAACAAGAAGATGATGGAAAACATCGGCGCCCAATGGCACGACTGCAACCAGGTGGGAACCATCATCCACATCGCCATTGATGGCAAGTACGCGGGACATATTGTAATCAACGACACCCTTAAGGAAGGAAGTGCCCATGCCATCAGAGAGCTGAAAGAACTGGGAGTAGAGAAAGCGGTAATGCTGACGGGCGACCGCAGAGAAGTGGGAGAAGATGTTGCACACAAACTGGGACTGGACGAGTGCCGCGCAGAACTGCTGCCAACCGACAAGGTTTCGCATGTAGAACAACTGCTGAAAACAAAACCGGCAGGCAAGACGCTTGCTTATGTAGGCGATGGCATCAACGATGCCCCTGTATTGAAACGTGCCGATGTGGGCATTGCCATGGGTGGACTTGGAAGCGATGCAGCCATCGAAGCTGCCGATGTAGTACTGATGGATGATGACCCTAGAAAGATTGCCCTTGCCGTGAAGATAGCCAGAAGAACCATTCATATCGCTCACGAGAACGTGGTATTTGCCATCGGAGTGAAGGTTGCCGTACTGATTCTCGCCACCATTGGTCTCGGCACCATGTGGATGGCTGTCTTTGCCGATGTAGGTGTTACGGTACTGGCTGTATTGAACGCCATGAGAAGTTTGGGTAAAAATCGTCTTTTTTATCGTTAAATACCAAAATAAGTTGTATCTTTGCAACCGAATTGCAATATACAATACTGAATGGTTATGTATAAAAAAGACATTTTTGACTATGAATAAGATTATCAAACTCATCTTCGTGCTCTGCTGCTTCTGCGGCATCGCACAGGCTCAGCCTCAACGCCCTAAGCTCGTTGTTGGCATCGTTATCGACCAAATGCGATGGGATTATCTCTATCGCTACTACGCCCGCTACGGAGAAGGCGGATTCAAGAGAATGCTCGGAGAAGGATTCAGCATAGAAAACTGCAAGATTCCTTACATCCCTTCGGTTACAGCCATCGGCCACTCTTCTATCTGGACCGGTTCCGTGCCTTCTATCCACGGAATCGCTGGCAATAACTTCGTGAAGGATGGAAAGGTTGTGTACTGTACTGCTGATGATACCGTGAACCCTGTGGGTTCAGACAGCAAGGCTGGCAAGATGTCGCCTCGCAACCTGTGGGTAACCACCATCGGTGATGAACTCCGTCTGGCTACCAACAACCGCTCTAAGGTGATTGGTGTAGCCTTGAAAGACAGAGCATCCATCCTCCCTGCGGGTCATCACGCCAATGGTGCTTTCTGGTTTGATGACAAGTCGGGCAAGTTCATCACCAGTACTTTCTATATGGATAAGTTGCCTGAGTGGGTGAACAAGTTCAACAAGCAGAAACTCCCAAACAAGTATCTTTCCAAGAAATGGGAGACGCTCTACCCTATCGATTCCTACAAGGAGAGCACCAGCGATGACAACAACTACGAGAATGGAATTGCTGAGGGCGAGAAGGCGGTATTGCCACTCGATCTGCCTACCTTATATAAAAAGCATGGTTACAAGATTCTCCGCAGTACCCCATTCGGCTGCAACCTGACTTTCGATATTGCCAAGGCTGCCATCGAGGGCGAGAACCTGGGTAGAAACACAGATACTGACCTGCTGACCATCAGCTGTTCAAGCACCGATTACATCGGTCATCAGGTGGGCGTAAACGCTATCGAAACAGAGGATTGCTATCTCCGACTTGATAAGGCGTTGGCGGATTTCTTCGCTTATCTCGACCAGACCGTAGGCAAAGGAAATTATCTCACTTTCCTCACCGCCGACCATGGAGGCGTAAACAACGCTACCTTCCTGCAGGATCAGCGAATCCCTGCCGGCATCTGGAACAAAAAGGGATTGGTAGAAGAGCTGAATCAGATTCTGAAAGCTAAGTTCAATACCGACAAGAATCTCGTGAAGACCATCATGAACTATCAGGTATTCTTCAATACAGACATCATCGAAGAACTCGGTCTGGATTACGCAGCCATCAAGCAGGCAGTGGTAGATAGATTGAAGAAAGACAAGGATGTGCACTATGCCTTCGACATGGAGAAGACTTCCACAGAGAGCATTCCTGCAGAACTGAAGTTCCGCGCCATCAACGGTTACAACCGTGAGCGCAGCGGAGGTGTTCAGATTGTACTGAAACCAGGTCACTACGAATATTACAGCAGCAAGGGAACTACCCACGGAGCATGGAATCCATACGATATCCATATTCCTTGCCTGTTTATGGGTTGGGGCATTCAGCACGGCGAGAGTGCCCAGCCTCACTATATGACAGATATTGCCGCTACCGTATGTGCGATGCTGCATATCCAGGCACCTAACGGTTGCATCGGCACACCGATATTCTAATAAAAAGCAAAAGGCCAAATAATAACAAAGGCTAGGTTTCCCAAAATCGGGAACCTAGCCTTTATCATTTCCTATTCAAAAAAGAATCTCAATTATTCCTCATTCATGATTTCCATATATTCCTCGTAGGAAATATATCTGCCACCCATCGACTTGAGATGCGGGGTTTCCAACTGGCAATCTATCATCTTGCCTCCATGCTCCTGCAGATAATTAGCCAGGAAGATGAGGGCTATCTTAGAGCCTGATGGAACCTTGGAAAACATACTCTCGCCAATGAAAACCTTACCGATGGTAACACCATAAAGTCCACCCACCAATTCACCAGTTTCATTATCCCATACTTCCACGCTTGCCGCAAAGCCCTGCTCATGAAGGGCGGTGAATGCCTGGATGATGTTTTCGCCCAACCAGGCACCCTCTTCCTCATAACGGCCATTGGTCTTGCTGCAGGCACGAATCACAGCATCGAAATCTTCGTTGATTCCCACGCTGTATCGGTTCTTCCTCAGCAGGGTGCGCATGGAATGACTGATGTGGATTTCGTCCGGGAAGATGACGAAGCGCTTCATCGGACAGAACCAGAGTATCTCCGGCTGGTCGCGAAAGCTATACCAGGGAAAGATGCCGTTGCTGTAAGCCAGCAGCAGGCGGTCGATGCTTAAATCGCCACCTATTGCAAAACATCCGTCGTCATCGCCATAATGCGGATCGGGAAAATAAATCTCTTCCGCATTTTCATCTATCTGTAATATCATCGCTTTCTAACAATTAATCACCAATTCCTTACCATCGAAATCTACGCAGCCCTTGCCTGCCTTCTTGAGCTTGCCGAAGAGCAGAGCCTTCATCAGGATAGGCTTCAGGCGGTTGCCGATGACACGATCCATCTCGCGGGCTCCATATTCCTTGGTGAAGCCCCACTCCAGAATCTTCTCGCGTGCTGCATCGGTAAGCGTAATAGAAACTCCCTTTGCAGCCAATTTTGCATCGAGCTGACGAAGCTTCTTGGCAAGAATCAGTTCTGCCATGTGCTTATCCATATCGTTGAACACCACGGTGTCGGAAAGTCGGTTGATAAACTCTGGCTTGAAGGTTTTCTTTACCTGAGCCAACATCGCCTCGCCACGGGTAACATTACCGCCGAAACCTACACTTGCCTGGGATGCATACTGCGCTCCGGCATTGGAAGTCATCACGAGGATTACGTTTCGGAAATCAGCCTTCTGACCCTTGTTGTCGGTCAATCGGGCATAGTCCATCACCTGCAGCAGGATGTTGTAGATGTCGCTATGCGCCTTCTCAATCTCATCGAGCAGGAGCACGCAGTTTGGTGTCTTGCGGATGGCATCGGTCAGAAGACCGCCATCTTCATAACCCACGTATCCGGCAGGCGAACCGATGAGTTTAGCCACGGTATGCTTCTCGGTGTATTCACTCATATCGAAACGCACCAGTTCGATGCCGAGTTCCTTTGCCAGAACACGAACCACCTCGGTTTTACCTACGCCCGTAGGACCCACGAAGAGCAGCGACGCCATCGGCTTGTCATCATCCACCAGTCCAGCCTTCGCCATCATCACAGCCTCAACCACCTTATCCACAGCCTTGTCCTGACCATAGATCTTGTCGAGTATGCGCTGGCGGAGCGTAGCCAGAGAGTCATTGTTTTCATCCTTGATGGCAGCCGCATCTATCTTGCAGACCTTGGTAAGAATCTGCTGGATAATCGCCTTGGTAACATAAGAACGCTGGCGATATTCCACAGGATGCACCTCCAGATAAGCACCCGCCTCATCCATCAGGTCGATGGCCTTGTCAGGCAGACAGCGGTTGCTGATGTATTTGGCACTGGCACGGACGGCATACTCCAGGGCGTCCTTGCGATAAGTTACATTGTGGAACTTATTGTATTTATACTGCAAGCCCTCCAGGATTTTGATTGCCTCCTCCTCGGTAGGTTCCTTGATATCTATCTGCTGGAATCGGCGCACGATGCCCTTGCTCTGAGCCATGTAGCGGTTGAACTCCTCATAAGTGGTGGAACCAATGAATCGGATGTCGCCAGCCTCCAGATATTGCTTCAGCATATTGGAAGCATCCGGTCCGCCATCAGATCCACGACCAGCACCTATCATATTATGAATCTCATCAATGTAAATGATGGTGTTGCCTTCCTTCACGGCTCCTTCCATCACCATCTTGATGCGCTTTTCAAAGTCGCCACGATATTGGGCGCCGGCAAGCATCTGTCCCATATCCATACCGTAGATGCGAGCTCCCTTGAGACGTTCGGGTACCTGATTCTCGTTGATGAGCTTGGCGAGACCATAAACCAGGGCGGTCTTACCTACACCCGGTTCACCGATATGAAGCGGATTGTTCTTCTCGGCACGGCAGAGCACCTGGATGGTTCTATCCAGTTCCTGTTCTCGTCCGATGAGCGGATTGTGCTCCTCTACCTGATCAGAGATGCAGGTAACCAACTGATGCCAATCCTGAGGCTGTCGGCTTCTGCCATCCTCCTCGTCTTCATCATAATCGTTATCATAGTCATCCTCATCGTAGCCATCACCCATCATCAGGGTTTCATCACCTGGTTCATTTTCCAGCGGATAATAGCTATCCACACTCGCCAGGAATTCGCCCTGACGGTCGCCCACATTCTTGCACAACAGGAATGCAGCTTCAGAGTTCTGCAAGCCAAACATTGCCTGCACGAAATGAGGCACGTTCACGAGTTTTCGGTCAGCGGCAGCAGCCAAGGCGCAAGCCGTACCAAACATCGTCTTGAAGAGCGATGAAGGCTCAGGCAGATATTTGATATTTTCAGGCACACGCTCCTGCTTGGCGAGCCATCCCACCAGGTCCTCATGCATCTTGAGACTATCTACGCCTTCCTCCTGCAATGCCTGACAGAAGGCGTACTGCCTGAGCAAAGACAGGAGCATGTGCTCGGGCATTACGAACTCGTGGTCGAAAAACCGAGCCTGCTTCATGGCATCATCCATCAAGACACTCATATATCGGGTTAATCCCATACTATCCATTCTATATTTTCCTTTCTTTATTCTGGCATATAAGTGAGCTTCAGGGGATACTTCTGCGTACGGGCTTTCTCCATAGCTTTCTCCACTTTGCTCTTGGCGATGTCATAGCTGTAGGTGCCCACCACGGCTTTTTCTTCGTGATGAACCTTGAGCATGATTGCTTCAGCCTCAGCCTGCGACTTGAAGAAGATAGATTCGAGGATTTCTACCACGAAGTCCATCGGTGTAAAGTCGTCGTTGAACATCATTACCACGTAACGCCCCGGCTCCTTGAGCCTGGTTTTCTGGCGTTCACGAATTGCTGTCTGTTCTTGAGCCATAATTATTACTTTGTATAAGCATTGGTAATCTCCACTACGTAAACATCGTGGAATCCACCCTTGGCACCATACCACTGCAGAAGATCCTTATCGAGAAACTTCTCGGCAGTCATACTGTCCTTATAAAGTTTGCGACATTCCAGTGTGAGTCGTGACTGCTCGAAGCCTATGCAACCATTATCGGTTTCCACAGGAATTAATCCTGTTTCCTTTGCTTTATCGAAATCACGTCCGCTCTTGGATCCGCAGAAGTTATATATCTTTCGAGCCTCCTCGCTATTTCCGAGGAAAGAGAGGGTCATGAATTCATTCTCCTCGATGATGCCGTGGGTAAAGCGCTCCGGACGGATAAATACCACAGCCACCGGCTTGTTCCAGAGCCATCCCAGGCAGCCCCAAGAGGCAGTCATCATATTGAACTTATCCTTGTTGCCAGCGCAAACCAGCATCCACTCCTTACCAATAGTCTCGAAGACGTTATCATTCAGTTCTTTTACGTTGATTTTCTCCATTTTATCTTTTCCTTTCTCTGTATATTTTAATTAATGAAATAATGCAGTATTCAACAAAAGCCATGCCAATTCATCGCCTAACACCGCATATTACCTGCAAAGATACAAGAATAATCTGAAAAAGCGAATGTTTCTATCAGAAAATGCTTTTTAAAATAAAAATAAATCACATTTTACTTTGTCATTTCGAGGAAAGACAGTACCTTTGCACCCCGAATGCCGAAAACCGTGCAGGCTTACGGCTTCGAATTATTAATCATTTATAAACATTTTATTTAATGTACAAAACAATTTACAACAAGCGCAACAGCTTGAAATTCAACCGATTCTCTAACAAGAGCTACTCACTCTTCGCAGTTTTGGGAAGAGAGGTACTTGTTGGTGCACTCAGCGTTGCTACCCTGAGCCATGCCAAGGCAGCAGGCGTAAGCACAGAGGGAGCCAAGGTTGATTCTACCCTCTACAAGGGCGGAAAGGCTTACGAGCTAGATGCGGTGAGCGTTACCGGATCTCGTGCGCCGATGACTGTAGAGCAGTCACCTAAGATTGTGTCTGTCATTACCCGCGACGATATTCATCGTGCGGCTGCACAGACTATCAACGATGTATTGAAATTAGCTACCGGCGTGGATGTCCGTCAGCGTGGTGGCTTTGGTGTTCAGACGGATATCTCCATCAATGGTGGAACCTTCGACCAGATTACCATTCTCTTGAATGGCGTCAACATTTCCAATCCACAGACTGGTCACAATGCTTCTGATTTTCCTGTAACTCTTGCCGACATCGACCACATCGAAGTGCTTGAGGGGGCAGCATCACGCGTATTCGGAACTTCAGCCTTCAATGGTGCCATCAACATCGTGACCAAGAAGGCAAAGAATGATGGAGTATCTGCAAGTGTAGAAGGCGGAAGCTTTGGAAGTTTCGGAGCACAGGGACGTGTGCAGACGGCTTATGCCAAAGGCAAGTGGACACACGCCTACTCTGCCAGCGGAGGCTACAAGCGTTCGGACGGAGGAACAGACAACAGCGACTTCGAGAAAGGACAAGGTTTCGGACAGGTTAACCTGAGCTACGACCAGCGTTTCGACATCAATGCTCAGGTGGGTATCTCTACCCAGAGCTACGGTGCCAACACTTTCTACAGCGCCAAATACAACAACCAATATGAGAAGACAGACCACGGTATGGCTTCTCTCAACCTGAGTCTGCACAACCAGGAGAAGACCTGGGAGATTGCTCCTCAATTCTATTATAACAAATTCAAGGATCACTATCAGCTGATTCGTGGAAAGGCTGGAGCTGCAGCAGGCGAGAACTATCACGACCTAGATGTTTATGGTGGTGGTCTGAATGCCAACGTGGCTTGGGCTTTGGGTAAGACCGCAGTGGGTTTCGACATCAGTAAGGAGTGCATCTACTCTACTGCATTGGGCGAGGAACTCGCAGAGAAAGACTATAAGGACATCTCGGGTTCCGACCGTCAATATACCCGAAAGGGTGAGCGCACCAACACCAACATCATGCTGGAGCACAACTTCATCTTCGGCGGCTTCACCTTGTCGGCTGGTGTCTTGGCAAACAAGAATACAGGTCTTGACAACGACTTCCGCTTCTATCCTGGTGTAGATATGAGTTATCGTCCTAACGACAACTGGAAGTTCTACGCTTCCTGGAACAAGGCTCTGAGAATGCCTACCTACACCGACTTATATATAAGTAATGTGGTGCAGCAGGGCGACATCAATCTGAATCCAGAGAAAAACTCCACCTTCAAGGTAGGAACCCAGTATCGCCAGACCGGTTTTGCAGCAACCGTTAGCGGTTTCTATGCGCACGGCACCAATATGATTGACTGGGTTCAGACTTCCGTGACCGAACAGAACGATAGCAAGTATCACGTGATGAACATCGGAAAGCTCAACAACATGGGCTACAACGTGGATGCAACCATCTACATGAGAGAGTTGGTACCAAACAGTTTCATTACTCGCATCAAGTTGGGTTATGCTTACATCTATCAGGATCATAAGACCGAGACCAACATTCTGAAATCACTCTATGCATTGGAGTATCTGAAGCACAAGGCAGTATTCGGTTTGGATCATCAGATCTGGAACAAGCTTTCAGCATCATGGAGCGTAAGATGGCAGCAGAGAATGAACGGTTACCAACCATACACCAAGGTGGATTGCAAGCTGATGTGGGATGAGAAGAAATACAATATCTTCGTGAAAGCCGACAACATTACTTGCCACCGCTACTACGACCTCACTGCCGTTAAGCAGCCAGGTTTGTGGATTATGGCAGGAGCCAGCGTAAATCTCGGCTGGTAATATAAAACAAAAAAGTCTTCAAGCCAAAATGGCTTGAAGACTTTTTCCGTTTATTCCGGTTTCTGATATTTTCCATTCACTTTTATCGGTTCGAGATGGATTCCCACATGGGTATCTGCCCCAAAGTGCTGTTTCAATCTTCGTTCGATATGGGTAGCATGCTCATGTGCCTCATAAAGCGAGAGAGAACCCGGCATGCGGACGTGCATCTCTATCGCAATCTTGTTTCCGATGCGACGGGTACGCAGGTTATGAATCTCTCCTACTCCCTGCTCTCCATTTGCAATCTTCAGGATTTCATCTTCCTCCATTTCCGGAAGACTGGCATCCGTCAGTTCTTTCACAGACTGCATCACCAGTCCCCAGGCAGCCTTGATGATGAAGGCACTCACGATGATGGCTGCAAGCGGATCGAGCACCGCCCATTTTGCTCCCAGGATGATGGCGCCACCAATACCGAACATCGTTCCGATACTCGATAAAGCATCGCTGCGATGATGCCAGGCATTTGCCACTACAGCCTCGGAATGATATTTTTTTCCGGCTTTAACCGTAAACTGATAAGCCCACTCCTTCATCACGATACTTACAATGGCAGCAATCAAGGCTACAACGCCCGGCTGCTGGAGTGTCTCGCCGCAGATGGCACGATAAGTCTTGGTTACGCCAGAATAACAGATCATCACACCCACCACGAAGAGCGAAATACCGATGATGGCTGTGGCAAGCGTCTCGTATTTGCCATGCCCATAATCATGGTCCTTATCCTTCGGCTTATTGCCCAGTTTTACGAAAACCAATACCACCACATCTGTGGCGAAATCGGTGAGCGAGTGGATGGCATCCGCTATCATTGCTGCAGAATGTCCGAGGATACCAGCAGCAAATTTCAATACGAGCAGCACCACATTGATGATGCTTCCCGCTATTGTCACCTTATATACTTCCTTTACTCTATCCGCATCAGCGGAATGATCCTTATTCGCTTCAGCGGGCATCTCTTGCTCGTTATATATTCTCTCATTCTTATCCATACTATAAAATATAACAGAAGTCCTTTGCTTCCTTAATAATGTTTTTGTATAACCAAATTCCTGTCTTTCATGAATTGAGCGGCAAAAGTACATCTTTTTTCTGAAATCGGATAAAAAGAGAGATTAAAAAAGTATAACGAATAGGGAATAATGTGATGGCGAAGAGAGAAAAGCATGGAATTTTGTGATAAAACGCCTTAAAACAATAGGAATTTTGTGATTTTCAGTCCGAATTCCTTTGGAATTTTGTGATAAAGTTGTATCTTTGCACTCGAATAAGAACTATAAACATATTGATTATGAAGCTTTTGCGCAGAAAGATTGATAATTATCTCAAGGAATGGAAAAGCGATAAGGAGAGAATGCCCCTCATCGTGAAGGGAGCCCGACAAGTGGGAAAGACCGCTTCCATCCTACAATTCGCCCATGACAACTATCAAAATGTGGTTGCCATCAACTTCGTATTGCAACAAAAATACAAGGCAATCTTCGAAGAAGGTTACGAGGTAGATAGCATTATCCGGAACCTCACCCTCATCAATCCTTCTCTCAAGATAGAAGCAGGTAACACACTCATCTTCTTCGACGAGATGCAGGATTGTCCTGCCTGCGCCACCAGTCTGAAAGCCTTCAAGATAGATGGCAGGTACGATGTTATCTGCTCTGGCTCGCTTATGGGTATCAATTATCGCGAGATAGAATCGAACAGCGTGGGATATAAAGAAGACTACACGATGCACTCAATGGATTTCGAGGAATTCCTATGGGCAAAAGGTTATGATTCTGCCTTTATAGAACGCCTTTACGAAAAGATGGTCTCCATCACACCACTTTCTAATATGGAAATGGATATTTTAGAGAGGCTATTCCGTGAATACATGACCATCGGAGGAATGCCTGCCGTAGTCAATATGTACGTGAGCAACGGAAACTTCAGCGGCACGCTCAAGATACAGCGCCAGCTTCTTCTTGACTATGAGGAAGACATTACGAAATATGCGCAAGGACTCGACAAAGGAAAAATCAAGAACGTGTACGACCATATTTCTGTCTTCCTGGGACAAGACAACAAGAAATTTCAGATAAGCAAGATTGCCCATGGAGCAAGAAACAGAGAATACGTTGGCACCATCGAATGGCTTCGTGATGCAGGTATCATCAACGTTTGCTATTGTCTCGCCCAAGTATCCTTACCTCTGAAAGGCAACTACGACCCGAAATCGTACAAACTCTATTATAAGGACACGGGCTTGCTGGTTGCCTCGCTAGATGAGGAATCGCAAGAAGACATCAGGGTGAACAAGAACTATGGTACCTACAAGGGCGCCATCTACGAAAACATCGTTGGCGACATGCTGGTAAAGCAAGGCTATAATCTTTACTTCTATCGCAACGAGAAATCTACCCTAGAGATGGATTTCTTCATTCGTGATGCCCAGTCGCTCATCCCCGTTGAAGTAAAAGCCACGGATAATGCCACCAAGTCGCTCGCCAAGCTAACAGCACAAGATGGTAAATATCCCGACATCAGATACGGCATCAAGCTCTGCAATAAGAACATCGGTTTCAATGGTAAGTTTTACACCTTCCCCTACTTCCTCACCTTCCTGCTCAAACGATTTGTGAGAAGAGAAAGATAGAAAATCAGAAAATTCCCTCAGAGAGGGATGATTCTGTATTTACCATTATAAGTTAACGAACTTAAAATATCAAGACGTAACCGTTAATTCTGCGAAAGAAAACTGCGGAAATCCGCAAAAATCTTTCCTGTTATGATTGTAAATATAGAGACTAATATCTACCGTTGCTACGTATAGACGATAGTTTTATGAAGTATGTGATAACAGGCGACCTCATCAAGAAATACCAAAACGATGACGGCATCGTATTTATGGACGTATTTGATTTCTTGTTGGATAAAGATTCTATATGATAATTTATAAGGAAAAGGCTAATGGCAATCTTGGATATTTCCCCTCCAAGATTGCCATTTATCCCTAAGTAAATCGAGAGTTATAAACTCGAATATTTTATGAAAGTCCAAAGACTATCGGGATAGTATATTTCACCCTAACACAGTTTCCCTTAAGCTTCCCTGGTTTCCATTTAGGCATAGCCTTGACTAATCGCATAGCCTCTTTATCCAAAGAAGGATCAACACTTCTTGTAATCTCAACATCTGTAATTCTTCCATCTTTATCGACAACAAATTTTACTATCACCCTACCTTGGATTCCATTTTCTTGTGCAACTACAGGATATTTGAGATTAGCCGCAATGAAGGATGATAAGGCATTAGAGCCACCAGGGAATGAAGGCATTTCTTCTACTTGTTCGTAAATTTTATCTGTATCAACCAATTCCGAATTGCCATCTATAGGCATCATTATCGGCATCATAATCGACTTGACATGTTCCTCTTTTTTAAAGACATAGACATAATTTGTAAGATACTTGTTTTTTATCCCCAAATCATTAAATTTTACGACCAAAGGCTTGGCATCTTTATACGTTACCTTTGCTGTATCTGCATCTATGAAGAAATCATCATTTATTTCACCATAATACCCTTCTCTATTGCCTCCACGCCTAATCCAATAAGGCTTTCGATTTACGAGTATCGAGGTCGGACAAATCATATTCTGAACATAAACGAACTTGCCAAAACGACGTAGTCGCTCTGCAGTCTGAAATCCCCTATTAAAATCCTCTTGAAATTGTGGAGCTTCCGCTATAGGCACAGATACATATATGGTAGCTCTTATTTCATTAAAATTACATGTAATAGGAAAATATTCTTTGTCGGCATTATACTTTTCCAAATCCAAGCTCCAATTTTCCCCCATTCTATCCTTAATTGCGTCATAGCAAATGGAGTCAAACACAAACTTTGAAAATTGCTGTAAACGTTGTTCGTAAGCTGTAGTCTTCTCGAATTCTCTTATCTCATTCCATGCACTAAATTTTTCCTTCACATTTTTCAAGACTCGTCCTCTGTCGGTCATTTCATATCGTTCGCGTTCTGATTCTTTTGCAGCATTCTCAATAAGTCTTTGCCAAAACAGAGTATTTGAATCCACCGACTTTTTATTTCTTGCACCTCTATTGTTCTTACCAATAGAAGTGGTCTTACCCTTAACCGTTTGAGACGTTTGCCCCATTTTCCTCATTTGGGGCTTTCTTGTTTGAGCATTGCTACCAACCATACATAGCAAAGCTACTATAAGTAAAACAATATGTTTCATAATTTTCCTTATTTTATAGAAAAACATTAGTACTATTTATTTCCATCTTTATCCCATCATTTTCTCCTCGCGAAAATCTTACGAACCTTTGTCCTTCCCATTCTTGAGATTTTCTGACGCAATAAGTTTGGAAGCCATATCCCTTATCTACGATTCTTACCTGAAAAGGATTCCAATCGTAATATGCTTTGTTTATCACTTCTGTTATATCCACGCCATCCAATTCCTTTCGTTCTTTCATCGGGAGTTCCATCACGCAGTTTCCATATTGGTTAAAAGCATCAACGGTATGACGTTCACACTCAGCAGAATGCCAAAATGATTTACTTGGATACTTCACCTCCATTATCAGAAGCAATCTTCTTTTCAACTCACCTGATACAATTGCAGGAAAAACAAAATCCTCGTATGATGTTTCATCATCATAAACGTAAACATTATCACCTCCATCCGTCAAATACCAGAAATAGTCATCGCCCACTTTCAGCATTTTAAATGCATACACATCTTGTGCTTCGCCAGATAAAGTATCTCCTTTTGCAGTTTGCGCTTTTGCCGCTTCCTTCACTAGCTCTCTGCCTCCTTCTTTCAGTCCTACCTTTACCCCAACAAACAAAATTACCACAAGTATTGCAGAAAGCACCTTCCAAGACTTTCGCCAGAAAGATGTTTTCTCCTCATGCTCGACAGCGACACTTGCCTCTTCAGGCTCCATACCATCCACTTTTTGAGGTATAGACTTTTCTGCATCAGCATCAAGCCATTCACCGCAATATCTACATTTTTTTGCCACGGCAAGGATTTCCTCACCACAATAGGGGCAACGTTTATGCTTCGTATCCATACATTTCTATTTGTCAACCAAATAAATCTTGATAACCCTTAGCCCATTCTCCCCAAGAATAAGATCGAGATGGATGATGCTGACGAATCATTAGAGCCTTGTCTTCACCACCGGTAGAAAACCAACGGGTATAAACCTTATCACCATTGGTAAGAGACATTTCTTCTCCATCCGTTTCCCCAAGACCATAAAGTCTATCGAAGAGACCATAGCCCCAAACAATGATAACATCAGGCTTCAACTCTTCAAGAACCTCCTTGAAGGCAGGAATAGAATCGTTAAATTGTTCATCGGTCTCTTTCACACCAGGAGCCTCAAGATTGAACTGAATGAAATTATAGAATGCTACTTGATTCCATACATATTCTCTATCATCAACTGAAATCTCTCGATTCAACAAAGCTTTGGTTTGGCTTGTGAAGCCTTTATAAAAAGCTCCATCTTCTCCACTCAAGAATCCGTCCATCATATCTATTGTAAAACTATGATGGCAAGGACAACCTGCACTATCTGCATCATAGTGGCTATGCCCTAATATCAAGACTTTCTTACCACTATTCAAGAATCCTTTCTCGTAATCCTTACCAACAAATGGATAAGCATTTACATGTTTCATACGCTATTCTATATTAAAGTTATTAAATGTCGGGGAAAAAGATAGTTATTCTATTTGAAACTATCAAGTCCATAATGGTTCATAAGCGAAATTTCTTGATTTCGGCTTAACAAAAGTAGTAAAAATCGTTCTGTTTCATTGGTATATTATCATTTTGCCAGGTGTTCCCGAGACTTGGCGGGTTAAGATTTCGGTTTCGGCAAAATAAAAAAGCGTGGGAACTTACCCGTCACTCGTCCCACTCTCTGAGGCCTTCGCATTGCCCTGCACTGTTGAACGAGCAACGTCGAAGCCCACGCCGATATGTATACACTTTTCCCTATACGGATATAAGACCTATCGCTTTGACGCAATAAGCCATACCAGTAAAGGGATGTGAATTAACACATCCCGAGAGCACCTACCGTTGCTATGTTCATTGACAGTGCATGAAGTTTGCGAAGTTTCAGAAAGTCAAGAACAAAGCGCTAAGTATGCGCCTTTTCCATTATGTCGTGATCCTTACTCAGAATCATCGGCAAATATACGAATAATGTTTGAAAGAACAAAAGTTTTTAGCAAAAAATCCTCATTGAGGGATAAAAATCATCAAATTCCTCCCTTTCTGAGGGATTTTTCTGTATTTAACCACGCTATGCGAAATTTTTATTGTACTTTTGCACCTGTGCTTGGAAAAGCAACAAATAAAACAGAAGAGTAAACGATATGGCAGAAAAGAATAGCATACCCCAATTCGTGAATAGCGAATCTATTATGTCGGATAGCAACTATGTGAAGTGGCTCTCCGATTTGAAAGGTCGTATTCGCATCGCCCAACTCAAAGCGGCTATCAAAGTCAATGAAGAGTTGCACAAGCTTTATTGGAGCTTGGGAGAAGACATTTGTAACAAGCAAAAGCTATATAAGTGGGGCACTAATTTTATAAAACAGCTTAGTTTGGACTTGCGTTCTGCATTTCCAAATGTAGAAGGATTTTCTTGGTCAAATCTTTATAAAATACGCAAGTGGTATCTCTTCTATTCTTCGCAAAATGAATTTTTGTACCAAGCTGGTACAAAATTAGAAAACTTAGAAAGTACTAGCGTTCCTATGCCTGCGATTTTGCTTCGTGTACCCAGGAGGCATCAGACTGTCATTGTCTCGAAATGAAAGAGCAATCCGCAAAGAATTCCACTAGCAATAACAACGATTAAGAAAGCATAAAATATGGTTTTAAATTACATTTGGATAGCATTTTTCGTGATTGCGTTCATCTTCGCACTCATCGGATTGGCAATGGGAGATACGACTATCTTCCAGAAGATTGTAGATTCCACCTTCGACTCATCCAAGAATGCCTTCGAGATTTCTCTCGGACTGACGGGCGTGCTCGCCCTCTGGCTTGGCATCATGAAGATTGGAGAGAAGGCGGGAGTAGTGAATGTGTTGGCAAGAGCGCTCAGCCCGGTCTTCACCCGTCTCTTCCCCGATATTCCGAAGAACCATCCGGTGATGGGAAGCATCTTCATGAACATCGCTTCGAATATGCTGGGACTCGATAATGCGGCAACACCTACAGGATTGAAGGCGATGCAGCAGATGCAGGAGCTCAACACGAAGAAGGATACGGCAACGAACCCGATGATTATGTTCCTGGTTCTGAACACCTCAGGACTCACCATCATCCCTACCACCATCCTCGCCTTCCGTGCCTCCTATGGTGCAGCCCAGCCTACGGATGTCTTCATCCCTATCCTGATGGCTACGCTCGTGGCTACACTTGCCGGAATCATCATCACTTCGCTCTGGCAGCGCATCAATATCCTGCAGCCGGTATTGCTCGCTACTCTGCTGGGAATGTGCGCCTTCGTTGGCATCATCATCTGGGGATTCGGACAGATGGACAAGGATACGATGAACACGGTTACCACCGTGGCTTCGAATATGATTCTCCTGAGCATCATCCTCTGCTTCATCCTGGCGGGTTTCTGGAAGAAAGTGAATGTTTATGATGCATTTATCGAGGGAGCGAAGGAAGGTTTTACTACGGCGGTGAAGATTATTCCTTATCTCGTAGCTATCCTCGTGGGCATCGGCGTGTTCCGTGCTTCGGGAGCGATGGATATGGTGATTCAGGGCATTTCGTGGTCGGTAGAACAATGCGGCTTGAATGCCGATTTCGTAGGCGCCCTGCCTACCGCCATCATGAAACCGCTGTCGGGAAGTGGTGCACGAGGCATGATGCTGGAGGCGATGAAGAACTATGGTCCTGATTCGTTTGTGGGCAGATTGAGCTGCATCTTCCAGGGTTCCACCGACACCACCTTCTATATATTGGCTGTATATTTCGGAAGCGTAAGCATCAGGAATACCCGTCACGCCGTAGCTTGCGGCTTGCTCGCCGATTTGGCAGGAGTCATCGCAGCAATCGCTATAGCATATTTATTCTTCGGATAAGAGTCTCCCACAGATTTCACAGATTTACACAGATAATCTTTGAATGACGGCGCAAGTCCAATTTAACATTTAACATTCAACATTAAGAAAAATAATGGCAAGTTTAAAATCACTCGCAAAAGATACCGCCATCTATGGTTTGAGCAGTATCATCGGCAGATTCCTCAACTATCTGCTTGTGCCACTCTACACGGCTTCCATCAGTGCAGCCAGTGGTGGTTATGGTGTCATCACCAACATGTATGCCTATACGGCTTTGATTCTCGTCATCCTGACTTACGGTATGGAGACTACCTTCTTCCGCTTTGTCAACAAGGAGGGAGAAGATGCTCACAAAGTATATACCACAGTCTTGAGCATGGTGGGCTGCACCTCCTTGCTCTTCGTGGCCTTGGTATTCATCTTCTTGCATCCATTGAGCAGTGCCATGGGATATGCCGACCATCCGGCATACGTCTGGACAATGTTTGTCACCGTGGCTATCGATGCCTTCCAGTGCATACCATTTGCCTATCTGAGATACCAGAAGCGCCCATTGAAGTTTGCAGCCTTGAAGATGCTCTTCATCATCGGCAATATGGCGATGAACATCGCTTACTTCGGCTTCATGGGTGGAAGTGATGTGGAATATGCTTTTTACATCAACATCATCTGTACCTCTACCATGACTATCTTCTTCTATAAGGAATTGAAGGAAGGTTTTTCTGGTCCTTACGCCTCTTGGGCTGAGACCAAGGTGCTCATCAAGAAGATGTTGAGCTACAGTTGGCCTATCCTCGTACTTGGTATCGCAGGTATCTTGAACCAGACAGCCGACAAGATTCTCTTCCCTTACATCTATGAGAAGGGCGATGCTCATGCGCAGCTCGGAATCTACGGAGCAGCCAGCAAGATTGCGATGATCATGGCGATGATTACCCAGGCTTTCCGCTATGCTTATGAGCCGTTCGTTTTCGGCAAGGCGAAGGATAAGGACAACCGACAGACTTATGCTTCGGCGATGAAGTATTTCGTCATCTTCACCCTCTTGGCTTTCCTGGTGGTGGTAGGCTATCTGGATGTATTGCGCCACATCATCGGTCGCGACTACTGGGATGGTTTGAAGGTAGTGCCTATCGTAATGGCTGCCGAAATCATGATGGGAGTATATTTCAACCTCAGTTTCTGGTACAAGCTCATCGACAAGACCATCTGGGGTGCTTACTTCTCAGGCATCGGTTGTGCGGTATTGATAGCCATCAACGTTATCTTCGTACCTATCTATGGTTACATTGCCTGTGCCTGGGCTGGTTTCGCTGGATATGGAACAGCCATGATTCTCTCCTACTTCGTGGGGCAGAAGAAGTATCCTATCAACTATCCGGTGAAAGAGATTATGATTTATGTGGTTCTCTCCCTCATCCTCTTCGCAGGAATGACCGAGGCTAACAGATATTTCTCCAGTGGAATTGCCTGCCTCATCAACACAGTGCTCATCCTCATCTTCGCCGCTTATCTCGTGAAGAAAGATTTCCCATTGAAGAGTCTGCCGGTAGTGGGTAAGTTCTTTAGAAAGTAAAGCATCTTATGAAATTATAAGAGCTGAAACAAGAAGTTATAAGAACTAAAATGATGAGGAATCAACTCATAAACAGATTAAGCATAAACGATATTTATTCTCTTTGCCTTCAGACGCAAGGCAAAGAGAATAATTGTTTAAAGGAAGAGCTTTATCAGCTCACCTTCGATGAAAACGACCGCGTATCGTTCAATGCGCTTTGGGCTTTAAGCCATTTCGATGAAGCCAACAACCCTTGGCTCTTTCAGAAGCATGACGAACTGATAGATAGGGTTCTCGTAGAGAAGAATGAGACCAAGCGCCGCCTGATGCTCAATCTTCTTCTCCGTCAGCCTTTCGAGGAAGAATCACTCCGTTCCGATTTCATCGATTTCTGCATTGCCAAGATTACTGCCTGTTCACAGCCCTACGCCATCCGCTGCTACTGCATGAAACTCGCCTACGAGCAGATGAAGTACTATCCCGAACTCCTTGAAGAGTTAAAAATAGCATTGGATATGCTGGAGCAGGAGGTTCTATCACCAGGAATGTTATCAGCAAAAAGGCAAATTATGAAGAAAATCAAGCGAAGCCTTGGAAAAATCGGGAGAACGAGGTTTATAAAAGGAAAAGCATACAAAAGGATATAAATTGTTCCGCGGATTTGCAATCCGCCGGAATAGTAAGCCACTTTCAAAAATACCCTTCACCCTTCACCAGAATGGTATAAATACCTATAGCTTAGAAACTTACACGGGTGATGGGTAAAAAAAGAGAGTGGTTGTTTTACCAGCTCCCGACGTATCGTTTTGTGCCTGGCAATGGCAGATTATTGCCCTGGTAAGGGGCAATGTTGTGCCATAGTGAGGCAATAAGCGCTACAAGCCGCTTTACGCCTCGTCAGTACTATCATGGCGACCTCTCAGTAACGTCTTTGCGCCTTGTAAGTACTACCGCTGTTGCTTGTAAGTGCTATCATCGTGCCTTGTAAGTGCTATTATTGTTGCATCGGTTTTACGTAAAAAGTCTTCGGAGTAACCTTTACTTGTTGCCGGAAGAATTAATGTTATAAGCCGGAGAAGCCTATATCTTCAGCCGCACAACAGCTGTTGTGCGCTTGCATATCAGCTGTTATGCGCTCGCCCAACACCTGTTGTGCAAGCGGATATCAGCTGGTGGGCGATGAGTTGTTGGATATAAGTTCTGTGTATGTGTATGAACGAGCCGTAAACGGCTTGGATACTTACAAGAAGTATTCGCCAAATTACCCGAAAACTTAATGATGAAAAGTATAATTCTTTAATATTTTGCCCTAAATCATTGGTAATTTCGGGAAATAGTTGTAACTTTGCAAAGTTAAATATCAAGCATTACATCTATGAATAAAGATATTATCAACGAGTTCGCATCCTTCGATGAGTATCTCCGACAAGGAGAGCCTTCGCAGAAGGAAAAGGCCGAGAACTGGAAGACGGCTATCGGATTGCAGGCTGTAGATGACAACTTCATAAATAAAGAAGGAGAAGAAAATGTCCCAAGTTCGTCCCAAGTTCGTCCCAAGTAGAAGAACTCATTATACGTATAAATAAAGATTATCTATCCATCGGTGATATAATGAACCTGTTTGGATTAAAAAACAGAACCAGATTCAGAAAAGAATACATTACCCCTGCCCTAGCCGAAGGAGCCTTGGAGATGAAATACCCAAACACCCCAAGACATCCACGCCAGCAATATCGGATGACAGAGCTGGCAAAGACTTGGAAAGAAGGGTATGAGAAAAAGAATAAATAACATCATAATAAAAATAGAAAACAAAAACAAGTAATGAAGAAAAAAGCAACGGTCCTTATCGCCTCTATCATGGCGTTCTGCGGAATCAACACCGCACACGCTGACGAGGGAATGTGGACGATTTACAACTTGCCTAACGCTGTGTATGAGATGATGCAGCGCGAAGGCTTCAGTATGACTTACGACCAGCTCTACAACGGCGAGAACGCCTTGAAGAATGCTGTGGTTAATTTCTCTGGCTATTGCTCAGGCGTAGTCGTTTCTCCAGACGGTTTGGTATTTACCAACCACCATTGCGGTTTCGAGGCTATCAGAAGCCACTCTACCGTGGAGCACGACTATATGCTCAACGGATTCTTTGCAAAATCATACGCAGAGGAATTGCCTAACGAGAATATGTTCGTTAGCTTTATGGTTGAACAGAAGGATGTAACCGATAAGGTGATGAGCCTCGGATACGAGAAACTCGACAACAAGAAGCGCGATGAACTCATCGATTCTCTGGAGAACGAGATGACTAAAGAGGTGAAGAAGAACGATTCTACCCTCCATATCACCGTTCAGCCTTTCTACGAGGGCAACAAGTGGTACGCTACTACCTATCGCGACTTCACCGACCTGCGTCTGGTTTTCACCGTACCAAAGTCTATGGGTAAGTTTGGTGGCGATACAGACAACTGGATGTGGCCTCGCCAGACCTGCGACTTCTCTGTATTCCGCATCTATGCCGACCCTAAGACCAATGGTCCTGCTGCCTACAGCAAGGATAATGTGCCTTATCATCCAAAGCGTTGGGCACAGGTTTCTCTCCAGGGTTACAAGGATGGCGACTATGCGATGACCATGGGTTACCCAGGCAGCACAGAGCGTTATCTCTCAAGCTACGGAATCCAGACCATGCGCGATGCTGAGAATGCGCCTCGTGCCCAGGTTCGTGGCGTGAAGCAGGAAGTAATGCAGAAGCACATGCGTGCCGACGAGGCTGTACGCATCAAGTACGACAGCAAGTACGCCAGCTCTTCCAACTACTGGAAGAATGCCATCGGTATGAACAAGTGTATCGACTCTATCGGCATCGTGAATCTGAAGCGTGAGTACGAAACCCGTCTCCGTGCTTGGCAGGATACAGCCAAGGCAGCCAACGACCTCGCCCATAAGGTAGATTTCGACAAGCTCGCCAAACTCTACAAGGAGAGCGCAGACGTGAAATACGCCTGGACCAACTTCTCTGAATCTTTCACAAGAAGAAGCAACATCGAGTTCTCTACCCGTGCCATCAAGCTCCAGACCAACATGGAGGTGAAGGGTCCTGAGAAGAACAAGAAGAAGCAGTATCATGAGTTTGAAGATAACTCTGCAGAATGGGATATGGCACTCGACAAAGAGGTGCTCGCTACCCTCTTGAAGAACTACAAGGAGCACGTAGATGCAAAATGGTTGCCTAAGTTCTACAAGACCATCGACGCTGAGTTTGGCGGCAACTACGCCAAGTATGTGGATTATCTCTGGGAGAAGTCGCTCATCATGAAGAAGGGCGCCAAGCTCTATTTCAACAAGAAGGGATATGAGAAGGATCCAGGCGTCATCTTCGGTATGGATCTGAACGATGTATTTGCAGATTTCGCTGCTCAGATGGGCAGCATCAACGATAGCATCGCCGAGCAGGAGAAGTATCTCTGTGCTGCCAAGCTCCGTATGGAGGAAGACATGCCTCACTACAGCGACGCCAACTTCACCATGCGATTGAGCTACGGTCAGGTAGGCGGTTTCGACCTCGGTGGCAAGCCTTCTGGCTATTACACCACAGCCGAGAGCCTCGTTGAGAAGATGAAGCAGGGCGATAAGGTAATCGATTACTACGCTGAGCCTATCATGCACGAGCTTCTCTCTGAGAAGGATTTCGGCAAGTATCAGGATAAGACGACTGGCAAGATGCAGCTCTGCTTCCTCACCAACAACGATATTACCGGTGGTAACTCTGGTAGCCCTATGTTCAATGGCAAGGGTGAGTTGATTGGTCTTGCCTTCGATGGCAACTGGGACAGCCTCAGCTCTGACATCAACTTCGACAAGCGCCTGGCTCGCTGCATCGGTGTAGATATTCGCTATGTGCTCTACCTGATGGATAAGTGGGGTCACGCAGACCGCCTCTTGAAGGAGATCAATGCGAAGTAATTCCTATTTGGAAAAATAGAATGATAGAAAGTTTGTCCTGAGAGTAGTCTTAGGATGATAGAAACTTTTATCCTGAGGTAAAGATTAGTCTCAGGATAATATAAAAAGAGCGGAAAATCAGCTGTTAACTGTTAACCTGTTAACTCCTGACTTTCCGGCTCCCACCTTCCATTCCATCACCAAACCCAACTTATGATATTTGAGATTTCTTTCTATTAGGAGTAGAGACATCTACATATAAGAAGAGCACCCTTTCCTGAATAACAAGAAAGAGTGCTCCTTACTATCTAAACATACTCAACATATAAAATATGCTTTATTTCTTCTTAGGTCTGCGGCGAGCCCAGCCTTCTTCCTCGAAGTTTGGCTCCTCGCCCTTGAACTTCACGTTGTCGTTGTTCTGGAAGAACTGGCGCCAATCGCCTGTATCCTCCTGGCTGCGTGATTTTCTGCCGCCACGAGATTCGCCGCGGCTTCCACGTCCTCCCTTTCCACGAGCATCACGAGAATCTCTTGCATCATCAGAAGAACCTCTGCGGCTGCGACCTCCTCTTTCAGAAGAACGGGCGCCTCTACCCTCAGAACTGCGACCGCCACGGGCTGCTCTGCCATGACCTTCCTCATCAGCATCGTTACATCTTACGGTTCTGCCCTTATACTCAGTACCATTCAAAGCCTTCATCACGCGCTTAGCATCCTCCTCAGGCACCTCGATGTAGGCAAACTTACTCAGCAGGTCGATGTGCCCCACCTCCTGACGACCCTTCACGTGCTTGTTCAGATACTGCATGATTTCGCCCGGATAGAAACCATCCGCCTTACCCAAGTTGATGAACAGTCTCTTGAAACCAGCCTCAGTCTCATGCTTTCTGCGGCCATTGGAAACCTTGCCACGGCCCTCGCCACGGCTTCCACGGCCTTCTCCGCCACGGGAACCCTTGCCGGTCTCAGGCTTGATAATCTCAGGAGCATTCTTATAGTAATCGAGGAACTTACCGAAGGTGATGGTCACCATCTTTTTGATGATGTCCTCCTTGTCGATGTACTCAAACTGGCGGTTGATTTCAGCCATGTATGGCTCAATCTGATCCTCATCCACATCGGTCTTCATAATGTCGTCCATGGTCTTGAAGAGCTGCTTCTTGCAGATTTCCTCTGGGGTTGGCAAAACGCCGTCCACGAAGTCCTTGCCAATCTGCTTCTCAATCTGGCGAACCTTGAACTTCTCTCTGGTATGGATGATGGAGATGGATGTTCCCTTCTTTCCGGCACGACCCGTACGACCACTTCGGTGGGTGTAGCTTGCCACATCATCAGGCAAACCATAGTTGATAACGTGAGTCAGATCCTCTACGTCCAGACCACGGGCAGCCACATCGGTAGCCACCAGGAACTGAACGGTATGGTTGCGGAACTTCTGCATGGTGAGGTCACGCTGCTGCTGACTCAAGTCGCCGTGCAGTGCCTCTGCATTATAACCATCCTTAATCAGCTTATCTGCAATATCCTGAGTCTCCAGCTTGGTGCGGCAGAAAATAATCGCAAAGATGCGTGGATAGAAATCCACCACACGCTTCAGGGCGAGATACTTGTCCTTGGCATTTACCAGATAGTAGATGTGGTTTACATGCTCAGCACCCTCGTTGCGCGAACCCACTACGATTTCCTTGTGGTCGTGCAGGTAGTTGAGGGCAATCTTCTCGATGTCCTTGCTCATGGTAGCCGAGAAGAGCAGAGTGTTTCTATCTTCCGGAACGTTCTCAAAGATGGCATTGATGCTCTCTGAGAAGCCCATGTTCAGCATCTCGTCAGCCTCATCAAGCACCACGTTGTTCACGTTCTCCAACTGAGCCACGCCACGATTAATCAAATCGAGCAGACGACCAGGGGTAGCCACGATAATCTGCACACCATGCTTCAGGGTGCGAATCTGGCTTCCGATGTCGGTACCGCCATAAACAGCGGCAATATGCAAACCGTCGATGTACTTGGCAAAACTGTTCAAATCGTCAGCTATCTGGAGGCAGAGCTCACGTGTAGGACTGAGGATGATAGCCTGTGTCTGCTTGCTGCTGGCATCAGTCTTCTGAATAACCGGAATACCGTAAGATGCAGTCTTACCCGTACCGGTCTGCGCCAACGCAATCACGTCGTTCTTATTACCAAGCAAATATGGGATAACTTCTTCCTGAACTGGCATTGGATTCTCAAATCCAAGCTCTTCGATGGCACGGCGAATCTCCTCGCTCACGCCCAATTCTTCAAATGTCTTCAAATCTTTTTAACCTTAATTCATTATAATCTAAATGGAAGGCCGAATTCACCCTCCCAGCCATGAATTAGGGTGCAAAATCCTTCCGAAACGCTTGCGGCAATCCCACGCATTTATTAAGATTGCCTAAATTCGGGTGCAAAGATACGAAAAAAATGCGAGTTTCTTGCATTTTTTGCGCAGAAATCATTATCTTTGCATTATCTTTACAGGTAAATCGGGCTATATTGCTCCGAACTAGCTAACAAGAATCATAAACATCAACCGAGAAGAACGAATATCGCGTCACAACGACATCGCTTAACCTCGAATAACAAAGAATCGAAAAAAATGAAAAAGGTAATTTTCACCCAGGATTGGATGGCAATGCATCCATACGAGAAACCAAACGAAGTAGATCAGTACTATACAGAACTGGCTAACGAAATATACCACGCCCTCGACGAGGCGTGCTTCACCCATCAGTTTAAGAATGTGGAGGATGCCAAGCAGCTTGCACTCAGCATTGCGGGCTACTTTGAGGATGTGATTTCCGGTGCAGGAATCTGGAAGGCGTTTACTGCGGAATGCAAGAAGCGCTACGGTTCCTACATTCCTTTCTATGAGAACGAGGATGATTTCATTCCGAATTCCCTGAACGAAGATGTTCCAGCCTACGATCCGGAAGAAATCAACTTCGCTGACATCAAGTTCCTGTGCTGGCACCATTACCAGCAGAGCACCTACATTCAGGAAGCCGTTCCTTTCCTCTTCAGTACGATGACGCTGGCTGCCAAGCTTGCCTATAATCTGCTCGACAAGGAATATGAGACTGCGCCTGAGAATGAGCGCCTGATTACCTATCTGAGCGAAATGCCTGTACTGGAGGGGCAGAATGAAGAAGAAGAGAAGCAGCTCGACGAAATCCACCGCCGCGACACATTGGCTTGGTTTCACTATGGCTGCTACTTCAATGTGGGCAATCGCCAGCGCCTGCAGTTCGCTCTCCAGCAGATGGCAAATTCTCCTCAGGGACTTACAGAGCCTATGGCCTACTCCGTACAGATGGAGATGACCATTGCCAGCAGAAGCAATCTTCTGGCGCTTACTTCCCTAGAGTGGCTTGAGAAGATTACGGCTGAAATGCCTACCCACAAGCTCTGGGAGGATAAGGAATTCAAGGAGAAGATCGAGAAGATGGAGGCTAGCGTAGATCGCGAAAAGGCTATCCACGATTACAACCTGCTGAAGGCAAAGGATTATGGCGACAAGTTCATCTTCCTGGAGGATGTGAAGACCCTGAAGGAGTTCCTCAATGAGATTGAATTCGAATTGCCTAAGGATATCCGATTCCCACAGAAATACGAAAAGGGCATCATCGTGAGCGCAAGTCCTTATACGGGTATCAATATCAGTTTCGGCTTCGCCCACTGCATCGCTTCGCCTGAGAATCCTTACTACAACGCTGAGCGCGCTGAGGAAGACTGCTTCAGCATCATCAGCGGCAACGGCCGCCCACTTCCTTACGAGATTGTGTGCAAGCTGATAGACAACAACATGTTGCCTGACGCCAATATCTTCACCAGCCGATATGTGAAGGAGGAAGGCTTGAAGATTACCCAGGCAAACCTCCAGTTCCTTGCCGATTACTATCTGATGGGCAGAAAGGACAAGGATCTGTCACCAGCAGAATTGTGGTAAATTCATTCAGAATATTCAAAAGTTTAGAGAAGAAAGAGCGGAAAAATAACTGTTAACTGTTAACTCTGTTAACCCCCGGTTGTTCTTCTGCTCTTTTTTATTTTTAGTAATTTCTCAGTTAGTTATTCTAAAATCACTAATTTAAAATTTGCTTGCACTTGATTAACCAAGCCGCATAATCGGGAGTAAATGACTGTTAACCCCTATTTCAGATTCTTATCCAGAAACTCCAGCATTTTCTCCTGCGCCTTCAATCCGCAGGAATGAGGTATGTCCCAAAGTTCCGTATCCAGCAGATTATCTGCTCCCTGACTCTTCCAAACCTTGTGCATTTCTGCGAAAGCATCCTTTACGCCAGGTACCGGAAAGAGCTTGTCTTTTGTACCATTGATGAAGAGCATCGGTTTCGGACAGGCGAGGGAGGCGATGTGAGGTTTGTCGATAAGAAATCTATCTTTCTGTTTATAAGATTAGTTATAGTTTGCAAAATTAAGAAATTATCCGCAAAAGAGCCCAATAATCTCGATATTTTTGCGTACCTTTGCCTAAAACATTTATAAATAACGGATAAAACATCATCAAATAGAAGATAAAACATCAATAAACAACAGATAAAACATTATCAAATAAGATAAAGCAATATGAAAATAGCAGTTTTTTGTTCAGCAAATAAGAATATCGACCCCGACTTCTTCACGATGACTGAAGAGATGGGAAAGTGGATGGCTGAAAACGGCCACGACCTGGTTTTCGGCGGCTGCAACTCCGGTCTGATGGATTGCATTGGCAAGGCAGTAAAGGCGAATGGCGGCAGAACCATCGGTGTGGTTCCTACGCTTGTAGAGCGAGGCGGCAGAACCTTCCCTGACCTCGACATCGAGATCCCGTGTGATAATCTCAGCGACCGCAAGGACCTGATGCTTGCCCAGAGCGACATCTTCGTAGCCCTTCCTGGCGGCATCGGCACCCTGGATGAAATCTTCACCATCGCCGCCGCCCACACCATCGGCTACCACCACAAGATGGTGATTCTCTACAACATGAAAGGCTTCTGGAACTCCACCATCGCCCTGCTGGACGATATGGCAGAGAAAAGCATGATTCGTGGCGATTGGCGAGATGTGATAGAAGTAGCGGATAACTTGGAAGAATTGGCAAAGCTCTGCGAGGGATAGAGCCATCTTTTCCAATTATATTTCAAGAAGAATTTTCAGACAAAAACGTGTATTTTTAAGAGAAAAAAGCTATAATTAGCTTATTTCTAATATTAATATGCACTTACAACTTTTTGTATATCAACTACAAAAACAAGATTTGCAAATTAAGCATGTTTCAACATGCTTAATTTGCACTAACGCAAAATTCCATACAAAGAGCAGTATAGATTTCAATTATTCATTAAACGCCATATTCTCCACAAACATTTTCAATTTATCAACCAGATATAATGGAAGATTGAGCAAATCATCGTCCTTCCTCATGTTAAGAGCAGAAAGACGAATTGATAGTTTAGGGAGATATTGCTTGCGATAATACGCCAGGCTCTTCGCCGTAACATTCTTGTCAGCCTTCACCTCGATAGGAATGATTTTACCAGCATCCTGCAACAGGAACTCCACTTCTGCCGTATTGCCAGAAGTCCAATAATAATGCTGGCTGCCATACTGGCGAACCAAAGCCTGCAGAACATAGTTTTCTGCCATCACCCCCTTGAACTCCGTAAAGAGATTGTCGCCCATCAATACCGTAGCAGCATCCAAATCAAACTTGCGCCCCAATAAGCCCACATCATTGAGATAAAGCTTAAAGGCATTGTCTTTCTTATAGGCAGAAAGCGGCAAGCGAGGAGTTTCTATCGCCGAAACCCGATGCACCAATCCTGCCAGGCACAACCATTCGATGGCTCCCTCATACTCACGCGCCCTAGCCCCTTTCTGAACATCAGCATAACGGAACTTCTTGTCCTCACGAGCCAGCTGATTCTGCAAATTGCCCCAAACCTGAAACACACGTGGGATATCCTTGTTGCTGATGTGCTTGGCAAAATCAAGGGAATAAGACTGGAGGATAGCATCCTGAACCACCTTTACTTCCGCCCACGAACGAGTGTCGATGTAGGCACTTACCGCCTCGGGCATTCCTCCTAACACAAGATACAACTTGTAAGCATCTATCAGCTGCTGGTGCAACACCTCGGGCACAGACATCACCTCGTCTATCATCTGATAAGAATGATAGAGCTGGGCATCTGCCGCCCTCAGATATTCAGCAAACGATACGGGATAAAGCGTCATGAAGTCCACCTTACCCACGGGAAAAGATGCTCCTGTACGATTAAGAGCCACACCCAGGAGTGAACCTGCGCACACAACAGCGTACTCCGGAGCATCCTCGCAGAAATACTTCAAGCTATTCAATGCTTCATTGCATTCCTGAATCTCATCAAGAACAATCAGAGTGGAAGTTGGGATAATTTTCTTCCCCGTCATCAGCTCCATCGACTTAATGAGTTTCAAAGGCTCCTTGGTACGTTTAAAATCCTCCTTCACGGCTGGCATCGTATCAAAGTTGATGTAAACCATATCCTCAAAGCATTCCCTGCCAAACTTCTTCAATGCCCACGACTTACCTACCTGACGTGCGCCCTGCAACACCAATGGTTTGCGACGCGGATTCTCCTTCCACGCCTTCATTTTATCTAATATTTCTCTTTGTATTTCTGCCATAATTTCCTCGTTAATATGATTTTTCGGCAAAAATACACATTTTTCATATCAAAAAGTGGCAAACTTGCACATTTTTAATATTAATTAGGATTAGAACCTATAAAACGGAGTATTCAACTAAAAAGAAAGGGCGGAACAACTGTTAACTGTTAACTCTGTTAACCCCAGTTGTTCTTCCGCCCTTGATATTTTCTTCAAGACCATCTATCCCTTATTTTCTTTCCCCAAAAGGAAATCGGAGAGGCTCATCATCAGAATGCCTTCTTCATTATAACCCGAACGATACCTATCCCCTACGATAATCAATTTGCGGAAGCCATCGTTTACATTCAAAAGAGAAGCCTGCTCCTGATCTACCTTCTCCTTATCCGGCAAGGCGTAAGCCGACTGGATATAGAGGCGTTCATCATGACGGTTCACCACGAAATCTATCTCAAGATTCCTACGCTGCAGTTTGCCATTCTCATCCCGCTTGAAGCTCTCTACTGACCCCACATCCACAGTATAACCCTGCTTCCGCAACTCGTTATAAACCACGTTCTCCATGATATGGGTGAATTCTATCTGTCGGAAATCTACCACGGCATTTCTTATACCGATGTCCTCGAAATAATACTTGGTACCAGTACCAATATATTTGCGCCCCTTCACATCATAGCGCAAAGCCTCGCTGATGATGAAGGAATCCTGCAGGTTCTCCAGATACCTGCCAATGGTTTTAGTACCGATTTCCACTCCTCCAACAGATTTGAACGTATTAGAAATTCTCTGCACATTCGTACAGGAACCAATCGTAGACGCCAGAAGGCGCACCAACTCGCGCATCCCATCAGAATTCTTCAGGCGATTACGCTCCAAAACATCCTTCAGATAAACCGTCTCATAAATCTCTCGAAGATAGTTCTGTTTCGCTTCCGGAGTTTCCATCTGCGCCACAGCAGGCAATCCACCATAAAGATAATAGGTTTCCAGGGCTTGACGCTCCTCTCCTCCTACCACTTCATAATATTCAGAAAAACTCAGTGGATGGATTCGGATTTCCCAACCTCTACCACGAAATTCAGTTATCACATCCTTCGATAAAAATCGGGCATTGGAACCAGTTACGTACACCTCTGCATTCTCTACATGGAGATAAGAGTTGAGCACATCTTCAAACTCCTTCACCATCTGAACCTCATCCAAGAGAATATAATACCTATCCTTATCTTTCATCTGAGCATCTATATGCTCCAGCAAAGCATCAGGGTCACGAAGTTTCTTGTTTCTACGGTCTTCAAGATTTACTTGTATGATATGATCTTCCGCAACACCTCTTTCAAGCAAATGCTTGCGGAAGATGTTGAACAAAAGGAAGGATTTACCACAACGGCGAATGCCGGTGATAATCTTTATCATCCCATTGCCTTCTGCCGAGATGAGTTCTTTCAAGTATGCTTTACGTTCAAAATACATAGTTTTATGACGTTTTTTTGTGTCAAGACACGATTTTCTGTCGCAAATATACGCTTTTTACTTGATAACGCCAAACTTTTTCATCGATTTAACTCTTTAGAAACATAAAAAGGGCACGATTGCTCGTGCCCAATAGCAGAAATCTTTAAGAAGGCAAGTACTGCCATAGTTGCCTAATCGATGAGATGCAGAAAACTACATCAATATCTAAAACATTTTTATTTGCCGTAGCAAATAGCAAAGAACGTTTTTAAAGCTTAATAAATATGTGTACTCTGACACATACCATTAAAACTAATGCTAGAATTATGTCTTCCACCATCATTTTAAAATTTAAGTTGTTAAAAATATTCATCTGCGTATCTTAGATTCATCTATAATCCGACATCATTTGTCGGACTAATCTCTTTATAAAACCATTGCACTATGACATTATCTCTTTTTTACGTCCTCTAATTCTCTACATAAACAATTATAGAGTTGCTCCCACCAAACAATATCTGCCAAAGGCATTGCCTCTGTTGCTGTATATCTTTCTCCATTATTTAATATAAGGAGATCATTTCTACAATAACAAGAAAACGTATAGGTATTTCCTTGATAGTGAATACAGTTACAAGATTTGAAATCCACATTCCCCTCACTTTTGTAAGAACAGATACCAACAAGGTGTGAACGTTCCAAACTCACCAAACCCTTCCTGTTCTTTAGATCAAAGAAATATTCTCTCCTCCAACTGCCATAGGAGCAGTATTCCTTTGTTGGCAACAGCGACAAGAGTTTCAGAACTGCCCTAGCATAGACTTTACAAAACTCATCCAAGGAACTACTTAGGTATGAAGGCTTCAGCTCATCAATTGCTACAAACTGTTTAAGCATAAAACTATTATCCATCTCCATATTCTGTAATAATTTTGAAAATCTATTGAATAGCAACTTTCTTCACACTACCATCGCTGTACTTCACGATGTTCAAGCCCTTGGTTGGAGCAGACAATCGCTGACCATTTACGGAATAGCGAGATACCTCTTTGACATCGGTAGAGGTGACAACCTTGTCGATGCCTGTTGCATCAAACTCAACTATGTTCTTGAAATAGCTCCAATTACTAGAAGATTTGTATTGTGCAACTTTTCCTTTCGGTACATACAACGTACATTGCTCCATCGGAACTTCATCAAACGCATAAGCAACATCAAGGTTTGGAATCTGGTTCCAAAACACATAAACAGAAGATAATTCCTCACAACTTCCAAAAGCTGAGCGACCTATATATGTAAGACTTTTCGGCAACTTCAATTCCCGGAAAGTACCGCTCTCGAAAGCGTAATCATCAATTCTAACAAGATTAGGTGGTAAATCTACTTGCAAAAGACAATTGTTATAAAAAGCACCATCTCCTATTTCTTGAAGCGTATTAGGGAATTCCACATGCAGTAAACACCCACATTGGGAAAAAGCCCAATCACCTATCTTTACAAGTTGGGATGGCAACACGATTTTGCCTAAAAATTTACATCCCTTAAACGTTTCAGATTCTATTTCAAGCAATCCAGAAGGAAGTTCTATACTCAGTAATTTATCACAGTTTTCAAAAGCAGCTGCACCAATTTTTGTGACAGTCGAAGGAATGGTAATTTTATTCAAAGCACAATCGGCAAAAGCAGCCACACCTATTTCTTTAAGAGCTGAAGGTATCTCACAGCTGCGCAAATTTGTGCAACCACTAAAAGTAGAGGCAGGAATTTTAACTAACTTCTTCGGTAATTTTACATCATACAACCTTGTACACCCAGAGAACACTGAATTCTCCATTTCTATTGAATCAGATGAAAATTCTACGCTCTGTAAATTTGTACAATCTTGAAAAGCATATCTTCTTATACTCTTCAAACTTGAGGGTAATATTATTTTTTTCAAAGCATTACAATTCGAAAACTCAAACTGACAAATTGCATCTTTTTCGTCATGGACTAAATTTACCGATTGTAGACCATTAAAATAAAACTCACCAGACATAGAAAGATAAATATAATTGCCTGTAAGTATATTGGCTTCCGACAAATCTAAAGTAGCCAATTCTCCTTTCGTTGGTCGTCCATCATTATCACAGCCCGCCATCTTACGGAGATAATACATATCCTTCCCATCCAACGATCCAATAACTTTGAGATTGGTGGTATAGAAACTTACTTTTGAGATTAAACTTCCTGGCTTATCCAATTTTACCACAACTTGCGGATTGTTCGCAGCCTTTAATGTCATGCCACAAAGAAGCAATAGCATAACCCAAATAAATGATTTTTTGAGAGTAAATGAATCCATAAGATTAATCCTTATTACGTTTAGCAATTATTCTATCTTTTTCTTCCTTGGTAAAGTCTTGTCCACAACAAGTACAAACATAATCGCCTGTCTTTACTGCAGCATAGCCTGAATCCAAATGAGTTTCCACCTCAAAATTTGGATGAGAACAAGGCTTATTACCCCACTCTTTACGCAGTTTTTCTGCTTTTCGATAATCCATAGAAATTCCTTTCCTAACCAACCCTTCATCCCAAGGTTAGCGATTAAAATAAACGGAAAGCGTGGGATCTCCTCGTCACTCGTCCCACGAACTGAGGCCTTCGCATTGCCCTGAATAGTTGAACGAGCAACGTCGAAGCCCACGCCGATATGTGTACACTTTCCCCTATACGGATATAAGACTTATCACTTGACGCAATAAGCCATATCAGTAAAGGGATGTGGCTAAACACATCCCGAGGGCATCTACCGTTGCATTGTTCGTGACTATTCATGAAGTTTGCGAAGTTTCAGTCCGTCAAGAACAAAGCGCCAAGTAAACGCTCTATATTATGTCATGATACCACTACCCTCCCAAGTCCTCATCTCAGCAATCTCTCTTTTGGGAAAGAAAGCATCAACTCGGCGTGAGCAGAATGGGTATCTGAGTGCAAAGGTATATAAAATATTTGAAATGCCACTCCTTTTCTGGGAACTTTTTTAGAGAGAAAACAAAAAAGATAGATGTGGGGGCACACAAGAAAGAAAATAGATGCTCGAAAACAAAGAAAGAGCGGAAAACAACTGTTAACTGTTAACTCTGTTAACCCCAGTTGTTCTTCCGCTCTTGATCATTCTAAAATCTTTTCTATTATCTCCAATAAGAAATCTTCTATTCCGCCAGCAGCTTCTCAGCCATCGCCTTACCCAGCGCCTCGCACTGCGCCTTTACCTCTGGAGTAATCGCCTGCTTCATATCTACAGGTTCGCCTACAGCCTCGTAGTGGAGCTTGGTTTCGTTCCACTCCTGAATCTTAGCCACAGCCTTGCTTGCCCAGCAATGAGAGCCATACCAGCCAAGAAGGTGGTTCTTGACGTCCTTGTTGGCAAGCTCGGAGAGGAGAACCTCCATCTCGTGATAAAGACCGGCATTGTAGGTTGGAGCACCCACGATGAGACCCTTGTAGCGGAAGATGTCGCGCAGGATGTAGCTGTGGTGAGTCTTCGAGATGTTGTACATTACGATGTTCTTCACGCCAGCCTTGCTTGCTGCACGGGCGATGATTTCTGCCATGCGCTCGGTGTTGCCGTACATGGTGCCGTAGCAGATAACCAAGCCCGGCTCCGTCTCGTACTTCGACATCTTATCATACATGCCGATAACCTTCTCAATATGCTCGTGCCAAACCGGACCATGGGTTGAGCAGATGTAATCCAGCTCCACGCCAGCCAACTTCTTCAAGGCATTCTGAACAGGGATTCCATACTTACCCACAATGTTAGAGTAGTAGCGAACCATCTCCAGCCAGAAAGTCTCGCAGTTGATTTCCGTATCGATGATTCCGCCGTTCAGCGCGCCGAAGCAGCCGAACGCATCGCCCGAGAAGAGCACCTTGTTCTTCGCATCGAGGGTTACCATGGTTTCTGGCCAGTGAACCATAGGGATGAGAACGAAGCTCAGCTCGTGGTTTCCGAGTGAGAGGGTTTCGCCATTCTTCACCTCTACCACGTCATCAGTTACGCCGTAGAAGCCTTTCAGCATTCCCAGGGTCTTCTTATTGCCCACGATCTTGATGTTAGGGTAATATTTCTTGATGAGGGCGATAGAGCCGCTGTGGTCAGGTTCCATGTGGTTGATGATGAGGTAATCGATTTCGCGGTCGCCAATCACCTCATGAATGTTCTCCAGGAACTGGGTGAAGAAATCTACCTCTACAGTATCTACCAGCGCTACCTTCTCATCATCAATGATATACGAGTTGTAGCTCACTCCGTTAGGCAAAGGCCAGAGGCCCTCAAAACGATGCTTGTTGCGGTCGTTAACACCTACGTAATAAATCTTGTTTATAATTTCTGTCATATCTTTTATATTTTTACAATTCCTTCTTCTTTTCTTCTCCAAATTCCTTGGAAACATAATTGTAGATGTCCTTGCAGCATTCGGTGGAGAATTCCTGGGCGCTCTTCAGGAGGCTGTCCCATTGCGCCTCTGTCAATCCACGGTCGATATCCTCGCGGGTGATTCCATCCTTGATCAGTCCGAATACGAAACCGGCATTGAAGTTATCGCCGGCTCCGATGGTGCTCACCGGCTTCATCTTCTCCGAAGGATAACTCTTGGCAAAGCCGTTCTCGGCTCTCACCTCTACAGGCTCAGCGCCCTGGGTGCAGATAAACTTCTTGCAGTAGAAACTGATTTCGGCATTATACACCTTATCCGCCTCCGGTTTCTTGTAGAGGATTCCGAAGTCCTCGTGGCTTCCGCGCACAAAATCAGCATACTCCAGGTTCTCTATCAGATTAGGCGTAATCTTCATAATCTCATTCTGATGAGAAGCACGGAAATTGATGTCGTAATAGAGGATGGCACCGTGATTCTTGGCGTACTCCAGGAAACCGGCCACCTGAGGACGAACCACCGGATTCAGGGCGAAGAACGAACCGAAGAGCACGATGTCGCCAGGATTGATTTCGGGAGTGGCAAACTCCAGCTGGTCGTGGGGATAGTCCTTGTAGAAGATGTAGTCGGCATTGTTGTTCTCGTCGAGGAACGCCAGCGAGAGCGGCGACTTCGATTCCGGAAAGATGCTCACATTGTCGGCATTCACCCCATTATCTCTCAGAAACTGAATCACATACTCACCGATACGGTCGTTGCCCGCCTCGCTGATAAACGAAGCGTTCACGCCCGCACGTCCCAACGAGATGACTGCATTGAACGATGAGCCACCCGGTACTGCCTCTATCGGCTTGCCGTTCTTGAAGATGATATCAAGCACGGTCTCTCCTATTCCTATAACCTTACGCATTGTTTTATGTCTCTATTTATATTTTTTTGGGGACAAAGATAATTCTTTTTGGCGATAATGCAAAATAAATGCCCAATATTTTGGATAAATTACATTTTCAATGTAACTTTGCACCTTGAAATGAAATATAATACTTATACATTAGATAACGGACTCCGCATCATCCACCTGCCATCGGATAGCCAGGTGGTGTATTGCGGCTATCAGATAAACGCCGGTACCCGCAACGAGGAACCGGGCGAGGAGGGCTTGGCTCACTTCTGCGAGCACGTCACCTTCAAGGGCACCGAACGCAGGAAAGCGTGGCATATTCTCAACTGTCTGGAGAGTGTGGGCGGCGACCTGAATGCCTACACCAACAAGGAGGGAACGGTGTATTACTCCGCCATCCTGAAGGAGCACATCGCAAGGGCCGTGGACCTGCTTTCCGACATCGTCTTCCACTCGGTTTATCCGCAGGCGGAGATAGATAAGGAGGTGGAGGTGATCTGCGATGAGATAGAGAGCTATAACGATTCGCCTGCCGAACTGATTTACGATGAGTTCGAGAATATCCTCTTCAAGGGTTCGCCGCTGGGGCATAATATCCTGGGCACAGCCGAGCAGGTTCGGGCTTTCAAGACGGAGGATGCGCTACGTTTCACAAGGAAACTTTACCGGCCGGATAATGCGATATTCTTCGCATACGGGGATATTGATTTCAAGAAGCTGGTGAAGCTTATCCAGAAGGCTTTGGGAGAATGTCCAAAAGGCCGAGAGCTTGCTTGCTCGGCGGATTGCAAATCCGCCGAAACGCCTACGGAAGAAAGGATTACAGAAGAAACGCCTACGGAAGAAAGGATTACAGAAGAAACGCCTACGAAAGAAAGGATTACAGAAGAAACGCCTACTGGCGAAACACCTACGGAAGAAATGGAAGCAGGCAATGCAAATCATAAAGTTCAAAGCTCAAAGTTCAATGTTCAAAGTAAAGTTGCTGGCCAGACAATCGTGATGCAGAAGAATACGCATCAGGCTCATGTGATGATAGGAACCCGGGCTTACGATGTGAACGACGACCGACGAATGCCGCTCTATCTGCTCAACAATATGCTGGGCGGACCGGGCATGAACGCCAAGCTGAACCTCGCCCTCAGAGAGCACAACGGACTGGTTTACACCGTAGAAAGCACGATGGTGGCTTATGGCGACACGGGCACCTGGAGCATCTATTTCGGCTGCGATGAGCACGACGTGAAGCGCTGCCTCCGCCTGGTTCGCAAGGAGTTGGATAAGTTCATGCAGAAACCATTGAGCGATGCGCAGCTCAAGGCTGCCAAGAAACAGATTAAGGGTCAGATAGGCGTAGCTTGCGACAACCGCGAGAACTTCGCCCTCGACTTCGGCAAGAGCTTCCTGCACTATGGCTGGGAGAAGAACGTTGACCGCCTCTACGAGCAGGTGGATGAGATTACTGCCACCCAGATTCAAGCCGTGGCTCAGGAACTGTTTGATAAAGACAGGCTCACCACCCTGATTTTCAAGTAGTTCTTGAAAAGGAAAAAGGCAATGCCCCACACGCCATAAAAGCAGAAGGCAAAGCCCCACACGCCCTGGGCTAGGAGTTTTTGGGCTTTCAGCCGTTTCAACCATACAGTTAGAAAAACATCCTCGAATAGAGGTAGAAACAAAGAAATCGGGCTGTTAACTGTTAACCTGTTAACCAACCCGATTTCCTTTTATATATAATGTATATCTGATGTTTTAATGTTAAACAAAAAAAAGGAGCATCATCTGCTCCCTCATTCCGGAAAGCCCCATTGGCTCCCCTTCTACATCTCGGAAGCCCATATTGGCTTCCTACTTTGCTTCAATTACTGTTTCTGAACTTTTAAAGTTCCTTACTTCACTGGCAGCTTAAGCAAGCTTGTTGCTAACTGCGCCTACTGTTGCAGCAAATGCTACTACTGCTGCGAAAACAATACCTAATACTAACATAATTTTTCCCTTTCTTTACTTTAAATTCAACATTATCCTTTTCTTAACAATCTTTCAATGTTACCCTATTTTCAATCTTTACCTTGTTTCTAATACCTCTCTTATCCTGAAATCAATCATTAACCTTTTCCGTATCCTGACTTTTCAATCTTAATCCCTTATTATCAATACCTTTCGTATCCTGAAATTACTAATCTTTTATCCTTTTTTCTTAATTCCGATGCAAAGATACAACTTTCTGTGCTCGCACACAAACTTTTTAGGAGAAAAGTTTCAAAAAGCCCCGATTTCTTGATGAAGGTCAAGAACCTTTACAGAGATATTACAAAAAGGCGGTATTTTTAAAGCTTTTGCCCTTTCAGGGCGACAGGCGTGCTGCCATGGTTCCCAGGGCGATGCCCTGGGCTAGGAGCTTCTGCCCTTTCAGGGCGTATGGGCATTGGCTTCTGCTTTTTTCAGGGCGTGCGGTTTGCGCTTTTACCCTTTCAGGGCGTGCTGACAAAAGCGGGAGCGTGGGACTTTCGCCACGCCCGCTTTACTAGCCTTACGCTGCCATTCCAGGCGTTCCATAATGGCCATACTTGGCGATGAACTTAGCCGTCTTGGAGAAGGTATCATCATCGTTCTTCACGATGAAGCCACGCTTCTTCCAGTTGCACAGGAGGATGGCAAGCTTCGTCTTGGTACCATGAACCATACAGACATTCTGAATCTCAGCCTTGTCAAAGGTATCGTGAACGAAGAGAAGAAGATTGCTCACACCGGATGAATGGCACACAGCACGATTGTCGGCATCTATCGCCTCCTGCATCTGATTGCCGAAGAAACGCATCTTGCACCACAAATCATACTTCACGCTCCACTCAATGAAATCCTCTATCGGCTTCTCCCACTTCTCGCCATTCGCCAGATAAAGCACCATCGCCCTGCGGAAACCATTCGCCAAACCACGCTTGGCAAACTCGGCGTAAGGCTTGTTGTAAGCCAGCTGAGCCATCTCCATGATCTCACTGCCCAGTCGCTCGATAAGCTGGCGCGCCTTCCTGCACTCCTTGAAACCGCTGGCAGCATTCAAATGATGGATGTAAGGAGCCAGCTCCGACTTGAACAGCGCATCATACTCTCCCACTACCGGATAAGAAGCGAAATCGGGACGGATGATGGTGGCAAGCGACAGTCGGCTCACGGCTCCATCAGCCACCTCTCTTACCGAGAAGAACTTCTGGGTAACGGCAATGGTGCTCGAAGCATTCCAGTTGAAGCGGGTCTTTACGCGGGCGGTTACGCTCTTGGTGCCCACACGCTCCTGACCATCTTCAGAGTTGTCCCAGCAGAGACGGATCAGCTGGCTAGGGTCGTTGAACTTCCTGAGCATATCCACCTCGTCCATCTTGCAGTAGAGATAGGCGCCGCCAGCCTTCTGCACGTCGTCGAGACGCTGGATGTAGGCAGCACGGGTAAGGTCGGGCGAAACGATGCGGATGCAGATGTCTTCCGGGCGAACGGGTTTCTTCTTGTTGTCGCCCATGGTGTTCACCTCGTCCTTCCAATCCTGCTCCTTCTGACGGTTCACCTTATCCATCTGAACCAGGTCTTCGATGATGCAGTCGATAGGTCCGTTTACCGCCGATTTGCCTGACGACATAGGAGCTACGAGCAGGTTCATCATCGCTGCCTCATGCACCTGATTGTCGATGTAACGGAAGGTTACGCCCTTGAGATGAGCAGCAAGCGGAGGAAAGACCGCCATCGCCACAGGCGCCTTGAAATCGGCTGGCACCTTGCTGGTGAGCAGCTTGATGAGCTTAGGCAATCGGGCAGGCATCTGAGGAGGAACATCAGCGTAGATTCCCGCCTTCTCGGTGGCCTGCTTGGCGAGATAGTTCTTGCGGGCAAGCTCCACCGCCTGCTTCACGAGCTGGGGCATTTCCGAGGACTGAGCCACCTTGCAGGCGCTCTCTACAGAAGCGAACGCCTTCGCCTCGTCTTCGCCGAAAATCTCGATTACCTGCTTAATCCAAGCCGCCTCGCTATTGCAGATGTATCTGAGCAGGCAGGCTTCACGATAGATGAAGTTGTTGCGGTTGCCATGGGCAGGAGCGCCGCCCATCAGATCCACCAGCGCCTTGGTAATCTCCTCGTAAGGAACGCCATCGTATGTCTGCTCATACTGCACGGCATTGGCAGCCCTTCTCGCTTTCTCCTCCTCGCTCTCGACAGGCTGGAAATCTACGGTTGGAGCAGAGGAAGAAGATGATGAAGATGATGAAGAAGAACCCTGTGAAAATTGACCATGAGCTGATGGATTCTGCTGGGCAGTACGATGCTTTGCCGAATCTACATCCAATGGACGGCCGTCGATGTCCAATCCTCTCTTTCTGTAAGCCTCGCGATAGGCAGCCACGGCTTCCTCATCCAGTCGCTTGTACCAGTCGTTGGCAGTATAGATCTGGCTCACGGCATCGGTGATGAAGATGATGCGCTCAGGCGTAACGCAACTAGGGTCTTCGGTGGCATGGATGAGCTTGCAGAAGGCGCTCTGAGCCTCAGCGATGGTCATTCCCACCGGGATACGGATGTCGATGTGCGCCTTGTTACGTGCCGAACGTTCCACGTGAAGCACTTTTCCCGTCCAAAGCTCGATTTCATCGGCGGTGAACATCTGCTCACGGGCGGCTTTCTCCTGGGGGTCATCAAACATTCCGTTCAGGAGCAGGGCTCTCTTCACGGCTCCTTCTACCTCCTCCGGATTATCGATGTCTACGGTAGTCTGGAAGGTGAAAGCCTCCGGGTCGATGGACTTCTGGGCACGGTGGTCGTCCAGGAAGTGGAAGTAGTGAGGCGAACGGAAAGGCAGCTGCTTCTTGAAGATGGAAATCTGTCTGTCGAGCTGCTTGTAGGCCTCAGTCTGCTTCTGCTCCTCGCCCATCAGGTTCTGCTGGGCGGTGAGGTCACGAATCTGCCCCACGAGGGTGCTGAGCCAGGACTGCTTGGTGAGCTCGGTGTAGTAATCGAGGAGATAAGTAGCAATCTGCCCCATGTTTGCATTGCGATTAGGGTTCATGGCGATGAGGCGACGGCTCATCTGCTTGCATTCATCAAATGAGATCATTTTAAAATTAGACATAATAACAAATATTTAGATTAAACCAAAGACGAGAACTCAGGCTCCCGCCGCTCAACCGTTCGGAAAAGCAGTGCAAAAATAAGGAATAAAAGAAGCGTTTCCAAACGTCCGGGAAAATAAGATTGTAAAGGTATAAAAGCAAGGCGAAATGGTATAAAAGGGCAGAAAAGCGGTATAAAAGGGGTATAATAGTTGAGGGGAAAGAGTCATAACACACCTCTTCTTAATTTATCAAGAACGCAACTCCGTCAGGCGTCCCGGCGGATTTGCAATCCGCCGTTAAAAAAGGTTCGACCTATTAAAACGGGGGATTTTTAATCCCCCAACAAAAGAAAAAGCATACTCCTTGCTGCGGGCATACTCCTTGCTGCGGATTGCAAATCCGCAGATCCTAAATAGGTTAGGACATTTTTTAACGGCGGATTGCAAATCATAAGTGGTTAATAGTTTTTTAACATCTATAACCACTTAATAATCAGTTAT
>ULNH01008544.1_pt1 | contig 49729 bp, 59 predicted proteins | sample 1951871 | NCBI WGS metagenome assembly ULNH01 (sample SAMEA4835572, study PRJEB28245) | human gut metagenome | biome: gut microbiome; material: fecal sample | place: Denmark | collected 2008 | reverse complement strand
CTTACTGCTACTAATATTAGCATTACTATTATTGTAATCATTGTCCGTTATGATAAACATTTTTTAACTTGCTTTCATTATAGAAATTTTTTCATTTTTAATATTATTTAAAACATTAAATTTATAAAAAATTGTAATTTCTTTATTTTCAGATATTGTAATTCTATCAACTAATTGAACTAACATTGTTCTATTTATTTCTTTCATTTCCACAAACTCCTTTACTATTTTATTTAAATCAACAACTACTTCTTCTTTTTCTCCGTGTTTCTTTAATTCATTTATTCTGTGTTGTAAATTTTGCTTATTATTATTTGCATCTTGATATATTCTTGTAAAATCCTCTGTATTTAAAATCCCATTTAATTTGTCTTCATACAAACTATCTATCTTCCTATTTATAATGGATAATTTCTTTTCTAAAATTTCAATTTCTCTTAATGTATAATTTTCTCTATTACTAAATTGGTTTTTAGTTATGTTTGCGATTTCTGCATATTTTTCGCTTTCGATATATTCCTTACATCTTTGTCTTATTGTGTCTATTATAATTTCAGTAGTTGTTTTCAGATTACTTGAATGAGGTGTGCATAATTTTAACGCAGTATTAACAGCATAGGTATTACATCTTAAATAAAAGGTTGTTTTTCCACTCTTGAAATGATGAGGTAACACACTCAATTTCTTTTGACATTCTTCACACTCAATTAGTCCATTTAAAAGCCATTCATATTTCCTTACTCTCTTTCTTGTTCTACTTGCAATATGTTGTTGTACTATTTTAAATGTTTCTTCATCTATAATAGGCTCGTGCATATCTTTTAGTATTATCCAATCTTCTTTTGGAACAGAAATAATTTTTTTGCTTTTATAATTTACTTTTTTTAGTTTTCCATTTATAACATATCCCAAATATGTCATATTTTGAAGAATTCTCTTTATTGCATTTCTATTCCAGCCACCTTTTACCTCATTTACATTTCTTGTATGTGTATTTCCTACAACATCACTTGGAACTGGATATTTCCTTTGTGTCATTATTCTTGCTATTGCTGTCGGTGTCATTCCCTCTCTTGCCATCATAAAAATTTCTTTTACTATTGGTGCTGTTAATTCATCAATTACATAATGATTTTTATCATTCGGATCTTTTTTGTATCCATAAGTTGCATAAGTCACCATTACTTTCCCTGCTTTTGCTTTTGTTTTCTTTCCATTTTTTACTTTTTTTGAGCAATCTCTTAAAAACCATTCATTGAAAAATGCTCTAAATTGTGTCATATCTTCTGATGTTTCTTGTAATCCTGTATCTATTGCGTCTGCTACAGCAACAAATCTTACTCTATGCTCTGGAAAATACTCATCTGTATAATATGTTACTTTCGAGGATACTCTGCCAAATCTTGATAAATCTTTTACAATTACTAAATTAACCTTTCCATCTTCAATATCTTTTATCATTGATTTGAATCCGTGGTCTATCAAAGTTAGCACCAGAATATCCATCATCAGTATATATTTTGAATATATCTATTCCACACTCATTACAAAAATTTTTTAAGAATCTTTTTTGATTTGTTATACTTCCACTTTCTCTTTCATCATCAATATCAGAAGATATTACTTCTGCATTAGTTATTTCATCTATTCTTTCGTTTGATAATCTTACATATAGTCCAGCACTGTATCTTGATGGATTACTTATTGTTACCATTTATACCTCCAATCCGTAATAACAATAAGTTGAGTCCGTATCTGTATAAATTATATATACTTAAAAAATAAATTCAAATGTACGATTTATTTGTTTTGTAAAATAGATACACAATAAGCCTTAAATGCTTCTTGTAAAATTTTTTTAATATCTTTGCCATCATCTTTAAATATTTCTTTTACTTTATATTCTCCTATTGTTTTAATATTACTACTCATAAACCTTACACTCCTTTCATTTAATAAGTATATAGTCAATTTTAGACACAAAAAAGAAGGTATCTTCTTAATAAATACCCTCTTGAATCAACTATTCATTACTAATTTAAAATTATTTCCTATATTTATCTGCCTGTTTTTCTATTTCTTCTGGTGTAAATAGTTCCATAAGAGTTAGCATATAACCTGCAAATTGTTCATTAGTTATCTCTAAGTTACCTGTATGTTTTAAATATTCTTTCGCTACTAAACCATACGAAGCAATCTGCCTTCTTGTAATAAATTCCGTTTTTTCTTCTTTACTCATTGCTTGTTCTACTAAAAATTTTTCTTCGTTTTTTATTTTCTCGATTTCAATTCCCAGTGCAATAATTAGTCCTTTATCTACAAATTTCATTTCTCCTTTGTCTAATGCTCCTATATAATAATGTAGTCTTTTTTTATCAATAACTCTTAATTGTTCCAATAATATTATTGAATCTCTTTCTAATCTCTTTTTATATCCTTTTATAAATACATGAGTTGGTAATTTTGCTTTTGTTTTTACTTTACTTGTAATTGGTGCAATTATTGTTGTAGGACTAAATTTATTTCCTATATCATTTTGCAAAATTAAAACAGGTCTAATACCTGTTTGTTCACTTCCTATGTAATTATCATCTTCTAATACCGCATAATATAAATCTCCTCTATTTAATTTTTCCTTCATTTCTATTTTTCCCCTTTCATATCTTTCCATTTTTCATATTCTTCTCTAACTTCATCTTCTAAATCTGCATCTGTTTTATCCTTGTTAGCACCTAAAATAATTAAGTACATAAAAATTGCTACGATCATAAAAATTATAATTAAAACTTTTATCATTTTTCATTTTCTCCTTTTTTATCAAGGGGCTATCTTCTTATAGATAGCCCTAATAATTATCTATCTTTCTCCAAACTCATTAAACAGCAATAGCGACATTGCTCACAGGAATTTCACCTATCTAGTACACTAGATTTGTTCTCAATGCGTGCGATGGTACTTTTAAACCACTCAAGCTATGACTAAACAAGAGTATCATTATAACTATTATTAGTCCTCGCCTTATGAGTTGCAATCTCATATTTAAGTTGGAGTTCTGCATCTCCTTTAAACTGGCTCTTAATAATAGAAAGTATTTAATGAGGTTATATTTAATTTTCAAAGTACAATCGGGGTAATTTTAAAAACCCCCTCATTCCTTGAAAGGAAAAAAAGGGGGTTTTGTACGAAAAAATTTTTAATTTTTTAAAATTTTTCTTAATTTTTTTATAATTGCATTCTTTTTACTTTGAATGGTAGTAAATGGTTTTCCAATTATTTCAGCATATTCTCTAACACTCTTTTCTTCGTAAAATAATGCTTTAATAAGTTTGTATTCTTCTGGTTTTAGTTTTAATAATGCCTTTTTTAATCGTTCCACTTCAATTTCTCTTACTACTTCAAAACATATATCAACATTTTCATCTGGAAGTATATCCATACCTCTAATTTCATTTTCATCTTCATCTTTTGCCATCTCATTTATTGAAAAATGTGCAAATCTTCTTGATTCACTCAAAACATATTTATGTCTTTCTACTTCTCTATAAAAATCTTCATATTCTTTTCTAGTTACTTCTATTAACATTCCGTTGTACTGGAATAAACCATTTTTTCAAATATTCTTTTTTTGTTTTTCTTCTATTTTCTAATTCTTTATATGTAATCTCCTCAAATTTACCTTTGCTAATTCTGATAAAACATTTCGCATTATCTTCCATTTTCTATTCCTCCTATCAACTCAAAAATTTTTGAATTGACAGGCTGGTGGACTACGACAATGTTTTTCTTTTAGCAAATAAAAAAAATCAAGCACACAGAAATATACTGCATACTTGATTTTTTCATATAGGCACAAAGTCGCACAAAAATTCAAATACTTTTTAATAGTATTAAATTCTAATAGACTTATAATGCCTAACATACACAAAACTCCTTTTAGAAAATTCCTTAATTTTTTCTAAAAAGAGTTTTTAAACTAAACACATACATACTTAACAAGAAGTCCACAAATTGTTCTTGAAATTATCTTGCGTTATTTAAAAAATCTTTTGAATATGCCCTTTTTAGACTTCTATTAAGTTCAAAAGCATTATAAATCCATTTTTTTACTTTTCTTAAAAAAGGGGCATCTGAGGGCTGATAGGGGCAAAAAGGGGCAGATTTTCCTACTAATTTTTTCCATTTTTGTTGATTTTTCCTAATTTTAGTGATATAATATTTATGTAAACTTATTTTGAATAAGTAAATTGGAGGATTTAAAATGGTGAAAATTCTTATTGCAAATAAGGATATAACTAATCAGAATTTAAATGAATTTCAATTTTTAAGAAAATATCCAGAATATAGAATTAAAATCTCAAATACTGGAATAGAAACTATTAGACAATGCATGAAAATAAAACCTAATATCATAATATTATGTACAAATATCGAAGATGTACCTTTTTATGAATTACTTTATAGATTGTCAAAACTTCCAGATGAAGAATCAAAAAGCAATGTGATTTTAATTGTAGAAAATGAAGATGAAAAGAAACTTTTAAAAAACACATCTAAACTTTGCGAAATTATGAATAAAGATTTTGAAATAGAAGAATTAAAAACTCTTTTAGAACATTTAAAATTAAAATATAAAACACCAGAACTAACTAATGCAGATATAACTGCTCTGTTTTCAGAACTTGAAGTTAATCCACGCAAAGATGGTTCTTCTTATATGCAATTATCTATATACAATAATTATTATTCTTTAGATGAATATCCTAAATTAGTAGAAATTTATGATAATATTTATAAGAACTTTAAAGTTGAGCCAAAAATTACAAGAAATAGGATGCGTACTTCTTTACACCGTCTAAATAATTCATATAATTATAATGAACATCCTATTTATGCAAAAGTATTTGGAGCAAGAAAAAATGTTACTCCAAAAGAATTTATCGATTGTTGCACCGATTATTTTATTAGAGAAAAAAATAGAGATAGTTAAAAAAATACCTTACAAAGTTATTTACTCTGTAAGGTATTTTTTGCTATTCCTAAATCTAATAATTGTAATTCACTAAAAATTCTGTCTATCTCCGAATTTTCAAAACCAATTTTATTTAAAAATTCTTTTTTAGTGTTTGATAATTGACCTAATGTAAAAATATCATTTTTCTTCATATTGTCTATTTTATTTTGACTTAAAAAATCTAATCTTTGTACTGATTGCTTGTAATATTTATTCTCCATTTTCTGCATCTCCTCTTACTTTAATTGCTACCATATAATTATTACTTTCTACTATCTTTCGTTCTCCTTTATAACTATATTTTGCTCCAGTAAAATATACTTGATAATTTAAGTTCTCTAATCTTGTTTTTGCATATTGTAAAAATATATCAACATCTTTTTTTGTGAGGTTTTGCTTTACTCGTAAATCATAAACGCTACACTCAATATAATTTTCATTTTCTGCTATTTTATTATCTAAATACTCTGTTACAAATTGTATAGTCATTTTTTACACTCCTAAATTGTTAATAATTTAAACTTTCCATATCTAATAGAAAATCAAATATGCTCATTGTTATTATTCCTTCTTCGTCTCTCCACCTTTTTATATAATCCTTAACAATTATAAATTTTTTAAAAGAATCATTTATTTTTAACAATGGTCTTTCTTCTTGTTGTCTCTTTTCTTCATCTGGCATTGCAAATGCAGATTGAATATATATTTTATTACTTCCTTTATTAGCAATAAAGTCTATTTCAAGTTGTTTGTATGTTAATTTATCATTTTCTTTTGTTCTTTGCTCTACTACCCCAACATCAACTTGATAACCTCTCCTTTTTAATTCTAAATAAATTGCATTTTCCATTATATGTGTTTCTTCTTGTTGTCTAAAATTTATAAATGAATTACGAAGTCCTAAATCACTAAAATAATATTTTGATGGTGTACTTATATATTTTCTTCCTTTTATGTCATACCTTTCAGCATTTTCAATTAAAAATGCTTCTTCTAAATATTTAAGATATGATGAAATTGTAGCAGGTGCTACATCAATGTCTAGTTCACTTTTAAATGTATCAGATATTTTTTTCGGATTTGTTAATGATCCAATACTTGAAGAAATTATTTTTACCATTTGAGTTATTACAGAACTTTCGTTGCTTATATTATGTCTTTCAATAACATCATTTATATATACATTCTGTTGTTGTTCTTTTAAATATGCATCTTTTCTCTCATCATCTTTCATTAAAACAACAAGTGGTAAGCCTCCATAGGTTATATATTCTGTCCATCCTTCCATTTTATCTCCATCATATACAGACATAAATTCTGCAAAACTTAATGGATAAACTCTTATTTCTTCTCCCCTGCCTCTAAACTCTGTTATTATATCTGTTGAAAGAAATTTTGAGTTACTTCCTGTTACATATATATCAACATTTTGTATTCTTAATAAGCCATTCAATACTCCCTCAAAATTTGGTGCTAATTGAACTTCATCAATTATTATATAATATAATTCTTTATCTACAATTTTATTTTTAATGTATTCCGTTAATTTTTTAGGCTCTAAAAATTCTGTGTTTTCGTCATCATCAACAGCAACCTTAATAATATGGTCTTCTTTTACACCTGTTTCTATAAGATGTTTATAAAATAATTCATTTAATAAATAAGACTTTCCACATCTACGAATACCTGTTACAACCTTAATTAAGCCGTCTTGTTTAGCCTTTATAAGTTTATTTAAATAATAATCTCTCTTTATCTCCATAAACTATCCTCCCATTTCTTATAATATTCTATCCTATTTTATTCATAATATCAATAGTTTCATCTAAAAAAAAATGTAAAATTACAGTTTTTTTTAGATGGATATTTGTAAAAAAAAATTCAAATTATTCTGCAATAACTTGAATTTATTATATTTTTAGTTTTCTTTAAACTCTTTATAATCCTCAAATATACCTACTATTCTGTCTTTATTTGGATTTGTTATTAATGTATTCATTTTGATTCCTGCTACATTGACAAATTCTTTATATTCGTCATCTGGAATATCATTTCCTATAAGATTAAATACTGGTATTTTTGTATCTAATTGCTCTTTTGATTTTTTTATTATATCTAGTCCGTTCATATCTGCAAAGTTATAATTTGTAAATACCATTTCTGGCTGTAATTTGACTATCTCTTTATATGTATCTGTTCCGTTATCTGTAACACCAACAATATCAACATATCCTAAACCTTTTATTGCATCAACAATTTCATTTCTTACTTTATCATCTTTATATGCTACTAATGTTCTAATCTTTTCAAATACCTTTTTAGCAGATGCTTTAATTGTTGTTCTATTCTTTAATAATTCTGTTATACTATCTTCTAAAACATTTCCTATACAAACATCTTCTCCATTTTCTGTAACCATTATATTACCATTTGGCATAATTAAAAGATATTTGCTTTCCATATCTGGTTCTTCTCTAAATTCTACTTTACCAATATTAGATGCTGTTCCCATACATAAACATATAGTCTTTATCATTTTAAATTCTGCTTTTGATATTTCAAATTCTTTTTCATTTAATTTTGCTGTTTCTCGAAGTGGTATAAATTTAAAAACTCTCCAAGCATTTATTCTATATTTTCCTAAATATTGTCCAAGTTCTTCAATAGCCTCTAAATTTAATCTATTTACAACAGTATTTATATTAACTTTTAAATCATATTCTCTTAAAGCCTCTAATACTACACTTATATCTTTAACATGGTCATATCCTCTACCAAGTTTTTCATTTATTTCATTATCAACTGCATCAATAGATAATGTTAAACTATCTAAATAGTTAAATATTTCTCTCATTTTAGAATTATTTGCAAGTAATGAGCCATTTGTTATAAGTTTGCATTTCATTCCTCTTTCACTTGCCATTTTTAAAAGTTCAAAAAAGTTTGGATGCAATAATGCCTCTCCACCTGTAAATGTTATATTTTTTATTCCGTCTTTTGTAATTCTATCAAGTATTCTTTTATTGTCTTCAAAGTTTAGTTCATTGATACCCAAAAATCTATGACAATATCTACATTGTTGATTACATCTCAAAGTTAAAAACCAACAAACTTCTCTATTTTCACTCATTACAAAATCCTCTTTTCTAATTATTTTACATAATAATTATATATCCTTTTCCATTATTTGTCTATCATCAAAAAGTTAACTATCGTAAACCTAAAAAGACATAGACCTTTTACGATCTATGTCTTAAAATATATTATATTATATTATTTCATTTATTATTACTTCTTCAAGTAATCTTTTATAAATTGTTTATCTGCTTTATTTAATTGTTCTTTTAAGTATATTAAGTTTATTTTAGATATAGGAAGTTTTATAGGCATCTTTACCTCATATACCTCTTTATTCTTCAAAGCCTCTTTTACAGATTCTTTCATAACATAACTTATTCCTATACCTTTTTTTGCTGCAGAAATTCTTAACTCTGTTATATCCATTTCTACATTAGGTTTTATACTTACTCCATGTTCTTTTAAAGTATTTATTAACTCTTGTGTTGTATGTGTATATTCTCCACCTAAAACCAATTTAAAATTTGTTATTTCTTTTATATCATTTATCTTTGTTGGCTTTTTAGAAACAAATATATTCTCTACTTCCATCAATTCTTCTTTTACAATATCTTTGTTCTTAATATTCATTGATGTACTATCTACTGCAAAATCTATTTTATGGTCTTCCAATAATTCTATTAAATTTTTACCAGTAGCACCAGTTGTTAATTTCACTTTTAACTCTGGATATTTACTTTTAACTTCTTGTATTTTATCTATTAACAAGAAGTCTGCTATATGTGATAAAGCACCAATTATTATTTCTCCTGTTTCTATATTGTTCTTTTGAGCAATTAACTTTTCTCCTGCCTCTATTTCACTAAATCCTCTATCAACAAATTTATAAAAAGTCTCTCCGTCTGCTGTTAATTTAACTCCTCTACTCTCTCTATAAAATAGTTTTGTATTTAATTGGTCTTCTAATTGTTGTATGTTTTTTGCTATGGCTGTTTTTGTAACATTAAGTTTATTACTTGCATCTGCATAACTTTTTGATTGTGCTACTATCCAAAATGTTCTATAATGGTTTAAATTTATATACATTTTCCAACCTCCGTAACAATAATATTATACCACATTATGTTAATTTTGTAAAGTTTTGTAAGTCAAATTGCCAATTTCTAATAGAAACAAAAAAAGAAAACTGATCACAATACCAATTTTCTATCTACTCTACTAAAAAATCGCCCAAGTTCTTTTTATATAAAATACTAAATTTAATTAGTAACTTCAATGAGCAAGTTTTTACTTTATCATTATTAGATTCAATTCTTCTGATATAATCATACGACATATCTAAAATATCTGCTACTTCTATTATAGACAAACCACTTTCTATTCTAAACTTCTTGATGTTTTTATAAATAATAGGCATATAATCTTTGTTTAGTAGTTCCTGTAATCTCCTATTTTCCTCCATTTTTACACCTCATTACGATAATTTTTACACAAATTATCAAAAAAATCTGTATCTTAATTGTCCCATTTGAATTTTTGTGCTATAATAGTTGTATAAAGTGTAAAAAGTTGGAATATTTTGTATAATATTGTAAAGCATTCTACTTTTTACGATGAATATCGACTCTTGCAGATAAGTGCTTTGCTTCGGAATTTTCAACAAAAAGCAAATGCGGTGAAATGTCAAGTGCTTTCGATATTCTTTCAATAACGGGAATTGTAGGACTATATCTACCTCGCTCGATGTCGGATATATAATGCGTACTTAATCCAGACATCTCGCCCAACTTTTCTTGTGAATAGTTTTTCATATATCTATAATATCTTATGTTATGTCTAAAAATATCCATCAATGACATACATATCACCACACTTTCATACCATTATTGCTATTTGCCAGTATTATGGTATAATTTTGTACTATTATTCACAATGAAGCATATAGCCCAAAGATTTTTGTTGGATATTTTTTACCTACATTTCTCGCTATTCTATAAATTTTAAAAATTTTAGAAGAAAGGAGAAAATTTTAGATGTTGGAAATCATTTTAAGTTGTATTATTTTCGTTTGTTGTATTTCAATTTGTTTTCTTGTTGCTTATGTAATAGACTCTATAAAAAAACAAAAGAAGTATTATAAAGAACAAGAAACAGACCATTTACAAAAGTTACTACAATGTCAAAGAGATGAAACTTATCAAGCAATAGAATTATACGAAATCTATAAAAAGGAAATTAACAGACTAAAAGAACAAATAAATGAACTTGAAAAAAACGAAACAGAAGAATTGAAATCACAGCCATCAGAAATATGGAGTGATAAAATGGAATATAACGGCATCTATGAAGGTAAAAAAGCACTTATTGGTAATTATGATAATTTTTCTGCTGATATGACAAGAAAAATATTAAGAAATTTTGGACTATCTGTTGAAAGAGTCAAAACTTCTACTGATTTATTAGAAAAAGCCAAAATAAATCATTATGACATTATATTTACCAACAATATCTATCAACAAGGAGTTGATGGACCGACTTTATTAAAGCAATTAAGAGAACTTGAAGGATTTAATACCCCTGTTGTAATTCATACAATTTCTGCTAATCAAAGATACCATTTCGTTGATGATCTGGGATTTGATGAATATATAGAAAAACCTATTCAAATTGCAGATATTGAAAGAGTATTAAGAAAGTTCTTATAATGAAAAAAAGTTAAGGGTCGCCTCCCCTAACTTTTTTCATCTGCTAATTAACCTTTTTAATTGTATATTGAGTTTATTCCTATCTTATAACAATTTATTTAATTATATTTATAAGTTATGAGATGCTATAAATTCGCTTATTGCACCATTCAGTAATCTAGTAAATGATATTCCTGTTTTATTATGGAATTTATTTAATCCATCTTCGTTATTCTTCCTTATCATAATGCTTCTATTTGTTGTAAGGACATTTTCCTTTTTAGGATAATAAGATGGGTTATTTTTATTTATATAATCTTCTATACAGATATTTATAAACTCGCTTAATGTAGCATCATATTTTTCTTCTGTCAATTCTCTAACTTTGTCATACAAGTCATCATCCAAGTTTACACATTTTTGATATTTCTTATTACCTTTTAGATATAATTTTTCTTCTACATCCATAGTTATTGCTCCTTTAACATATTTTTTACAATATTTTTCGTATATAGTTTAACCAGTTTACGAATATTATATATGAAATTTCATTATAAAAATATCTAGGAATTTCGTATATTTATATACGAAAAACATTGTATTTTTTTGTAAAAAATTGTATAATATAAAAAGATTTAATCTTTATACAAAAATATACATTTTTTATTTTATTTATACAACTGAAATGAATTTTTTATAAAATTTAGATAAATACAGAGGAGGAAAAAAATGAGTAAATTATTGAATACTTATAATAATTTAAAAAAACAAAATCCAGATATTATATATCTTTTTAAAAATGGTGTTTTTTATCTTGCATTAGAAGATGATGCAAAATTTCTTTCGAATGAATTTAACTTAAAATTGGTTAATCTTAATCCAGTAGCAGTAAAATGTGGTTTTCCTTGTGCTAGTTTTGATAAATATTATATTAAATTAAAAAGCATAAATAAAGAATTTAAAATAGTAGATACTAATACTATATCAGATATTGATACATATTTGCAAAACAAAAAAATAAAAAGTCTTCTATATGAAATTAAAAATATTGATGTCAATAACTTATCTGTTTCAAATGCTTTTGCTTTTATAGAAAAAATAAATATAATATCAAAAGAAATTTTAGGAGGCACAGATGAGTTCTAAAAACAATTTAGCAATATATCAAAAATATATGGAATTGATTTATTATACTAATGATATAGTAAAAAAATATCCCAAATCAGAAACATTTGGATTGGTCAAAGAAATTAAAAACGCTATGTATTCTGGATTAAGATTATTGATGTATGCAATAAAAACATTTAAACCACAAGACAAGTTAAAATATTTACATGAATTTGATATTAGTTTATCACTTCTTAAAGTTTATATAAGATTATCATATAAATATAAATATATTTCACACCAAAATTATTCTTCTTGGAGCGAAATAATCACAAATATATGTAATATGCTAGGAGGATGGATAAACTCATGCCAAAAACGATAAAAAATTGTTTTTTTGAAAAATTAACTTTTCAAAAGTTAATGGAAGCACATTCAAGGGCAAGAAAACACAAAACCTATAAAAATGAAGTTATAAACTTTGAATTAAATTTAGAAAATAATATAACCAATCTTCTCAATAATATAAAAAATGACAAATATAAAATAGGTAAATATTTTCAATTTAAAATATACGAACCAAAAGAACGAATTATAAATGCTCTCCCCTATAAAGATAGAATTGTCCATCAATGGTATGTAGAAGAATTTATTAAACCTTATATTGTTCCTAAACTTATAAATACAACTTTTGCTTGCCTTAAAGATAGAGGTACACATAAAGCAGTAGAAGAAGTACAAAAGCAACTTCGTATATATAAAAGAAATTATGGAGATTTTTGGATTTTGAAATGTGATGTAAGGAAATTTTTTTATAATATAGATCCTTATGTATTATATGAAATAATGAAAAAATATATATCAGATAAAAAATTATTACAATTTACTTATCTTCTTATATTTGATAATAGACTTGATAAAGTTGGCATTCCTATTGGAAATTATACAAGTCAATTTTTTGCAAATATTTATTTAAATGAACTTGACCAATATATAAAAAATGTTTTGCATATTAAATATTATACGCGATATATGGACGATTTTGTTTTAATTTTAAAAACTAAAAATGAATGTAAACAAGCAAAAGAAAAAATAGAAAAATTTTTGAATAATAAACTGCATTTACAATTAAATGATAAATCTCGTGTATATCCTTATAAAATGGGTGTTAATTTTTGTGGATATAGAATTTTTGCTACTCATAAACTATTAAGAACTAACAGCAAAAAGAAAATAAAGAACAATGTTAGAAAATGGAATAAAAAATATGCTAACGGAACATTAAATATCCAAAATGCTATGCAAAGTCTAAACTCGTGGATAGGTCATTCATCTCATTGCAACTCATATAAGTTAAAACAAAAAGTACTTAATAAATGTGATTTTCTATATTCTGACTCATCATATCTAAACAGCATAGATGAACAGAGACTAATTGATTTAATAGAAAATCAAAGTAAAACAGATATTTCTTGACATTAAGAAATATCTGACTTACTTGCATAATCTCAAATATTCGCCATTTTACTACTAATTCAAGATTACTATTCATGTGTTTATGGTATAGAATCTAATCCTCCACACACATATTTTTCATTTGATTAAGGTGCAGACCAATAGTTCTAATTTTTCAAAAACTGCCTATACCAAAGGAATTAAACTTCTTTGATACAATCCAGTAGTATTTTATCTTTTTGTTATAACTCTCGGTATTCTCCGTGAAGAAATACCCATCTGGGATAGAAACCTTTATGTTTCTTTGTGTATCGAAGTGCTACGGGCAAAGCACCGCACGGAACGAATTGTTGCTGTTGCTATTACCATTGTTGTTGTTCGAATAGAACACACCTGCGTTGGCTCCATTATTGTAATTGCCCCCGCGTTTGACAAACGGGTTACTCGCGTTGCAAAGGTTAGGGTAGTAGTAGTTTAATCCCTAATATTAAAATATCCATCTCAAAAATATAAGGTCAATCTAATATTCAATATTCATCTTTTTCAACCTAGTGAGAGACTTTTCCGATTTACTGCAAAAGAAAAAGGGGCAAAGCCCCAAGGAAAGTCTCAAAGTGCTACGGGCAAAGCACCGCACGGAACGAATCGCTGCCGTTGCTATTACCATAGGAGTTGCTCGAATAGAACACACCTGCGTCGGCTCCATTATAGTAATAGCCCCCGCGTATGACAAACGGGTGACTCGCGTAGCAAAGGGAAGGGTAGTCTCCAAACCAGTTGTAATATGTGCTTGTATTACTTAAAGCATATGCTCCACCTTTATTAACTTCTTTTGTTGCATCTCCTATTTTTCCATATGTATATATTCTAGCATTTCCGTTTGATGATGTTGTTTCATTGTAATATTTTGTTGCATATTTATCGCTTGTTCCAGATGTTGAAGCAAATGTACTTCCATAACTTGATTCATAATTATTTGTATCAGTATTATTAAATGCTGCTACATATTCCCAAGCACCACCAGACATATCATAAACTCCATAAACATTTCCTGTTGTACTTGCTTTTGCTCCTGTAGTGGTATTATAAGCATTTGTTGTTCCCGATGCACTAGATGCTGATGTACTTCCTCCACCATTTCCAGTTATGCATGAACTACTATTATTTATATCTATTTCATTTCCATTTCTACCATATTGACTTTGTGTTAAATAAGCAACTGCTCCCCATTCACTATTTTTCATTAAATGGCTTTCTTTTGATGAGTCGTAACTTTTTGCTACATTATACATATTTCCTATTGTTATACTTCTAGCACTCTGAACATTTGGAACACTTAAAAACGTTGTATTATATCCAGAACCTGCAGACGATGAGGTTGCTCCAGTTCTACTCATTTCATATTTGGCTACCCAGAATCCAGAAATTGCGTTACTCCATGACCCATTATCATATCCTACCGATTCACCACAGAATGCAGGATGAACAATATATTTATTTCCACCATATTCTACTGTCTCTATTCCACTATCTAATGCTAGTCTTACTTTACCATCTGAGGCTTTCCATTGTCCCCAACCATCATAGTATCCTGTTGGCTCTGTTGATGATTGACTAGAATAGTATGTAATTCTATACGCAAATCTTGGTATCCATACAAAATAACTTCCATCAGAATTTTTAGCATTTGCCCACCTACTTGATGTATTATCAGAATTTCCACTTCCCGCTTCATAACTATAATATGATGCACTTGCTGTCGCATCTTCTGTCCATTCGTCGCCACTCTTTGTCCAACTTACTGGTGTCATTCCACTAAGATTTGGAGTATTCGGAGTACTTGAAACAGTATTTCCTGTTCCAGATAACCATATTACATCAACTTTTCCATATTCAGTTGAAAATGTAGTAGTTGCATCTGCTACACTTGTTTCTGTTGGTGTAACTACAACAGATGCAGTACAAGTCTTTTCATAACTTCCGTATTTAACAGTTATTGTTGCACTTCCAACACTTGCGCCACCATTTAAAGTTATTGTATTTCCATTTATACTACCTATTGTTACACAACTATCTGATGAACTTGCCGTTAATTCATCAGAACTAGATGAAGCACTTATATCTGATGCTGTTCTACTAACTTTTACACCATTATCATTTAATTCCATCAAGTAGTATTTTCCTTTTATTACTGCATAATATGAATTTCCACTTGTTCCTCCATCATAACTTACTGTTATTGTTGCTGTTCCATTAGCAGATATTGATATTGTACTATTATCAAGTGATATTCCTGTTATTGTACTTCCAGATGAAGCAACAGACTCTATTGTATATCCCTGTGTTCTTAATTCACTTACAATATCATCTAATGATGAATCGCTCGAATTATTACCATATTTGTTTGTTAGTCCACTTAAATATGCTAAATTTGCTTGTTCTTCTAATCCGTGATATCTCCGTCAAGGTTGCAGCATCCCCTGCTTTTGTTAAAATTGAGTTATCCCCAGATAACATTGAAATTGATATACCAGCTAATATTAATAATACTATAATACTTACAACAAGTGCTATAAGTGTAATTCCTCTACTGGATTTTGTGTTAAAATTCATAACATCGCCCTTTCTTTAGTTCCCTTTAATACTCCCGAATATATTTCAAACATAATTCAAACTATATTTAATATATTTATGGTCATTACTTCTTTGGTAAAATCTATTTAATTCTCATTATTTATCATTTTTTAGTTTAAATTTTATTATTCTATATTGTGGAATAGTTAAATAAAAACTTTTAATAAATTTCTTCATTAGACATTATGACACATTTTTAATTTTTTTGCAATAGATTTTTGAATTTTTTTTGTATTTTTTTGTAAGTTTGTTTTTAGTGATTTTCTACTTTATATGGTAGGTAAATATATAAAGTTGTAACAGTTAAATATTTTATATGTTTCTGTCTATAATATAAATATAAATGGAGGAAATTATAGAATGAATAAAGGTTTTTACAGATTTTATAAAAAAGAAAAATGGATGAATAGAAATATAGAAGTTGAAGATAGTTTATATACAGAATTAAAAAATATCTCTGAAAATGAACTTGATGCCTCTATCAATAAATTGATTGATGCCTGTGTTGAAAACTTAGAAATAAAAAATGATACTATTGTTTATTATAAAAAGCCGAAAGATGAAATTACTATTGCTAGAAGTATTAGGTTAAGAGAATCAATGTGGAATAAACTTGATAGTCTAAAAAAAGAATATGACATTTCTTTGTATAAACTTATAAATATGGCTATAAAATATACATTAGATAATAATTAACTAGAATTCGTATTTTTACGAATTCTAGTTTTTTATATTTCTATTGATATGCAGGTGTTCCGTATCCCTGTATTTCAAAACTATTTATATCATAATCTCTTTGTCTGCAACTATCACTAGAATTTCCCTCTATGGTATAAACTCGTCCATTTTCAACTTTTTGTACTATACCAACATGATCAGAGTGTCCGTCATGTTTATCTTTCCAGTCAAAAAATATAATATCTCCGTGGACTAGGAGTATATCCTCCATCTTTCCATAACCCACAAGTTTTAAACCATTCTACACCTTCGGCTTGACAACCTGCAAATTTAGGAATTATACCCGCTTCTATATATCCACATTCATTAGCACACCAAGATACAAAAGTTGCACACCATTCTACTCTTGATTTAAAACCATACCACGACCAATATGGCTCTCCTCCAACATTTCCTAATTGAGATTCTGCAACTGCAACTATATCTGTACTACCAATTGAACTACCATATATAACTTGCGACCACATATTTGAATATTCTTGACTCAAAATTTCTTTAATTTGAGTTTTCTGTTTTAAGTCAAATTCATATTTTATCATCATTTCATCAACACTTTTATGTGATATTTTAATATGCAGTATAGTTACTTCTTTATCTTTCTCTGTAACATTTCCGTTCTCGTCTTTTATGTCTTTTGTTACTTTTTCTGTACTAGAAGTTATTTTATTCATATCCCAAAATACTTCTTTTAAAGTCTTAATTTTTTTATCGTCAAGTGTTAATACATCTGTTTCATCTTTTCCATTACTAACTTTTGTGGCATAAACTGCTAATACATCTTTCCAGTCTGCTCTATTAGATTCAATATCATATTCATCATAACTTGTATCTTTTTGTATTTTTGTAATTTTATTTATATATTCTGTATTTATCTCTGATATAACAGAACTCATACTTTTTTGTGTTCCAGAAGTTTTTTCACTTGAAAAGAAAATACCAAAAACAGAATTTAAAATCATTCCAATTAAACATATAACAATTACAAGAACTAAAACTATCCATCCTCCTGCTATTAGTCCAGTTATTAAGGCTTTCATACCTGTAATAAGTGCTTTTATAGATGATATTGTTCCCTTTACTACTGCTTTTGCATTTTTTACACTTTTAGTCGCTAGTTCTTTTCCTCTTTGTAATGTAATACTTGTAACTTTACTTGTTGCTTTTGTTGTGTTTGCTGTGCTTTTTACAATTCTATCTGCCGTCTTAATTGCTGTTTTTCCTTTTTGTCCTGCTGTTTTAGAATTTTTTACAATATTCCTTGTAACCTTTTTTGCATGACTTCTCTTTTTTGCATATTGTAAATCCGCTCTTGTTTTTTGTATATTCTGTCTTGCATTTTTATAATTATTTATCATTTTTCTATTTGTTCTTATCATTGTATTTGGTGTTTCTTGCATACTACTAGATACTCGCCCTGTTGCATAGTCATTCGCATTATCTTCCTGTTTTCCAATATCTTGTATTTTTTCTTTTGCCTGTACTAATTCACTTTTCATTTTTTGCAAACCTACTACAGATTTATTTAATGTTTTTATTGTTCCTTTTTTTGTTTCTCTTAACTTTATATCTGCCAATACATACACCTCCTATATTTCTTTTGCTATAACAACTAATCTTCCATTTCTTTGGCTATATTCACAAGTTGAAAGTGTAATCATTTTATCTTTGTATTTTGGATTTATATTTGTATCATACATTGCTTTTGATTTACATTTGTTTATAAATTCACTAAATTCTTCTTCACTATTAAAGTTAATATAGTTATAATACTTAAACTCATTTGAAGTATATACAGGTGTTTTAAATACTGCAAAAATTTCATATTGTTTCTTCTCTGTGGTTTTATCATTTAAAGTATATAAATCTATAATTTTATTTTCTTCATAAAAATTCTTTGATTTATAACTTTCTAAATCACCAAACATTTTTCTACCTCTAATGTGATGACCATAAATTATAATATTATCACTTTTATTTATCTCACATTCTTCTGCTATAAATGGTGTTCCATAAGAAGAATAATTTTTATAAAAATCTTTTCTCAAATAATAATTCTTAATTTTTGATTGCATAACTGGATGGTTTATATTTGTATTTCCTATTTTTACCCATCCTATAAGATCCTTATTGATTTTATATAATTCATTTAAGTCTATATCATTCTTATCTTCTTTTTCTTCTGTGTTTTCTGCTATTTGTACTATTTCTTCTATTACTTCATCTTGTCTTTTATTTTGCTTCAATTCTTTAAAAATAAAATAACTGCTAATAAGCATTACACTTACTAGCAGTAAAATTATTATATATAACAAAACTTTTTTCATTATGCTACTCCTTCTCCGTGGTTTTGTAGTCATCAATTTATATAGTTTCGTATTATTTGGAAATTTATTAACAAAAGGTATTAGTGAACTTCCTATTTTTATTAAGCCTTCCCCTGCATTTACATTTGTAATATAACTCATTTGTAAATCAGATATATTTAATATTTTTGCAAGTTCTAATCTGTCTGTACTTGCTTGATTAAGCATTATAATTAACTCACTATTTGCTAACATTGTTCTCGCTGTATGACTTTGTAACATATCTTCCACATTTTGCGTTATACCTGTACAATATGCTCCATATTTACGAACTCTTTTCCATAATGTAAATAAGAAGTTTGCTGAATATTCGTGTTGGAATAATAAATAAATTTCGTCAATAAAAATAAAGGTATTTCTACCTTTTGCTCTATTCATTGTTATTCTATTTAATATTGAATCTAACACTACTAACATTCCTATTGGTAACAATTGTTTTCCAAGTTCTAATATATCATAACATATAAGTCTATTATTTGTATCAACATTTGTTGGTTTTGCAAATGTATTCAAACTACCATTTACAAATAGTTCTATTGCTAGTGCTATTTCTTTTGCCTCTGGTTCTTGCTGTCTTAATAATTCTTCATAGAAATCTTGCAATGTTGGTGGTGTTCCTTGATAATTGCCTTGTTGGTAATATCTATATACACTCGCCGTACATCTATCTATAATTGATTTTTGTTTTGCTCCTAAATTGTTGCTACCAATTAACTGCTCACATAGAGATAATATAAACTCTGACTTTAATATTACAGGGTTTGCTCCATCTCCATACTCACTATTCATATCCATTGCATTTATATGGTTTGGACTTGTTGCAGATATATTTATTATTTCTCCTCCAAGTGCTTTTATTAAAGGTGTGTACTCGTGTTCTGGGTCTATACAAATTACATCAGAGTTCTTATCTCTTAATATTGTTGAAACAATTTCCTCTTTTGCTGTAAATGATTTACCACTACCACTTACTCCTAAAATAAATGAATTACCATTTAACAACTTCTTTCTGTCTGCTATTATCATATTTTTTGATATAACATTTTGTCCATAATATATTCCTTTATCGTGTCTTATCTCTTGTACTCTAAATGGCATAAATACTGCTAAACTTTCAGTTGTAAGAGTTCTTAAAGCATCTATCTTTCTTACTCCAAAAGGCATTGCTGTATTTAATCCATCAAGTTGTTGGAATTTTAATATTGCAAACTGACACAAATGCTTTCTCGCTGTTGTAAGTAAAGCCTCTGTATCATTATCTAATTGTTCTTTTGTTTCTGCTGTATGCACCATTGTCAAAACAGACAAAAACATTCTTTGGTCTCTCGTTACTAAATCATCTAAAAATTCTTTACTTTGCTCTCTTTGTTGTTCCATATCATAAGGAATAATTGCAGAAAAGTTATTATTGGCATTCTGTCTTCTTTGCCAATTAGTTATATTTGTTTCTATTCCTAATCTTCTATTTTCTGCCTCTCTTACTGCTTCATCCATTGGTACTGGTATTGTATCTATTGAAAGCATCATATTTCTATTTATGTCCGTTAATTCTGCAACCATACTATCTTTTATATAACTCGCATATTCTTTTAAGAATATTACTCTACCATATCTACTTCCAATTTTGAAATAATCACTCTCAAATTCCATTGTATCTGGACACATAAAATCTTTAAAACTATGTCCTTTTCTCATATTATCAATCATATCATAATTGAAATATGTTTCTTCTCCTACTCTATAAAAATCGTGGAATATTCTTAATCTTTCTACGGCATCTAATTCTATACAAGTAGAACCTAGTTCTTTAAAATGATTCATTAAATCCGTTCCAACTCTTGAAAAGTAATTTCTAGCCTCCTCAATACTTTTCTTATCAATAGATATTGTTATATATTTTTCTTGTATTATTCCGTTTGCTCCACTTACTTTACTTAATAACATTTTATTATATTCTTCTCTATATTCATCTAATTTGTCATTTTCTTTTTTAAGCATAATTGTTTTTTCAAAATCAATTTTATTTAATCTTCTATTTGCTATTGTTATTTTTGTTGTTGCTCCTGTATCAAATGAATTTAATAATTCAGAATATTCTAAAAACATTGCCTCTTTATCATCTCTACTTGCTACTGCATAATTTATATCAGTAAATTTAAAACATTTTGAATACTTATTTTTTCCAACTAAAAAGATGCCGTCTTCCCATATTGTTTTTACAGGAATGGCATCTTGCACATTTCGAGGAATTTTAAATTTCTCTTTATCTTGCTTAAATATCTTCTTTAATGTTTTCAATACTCTTTTTTGCTCCTTTCTTGAATTTGTTTATTTGTATCTTTTTTACTTTTTTTGATTTTTCATTTTCTATATTTTTAATCATTTGCTCGTATAAATTGTCTGCTTTGAAAGTTAATTTTTTTGGATATAAAATCTCTGTTTTAATCCAATTCATTACAAACTTTTCTGCAGTCATACCATTGTATTTTAAGAAACCTAATACAGCAAAAGGTACTGCTCCCAATATGCACACCCAAGAAAGTGTTTCAATACCGAAAATAAGGTTTTAATACAAAATACAATAATACTGCTATTCCACAAGCCAATGCAGAAAAAATGAACTGCCTCATTGACAGCCCAAAAAATATACTTTCTGTGTATTCTCTTATTTCTCTATTTATTTTTACTTCCACCTATCTTGCACCTCTTTCTTTTTTTGTTGATAAATTTCTTTTCTCTAATTTTTTATAATCATCTAATAACGCTCTTACAGAAATTTTATCTGAATTATCTCTTTTCATTCTCCCTTCTCTTTGTTTCATAAATTGAGGTTCTGTAAAATCTATATTGCTTAAATCGGTCTTGTTTTGTATAACGATTACATTTTGTTTCTTCTTATTCATTTTAAAAAATCCCATATAGTTTTACCTTTCTTTTACTTTTTCTTTTTTATAATATTTCATTGCATCTGGTAATTTATCTAATTTTGTTTCTTTTTCTATTACATCTTTTGTTATTTTATTATCTTTACAATATTTTAAATATTTTTGCATACCTTTTTTGTGTTCTAAATCTTCTGGATACCATTGTTCTATTGTTTGCCATATTCCATAGTGCATATCCATACTCATATAAGAGATTTTTTTATCAGATTCAATCATTGCAAAAACATCATCATCAATATTGTATGCCCAATCTGCAACATCACTTATTTCTTTTGTAAAAGGGTTTATCTCTATAATGTCATCATTGTGCATTGCTACAATAATTGAATTGCTTTTATCTCTTGTATCTTCTAATACATAGCATATTTCCATGTCTTTATATTCTTCACTATTCTTTAATAATTCCTTTGTTTCATTTAATATCTTTTCTATATCTAATTTTTCCCTAACTAATAAATCTTCTATTTTATCTACTTGTTCATTTTTTATACAAAAATCAAAATAATTAACAAAATCATTTGGACTTTTTTCAAATTCTATTTTTTCATTTGTAATCATATTTCCAACTTTGTTTATAAACACATTTTTCTCTATATTTGCTACTTCATCTCCCATATCACTTTCTCTTAAATCGTAACAATATAGTCCCATTTTTTCTAATCTATCTTTTTCTTTTTTATTTACATCTTTAATTAAATATTTCATAAATTTCACAACCTTTCTATAATCCCATCATTTCTCTTACTACACGATCAGATGCTTTAACTGTACCCACTAAAATTAACATATTAAAAATCAATTCTCCTATATACTTCCACACCATTGTTGCTGTTGCTAGATTTGTATCTACTGCAGGTGGACTTGATGCAAATAGAGAAAATATAATACAAGCAAGTATTATAATTGCTCCCTCTAAACATACTGCACAATAACTTTTTATAAAACTTTTACCTACACTTTGCGATGGCTCTCCTGCAAAAGTAGAAAGTGGTATTGGTGCTATCGCCGTGTATAAATATATTTTAAAGAATCTACCATATACAGATAAAATCATAACAAAGGATAATACCGTTATGAATAAACCTCCGTATAATTGTTATTGCCCATAATGGAATACTCTCTAAAAATCCACATTTTTCTATTGCTGTTATAATTTCACTAGGTAATACTGTCTGTATTGTTCCTCCAAAACCTGCTGAATTCATAATTGTTGTTACTATACCCTGTACTATTTTAAAGAATGATAATAATAATTCTAATCCATAAGTTACAACACCTTTTGCTATCGCAAAACGAATAAATAATTTTAAAGCGTGTTCTGGCTTTTTTACTTCTGCAAAACTTCCACAAGTTTTCATCACACCAACAACAAAAAATAATACAAGTAAAGCCAATGCTATTGCTTGTATTCCTCCGTGTATATTAACAATTACATTCCATATTTGACCACCTTTAAAATCTTGTGGAGATTGTGTAACTATTGTCCATATTTCACTTAATTTACTATTCCATGTGTCTATTGAATTTTGCAAGTTTCCAACTATCCAGTTGTCGCTCAATTCTTATCACCTCCGAACTCTAATAATTCAATATCATTTTCTATCTCATTTCCCCAACTATCCCAACCATCAACTTTTTGTCTTGCAAAAAGTTCTATTCTAGTTAAATCTCCTATTAGTTCTACAATTCTTGTTCTTGTTTCATCTGGTTTCTTACTATGTTCCTCTATTGGAGACATTATTACTTGATGGACTTTTGCTGAAATTCTTTTTGGCTTTCCTTTTGTTGCTAATATACAAATTTCTGCATTGGCTCTTGTCCAAAATCCCATACCCCAAAATAATGTTGGTTTCTTCTTATTTTGTTTTATCCATACAAAAGCAACTGTCTTATATGAAAAGCCCCATTTTTCAATTACTTTTAATCCATCTTTTAATGTTGGAAATGTTACCCACATAAATAAAACACAATTTTCATCTGCTATTTTATTTACTGGTATATTGCATATATCTTCTATGCTCATAGTAGGATAATGGCTTTCTGCTGAACGACCTTCTCCTTTTTTTGAATATACTTTATATTGCCACGGAGGATCAGCATAAATTATCTTATATTTCTTCAAACTCTAACCTCCTAAAATGCAAATAAGGCAAATACCTAAACAGCATTTGCCCTATTTGTTTCTTTTTCTATTCGTTTATTTGCTACTTCATAGTAGTATTTATCTAATTCAAAGCCTATAAATCTTCTATTTGTATTTATACAGGCTATTGCTGTACTTCCACTTCCTATACAACTATCTAAAACTAACTCGTCTTCATTAGAATATGTTTTTATTAAATATTCTAGCAATTCAACAGGTTTTTCTGTTCTGTGTTTTGCTTTTGATGGATGTGTTTTTGAAAATTCTAGTATAGTTGTTGGATATTTCTCAATACTTCCCTTTCTTATATCTTCTAATCTATCATAATCTCCATAATTATTATTAACAAAGTTTTTGTGTTTATAATTTATTCCTCTGCTATGCAAAGGCTCTCCTATTGACATTTGTGGATTATATGTTGGTAACTTTTTATAAAATACTGCTATTTGTTCGTGTCTTCTTAATGGTAGTCTATTTGCATTTAAAAATCCAGATGATAATACTTTGTCCCATATTAAATCATATCTAAACATTTTTATATTGCTATTTACCAATTCTATAAAGAACTTACCTTGTGCGAATAATAAAATACAGCCATTATCTTTTATTATTCTGTTATATTCTTCCCACAAGTCTTTTAATGGTATTTTCTTATCATATTTATTTGTTGTTACTCCATAAGGTAAGTCTGTCAATATTAAATCAACAGACTTATCTGGTATTCTTTTCATTCCCTTTAAGCAATCTTCGTTATATATCTTGTTTTCTTCTATCACTTTATCCTCCTGTTATTAAATTCAATATTTCTTTTGCAAATGTAATAACAACTCCTCCTGCAAGTGTCATTATTCCATTTGCTCTTTGACTAGGATCATGGCTTTTTAAAGACATACCTACTTGTACTACTCCAAAACCTAATATAATCATACCAACTGCTCTAATTAAGCCAAAAACAAAGTTTGATAGATTATTTATAACTGCCAAAGGGTCATTTGCTGCAAAAACATTACTTGCCTGTAAAACAAATAATGCAATAATATAAGCAAAAGTAAATCCTACTTTTGCCAAAATGTTCTTTTTTCTACTTTTACTAATTTTCATATATTTTTTAAAATCCTCCTTTAAAAATTCTTTCTTCAATTTCTTCTTCTGTAAGCACTTCACAATTCTCACTTAATTTCTTTATCTCATCTATATCTATTAAATCTTGTATATCAACAAATTTGTCGTCTTTTATTTCTTCACTTAAAGTTATTGTCGCTATGCTTTGTTCTGTTCCTCCGTGAATATAAGGCTTACCTTTTCCATCCGTTGTGTATTGCACATTAGGATGTTTCAAAATATCATATTTAAAATCCATAACTGGTCTTTCTCCCCTTATAAAAAGAAGTGCGTACTTATTATCAAGTAAACGCACTTCGTCTGGTGTCATCAATTCTCTACCACTAATCTGATAATTTGTTGAATAATTACCGCTTCTTCCACTACTTTTTCCATAGGTGTTGATATCGATTGTTTCTTTTCCTAATAATTCAGAAACATATTTATGGGTACTTTGTTCGTTTCCACCTAAATATAAAAACTCATCACAATTTCCGTACAATACTTTCCCATTGTTTTTCAAATAAAGCCTTTAATTGTGCTAGATTTTGAAGTATTATACTAACTGAAACTGACCTTGACCTCATAACACTTAAAATCTTGTCAAAATCATTTGGTAAACTTACATTTGCAAACTCGTCCATTACAAAATGTACATGAACGGGTAAACTGCCGTTGTATTTATGGTCTGCAATATAAAAAAGTTGTTGGAATAGTTGTGTGTATAAAATACTTACTAGAAAATTAAAAGATGTATCGTTATCTGGAATAAGTGCAAATAATGCAACTTTCTTTTCTCCTATACTTGATAAATCTAATTCATCTCTTAATACTAGATTTGACAAACTACTTAAATTAAACTTTTCTAATCTTGCAGCCAAAGTTATTTGTATAGATTTTAGTGTTTTTGCAGAACCAGAGTGATAATCACGATAATATTTTACTGCTATATGATATGGATTTCTGTATTCTAAATTACTGAATAATTTATCTAATGGACTTACATAATAGTCATCATCTTCGTGTACTTCTCCTGCTCTTAACATTTCTAATACCATTGGAAAGTTTTGTTCTTCTTCTGGTGCTTCATATTTCAAATAAAATATAAGTGCTAATAACAACATACTTGCAGAGGTATCCCAGAAAGGATCTTGTGTTTGACTTCCGTTTAGGTGTTGTACTCTTAAATAGATTTGTTACTAACTTTTGCACATCATTATCAGTTTTTAAATATACAAAAGGATTATAGCAATGACTTTTGTCCATATTTATTAGGTCTAGCACTCTAACTTCATAACCTTTTTTCTCTAACAAATTCCCTGTATCTTTTAATAATTCTCCTTTTGGGTCTAATGCTACAAAAGAACAATTACATTGCATAATATTTGGCTTTGCATAAAATCTTGTTTTTCCTGCTCCACTTCCACCACATACTAATACATTCAAGTTTCTTCTGTGTTTTTTGCCATTTAAACCGATTTTCACGCTTTGCGTTAATATTTTATTATCACTTATAGGGTACTGCTGGTATTTCTTATTTAAAAATCTTGGATTTCCCCATTTTGCTGACCCATGTTCTTCTTTTCTTCTATAATTTCTTTTGGTAGATTCATACATTGCTATTCCCATACCATAAATAAGCACAAAAAAAAGACTAACCTTTATGCTATTTGCACAAAAAGTTAGTCCAAAAGGATTATTTATTAAATTTGGAAATTCCTCTATAATTTTCACTATTCCACCATTTATATATGGTGCAATTAGTAATGCAACCCAGATTACTGGTATTATTCCTAAAACATAAAATACTATATTAGTATTATTTCTTTCTCTCATTATACTCTTTCTCTTTTTAATAAAGATTTCTTTTTAATGGGAGTATTTATAAGCCTTAATAATGCTTGATTAACAAATTCTGTTGATTTTCCATTTGCTATTAAACTATTACGATATTCGTTTAGTGCATTTAATAGAATTTCATATTCATATCTATTTATTGAAATTACTCTTTTTTCTTCCAATTTATCAAGCCTCCATTTTCATATATTCATCTTTCTTTTGCCTTACTTTCTCTTGCTAATTGTTTTATATTTTCTGTTATACGAGAGTTTATATTTTCCATTGCATTTCTTATAGGCTCTAATTCTTCTCTAATTTGTTTTGCATCCATACTTTGCATACTTATAGCAACATTTTCAAAATTATAATTAGAAACATCTATATTATACTTTTTGCACAACATATATGAAACACAATAACTTTTCAAAGTATCTTCGCCTATCTCTTGCATTGCTATTTCTTGTGTTACTTCATAAAATATACTTGGTGCTTCTGCTCCTTTTGCAATATAAAGTGTATCATTATTCATGTCATACATTGCTTTCTTGTCTGTGTTTGGAATATAATCTACAACTTCAACTTTTGCATTACTACTTTGCAAAAACATTTTTAATAGGATTTTATTATCATATCTCATTTGTCTTGCTTTATCTTTTATATTAACTTGTGTTATATCATACACTTTCTTAACATTATAATTTGTTCCAACTGTCCCATCTTCTCTCATATAACTATCGGCTGGCTCTAATATTTTTACTTCTTTTGGAGATTTTTTTACATATCCTCCTACATTTTGCCATCCGTTATAATCTCTTAATTGTGTTGCATTAGGCATTTGTGCTAATACAAGCATAGCATTTCCAACAGAATATTGGTCAAATTTACTTTGTGTATCTAAATATTTTTTTAACTCCTCTCCATTAGTAACAACTTTTTCTGCTGTTTTATCTATTAGATTATAAACTTCTTGCTTTTCTTTTTTCTTATATTCTGCATATTCTTCTTTGCTATATTGCTTATTTCCAGAATTATAACTATTAAATACTTCTTCAAATTCACTCATATTTCTATTTACCTTTCTCTTTTATTTTTGGTGTTTCAGTTGTTTTTATTGATATTTCTTGTGATATATTTGTTTTACTTATATCAGTTTTGTTTTTATTAGCATTTTTCTTCTCCGTTTCGATTTTTTCTTCTTCTCTGTATTTTTGTAATTCTTTTCTTACAGATTTCTTTTCAGAAGATTTAATTACCCCATCGGATTGGATTTTGCTCGTTGAGGAAGGCTCTAACGGAGGGCTTTTTTCCGTTTGGCTTTCCGTGGGGTTTGATATTTCTTCCTTTTGTATTGGCTTACTAAATATATCATCTATCATTTTGTCATCAATATCTTTTTCTTGAACACCAATATCTTGTGCATTTTCAGACAAGTCTTTTTGTTCTTCTTTGTTTTCCATTTCTTTTTCTATTTCGCTCTTTATAATACTTGCTTTATCAACAGTAGATAAATTATATCTTTCAATAATTCTATTAACTTTTGGTGCATCCTCTGCTCTTACCATTATATCAATCATACCATCATAATTTTTATTCTTTTTATTTACTAATGCACAATATAGAACTCCATAACTTTTCGCTTCTTTTGCAAATACTTTCATATCTTGCGACTTTATTGAAAATATTTTTTGTTCTTTATCGCTTTTAAGCATACTTGTTAATCTTATTTTACCTCTACTTTTATTGGATTCTTTTGATATTGCATATAAGGCTGCAATAATATTTTTTGTTGCAGTACCAGATATTTTTAACGCAAACTCTGCACCATCTAAATAAAGTTTTATAAATTGTTCTGCTGACTCACTTGATACACTCAAATTTTTTCTCTCCTTTCATTTTGATTTTGTTCTATCTCTTGTTCTTTTTTTATTTCTTTACCTTTCATCTCTTGTATATTTTCTTTAATTTTCGGTATTCTATTTTCTATGTTTTCTATCATTTCTTGTACTTTATTTAATTCGTTAATTTCTTTTGTCATTTTATTTATATCTTCTTTAATCTTTTGCTTTTCTTCATCTGTCTTTACTTTTTTGTATTTTCTCCATTGATATTCTCTTTTGCTTTTCAACTCATTTTTCTTTTTAATAGATGATGCTTTATATGAAAAAAGTTCTTGTGCTGTTTGAATATTATTTTTGCACAAGAATCTTGCTTCATTTGATATACTTTCCATTTTCTTTATATCTTCTCTTAATTCCTTTGACATTATTTTTTTAGTTTTAGGATATATTTTTAATAAATAACAATAGTGGAAATATAAAGCCCTAATTCCTGTCATCTTTCTTTTGTTTCTTATTTTTTTATTTCTTGAATATCGTTTATATCTTCCACTTAAAGTTCTAACCTCTGGAAATGGAACTCGTACACTTTCAGTATTAAATATTCTTTCATTTATATTTTTTATTGTATAGTCATCTCCAAAGGCTCTTTCTATTCTTATATTTCTTTTTCTATTAAATGGTCTTACACTTAATTTTCCAGAACGATCTATAACTTCATAATTCATTTTCATCATTATTCCTATAAAATCTTTATAGTTATATGCTTGTTCTATTGCATAATCTATATCATCTTTTATATTAGAATAGTAATTTGATTTTTTCACTTGTTCTTTATAATATTTTGTATAATCAATATTGTGTTTTCCACAAGGCTTTTCTTCTATAACGCTTAAATTATATTCTCTACATAGACTATCAGATGTCTGCCTCATTAAAGCATAAGTATGTCGATTATTATAATACTTTTTTCCATCTATAAATGAAACAGAATTTATACAGAAGTGATTATGAATGTGATTAGTGTTAAGATGTGTTGATACAACTACCTCAAACTTATCTCCCCATAATTCATTTGCAAGTTTTATACCAATTTCGTGTGCTATCTCTGGTGTTACTTCTCCCTCTGCAAAAGATTGAAAAGCGTGAAAGCCTAAAATGCCATCTGTCTTGTCAAACCTTTTCTTTGTAAACATCATATCTTCATATACATTATCTTTATTACAATTTAATGCTGTTACATATAATTGTTCTTCTGTTTTATATGATGCAGTTGCATATTCAATTACATTATGAAGTTCTTTATAATCTTCTTTACTTGTTTTGTCTGGATTAGTAGTGTAATCTATAACATGGTCTAGTCTTTTCTTCACTGCCCATATACTTGTTGTCGCCATTTGTTAGTACCTATCTAAAATTTTTGCTTTTATTTCTTTTTCAATCTCTGTTAATTTATCACATACCTTTTTATACTTTGGAACATCAATATAGTTAAGTGCATTTGCCTTTCTCGCAATTTGATTTAAGTTAATTGCTATTCCTCTTATTTGGTTTAACATTTCATGCACTTCACTATTAGGAAGTTCCTTTGGCTTATATCCTAATATTAAACTTCTAATATATCCACTTTGAGTTTGCCCTGCTATCTTCGCTTTCTCTTTTAATAAATTATCTTCTTTTTCATCTAACCATACTTGTTTTTTTATACTTCGTTTTCGCAAATATATATGCACCTCTTTTCTATTAGATTTTTGTAACGGGGATTGGGGTGTCCCCATATTTTCGAATTTGACGGGAGTACAAATTCATTGCTTGCTAGGACAAGATTTTTTTATATTTTTCGCTAAAAGCAAAATACTTTGATATTTATTTTTTTTAAATTAGCGATTTTTTTAATCAATATACGCATCAAAACAATCAAATAAAATATCACTTATTTCATTTGTACTGCATTCAATTTCTTCCAAAATTTCTTCTAAATCTTCTCTTGCTTCTTCTATTTTTCTTAATTTATATTGACATTTTTCTAACTCAATTTCTTCTCTAGTTTTATAAATATCTGTATCAATTTCTTCATCAAAATTATTTACTTTTTGTCCATTTTTTTCTAAAACTTTCGTTTCAAATGCATCTAAATCTTTTATTCCTAAATCTAATAAATCTGATTTTAATAAAACATTTTCTACATATTCAGTAGCCTCATCTTCGTTCTCTGCATTAACAATTATATTTTTTCTTAATATTTCTTTTAATTCAATTTTATATCTATTCATATTATAAAAATCCTCCATTTTCTTTTTTATTTTTTTATCTAACTCTTACTTTTTGAGTGATTTTTTCATTGGTATTTTTATTAAAATTTCTGTATCCTAAAACAAAACGAAGATAGTCATTACAATCTTTTCCTATTGGTGCAGGTCTATCTACAACTTTATATTTTTTTGATAAAATATTTTGTAAAAATATACTTGCTTCTCGACCAACTTCATCATTATCTAAATGTAAATGAATTTCATTTATATTTGGATTCTCATCTAAAAAAGTTTTAATTGTAATTGGAATTTTGGTATTCTCTGTTATAACAGATGGTTTTGAAACACCTGCCAAAGAAATCATATTTTCGTTTTGCCAATTAAGATTTTTCATCTTCATAAGTGTTGCATAAGATAATAAATCTATTGCACTTTCAAATAAGTGAACTCTATTACTTTTATTTATAGAATTTAATCTAAAAGTGTATTTTTTATCACTACCTTTTGCATCTCTCATATATCTACTTTCATTTGTTGCTCTACAAAAAGCATACTTTGCATTTTTGTTTTTATCATAGCCTACAAAAACAACATTATGATTATCTTTTTCCTCATAAATCAAATTATTTTCAATACATTTTTGCACTATTTCCTTATCAATTCCTCTTTTTATCAAATATGATTTTGCTCTATTATTATTTAATTCTTTTTGAGGTAATTCGAAGATTTTTTCTTCCTTTTTATAATCATTTTCATAAATAAAAGGTCTATGATAATTCATTTTATCTGCAATATATTCAACAGCATCAATGAATTTTAATCCTTTCTCTTCTTTTATATAATCTATTGCACTTCTTCCACCAATTTTTCTTGAAAACCAATTCCATAATCCATTGCTCATTCTTAAACTATCATGTGTTTTTGTAGTGTATGTTCCATTTCCCACTCTTACTAATTCTTGTGGCTCATAATTTTGAAAATAGGTCAAAAGATCCATTTTCTTTATTTCTTCTACTAATTCTGGTGGAACTTTTGAAATAAAAAACACCTCCTTTTTTTGAATTTTTGCACAAAAAAAGCAGGTAGATTTTTTAATTTCCACCTGCTTTTTATTTATCTATATAGGATATTTATCATTTCTCTCATACCCATTAAATATATTTCTTTTTTTTCTATATTAAACATTTTACTTTTGTTTTCAATAAAATCTAATATTGCATCTCGTTCTTCTTCTGTCAAATTATCTATTGGCTCTTTTTCTTCTATAAATCTTGTTAATTTAGGATATTTATTTTTTAATTCATTTTCTTTTTTTCTTAATTGATTATATTCATTATTTTCTCTTAATTTATCAATTCTTTTTGTTTCTAAATACTCATCAAAACAACTATATTCATAATTAAAAAAGCCATTTTGTTTTGAACTTTCTTCTTTTATTTCTTTCTTTAATCTTATTCCATTTATAATTCCTAATTTAAAGAATTTTTTAGTCCAATAATCTAATTCATCCATTTCTTTTTTAGTATATTGTTTCCATTTTTCGTTGTATTCTTCTTTTTTTTCTTCTGGTATATACTTTTCTGTAAATTCTTTTATTTCTTCTGCAAATTGTGAATTTTCATTAAATTGTCTCTTTTTCTTGTCTTTTTTTAAAGAATAATCTTCAAACTCTCCTCTCTGATTTTCCCATATTTCGTCTAAAATTGGATTTTCTATTAGTTTATCAAATTCCATTTTAAATTCCTCCTTTGTGCATATCTTACTACATCAATTTACAAAATAAAAATGTGCAAATTAGATTTTTTTATTTGTTTTATATGTTTGACTTTTTTATTTATCGTGCCTCTCTTCTTTTTTGTTTTTTTTCATTATCAAATAAATTTGGACTTTTTGTTATTTTTTCAGTAATAATACGATTATTATTGTCAAAGTAAATCATATCTTTAATTGTTCCATATCTTTGATGTTCTATAATCTTAAAATATGTTTTCTGATCGTGAGTACCTATAAAAACTTTATTTGCTCCACAATTTCTTGCTATATTTTTAAAGAATCCATTTAAATTTGTTGTATTCTGATTAAACATTTTATTAGGAATATCTAATACCATTCTTATGTTGTTTTTACTATCTGCTAATATAGCAACTGAATATTCTTGTTCGTTTTGTATTTGTTGCAATAAAGCAACTAATTCAACACGACTTGAAATTTTAATATCATAAAAAGTTTTATTTTTTAACTTTTCGTCAATACTATTTATTGTTGATTCAATTAAAGATTTTTCTTTTGGAATTAAAATTTCGCCATATTCATTTTTTTCAATAATTGAATATCTATTTGAATTTCCTAGTACAATATGCCCTAAAAAACCTTTAACATTTTGTGCAAATTCATTCGTTATCTTCATATCTTCTTGAGATGGAATAGCAGAATCAGATGGATGATTATGTGCTAAATAATAACCAGTAGCATTTAATCTTTGCATTCTGTTTGTCATTTTTTCATAAGTTCTTGTTGGATTTCTTTTATGACTAAAAATCATAACTGCATCTGGAATTCTGCTAGTTATTGCTTCCTGTCCTACTATTCTATTATTTCTCATATAAAATATTCTAAAAGTTTCATAACGCGAATCTCTAAATATATCACAAACATTTACTAAATCTTTCTTTTCTTCAATATTTAATTCACTTAAATCAATATAACTTTGATTGCTAGTTTTCATATTTTCTAATTTATTATAAATTATTTTTACATTATTGTCCAACTTTTCTCCCTTCTAAAAAAGTGGTTGATTATATTACTCAACCACTTAATTTGTCATATTTTAATATCTATCACGATCTTTGTCTTTATTTTCTTTTTCTAATTCTTCCTCATCATTTGAAGTATCTAAAACTTGCTTTTCTTTTTCATTTATATTTAATTTAATGTTAAGTTCTTCAAGTTCTCTAGTTTTTTCTTTTAGTTCTTCCTCTTGAATAAAAGGTCTTTGTACTTCTATTTTTGCTGTTTCTAATTGTTTTTTTGTTTCTTCAAGTTCTCTTTCATCTGCTTTTATCATTGTTTCTAAATGCTCAAAACTATTGTCAATTCTCTTAATATTTCCGTAAACATCACTACCTAATTCAATTTTTGTACTTGTATTATTTCTCATAGTTAATGTAAATTTTGTATTTAAAGGGTCAAAACCTAATTCCAATTTAAATCCTCTATACTCTCCAATATTTTCATCATCTTTATTTTGCTTTTTTGAGCATCTTTCAAGTAGTGCTTTTCCTGCTTTTTCTTTATCTATATATTCCACTCCATCTATAATCATTTTAGAAAATCCATCTGCATTTGGCTTTGTATTTTCTGCTAAATGTTTTATATCTCCATCATATTTTTTTATTCTTTCCTCTAATTCTTTTATTTTTTGAGGATATGATTTTGCTATTTTATCTTCTAAGTCATATATTTGGCTTAAATGATTTTGTTTTAACAATTTCAATTTTGAAACTTCCGTATCAAGTTGTGTCTTTTTTAATATTTCTGGATTTCCTGTTGCTAATGCCTTTATTTCTCCATAAGATAATGCTTTTTCATCTACATCTTCTGCAGAACGAACTGGCATTTTAGAAGTCATTATTTGTGATATGAATTTTTGCTTTGTTTCAACTATTTGGAATAAATAAGCATCAAAAGTCTTTTCTGTAACATAAGTATAAATGTGAACTTGTTTATTTTTGTTTCCTTGTCTTATACCTCTACCATTTCGCTGTGTAAGGTCTGCAGGTCTCCACGGACAATCTAAATGATGCAATGCTATTATTTTATCTTGCACATTAGTTCCTGCTCCCATTTTACTTGTACTACCAATTAAAACTCTTATTTCGCCTTTTCTTACTTTGCTAAATAATTCTTTTTTCTTTGTTTCACTATCAGCCTCGTGTATAAAAGCAATTTCTTCTTTTGGTATTCCTTTTAGCATAAGTTTTCTTCTTAAATCATTATAAGCATCTGTAAATATATAATTCCCGTCATCATCTATTGTTGGCTCAAATTGTTTAGGCGTTGACATATCACAAAAAACTAATTGTGTTAATTTTTCTTCTTTATTTTCTTCCCATATTTTATAAATATTTTCACTTGCCACATTTAATTTACTACCCTCAAAGTCTTGAAGTTTATCATTTATGAGTCTTTGGTCTAATGCAAGTTTTCTTCCTTCGTTAGTAATTTTAAGCATATTATCTTCACTAGGATCAACATTTCCACTTCTAATTGCCTCTGCTCTTTCTCCTAATGCCTCAACCATTTCTAGTTGCATTTCACTAGGTTTTACAACAACATTATGGCTTACAACTTCTGGTGTTGGTAAATTCAATGTATCTGCTGTTTGAATATCTGCAACTTCTTTAAATATAGACATTAACTCTGGTAAATTATGAAATTTTGCAAACCTTGTTTTTGCTCTATATCCTGTTCCTTCTGGTGCAAGTTCTATGGCTGTTGTTGTCTCTCCAAACACACTTGCCCAATCATCAAAATTATCTAATCCTGCTTTTACTAAACTATCATATTGCAAATATCTTTGCATTGTATAAAGTTCTACCATACTATTTGAAACTGGTGTACCAGTTGCAAATACAATGCCTTTGCCTCCTGTTATTTCATCCATATAGCGACATTTTATAAATAAATCACTACTTTTTTGAGCCTCTGTTTGTGCTATTCCACCTACATTATTCATTTTAGTATATAGGAATAAATTTTTAAAATTGTGTGCTTCATCAACAAATAATTTATCTACTCCTAGTTGCTCAAAATTTACAACATCATCTTTTCTATCTCTATTATTTAATTTATTTAATCTATCTTCAAGTTTTCTTTTAGTTCTTTCCATTTGCTTAATTGTAAAATTTTCTGCCTTATCTCTTTTAGCCTCTTCCATTGCATCTATAATATCACTTATCTGACTTTCAATTATATCTTGTTGTCTTTCTATTGACATTGGTATTTTTTCAAATTGACTATGACCTATGATAATAGCATCAAACTCTCCTGTTGCAATCCTAGAACAGAACTTTTTTCTATTTGCTGTTGCAAAATCTTTTTTAGTTGCAACCATAATATTAGCCGATGGATATAGTTGTAAATATTCACTTGCAAATTGTTCGATTATATGATTTGGAACAACAAATAAAGACTTGTTACATATTCCAAGTCTTTTACTTTCCATTGCTATTGCTATCATTTCAAAAGTTTTTCCTGCACCAACTTCGTGTGCTAGTAAAACATTTCCTCCGTATAATCCGTGTGCTACAGCATTGTTTTGATGAACTCTTAAAGAAATTTCTGGATTCATACCAACAAAGTTGAGATGACTTCCATCATATTCTCTTGGTCTTATACTATTGAATTTATCATTATAAATTCTTACAAGTCTATTTCTTCTCTCCTGGTCTTTCCATATCCAGTTTTCAAATTCTTGCTTTATTTGCTCCTGTTTTGCTTGGACTATTGCTGTTTCTTTCGGATTAAACTCCCTTGTTTCTTTTCCGTCTATTTTTACTGTGTCAAAAATTTTTATATCCTTTAAATTTAATGTTCTTTCGATAATTTCATAAGCATTTAATCTATTTGTACCATAAGTTTTATTTGCTTTGACATTGCTATAATCATATCTTTTATTTCTTATATACCATTGCGAATTTGCCTTATTAAACCTACTTTGTATGCTATCTCTTAAATTATCAGATGTATTTAATAAATCATACATAAATTGGTCAATATCTTCTGGTGGTATCCATGTTGCACCTAATTTTACTCCAATTTCCGTTGCTGTTAAATCTTTGGGCTGTACTTCTTTTAACGCTTTTACATTTACTTCAAATTCTGGATGCGTTTCTAATAACGATTCTGCAAGTTTTAATTTTTCTCTAACATTTCCACTTAAATATTCATCTGCAGTTACATATTTATCATTTTCTAATGGAACTTTAAATATAATCCCCTCTAATTCCCTTATTATTTCTTCTTTTGGCTTATCTGCTAATTTAGACATATATTCTAAATTGACTTCTGCTTTTTCTGACAAAGATACAATAAGTGCCTCATTTGCCGTATCAACTCTTGTAATTTCTTTATATGCTTTTATTGTTCTTTTTGAGAACATATCTGCTTTTCTTAAAAATTTCCCATCACTATCTAATACTTCTAACGAGCATAATAAATAATAACTACTATCTTCTGAAAATGCTAGATTATTTCCTCTACTATTTATTAGTCCATATTTTTTTACAAAACTATCATATAGTCTATTCAATTTATTTTGAGCCAACTTAATGTTTTCTTCTGGAAAATCATCAGTTTGCAAGTCTATCAATTCTCTTACACAATCTCTTAACTCTATCATTCCTTTTATTCTACTTGTTGTTGTAACTGGTAGGTTTTGTTCTATCATTACACTATTTTCTCTAAAATAAACTTTTCCATCTACAAGAGTATAAGAAAAGTTTTTTACATTAGGATCTGCTTGTATTGTATTTTCTTCTTTTTCTTCAATATCTCCAAACTCATAATCTTCAATTTCTGCATTTATATGCTCTATTGCCTCATTTAATAATGTGCTTAACTCTATTCCATCATAAGCCGTACAAGTAGAATCTTCTCTACCATATTGCATTTTAGCCATTTCCATTTTGCCCAATACCATCTCTGGATTATCAACAAAATACTTATTCATAACTATTCCGTTTTTATCTGTATCTAAATTAACCCAGTCTGGCATTATATCTGTCATACTATCTCTCTTTTTTAAGAATAGTATATCAGATGTTGCTTTTGTTCCTGCATTTTTCAAAAAAGTATTATTTGGTAATCTTATAGCACCTATTAAATCTGCTCTTTGTGCAATATATTTTCTAACCTCTGAATTCTTTTTATCCATTGTTCCTTTTGAGGTAATAAAAGCAATTACTCCTCCGTGGTCTAACTTTATCTAGTGTTTTTGCAAAAAAATAGTCGTGGATTAAGAATTTATACTTATCATATCTCTTATCCGCGACTTTAAAATCGTTAAATGGCACATTCCCAACTGCTACATCAAAAAAACTATCTGGTAAATCAACTTTCTCATATCCTCTAACTGCTATAGTTGATTTTTGATATAATTGTTGTGCTATTCTTCCAGAAATTGAGTCTATTTCTACTCCATACATTTTGCAATTTTCTAGTTCATTTGGTAACATTCCTAAAAAGTTTCCTACACCGACAAGATGGCTCTAAAATATTTGCCTCTTTTAGTCCCATATTTTGTAAGGCTTGATAAATAGCATTTATTACTATTGGAGGTGTATAAAAAGCCGTTAATACTGACCCTCTTGCTTGTTCATATTCTTCGTCATTTAATAAACTTTTAAGTTCTTCGTATTCTTTTGACCAACTTGTATCATCTTTATTAAATGCCTGTTGCAAACCTCCCCATCCTACATATTGAGATAAAATTTCTTGCTCCTCTGGTGTTGCGTATCTATTCTCTTGCTCACACTTTTTTAGAGTTTTTATTGCCTCTATATTTCTTACATATTTTTCTTTTGGTGTTCCTACTCCTAAATCATTATTTGTAATTTTATAATTATTTCTATTTATTTCTGCTACTTCTGGATGTAATATAAAATCTTGTATTTTATTTGAAGTTCTTTTAATATTAGGCTCTATTTTTTCTTTTAGTGGAGTTATATCATTATTTTCAATTTGTTCTGTTTTATTTTCAATTTCCACATTTGTGTTATCCTGTATTTCTTCATCTTGTTGTAATTCTTTTGATTTGTCTTGTTCTTTTACAATTAAATGCTCATTTGCATTGTTCTCTTGTACTTTTCTTTCAAATTCATCAAAAGGCATTTGTTTACTAAACAATGGATAATTTGCATCATTTAAAGTTACAATTCCACTATCAATAGAACTTATATAATATTCATCTGCACCAATAAATACATTGTCTCCTAAATGATATTCATAATTTGGTACTCTTTTTTCTAATATAGATAATATTACTTCTATCTCATGTCTTTGAGGATTGGTACTCTCCATATCATTCATAATACTTTTTAGTCTATTTACATAGTCTTTTACATTTAAAGAGTCATTTATATCTGCTTTTATCATTTCTATAATTTCTTCATCTGTACTATAAATTTGTGAATTGTCGGAATATTCATATAAATCTTGTGGCTTTACAAATTGAAATACTCTTTCTGCTAATTCATCCTCTTGTGTTTTTTCTGGTAAACTTTCAATTCTTTTTTCCGCATCTTCTAATTCTTTTGCTTGTATCCTTTGTTGTTCTTTATTTTCATGCCATATTGGATATTCTTCCATTTCTTTTGAGTTTAGGTATCTATCATTTTTTATAAGTTCACTTATTCTTTTTTCAATATAAGTCCATTTAAATAACTGCTCCCTCGAACTTTTATCTAAATATCCCCTATTAAATTTAAGTCCTTTTGCATCATAACTTTGTCCTATTCCAGAGCCTTTAATTGTATGTGATGTTCCACCCATTCCATATAAATTTTTAAGGAACTCACTATTTTCTTTTGAGGATAAACTTTCATTAAAAAATTCATATATTTGATATTTTGCATCTGTATGTTGTTCTTGCAAATATCTATCTATAAACTCTTGTGTAAACTCAAAATCGGTTATATTTGTATTTTGTTCATCTATTAGTGTTATTTGTTCACTTTCACTTTTTATTGGCTCAAATTTATCTTTTAATTGATTTAAAAGTATCATTGAATCAAAGTGATAAGTCAAGTTTTCCCAACTAACAAAACTTTCTGCTGTTCTTTTTAAAAAAGCATCTTTCCAAAACAAAACACCATTTTCAAATTTTTTATATCCATATCTATTATCATCAACATAAATTTCTGTATATTCATTATTAAATAATTCTTTTATATACTCTGCTCTTTTAGGTATATCTTTTTCAATATTATAAAAAGCAATGATTTCTCTATTATATTTATTTAAATAAGTTGTAGTCGCTAATATTTGATTTATTTTTTCATCTGTAACGACATATCCAATATCATTTTCTTTCCTATACTCTGTTAAGCGTATATTATCTCTCTGTAAACTATCTCCTCTGCTGTCATCTTCAAGTTGTTCATTAGTTGTACCCACTTCATCTGGTCTTGTGCTTTCAATTCCTCTGTTATATTCTCCTGTTTCGCCATCTCTTGTACTATCTGTTCTACTCTCTTGGTGGCTGTCTCCTGTATTTCTGTAAGATGTTCGTTCAAATTCCCCTCTATCCTCATTATTGTCAATTCTGCTTTCTGGTGTTCCTTCAAGTATCTGTATCTCGCTCTCGCGTATTTCCCTGTTGGAATCTCCTCCATCTTCATTGTTATATTCGGGATTTTGTAATCCCCTTTCTCCGTGTACTCTATTTTCATCATAATCAATTCCTCCTTTTCCTTTTTCATTAGCATATATCTCTTTATCAATTTTTTCAATTATGCGATTTTTCTTTTTTTCATTTTTTTGCAGAATATTTACAGTCCTTGCTATTTCTCGTAACCCCATTTCTGCTATATCGCTTACTGCCGAGCCTAATGCTGTTACAATTTCATAACTATTGAAATTTGAAATATATACAAATTCTTGCATATCTATATGCTCTTTTGGATTTATTCCACATCTTGACATCATCATATATGAAACACTAGCCCACGCTGTTGTTGTAATTGCTATTCTTAATTCGTCTTCTGTCATATTTTCCAGCATAGTACCTTTTTTATGATTTTCTATTGATGACATATAATCTTGTATATTATCTACTACCATATTATAACTTGCAAGTGTGATTGCTTGTTGTAAAGAATCTTTTGAACTTATTTCTCCAAAATTGCTTTCTAATGCCTCTATTATTTCTTCTTCGTATTCTGGTTTTATACTCCATAGTTTTAAATCAGTTCTATTATAATTGTAGGTATCTGACTTGTCAAAAACTAATCTAAAAGGATATTGACTATTTTCTTCTTTTGAGAATACAAAAATAGGATTTGTTCCTTTTTTTATCCATCTTTTTAATTTCTTATTCCATTCATCCATTGATGCACAAGCCTTTGCATCTGGTCTTTGTGCATAAATAAGAATCTGATCATCAAAGTCATATTTAAAATTCCATGATGCACTATCTAAAAAATTCTGCCAATTATTTTCATTTTGAGTTATTTCATTTATTGTATATTTATAGAGTTCTTTGGTTTCAACAATTCTTCCCATGTAGCACCTCCTCTATATTATTTTCTTTTCATCATTTCTGTATAATCCTGTTCTACTTCAATATTTCCAAAGGCTGAAATTAACAATACCAATAATTCTGATGCCTCTTTTGGATATAATGCTATATCTATTATTGCAATATCTCCGTCTTCATCTTTTTGAGGTATTGGGTATCTTAATAATAAATCTATTAAATTACTTGCTTTTTCTCTCCAATCTTCTGTTACAATATTTTCTTCTTGAAAACTTAATATTCCCATTAGTTTATTATAGTTTCCTTTATTTACTAAAAATTTAACAGATGGTTTTTTATAATGTTCTATCATTATTTTTCTTCACTCTCCTTATCTATTTCTTTTCCTGCTAAAAACTCTATTATTTGTTTTCTTAAAACAGCATTTTTAAAGTCCATTATTAAACTTTTTTCTATTGGGGTTAGGTTTTTGTCTATTTCATCTAAGTTCTCCCATTTAATATTTTTAAATTGTTTTGTTGTTAAAATATCTTTTTTAAATAATTTATCTAATGTTCGTAAGATTTGATTTAATGTATATTTCTGCATAATTCCCCCTTATAAGCAATTAAAGGTGGCAAAATACCACCTTTAATCAATTCTATTTATTATTCATTTTTCTTTTTTTGTGTTGATAAACACCTATTCCTGTTATTGATGCAAGTGATAAAGCAAGTAAAGTAGCCCATATTAGCAATTTACTATTATCACTTGTATTTGGAGTTTCTATTTTAGTATTTTCAAATTCAATACTATAAATTCCGTTATCATCTTGTTCTAATTTTTCATTATCAACAAAAACTCCTTCGTCATTTATTTCAACTTCTAGAACTTTGTCTGACAATTCATAATCTTTTGGAGATGACAATTCCTTTATATAATAATGTCCGTATCTTATATCAGTAAAATCTACATATCCGTCTTCTGCGTTTGCATCTACTTGTTGTATTAACTCTGTGCATTCTTTATTTGTGTATAAGCCGAAAGTAAATTTATCTTTTATAATTTCATGTGTAGAACTATCTACCTTTATAATTCTTAAATCTGTTAAAATAGGCATATCTTTCATTTCTATAAGTTGATCATTTTTATCTTCGGTAACCTTAAATGTAATTGATTCTGCTTGTTCATATCCGTATGGGCAAGTGATTTCAGTTAAGGTATAGGTCTTATTTTCTTCCAAGTTAGATACTATATGAGCCTCTTTTGTACTTACCCACTCATCAATGATTTTTCCATCTTCGTCAGTTATTTGTAGTTTTGCCCCTTCTATTTCTTCTCCTGTTACTAAATCGGTTTTTACAACTTTAACAATTTTATCTATCATCTCTAAATGTTGTGTTTCTTTTTCAAAACTAACCGTTAATTCTATATCTGTTGCTTTAACATAAGAATCAACTGCTAATTCTTCGTGTAGAGTATATGTTTCTCCCTCTACTAAATTACTAATTTTGTGTGGCTCTTTTCCACTTTCCCACTCATCAATGATTTTTTTATCTTTGTCTAGCACTTGGATTTTTGCCCCAACAATTTCTTCTCCTGCTATATCAACTTTGCTCATTTCAACAACTTTATCTATCATTGTTACTTTTTGTACTTCTCCTGTATTTTCTACCACAAATTTTATATCTGTTGCTTTTACATAGCCCTCACAAGCAATTTCCTCTCTTAAAGTATATTCTTTATTAGTTTCTAATCCTTCGATTAAATGAGTTTTTTCTGTTGATACCCATGTATCTACTACTTTATCTCCATCTAATACAGATAAAGTTGCTCCAACTAACTCTTTATCTCCTGTAATGTCTGTTTTGCTAATTTCTACTGCTGTTGTATCATTTTTAATATCTAATTTTTCAGTATATACTTTTGTTGTTGTATCTTTTTGCTCTAATTTTATCTCGTGTTTAGTTGTATCTAATACAAGACCTTTTAAAGTCTCAACTTCTTCTAATTCATATACTCCCATTGGTAAATTCTCAACTTTTAAGTTTCCGTCTTTATCAAGGTTGTAAGTTCCTATCTCTGTTCCTTTACTATAAATTATACTTCCATCAGCATAATCTATAATATCTTCTTTTGCAGTTAATTTAAACTTAATTCCACTTAAATCAGAAATATCAACTAATGATGTATCAACATTTTCTCTAATTGCTACTTCCTTATCTACAATTATTGTTCCTGTTGGTTTATTGTTTTTGATATTTATTGTAATATAAGCATCATAGTCTTCATCATATTTAAGTGTTTTATTACTTCTGTTAATTTCAAAAATACAATCTTCTTCTAGTTGTAAGAATCCGTTTGCTACAACTATTTCATCAATTTTGTATTTTCCAGAATCTAATTTTGTTTCTGTATATGCTATTGCATTTTCATCTGTTGTCCATTGGTCAAAACTTTCTTTTCCTAATTTACAACTTACTCTTTCCCATTCATTTGTTTCTTCATTTAATTTATATAAACTAAATGTTGTATTTGAAAATGTTACCTTCTTTCCTGTTTTCTTATCTATTTTTACCATTTTTAAATAACTTTGGAATGGTGTATCATTTTCTACTACTTCTCTTATAGGTTTATCACTATTTTCATCAATAGTAACATAGAATTCTTGTACTGGATTTATCCTATCTGATGGGCAATATGTTTCGTTTACCGTATATTTTCCATAAGCCAAAAGATTTGATACTCCGTGTCCATTTTTTCCTGTTTTAAATACAGCATATTCGTCTTCTGCATATTGGTCTAAATGTTTTAAGGCTTCATCAAAACTTCCGTAAAAATCTACATATTTTGTTAAAATTGCTGTAAATTCTGCTCCCTCAATAATTGGTGCTGTTGTATTAGTTATTGATGATATTTTTATAACCTCAAATTTTGATTGTTTTACTTTGTTTTCTACAACTCCACTTGTTTTTATAACAGGTGTATTCATATCTTTATATTTAAGGGTATAAGTATGAGTTGTTTCATCTTTCATATATCCCTCGCTAACTGCTGTTTCCTTTGAGTAGTATGTTCCCATTGGTAATCCTTTTAAAGTTACTCCATCTACACTTAATTTTGCTTTTGTATTTTTATTTGTTATATTTATTGTTGCTTTTCCGTATTCGTCAAAAGTAAAAGTTGCGATTTCTTCATTCTTTGAAAAATATTTTATTGTTTTAGCAACATTTGTTATATCTTCACTTGCATAAAGAGTATAAATTGTTCCTTTTAGGTTTGCGTCTCCGTGATGACTTGTTTTATCTACTCTATTTTTATTACCTGTATCTTTATCTGTTTTTTCTATTGTAATTTCTCCTGTAGGCTCATTATTTTTGAAAGAAACTTCTGCTGTTTCATTTACTTTTACATTAACTTTTTGAACAGAATTATCTAATAAATAACCTGTTGGAACAGATACCTCTTTTATATAATAAGTTGCAGGTGCTAATCTATCAAATTTTATTTGACCATTACTATCACTTGTTCCTGTTCTTACTTTTTGAGTACAATTTGCGTCTTTATATAATTCAAACTTACATCCTGCTAATTTATCTCCATTAGTATTTGTTTTTACTAATAATGCATTTCCATATTCTACTTCAACTGATATGCTAAACCATGAAGGATCAACATAGTTTGAGAATATTAGATTTTGCACACTTCCAGATGTAAATTGGAAGTACATATAATTTGACATTGTATCATTTGAATAAGCATCTCCATTTGGTAATAATTGATATAACTTATAATCATTTGATTTGAACTTTACACTATCTGCTGTTGTATCATTTGATACACTTATATTTAAGTCATTACTTCCTTTTGTATGACTAAATGTTACTCCATTTTTTGTTTCAGAAAATGATTGGTAAGATGCAAGTCTTTCAGTCGTATCAGTTACCTTTTTAGTTCCTCCTAAATCTACTTTTATAGTATCACCATTAAAAGATGTATTTCCGTGATATTGTTTATAATAATTTTCTGTTTTAGATAACCAACTTGAATAGATAGAAGATGACATATAAGATGAGTTCCAACTATCTCTACTAGGTTTATCTAATGAACTATCTATATTACTATGAATATACTCCCATACATATTGTTGTGTTGCACAAGCATCTTTTTTAGCCTGTGTTGTCGTTGGAAGTCCAGTTCCATGATTCATTGTATAACCGAAATATATCATTTCTGCAATCTTTTCATATTTGGGTAAATCATTTTTATATTTTACTTTAAACTCGTTATCATAGGTATATTCACTTCCATTTGGCGAAGTTACTCCTCTTTGACAACAAAATGCTACATAAGTTTTTCCATCATAAGTTACATAGTGTAGTTCGTGATTATATGAACTTAAACTACCAGATATAACGCCGAATTTTGCATTACTATTCATATCTGTTATGAATGCTGCAAAAGTTTGTAATGGTAATGAACTTATTGTCATAAAAATTAAACATATTATTGCTACTATTTTTTTAGTTTTATTTTTCATATATTTATCTTTCCTTTCTTTTTTCATAAAAAAATAGCCTAACATTTCTGTTAAGCCTTTAATTACATTATTTTTAATTTCTAATTGCCCAAAAATAATATTTTCCACATAATTGGCATTGTCTAATTGCGTGTTGCCCAGAATCCCAGTCTTTTGTGTATTCTTCAAAAGCTTTATAAGCCTCGTCCCATGTTTTATAATAACCATGTTCGTTTGCTCCATCTCCACCCATGTGGTGTGTTCCTCCCTCATCACACCAATATGCTGTTTTTGTTTCTTCTTTCTTACTAGATGAAATTGTTTCAGATTTCTTATTTGTTTCAGTTTTTTTCGTTGTTTCCTTTTTTGTTGTTTCTTCTTTTTTAGTTTGTTCACTTTTTGTTGTAGTTTTATTTTCTTTTTTAGTTGTATTATTTTGTTGTTTACTCGAACTTGTAGTTGTTTCTTTTTTAGTTGAAATTGATTTTTGTGTAGAACTTGTATCATTAGAAACTTTTGACTCTGCTTTTTGTGTTGTTTTAGTTTCTTCCCCACTAGAAACTTTTTCCTCTGTTTTGTTCTCCGCTTCTTCATTATTTTCTTTTGTAGTATTTTTTTCATCATCTATTATGTTTTCGTTTATCTCATTTACAACTTGTTCTTGTTCAACTTCGTTTATACCATTAGAAACTACAAAAGTATCTTCGTGTTTGTTTTTATTCAAAAAATAATAAACTCCTGCTACAACTATGCCAACTAATAAAATAATTATAATAACAATATATATCTTCTTTTTCATAAATAATCATCTCCTATTGTCATTATTTTACATTATTTTAAAAATATTTTCAATTATGCAATTAAAATTTATTATCTTGACATTGCTCTTTGTCTTTGTCTGTTATAATGTTCTTCTACACATTTAAATAAAAAGTCTTCTACTTCTTTTGGTGTAGCAATATCTCGTGGAATGTATTTTTCAAACCTTTCATAATGAATACTATATTTTTCTTTTTGATTAGGTTTTTCCTCTTGCATTACTGCTTCAATCTTATCTACTGATAAAGTTCCTGCTTGACTTAATTTTTTCAAATAAATGGCTTGTGCTTGTGAAGGTGTTGCATCATACATTTTTATACAATTTACTAGCATATATTGTTCTTCTTTTTTTAAATAAGATATTTCAACTGCTGGATTAAAAGATATTTTTCCTATATCAACCATATCTAGTAACTCCTTAATCAGTTCTGTTAGTCTTATATATCTTTGTACTTGTCTTCCACTTTCTCCACTTTCATTTCCAACTAAATCAGCACTTATTAACTTCTCGCCAACTTGTCGAGAAGTTTCTTTTTTTCCTTGATGACTTATTGCTTCCATTTTCATTTTATAAGCAAAGGCTTTCTCACTTGGCAATACTTTTTCTCTTTGTATATTGCTATCTACCATTAAAATAGTCGCCTCATCTTTTGTTAAATCTCTTATAATAGCAGGTATTTCTTGTATTCCTAATACTTCACTAGCGAACTTTCTTCTATGTCCTGAAACCATTTCATAATTTCCGTTTTCATCTCTCCTTACTATTACAGGTTGTTTTACTCCTCCATCTCTAACGCTTTCTATTAAATTTTCCATTTCTTCATTCTTTTCTATTTTGTATGGATGATTTGGAAAATTAGAAATTTCACTTATAGGAAGCATAACAACTGATTCAGTTTTTCCTTTATTTGTACTGAATTTAAATAATTCATCTACACTCGGTAGTCCTTCCATTTTTAATTCTTTCGCTATCTCTCAACACCTCCCTCGAAAAATTTTCATAAGCCATTGCAACTTTGCAATTCTTGTCATAAGCAAATATGCTTTTTCCCTCTATGCTACATTCTGCGACTTTTATGCCTAATGGTATTATTGTTTTGTAAATTCTTAAAACACTTCCATAATTATTTCTTAATGTATCTACTGTACTTCTTGCTAATTTTGTTTGCATATTTGCAAGTGTAAGTAAAATACCATCAATTTTTAATTTTGGATTTAAAACAACTCTTATTTTATCTATTGTATCTAATAATTGTGTCATTCCTTTTAATGATAAATAATGTGTTTGTACTGGAATAATTACACTATCGGCTGCAGTTAGTGCATTTATTGTAAGTATTTCAACAGATGGCTGACAATCTATAATTATATAATCATAGTCATCTCTTATTTGTTTTATATATTCTGATAATATTTTTTCTCTATTTATAAGAGATGCAATACCTTTTTCAAATGCTCCAAGTTCCATATTTGAAGGAATTAACTTTATCCCCTCTGAATTTTGCACTATTCCCTCTGTCTTTTCAAATGGTATTTTTCTTATAGTTTTTTCCAACATAGTCTTTATTGTCGTTTCCATTTCATCTTGATTTCTAAATCCTAATGAAGTTGTTAAACTTCCCTGTGGATCAAAGTCTATTAGTAAAACCTTTTTACCTTTCATATTCAAATATGCTCCTAGATTTAATGCTGTTGTTGTTTTTGCTACTCCACCTTTTTGATTGCTAATTGCAATTACTTTACATTCAGACATTTTTACCCTCCTTTCATTTAATTAAGTTATCTAAAAAGATAACTATGTAAAAATAAACTGACTTTTTGTCAGTTTATCATCAAATTTTATCTTACTTTTCCTAATTTTTTCATTCGCTTATCTATTTCATTTTTCTTTCTTAATTGTTCTTCTCTCTCTTTAATTTCTTCTAGTTGTTTCTCAATACTTCTCTCACAAAAATCAACACTTGTAATTTTTACATAGTCTAATATTTGTTTTTGGTGTCTTAACATCTCTTTTTTACAATAGTCATTATACTCTTGTAGTTTCCTATCAATATTATAAGATGTAAGGTCTTTAAAAACAATAGTATTGTTTTCTATATGCCATTCTTCACTTAGCATTAAATATGCTAAAAAAAATTTTTGTCCTTCTTCATCATATTCCCATAACTTTGAACTACTAAATAAATTCTTATCACTAAAATAAATCATATCTCCTCCTTCATTATCTTGATAAATCTTTTTTGTGTTGCTTATCTAATTTTGTTCTAACTTTTGAATATATTTCAAAAGCATCATCTTGGTTAAACTCTTTGTCTATTGTAACTTTTCCTCTTTCTAAAAATTCCTTTGACAATATGAAGTTTCCTTTATCAACAAAGTTATATCTTCCCAATTCATCTTTTCCTATATACATTGCAGTAACTTGTACTATGTTATCTCTTGAAATAGGAAAATTAACTGTTAAAAAATTACCTCTTTCTAATTTGTCCAGATAATTTATAGCATCTTCTTCGCTCACTATTCTCCCTCCTTTTTCTTTTTTTGCACAAAAAAAATGACTTAATCTTTCAAGACTAAATCATCTTTTTGTTATGTATTTAATTAAGACATTATTTTTGCTAATAATTCATTTACTAAATCAGCAGGTTCTCCTTTTCTAACTAATGAATTTCTATATTCCATTAGCAAGTCTCTTATTAAAACATATTCCTCATAGGTAACTTTTAATTTAATATTTTTATCGAACATAGGAATCTCCCCTCTCATATTTTATTTTGTTACATACATAATAAAATACTTTTCGAAAAAAATCAATTATACTTGTAAATTTATATCAATTTTTTAAAATTTCTTTCATTTTTTATAATTTTTAAATTTTTTAGATACACTCAACCCTTGATATTACTGCATTTAATCGTTCTACATAGTGGACAATCGTTGTTATTATCAATGCTATTAGGGTTATACCTTTG
>ULNH01029255.1_pt1 | contig 50251 bp, 43 predicted proteins | sample 1951871 | NCBI WGS metagenome assembly ULNH01 (sample SAMEA4835572, study PRJEB28245) | human gut metagenome | biome: gut microbiome; material: fecal sample | place: Denmark | collected 2008 | reverse complement strand
TAAAAAATTACTCCACCTTAGATTTTAAAGAGCCTAATTTTGAAGCCTCGTTTTTATTTACTATCAAGATATAAAACAGAATTTCGATTTAAAACGAAGTTTCCACTTTCAAACAAGCTGTAATCAGTTTTCCATCCTATTGCGGTAATCAAACTATATAACTTAGACGTTAGCGATTGTGTTTGACGCTCTATACCTACGATTAATGAACACATAAAAAGATATTTAAAGATTTTAAACTAGATGAGACCTCAGTTATTAAAAAATTCCGAATAACTACTGAGGATGGCAAAGTTTCTAATGAAATAGCCAAATTTCATATAGAAACAGAATTTGAAAAATATAGAGTCATTAAAATCAATTGTTTATGTCTGATTTTAATAAGTTTATGTTAGAACTAGAACAACACACTAAGAATTATGAAGACGAAAAAAATAACATTAATACTCTTTCATTTTTTATTGATTTGAAATCTTAATGCTATCCTTAATAAATAATTCTTTTTCATTGCCACATTATATGGTATAAATAAAGTGTATAGAGAATTTTACTTCTTACTATGAGGTATTACTCTATTTAATCATTGAAGTAAATCATTCATTTCGTTTAACTTTATAGGGGGGAAAGTTATGAGAAATCAAAAAATTTTTACTTGTGCATCGCTATTTTTTGCTTTGTTAACATTAATCACAAGTTCGTGTGGAAAAAGGCCACATCAAAGTTCATCATCCGTTGAATCGTATACCATTACTTGGAAAAATTACGATGGTGCGATTCTTGAAATAGATAGTAATATCAAAATGGGAGAAATACCTACCTATGATGGGAATATCCCAGAAAAACCAAGTGACGAAAGATATTCCTATACTTGGTCTGGTTGGACACCTGAAATTACTCCAGCTTTGAAGGACCAAACTTATACGGCTATCTACTCTTCTAATCAAATACAATATGAAATTACTTATAATTTATATGGTGGGGTAAACGATCCATCTAATCCTACTTTTTATACCTTTGAAGATCATATATCATTTAAAGCCGCCACTAAAACTGGATATACTTTTTTAGGTTGGGAAGATAATAAGGGCGAACGAATTACTTCCATTGCTTCAGGTCATACTGGCCCTCTTGTTTTACATGCAATTTGGAATAAAGGCAATGAATATTCCCTCACTTTAGATGCCAATGGAGGTATTCTTTCTCAAAATCAATTGACCATACAATTTGATCATGAATATTCTTTACCCGATCCTACACTCATCGGGCATACGTTTGATGGTTGGTATGTCGGTGAGGAAAAAATTGAAAGTCAAGGTATATGGCATATTGCGCAAGATATCACATTAGTGGCTAAATGGTCTTTTGAATATTATTCAATTATTTATCATCTTGATGGAGGCCTGAACCATCCAGATAATCCATCTACTTATACCATAGAAACCGAAACCATTACTCTAAAAGAAGCTTCTAAAAATGGATATACGTTTGAAGGATGGTATGATGAGTCTTTTGATAATCAAATCACATCTATTGAAAAAGGAAGTTTGAAAGAAATCAATCTTTTTGCAAAATGGGAAATCATTACTTATCAGATTAATTATGATTTAGATGGAGGAGACAATGACATTAACAATCCTCTTTCTTATACAATTGTGGATGAAATTAATTTATTAGAGCCTACTAAAAATGGTTATTCTTTTGATGGTTGGTTCCATAATGGCACTCTTTTATCTACGATTCAAAGAGGAACGTTTGGTAATTTGACTCTAAAAGCAAAATGGAGTCCTTATAAAAACGGATTTACAATTATCACTGAAGATATGGAAAAAGGAAGTGTCATCGTTGTATCTGGAAGTGGATATACAGATGAAACCATCATCATTAAAGCCGTGCCTGCTGAAGGTTATGTATTTGAAGGTTGGTATAAAAACGGATTAGAAAAAATTAGTAAAGAAGAAACATACACTTTCACCATGCCTTATCGCGATATATTCTTAAGCGCTCGTTTTGTCACTGAAGCCGAATACGAAGATGCCATTTTAAAGAAATATGGCATGAAACCCGTTTTATCGGATGATAGAAAGACGCTTACTTATGGATTATATCCGCAAAAAAAAGTAACCGATGCTGAACTGATTCATTCATTAAATCAATTAACCAAAACCGAAACGAATGGATGGTATTTATATGACGAAGAATATTACGCTAAAGTCATTGCCAATCCTTATGACAAAAACATTCAATTTGATAACGGAGACTCCATTATAAAAGATGAAGTATATTGGTTTCATTGTGAAGCAATTCAATGGAATGTTTTAAAAGATTATATGGGGGAAATCCGATTAATTTCTAGTTCATTATTAGAAAATCATGATTACTATACTTCATACGCTACTCGAAGCATCAATAACAAAACAATTTATGCCAGCAATTATGAACATAGCACAATTCGTTCATGGTTAAATAATGAATTTTATAACAGTGCTTTTGCTTTAAACTCTTCATTTATTCAAACCACACTTGTCGACAATAGTAAAGAAACAAATCAACTTGATAGCGACACATATATCTCTAATAATACAATGGATAATGTTTTCATATTAAGTGTTCAAGAGTTTTTAAATAGCAATTATGGATTTCATTCTACGAAAGATCAAACATCCACTCGCTATTGCAAACCAACCGATTATGCTAAAGCAAATGGCACATATTATTATCCAAGTGCGGGTTTATCATTCCAATATTGTGGGTCTTATTGGACACGCTCACCTTTAGAAGGTTATCCATATTATTCACAAGTAGTTAATGTAAATGGTGGCATCGTATCATCCCCCATCATATCCCCCTCTAGTGGCGTTCGCCCAAGTATCGTTATCAAAATGAATTAAGGTTTTATCCAATTGATTTTAACTTTTATCAGCATATAAAAACGAGGTTTCATCATTGAAGCCTCGTTTTATTTACTATCTAGATATAAAACATAATTTCGATTTAAAGTATTTTTTCCATTCTCAAACAAACAATAATCAATTTTTTATTCAGTTTAAATAAATCTGTTCATAAAGATATTTTCGTTATTTTTTTTTCAATTTCTTTTTGTTTAGCTTTAAAATAGGTATAATAAAAATAGGTTTTTTAATGCAGAATTTCATTAAAATTCATTTGGAGGTATTTATGAATTATAAGGTTATTGAAATAAAAGATATACAAAAAATCAATCAATATCAATGGTTTCGACAATTTTCTAATCCTTGCTACGGATTCAATGTTAAAATGGACATTACCCGTCTTGTTCACTACACAAAAGAACATCATCAAAGTTTTTTTATTAATACCCTTTATTTGATTACAACTGCCTTAAATCAAATTGAAGAAATGCGAATACGTGAGGTGAATGGAGAAATTCGTCTCTATGATAAAATTAATCCCACTTTTACAGTAATGACCTCAGTGGGTATCTATGAAAACACTGACTTTGAAATGGTCGATGATTATCGAGAATTTTATAAAAGGGCGCATTCCATTATTGAAAAAGTTAAAAAACAAACAAAAGTAAAAGAAACTTATAATGATTCTACACTTTATAATGATTTTTATATGACATGTATTCCTTGGCTTTCAATCGAAAGTATGACTCATCCTTTGATTGATAACGATTACGCTTCCCTTTCTTGTCCTAGAGTTTGTTGGGATAAATATCGTGAGGAAAACGGGAAGATTATAATGACTTTAAACATAACAGTAAGCCATTGTTTTGTCGATGGATATCCATTATCTCAAGCATTTTTACTCATACAAGAATATTTCAATAATCTAACAGGAATTATTGAATAACCTATCGGAAAATGGATACAACCGATGATGTTTTTTATTGATTTTATTAGCATTTTACATTGGAATGGAAACAAGTATTAGATGAGTTAGCCATTCAATATTAATAATACTTTTTATAAAGTTACATATTCTTTACAAGAATGATTGACGATAATCCTATTTCGTTCTATTATTATGCAGTAATTTGAGTTTTTATTGGGGAAGAAGGCATTTTTATGTTAGTAAAAAAGAAATCAAGTGATATGTTAAACGGTTCCTTGTGGGATAAAATATTGCTTTTCGCTCTTCCTATTGCTCTTACCGCTATATTAGAACAATTGTTTAATGCCTCCGATATTGCCGTAGTCGGTAATTTTACTGGTGACTTAAAAAATATCGCAATGGCCGCTGTAGGCGCAAATAGTCCTATTATCAGTCTTATCGTCAACTTCTTTATTGGTTTTTCTTTGGGTGCAAATGTCGTCATTGCTAAAGCTTTTGGTGAAAAGAAACAAGAATCAATTACCAAAGCTGTACACACCTCTATCATATTGTCTCTTCTATGTGGAATAATTATCGCTATTATAGGTGAAATCTTTGCTTCTGATATTTTAAAAGTGCTTAAAGTTCCGAATGATGTACTTCCGTATGCTTTATCTTATTTAAAAATATATTTTATCGGCTTACCCGTTATTCTTTTATATAACTTTGAAGCCGCTATTTTTAGAAGCATCGGTAGAACGAGAGTTCCCCTTGTGGTTTTAGCGATATCGGGTGTCATCAACATCATTTTAAATTTAATTTTTGTTATTTTCTTTAAAATGAATGTAAATGGCGTCGCTTTAGCAACAATTATCTCAAATGCTATCAGTGCGATTATTCTATTTATTCTCTTATTAAAAACGGATGACTGCATAAAAGTTGAATGGAAAAAATTAAGAATATATTCTAATAGTCTTGCTGACATTTTTAAAATTGGATTCCCTTCTGGAATGCAAGGCGCATTATTTGCAATTTCAAATATTGTAATTCAAACCGCTATTAATTCACTTGGTGCTGATGTCATGGCGGGATCAAGTGCTGCTTATAACATTGAAATATTTGCTTATTATATTTTCAATTCTTTTAGCCAAGCTTGTACGACTTTTACCAGTCAAAATAATGGAGCTAAGAATTATAAGAGATGCCAAAAAATATATAAGCTATGTTTACTAGAAGATTTAATTGCAACGATTTCTGCTGTACTTCTTATCTTATTGATTGGTCGACCTTTGCTTTCCATATTTAATAACAATAAAGAAATTATTGAAATTGGATATCAACGCTTAGTTTTCATTTTTTCTGCTTACTTGTTTAGTATGACTTATGAAGTCACAGCTGGTTATTTAAGAGGTTGGGGAAAATCTCTTGTTCCCGCTATATTAACCGCAATCGGCGTATGTGGTGTTCGTATTTCATGGATTGCCTTTGTTTTTCCAAAGTATAACTCTTTCCGTTGCATATTAGTCTCCTATCCTGTAAGTTTATTTATCACTATGGTTCTTATGCTCATTGCTGTAGCGATTTATCGACCCACATATAGAATTCTTAAAAAGCAAAATTTAGAAAATAAATAAAATGGTCATTAGTTCATCTTCTTGTTTTATTCATAACTAATTAACGAAGTCTTTTATTACATACAAAAAAAATATATAATGAAACAAAGGAAAGATAAAGATGAAAACTATAGTACGAATCGTTTATTACGGATATGGAGAAAGCAACACCTACATTGCTCTTTATGAATATTTAAAGAAAAAGCACGATGATTTAATTACTCAAGATGCTTATCATTTTTCTTGTAGTCAAGGAAATTTTGAGCTTCTTTCTGGAAGAGATTTAGATGAAATCAAACAAATTTTATTAAGAGGTCAAGCCGATATGGCCTTTGTTCCTTTTGCTAATAGCGATTCAGGTATCGTTCCTCAAATTCGGAATTTTTTATGTTCACCTTCTTATGAGGTTGTTGATATGCAAACCAGTAAGATTGTTCTTTATGCATACATGCATAAATCTCATCAAGGCATGAAAGGAACGGAAGTAGAAACAATCTATGGTAATGTTCCAACTTTTAATCAGTGTTCTTCTTTTGTAGCGCATCAGATTCCCTTTGCTGTTTATAAGCGCCTAGCTTCTACTACCGAATCAATGAATTATTTAGAAGGACATCCCGAAGAAAAAGCCATTTGCTTTGGAAATATTGAAGGCAAAAAAAGAGAGAATCTTATTTTGTTTGAAAACAATTCTGTTTCAAACTCCGATCACACATATACAAAATTTTTCTTAGTTCAAAGAAGAAAAAAATTACCCAACCTACCCATTAAAAAATGGACACAATCAGCAAAATTGGCAAGTATTAAAAAAGCTTTAATTGGTTATTATTTATATGAATCCACGCCTAGCGAACATAGCCAAAAAAGTAAATCACCTGCTTCATTCCGTGTTGTATCTATTCTTCCTCAAGGAAAAGAATTAGCGGTTCAAGGATTTACTATTGGCTATAAAACAAATAAAATCTGCCATAGTGTTTCAACCACTGTCGATTTAAAAGAAAATGAACTTTACTTTTATTATGAATATGAGCCTGAAAATCAAGATGGAAGTAAGGTAAAAGGTATCGTTTTATTAAAATGTGATCTTTCTCTTTTCGAAAAAGAAAGACGCTTAAAAGGCCATTATTATGGCTATGACAATAATAAAACTGGCTCTATGCAATTTATTAAGATTTCCAAAGAAGAATTTGAGGTGTATCAACGTGACCCAGAATAAATATCGTGCTTTTATTTCCTTTCCCCGTTTAGAAAGAGAAGATAGTGATGAAGAAGTCTATACAGAAGAATACTATTTTTCTATGTGGCTTTATCATACATTAGAAGACTTAATGGGAATACATACCTTCTATTGCCCTTATTCTTTAAAAGAAAGAAAAGAAGCTACTTTTTCATTAGAAATAGAAAGAGCTATGGAAGAATCCGATGTTATCATAGCCGTAAGTTTAGATACCAAAAATGAAGGAAGAAAGTATGTTGAAGAAGAAAGGAAACTCTATGTAACAACAAGAAAAGGACGAAAAGCAATGCCTTACTTTGTTGTCTCTAGTGCAACAAAACCTCTTATAGAAAAATCTTCTTTTTATACTTCCTATGATAGCGAAATGGCGCTTTATAAAGATACTACTTCGATTTCTACCATGTTAAATACATTAAATCAAGTGATTTTAAAGGAAAATAAAAGAGTGAGTGATATTAAACTTTGTAAAAACTGTTTCCGTATCTTTCACGATCATAATGAGGAAGGAACGATATGTTTATATCATCCGATTTCTCAAATTAAACGTACAGAAAAAGGCTTTTTATTCCAATGTTGCAACAAATTAGCTGAAGCAAAGAAAAATGAAATTCCTGAAATCAGCCCTGGTTGTATGATTGGAAAACATGAATTCTAAACTTGTAAAATGAATAATAATGAGAGGAAAATTATTTTATGAAAAAATTTTTTGGTATCATTAGTACTTTTTTTGCTTTAATTCAGTCTTTTTTCTTTTGGTTTTGTTTTGTTTGTTATATAACACATTTAAATCAATTTGGGCATATTTTATCTCATGTTGGTTTCTGGATTATTACCTATATTATTCTATTTATTTTTTCTATTATCGATAAATTCGTTAGAGGTTTAAAGGGCTTTGAAGTAATATTTCTAGACGCCCTTCTCTCTCCTATTCGTTTCTTTGCTCAACTGATCACCACGATTCATGTGTTTCAAGGTAAAACAGAAATAAAGCGTGGCGGTTATTTTGATAATCGATTCAAAAACACTTTCTATTTTACGTTATGTTCTATTGATGTAAGTGAACCCAGTGATCGTGTAACTCATTCTTATGAATCAACGAACTATTATCGACAAAAGCATTATCAAAGTGATCGTTTATCCTCCAGTTCATCTTCCTCTTCTTCAACTTCTTCATCCTCTTCATCTTCCTATTCACCTTCTCCTAGACCAGAAGAAAAGAAACCTGAAAAAGTTTATGGTTACTTTGCTGTTTTAAGAGAAATGGAGATGATTGCTTACAAACATCAAAGGAGTGTTTTTTCTTCTTCACGCGCCGAAGCTAGAATTGAGATGAATGCTCGTATTAACGGAAATACCATCACTTTTTCTTTTAATGTAAAAACTCATTACTTAGAATGGATAAAAAGCCAAGTAGAAGCAGACGATTTTCAACGTGACATTAAAAATGAATTAGAATCTATCCAAAGTTCAATTCAAAGTGATGTAAAGGACTGGCTTACTGACCATGCAGTAGATAGAGACTATTATCTTTCCTTCCGGTAAATCTTTTTTATTATTCTAGTTACATAATCTTATTCTTTCATATTAAATCTCTTTTAAAAATTGTATAGCCTTTTTCTTGTCCAATTTTTAGGGTACTTTCATTTTTTGCTCATTTGCTTTAAAACATTTCTTTAAGAAAGCGCTTTTAAAGAAATATATATAGATTTGCTTCATCAAATATGCTAAACTCTGTTTATTCTTTATAAAAGAAGAAGAAGAGTTTATTTTTTTTAATTTACTCTTTAAATTCATTAGATAAGATTGTTCTAACAATATTTTTATGTAAAATGTTGAAGATGTTTTATCTTATCTATTGAAACTACCTCTTATATTTCATCATAGGATGACTTTTTAACATAACGAAATGGAAATAAGAGATACTAAAAACGGGGGGGCAATCCAGTTAGATTTTGTAAAGTAATGAAAGGAGCAAGTATTCTCTAATCTAATTGGCATTAAAAACGAGAATACAAAACAACTATGAAAAAACAAAGCTTATTATTTGTTTTATCCATGCTTGTTTTAACTGGATGTCAAGGCACTCCTTCTTCAACAAGCACTTCTACTGTCGCCGAGCCTATCGATTTTGCTCAAAAATTCAATTATATGAAAGGTAATCTTAAATTAAGTGGAACTCTTACGTATAAGTTCTATAACTTAAACGAAGAAACTGGTGAATTCACTCCTACTACTGGTGAACCAGTTACCACAAATTTAAATGTTGAATTTACCGATGCAGGTTATCTTTTATCCTATAATGGTGACTTTGATGAAAACTTCACCCAAACCTTATTTAAGTCTACCGATAACACTGTTGAATTACGTTATATTAATAACAACAACAAACTAGAAATTTCTCGTCCAAAAGATAAAAATGGCAACGAATATGATTTCACTCCTTACACCAATCCATTTGTTAATGTTTCAAATCATGATTTACTCATTAGCGAAGATGGCAAAAGTGCTTCTTTCAATTTAACTGAAAAAGCTGCTTTAGCTAGTGACTTCGTATCCGCATTAACCTGGTATACCTTCCAAGATACGACAGGAAAAGTTACTTTAGATGAAGTGACGCTTCTTGCTGATGATGAAAAAGTTACTGGTGTGCATATTGCCACTCCTGTTTTAAGTGAAACTTTACGTCATGGCACTTATACTTTTGATCTTACCGTTTCTGCTACAGGAGAAGATGTTGTAGGTCCAGTTACTCCAACACCTGTTATCTCCGAAGATGATGCTAAACTTGCTAAATTGAAGACCGCACTAGAAGAAATGAATGCAAGTGATTATGAAGCTACGCTCTCTATTGATAACTCTTATACTTATAAAGTATATAAAGATAGCAAAGGTGCTTTCTGCGCGGATGTGAACGAAGAAGCCTATCAAAATGGTTTTTATGAAGCGGAAGATGGTACTTTTTATCAAGTTACTTATAGTAGAAAAGTAAATGGTCTTGGAAAAGCTGAATGTAAAAATAAAAAAGAAGATTGTTTACCAAAATGGTTAATGTTTGCTGCTTCTCTTTATACACCAACAGAAAATGCTAATGAATTCAAGATTTCTTCTGAGGTTTCTGCAGATTCTTTAAAAGAATTTGGCTTTTTACAAGGTGTTCAAAATTGTTATGAATTATCTGGAACGGAAAGTTTTACCATTCAACTTACTGAAGATGGTCATGTTGCCTCTGTTCATTTTATGAGTGACTGGTTTGATGCCACTTTGACTATTAACAAAATCGGTAGTGCAACCATGCCATTCAATCTTGATGAATTACCACTAATCTAATCTATTTACGTAAAAAGGCGATTGAGCAATTCAATCGTCTTTTTATTATCCCCAATATATAGAAAATAGTGGGATATGCGTGTACAATAAAAGAAATGAGGACGTGATAATAATGCCAGCAAAAAAATACCAAAAATATAATATAACCGGTATAGTACTTGTAGTGCTTTCTTTATTTATGCTAATTTTAAGTAATGGAAAAGATGATACATTCATCACCCCTCTTTTAATCATTGGCATCATTCTTTTAGTGGCCGGACTTTCTATTTTTCTTTATGTTTCATTAAAAATTAAAAGCGAGAAAAAGAAATTTGCCGCTAACCCAAAAAACAAATTAGAAAATTTAATTCATCAACACAAAAATGATAACGTCGTTTTTGATTTTATTGATTCTTATATTCATGATGAATTTCAAGAATTAAATGACTTACTCCATGGTACCAGTTGCATCGTGGATTATGATTACTCTATAGAACAAAATGGCGTCTATCTTATCATCGTTGAATTAATAAAAGAAAAGAAAAATCCATTTGGTGTTAGTGTTATTTCCTCTAATGATGGTTTATCTTTAGTCACAGAAAAAGAAACTTTTGATATACAAGATTGGACCAAAGAAGACGTATTAAATAAAATCCTAGAAATCATTGAAAACGAAGCCCCAAAAATCAACCCAGATGAAAGTGTGAATTTTGAAATTAAAAATTCAAAAAATCAATTTAAAATCATTCTCTTCTTCTTTATTCTCGGATGGTTAGGTACTTTAACTATACTCTTGTTAAATTTGCTTCATGTAATGAATCTATGGTTCATCATCGCATTTCCTGCTTTCTTTGCCATCATTGGAACGATTGGAGTAATTGCCTATTTTAGAGAAAAATTTATTTTAAAAGATGGAGAATATACCTATGTTTCTTTAGTAAAGAAACAAAAATGCCATTTTTCCGACATTGAAAAAATCGTCTTTGAAAAAAAGGATGGTGCCCTTTTTCTTAAAATCATCTTTTATGGAAGAAATAATAAAAAATTAATGTCTTTTATAGATGATGGAACCTCTTTTTCGGACGGAAAATTTATAGCAAGTCTCAATCATTATGGAATAAAATATGAACAGAACTTTGATTAATTGAAAGGAGTTTATTTTATGAAACAAAAGTTTAAAAGTATTCGTATCGTCGATAATTTTTATCAATCTTCCTCTTTCTTCCCTATGCCACTTTGTTTAATTGGTACTCTAGATGAAGAAGGAAAACTCACTTCTTTTGGTGCATATTCTTTAGTATTTCCTTATTACATTGCCGGAAAAGATTATTATGCAATGGTATTAGAATGTCGAAATACTTCTAATACCGCTAAAGGAATATTACGACACGAGAAATGCACGATTAACTTTCTACCCTTTTCTAAAAAAGGTTTTGTAGAGCATGTCCGTCTAGGCTTTCCAGGTGATACACCAGAAGAAAAAATGAAAGATTTTAAATTCACTACCATAGATGGAGAAAGGAAAAAAGAAGATCCTGAAGGAAATTATCCAAAAATCATTGAAGAAGCGCTTCAAGTATTTGAATGTACTTGGGTAAAAGAATTGGATAATGCCCAAAATGATCAAGTTCAAGATGAGTATCAAGAGCCTTATCATAACTTTAACGGCATCACTTCTAAATATGGTGCTCACTTCATCTTAAAAATTGATAAGATTTTATTAAAAGAAAAATATTATGACGCTATTGTTCATGGCGTTACTCGTAAAAATTTCTGTTCTCTTCCAACGAACTGGGGTTACCGTGATTCGAAATATTTCTGGTGTTCCGATTATAAAAAGCCGATTTCTGTAGGCATTCCCGATAAAGAAGTCGATTTAACTTCTGTTCGTTATGCCGCAAAAAGATTGAACACGGATGTTACATTTACGGATGACGCATTAAAATGTATTGTAAAAGTGCCACGTCCGTTTTTAAAAATTGTTTTACAAGGTTGCGTCGATTGGGCAAAACAAAATGGCGTAACTATGATTACTGAAAAAGAAATGAAAATCATTTCAGATAAACGCTCTAAAGACAAAAAGAAGAAAAAATAAGCGGAGATGATGTCCGCTTTTTTTATTGTTTTTTTATGATTATCCAACCGATTTTAAAAGTCGTCCCTTCATTTTCTTTTGATTGAAGATCTAATGTTAAATCGTAATTATTCACGATATGTTTAACAATCGCTAATCCTAAACCGGTTCCTCCAAGTTCTTTTGATTTCGCTTTATCAATTCGATAGAATCTTTCAAAAATTCGACTTTGTTCCGCATAAGGAATTCCTATTCCTGTATCCGAAATCAAAAAGAATGGCTTTTGAACGGTGACTTTAATTTTTCCACTTTGCTTATTATATTTAATTGCATTACTCATTAAATTAGAAATAAGATGATAAAGATCCATCGCATTCATTTTCACTTTGAAATCTTCTTTCTTTTCTATTTCTATGGTAATTTCTTTTTGTTCAATATCCCTTTGAAATGAGGTGAGAATATCTTGAATGGTTTCAAAAAGCGATAGTTCTGTCATATTTTTTTCATTTTGATTCGCTTCTAAACTTGCAAGATTCAGCATTTCCGAGATAATTGAATTCATTCGTTTTGCTTCTTTAGTGATTCTTAAATGTGCGTCTTCAATATCGTCTTTTTCTATCAATATCCCCTCTTCAATCATCTGCAAATAACCTAATATCGTTGTGAGCGGACTTTTCAATTCATGAGAGGCATTGGCAAAGAAGTCTTCTTTCATTTGATTGAGTTGCATTTCTTTGCTGATATCATAAATAAAAATAAGGGTTTCATTTTGATTGGAAATTGGCGTGAGAATAATTCGATAAGTTTTTTGATTATCGTGATAGACAAAGGATTCTTCTACATGATTTTGAATCACATTTTGTATTTTTAAAGAGAAATGATAATCAAGGATAGCATAACAATAATTCTTTCCTATAAGTTCATCTTTTTTTAAATGAAAAAGATTGGCTGCTAAAACGTTATAGAGTTCGATTATTTCACCATGTAACACAATAATCCCAGCATTTAAATTATTGATTAAATCATTTAGTCGTGTTTTTTCTTTATTAATCAACTGCATTTTATCATCAATTAAAGTGGAAACATCTTCAATCTGCTTTGATAAACTTAAGATATCATCATCTAAAAGAGGTGGTTGATCTCCGGTTAATTGATTCAAACGATAAATTTCTTTTTTTAATGGTTCAGTCAGTTTTCTTGAACTCAAGGTAATAATGACAATATCAATCCCTAGAATTACAAAAGCTATAATACTCATTTCAAAAATATATACATGGTCTGCTGCTTTTAGTTTAGCTTCGGGGATTGCCACTCTTAAATAGAGTTTTTCTTCAATTAAATAAGTTGCTTTATAAAGCATTTTGCACCCAAAAGTTTTTGAATAGCGATAGCTAATCTTTCCTAAATGTTGGATTTCCGGACGATCTAGGTGATTTTCTTCTATTAACTCAGGAAATGTATCATAGACTACTGTTCCACTATCGTTAATGATCGTCACTCGATAACGATTATCAATACGAGTGACAATCTCAGCACTTTTTTCATATTCATCATGAATGTAGTTATCTCGTAAAACTAAAACAAGGTCACTTAAAACTTTTTCATTATTTTGGCGATTGTTTTTGGCAGTAAAAAAGATAGAGAATATTAAAAAAACAATTAACGTAAAAGAAGTTAGAAGCGTAGACATCCATATTAATTTCTTTTTCATGGCATCTTATACCCCACTCCATATATCGTTTCAATGAGTGATTCTTCTTTTAATTTTTTTCTTAAACTTTTCACATGCATATCAATGGTTCTTGATTCTAAAACACTATCATTCCCCCATATTTCATCTAATAACGTTTCTCTGCTTACAACTTTTCCTTGATTCTCCATGAGCTTTTTTAAAATAGCAAACTCTTTTACAGTAAGGTTAATTTCTTCATCATATTTCTTCACTTGATGAGCGCCCACATCCATTTGAATATGATGATAAGTTATAATAGAAGGCTTTTCAATTCTTCTAAAATGCGCATTCACTCGACTGATGAGCTCTAATAAATCAAAAGGTTTTTCAATATAGTCATCCGCTCCTAAATCAAAGCCATCCATTTTATCCGTAATCATTCTTTTAGCGCTGATAATAAGAACATAGATTTCTTTATTGACCTCACGAATTCTTTTTAAAATTTCTAATCCATCCATATCAGGAAGCATCATATCAAGTAAAACCATTTGTGGCGTTTCTTTTATAAAGGCTTCAAAAAAACTATTTCCATCATAAAAGCTTTGTACTTCATAGCCAGCTTTAGTTAATGTCTTATTAATGATTTTAGCAATGTCATAATCATCTTCAACCGAATAAATAAGATTCATGATGGCCGCCTCCTTTAGAACATTTGCGTATCTTTATAATAGCCATTATGAATGTAAATCACCCATTCACAAACATTGACGGCATGGTCCGCGATACGTTCAATGTATTTTACCACGAGTGTAGAGTAAATAGCAAAATCACTTGAAAAAATATGATCATTTAATTTTTCAATCATATCTTTTACACTTTGCTCATATAACGCATCTACTTCATCATCTTTTTTAATGACACTTTCCGCTAAAGAGATATCATCTTGTACGAAAGCGCGTATGGAATCGGTAACCATTTTCATGCTTTCTTGAAAAGCTTTATCTAAAGAAAAAATGGTTTCATGTTTACATGTTTGCATTTTTGAAGCAAAGCCTACAATATCTTCAGCATGATCTCCTAATCGTTCTAAATCTGCAACTAAAGTCAATACGCCAGAAATAAAGCGAAGATCTCTAGCGAAAGGCCGTTCTTTGAGCATTAAATTTAAACACACTTCTTCAATTTCTCTTTCTTTATCATCCACTAAATCATCGCGGATGAGGCTTGCTTTTTCTTTTTGGTAACAGTAATAATTTTCCATCGCCAAAGAAAGATTTCCATGCACTAATTTCGCCATCTTCACGACCATTTTTTTTAGATTTATAATTTCATCTTCCATTTTCATAGTCATCAACCAAACCTTCCTGTAATATAATCTTCTGTTTTTTTGTTTTTAGGATTACCAAATATTTCTCTAGTTTCATCATATTCCACAACTTCTCCTAACATAAAGAATGCGGTATAATCACTAATTCTTGTTGCCTGTTGCATATTATGGGTAACAATAATAATCGTATAATCTTTTTTTAATGTATCAATGAGTTCTTCTATTTTAGCTGTCGCAATTGGGTCTAATGCACTCGTGGGTTCATCCATTAAAATAACTTCTGGATGCATAGCAATACAACGAGCGATACACAATCTTTGTTGTTGACCACCTGATAAAGAAAGTGCGTTATCTTTTAGTCGATCACTTACTTCATCATAAAGAGCAGCTTTCTTTAAAGAATCAATCACGATTTCCATCAAAACTTTTTTATCTTTAATACCGCTTGCTCTCGGTCCATAAGCGACATTATCAAAAATGCTCATAGGAAATGGATTGGGACTTTGAAACACCATTCCCACATTCGTTCTAAGCATAATTGGATTCAAGGTTTCAATCTCTTCATCATGATATTTTAATGACCCGGTAATTTTACAACCATCGATAAAATCGTTCATGCGATTAAAACAACGAAGTAACGTTGATTTTCCGCATCCTGAAGGTCCAATAAATGCGGTTACCTTATTTTTATAAATAGACATATTCACATCTTTTAATACATGCTTCGTTCCATAAAATAAATTTAGCTCTTGTATTTCAAATACTTTTTCCATTATTCCACCCTCCTTCTATCAAATTGAAGACTGATTAATTTTATCGAAAGGTTTAAGATGAATACTACAATTAGAATTACAATGCTGATACTGCACGCTGAAGCATAGTTTGGGTTATCACCACTCATTAAAGTCCAAATATGTACCGCTAAAGTAGTAGATTGGCCACTTAAACTAACATGATCAGAAATATAAGTTCCTATTGCAAAAATTAACGCAGCACTTTCACCAATAATGCGTCCAGTCGCTAACAGGATTGAAGTTAAAATACCGCGAATGGAATTCGGTAATATCACTTTAAAAATGGTTTGCGTCATACTCGCGCCTAGCGCTAAAGAAGCATATTTGTAACTTTCAGGAATAGTCATAATCGCTTCCATTGTCGTTTTAATAACAACCGGTAAAAGCATTAGTGTCATGGTAAAAGCGCCCGCTAAAATAGAACCGCCACCACTTCCAGTCATTTTTGAAACAATCGGAATAAAGCAAATCAAACCTAATAAACCAAAAATAATAGAAGGAATTCCTGAAATCATATCAATTAATGATAGCAGAAATTGATTGATTTTATTTTTTTTCGCTATTTCCGTAAAATATATAGCGGTGATAACGCCTAAAGGAATTACCATCAATAGAGTTATTAATATAAGATAAAGCGTAGATAGTAAACTACCTCTTATACCTCCACCCATTTTTAATAAATACAATTCAACTAAAATGGTAGAAGTATCTAAGGCATCTCTTATCGCTTTTGCACCTTTATCTGCAGTAAATAATCGAGTATTACCTATTTCATCTTTAATCGTAATTCGATTGATAAGCAAACCTTTTTTTATTACAAATTCTTCGTTTGTTTCTTTATTTGTTGCATTTTTTAAAGGTGATAAATTATCGAGTTCAACAATTTGAATCACATCTTTCCCGTTTAGATCCTTCGTATCTTTTATTCCTATTCCCCAGTTGGAAGAATAAAAAACCTCTTCTTTATCTTCGTAATGAAACAGATTACTTTCCGTTTTTGCATGGATGAAATAAGGCGTTTCATAATAATCGCTCGTAAACATCTTGGGTTGAAAATTCTTTCCACCAGTAAATAAAATGTAACAAATAATTGCTACTAAAAATAAAACGACTAAAGCAGTTGAGGCATAAGTGGTTCCTTGAAGGATTTTATCTTTTATCTTTCTCATTTTACTCGCCCCAATCTTTTTTTCATATAACTCAATAATAAATTCACACCGAAAATCATGATAATCAACACTAAACCCACACTAAATCGAATATCATAATCCAATCCTAAGGTTTCATGAATACTCGCTAACATGGTAGTGGTTAAAGTGGAAGTCGGATCAAAAGGATTTAAATTAGGTCCCTGCGTACTATTTCCGCATACTAAACTAACCGCAGTCGCTTCGCCTAAGGCTCTACCGACGCCTAATATAATTCCTTGAATAATGCCACTTTTAGCAGCGGGTAAAACCGCTAAAAAATAAGTTTCAGTTTTCGAAGTACCTAAAGCTAAACTTCCTAATTCAATATCTTTTTTCACCGCTTGAATTGCACTTGCGGATAGCATGGTAATAGTAGGAATAATCATAATAGAAAGTACACTTACACTCGTTAAAAGGCCCAAGCCACCCGCACTTTGATATCCAAATAAATTGGCTAATCCGTTCGTAATTTTAGTTAATATACCTCGACCGAATAAACCATAAATAACCGAAGGAATTGCCGCTAATAATTCCACTACTGTATTTAAAATCTTACTGAGCCATCGAGGGGAAATCTTAACGATATATAATGCCGTAAGAATAGATATTGGTCCACTAATTAATAAAGATAGTATGGTAATAAAAAGAGTATTAAGAATAATAAATCCTACGCCATAGACATTCGGACTTTTAAACCATGTCATTCCAAAAATAAAACGAAAGGGATTAACGGAATATAGATTTCCGTTAATCTCGTATTTTTTTATAAATGGAGTGCTACCCTTGATTAATATAAAAGCGGCAATAAAGATAACAACAAGACTACAGAATATGGCGATAATTTGAAAAAGAGATTGGGAGATTTTATCACCAATTAACTTCTTTTTAGAAGCACTAAAAAGAGGTTTATTTAACCTCTTTCCATGTTTGGATAGTTCCGTCATAAATGCTCTTTAAGGTTGTTTTATTTATATTCTGTAAAGTCTTGTTGTTCTTATTAGTGACGACGACAATTGCGTCGATACACATCATACCTTTTAGCTCATCGCTCATGGCTTCACTATCTTTGAATTCACGAGAAGCAAAGGCTAAGTCACAGGCATTCGCGCCATCTTTTTCACTACCATTGGTTCTTTTATAAGCGTCTGAAGATCCAGTAGGATTATAAATGTATTTGAAATTTCCACATTTTTTTGAAAATTCTAATAACAAATTGCTAACGATGGATTGAACACTCGTTGAACCACCTACTGTAATGGTAAGGCTTGAATTATCTTGACTTGCAATCGCATAATTTTCTTTAATTTCATCCCAGCTTTGGGTTGCTACAGTATTTACAATACCACCATGTTGTTTGATAGTAGCTTCTCCTTCTACGGTTTTCATATAACTAATAAAAGCTAAAACGATTTCTTTATTTTGTTGATTGTTATATTCGGCTCTAAAGCAATAATTAAAATTACGAGTTAATTGGTAATTCTTATTAATGACATTTTCTTCAGTTGGTTCCGTTCCTTCATAAGCAATACCATTTAATTTTTCAGTTAAGCTAGATAAAGAAATATAACCAATTCCATAAAGATCATTTTCAATCGCGGAAATCATATCTCCATTGGAATCCACCCGAATTTTTCCTTCTTTTAAAACCGTGTCATCCTTTACTGCTTCTTCAAAACCAATTCCCGTAAAGAAACCATCCCGCGTTCCACTTGAAGTGTCTCTTGTATAAATTTTAATCTCCTTATTTTCATCAAAGTTTTGTGAACAACCGCCTAACACAATTACACTCATTACTGGCAAGGCTAATACTTTTATTAATTTTTTCATTTTTTTCTCCTTCTTTCATTTCACACTCACATTATAAAAAGAAGAAAATATTCAATCTTTTCAAAAGAAGTAAAAAAAATGTAAAAAACTTGTAAAATTAACGTAGACAAGAACATAGACTTACGAATTAAAAAAAGAATAAATAGCGCTACTACTTATTCTTTAAGTACTTCAATGCTTCTTTTAATATGGGAAGTTCTCGATTCTTTACTAACTTAGAAACACCAGAATCTGGCATGTTTAGAAACATGCGAATTGCTTCTTCTAACGATACCCATAAAACTTCTTGAAAAAATTTTTGTTCATATGATTCCAAATGACGTGCACATTTTTTTATTTCTTGAAGAAGAAAATAATGATTCTCATTTTGTCGGTTGATTAAATTATATGCATCCACTACTTCTCCTATCGGAGTGATTATTTTGGCAACAACACCCACTTCTTCTTCAATTTCTCTTATCGCAGCGTCTTCCAATGATTCTCCCACATCCACGCCCCCACCAGGAAGCTCATAGTAATCATAATCACCAAAAATATCATTTCGCTTTAAATGAATAATTGCAATTTTTCCTTCTTTTGAAAGAACAACTGCACGAGCAATTTTTCTAACATGCGTTAATTTTTGCTTTGGATACTCGTTGTCTTCTAATTCTATACGTAACATGGTTTTCCTCATATCTAATATTGTTGAAAACTATTCATTTCATTGCGTCTGTAATTGGATAAACGTAAATTACAAACCCATAATAAGAATTATAGTAAAAACAGATTGCGTGACTCCCATCTTTGCTAAAAGCATAATAGCCATTTCCATTTTCATAATCACTATCATCCATTACATAGTCAGCCGCTTCAAGAATGGCATAGTATTCAGATTCTGCACTCGCATCAACATTACCTATCCAAATGTCAACCACAGGGACTTTATATTGTTCATCCATAGAAACTTGAGCATTATAACTAGCTCCTTCTTTTTCAAAATGGGGAATATCAAATCCTAGATAATGTTCTAATAAATGTGTTGGCCAGACGTTTTGGTCGACAGGAACATAGGTAAAAGCAATTATACATAGTTGGTCTTTTGTAGTTTCTGGATCGGCTTTTCCTATTACAAATTGAATTTCAATTGCTAAATCTTCAGAAATCACTTTATCCGCAAATCCACAGTTAAATTCGACTATATTGGCGCCATTTGAATTACGGACTGTCTCAATTTTTACATCCCAATCAGCTTCTTCACAAGCAACATAGTAATTGTCCATTGCCGTTAGTAAATCGTCATCATTTTCAAAAGAGAGACCTAGAATCAGTTGTGGCTCATTATATTCATCTTTTTCAGTTTTAGCATAATAAGAACTCGCTTCCAAATAAGGAATATCATACTGAATGGATGCTTCTATTGCCTCTTTTACGTTTTCAACTCTCCATGAAGAATGAAATTCTTCGCTACTTGAATGCTGATCACCCGTGCAAGAAGTTAGGGCCAAAAATATAATCAATAACGATAAATGGGCTACACATCGTTTCATTTGTATCTCTCCTTTAAAAATGAGAGATAGCCAAAAGGCTATCTCATTAAATGATTTTTTTATAATTCGTCAATCCAATTAATTCATATATAAATCTATTGGATCATCATAGAAGTAGATTTCTTCAATTGTACCACTATCTAAGCGAATATGATCACTGAAACGGTAAATTGAAATCTCATTACCTGCTTCATTTTTAAATGTATAGTTACCTTTGCTTTCCGAAACAAAAGTATATGTGTCTGAATATCCTACGCCTTCACAAGAAAGTGACATGACGCCAGTGGTAGCATTAATTGTAACAGTTAAAGTTCCGGCTAGACAGGTGCCATCATCTTCATATGTTCCTTCCATACTTGCAGGTAATACACCCGTTCCCGCCACTACAGTAACGGCCACAGTTGCTTTAATTTCGCTATTTTCTTTGGAAGTACAAATAATATTAACCTTTCCTTCTTTAACTGCTGTAATCTTTCCATTTGCATCAACGGTAGCAATTTTCTTATCTTCTGAAGACCATGTAACATCTTTATTTGTGGCATCGCTTGGTAAAACCGTAGCGGTAACCGTTTCGGATTTTCCTACTTCAAGACTTTCAATGACTGTTTTATCTAAAGTGATAGAAGCAACTTTCACTTTATCTTTTACAACAATTGTGACATCCTTTGTCACTCCATTTTCACCCGTAAAGGTAATCGTTGTGGTTCCCGCTAATTTAGCAACAACATAATTGCTTTCATCATCTTCAAAATCAGCAACTTCTGGATGAGAACTACTTCTTGTAAAACTTTGATATGTTGCATTACTTGGTACTGCTGAAGCAACAAGTAATTCTTTAGCACCTACAATCATTTCTTTGCTATCAAAAGTAGTTGTAATATTGGTAAGCGCAAAATATTGGGCAAACGCTGCTCCTTCATTTAAATGCGTATTTCCAAGTTCAATAGAACCTAATTTAGCAAAAACTTCGCAATTTATGCTATTTATAACAAATTTAATTTTGAAAGTATTTTCGCCTTGATTGGAAAATACGTAATAGCGACTTTCTTCATCATAATAATCTAAGGTAAAATCATAATCGATTTGCGCTTCACCATCCGGTAAAACTATGATATGCACTTGATCATTTTCTAAAATGCTAATTTTGAAATCATACCACTTACTTGAAATTAATTCTTCATCTAAAACATAAGTTAAGCCCACTTTATCCTTTGGTAAATGGTCTTTTTCTTTGATAGTAATAGAAATATGATTCGATTCAATTCCATTTATACTTGTAGCATAAACTTCGACCGTTCCAGCCGCTAAAGCCGTTGCGACACCACTTTCATTGATGGAAAGTTTGCTTGCATCTGAAGTTGCCCAAGTTACCGATTTATCGGTAGCGTTACTTGGTTCTACTTGAGAAACAAAAGTTAAACTATCTCCCACTCTCATTTTTGTCGCAGTACTTGTAATCGTAACACCCGTTACATCAATTTTTTCACTGGCATCTACGTGATTATGGCATTCACTATTGGCCATAAAGGCTACATTATCCATGGCAAATAAGAATTGGTTACCTACCGAACTTGCTCCCATAAAGATTTTCACATAGGAACTTGGTGCAAAACTCGTTTCTAATAATTTTTTATTCGATGAAGAAATATTCGCTTTCATTTCGTCTAAGAAATCATAAGCCTCAGTCCAATTTTCTCCATCATTAGAAACAAGGATTTTTGCTTGATTCACTTTACTTAAATAACTGCTATGTCCACTATAAATCAAGCCATAATATAACGAAATACTTGAAACTTGTTGATCATCAAAATTGAAAACCACATAAGATCCCGATGGTTTAGAAAAATCCGTGTCTAAAGGATTTAAGCATAGAAGTTGTCTTCCACTTTCAAAGCGATTTTCCACACTATCAGAAGCACGAAGTACTGCACGATTGGCTTGAATTTCATGGGTTGCTTTAGTATCAATATTATTAGTTGCAATTACATAATCATTCGCAATATTTACAAAATTAAAGTCATACACACAACCTTCTTTATTTTGTGCTGCAACTGGATTAACCTTGACTTTTAATTTGTTAGAAACAACATCATTTCCATTTGCGTCTTTCGCAGTTGCATAAATTTCAGAGGTTCCTTCTTTTAACGCTACTAAAGTACGATGTTTACTCGTGTTATGATAATCTACTTTTACGACATCTTCATTGCTTGAATGCCAAGTAATATCGGTTTTGTTCGCATCTTCTGGCAAATAGCTTACGGATACTTCTTGGGTTTTATCGATGTCTAAGATAACATCAAATTCACTATCAGAAACAGAAGTTCCTTCTACGGCTACCGTCAAGCTTGAAATGTATTTATCAACGATAGGTTCTGTACCTGAATATTCATAATAAGTTTTTACGTTATCTTTATTAGGTGCTTCTGGAAGAGAGCCTGTATAACCGGTATTTCCAAAATTCCCCATTTTAATCTTAACGTATTCTTTATCATTTTCTAAACTGCATAAGCCAACAATGCTCGTTACATGTCCATCAGCAACCATTAAGGTCACATATTCAATATCATTGAACCATGCAAAACGGAACATTGTTTCATTTAATGTTTTAATTGCGTCGCTATCGGCAATTACATAGTATCCAGCCGAATAACTTGCTTTACTTGCATCTAAGTACTTTACGCTGTAGTCCCAAGAAAAGTAAGTATTTTCAACGCCAAGTGGCATATCATAGGCCCCATTTTTCAACCAAGCATCACCATTACCATAATTATCAGCGAAGTATAAATAACTTTCTCCATTATAATCGTGATAATAAAGCGCAGGATCTCCATCACTTAATGGTGGAATAATGGTATATCCCTCATATATTACCTCTTGGAAGTACTCTTCCATAATGCCCATATCATCATTGTTGTAAGCCAAGGATACTTCTACGGTCATATTGGAATAATCGGCTTTTAAAGCGTTAGCTAAATTTCGAGAACCCGAAGAAGAGGTTTCACCTCCACCAGTAGTCGTCGGATGGGCTGAACTCGTTGGCCGGATCTTTTTTCCGCAGCCAGATAGAACGAGTCCACCTAGGACCAAAGTCATCATCAACATAAAACTTTGTCTTTTCATAAAATAAATCTCCTTTCATTTACTTTTTCATTTATTAAAAGAGAATAGAATTCTCAATTAAACTAAGAAACAACAACATCCGCGTGATAGGCACGAATAAAGAACATATTATCATAAGCCATATAAAACCAAATATTGATGTCCGAATTTTCTTTTGTGGCAATCAAGACATTTCCAACATCCTCTAAAGTATATCCAGCATTTTCTAATGTTTTCTTATATACAGTATCCGCATCATCCTTAGCGTTATGGCAATAAATATCAATGGTAGGATTATTGTTAATTGTAATGTCATGAACGACTTCATAAGAGGAGGCATCATCATAAGAAGGAATATTTTCTCCTAAGAATCCATAAACTTCATTTTTAGGAAACACATCATAAGTTGGATTTGTTTGCTTTGTATTTTCATAAAGGTAAGTAACAATAGCAAAATAGCTATAGCGTTGCATTTGGCGATATTCTTCACGATAGGCGTATTGCATAACCACGGCAAGTTGGTCTTCAACTACAATCTTTATTCCGTAAATGCAAGATTCTTCTTCTCTAGCATCAGTAATTTGATATCCTTCTTCTTTTAACTTTGTTGTGTAAATGAATTCTGCTGTAGGCTCATCAAAACCATCAAAACAATTGATTACTGCAAGGGTTACGCCGTTATTCTCTATATTTTGTGAATAATAAGTATCTGCTTTAAAAAGCGGGATATTGTAGTAATCCCCTAAAGAATTTTGTAAAACATTTTTTTCTTTTTCATTCCATGATTTTACTGTACCTGAACTTGATTCCTTTAAATCAGATGATCCATCTGCACAGCCTATGAGAAAAAACGGAATAAGAAAAAAAATGCATTTTTTCAGGAATTTCATCATGCTTCCTCCTTGGTTATTCTTATCTTTTCCAAAAAGATATAAAATCTTAATTTTCTACATACTACATGAATTTTCATAAAGTTTCAAGCGATTTTTTAATATTATATTATGAAAGCGCTTAATAAATGACGCGCATTTCATCAAAATATGCGATTTACTTTATAAAAAAAATACTCTATCATTTCTGATCTATGTAAGAGTACTTTTCATCATTTACTTATAAATTCATTTCCAATATAATCGGCGCATGGTCACTACCTAAAATACTTGTGTCTATTGTTGATTCAACCAAATAGGGTGTTAAAGATGGGCTAATTACAAAATAATCAATTCTCCATCCTGCATTCTTTTCACGAGCATGAAAGCGATAGCTCCACCAAGAATAAAGAATTTCATTCGGGTGTAAGTAGCGGAAACTATCAATAAAGCCATGACTTAATAACGCGGTAAAGGCATTTCTTTCTTCATAGGTGAATCCTGCATTTCCTATATTGGCTTTTGGATTTTTTAAATCGATTTCTTGATGAGCAACATTTAGATCACCGGCATAGATAATCGGTTTCTTCTCTTGTAGTTTTAAAAGATAATTCACCATATCTTGCTCAAATTCTAATCGGAATGGTAGTCTTTTTAAACCATCACCAGCATTAGGAACATAGCAAGCAACATAATAGAATTTTTCGAATTCTAAAGTGATAATTCTTCCTTCTTCATCATACTTTCCTTCTTCTAGTCCATAATGGATAGAGAGAGGAAGTTCTTTTGTGAAAATCGCTACACCCGAATATCCTTTTTTCACTTTTGAATTCGTCCAATATACATGATATCCATTCGGTTCAAAAGGAAACATTAAATGCTCTAATTCGGTAAATTTCGTTTCATTTAAAGAGAAAATATCCGCATCAAAACTTTCGAAAATTGTTTTAAAATCTTTTTGTAAAATGGCACGTATGCCATTGACATTAAAGGATACAAACTTCATTTACTTCTTACTCCTTATTAATTTCTTCAATGGTAAAATGCGAATTGGTAAAATATTTTTGATAAAGATTTAAAATATTGTTTAAATCATATTTATACGTATCCGCTAAAGAATGAGATAGTTCTTTTAAATAGCTCTCTAAAGTATATTCTTTTTCGTTTAACTTAAAGGTGGTTGATGAAAGGAGTTCAATCTCTGCATCATGTCCTAGCCACTTTTTTTCTAATAAAAGAATATAATCTTCTAGTTTCGTATCGTTTTGAAGCGCTTCTAAGCGTTTTTGAATCAAAGACGCTAAATAGATATGATAAGCTTCTAAGCCTCGTACAGACGTTAAACAGGCATGTTCTTTTAAATTAATATAATAGGATTTTTCTGCTGGTTGATTTTGATAGAAATACGCAACTTTATAGCTACTATTTGCATTGATAAAGGTAAATGAATTATCTTCTTGTCGATTTAATTCAATCCGTATATCTTTTTTATTCATCATTGCGTATCCATTCATAATTAAAAAAGCATTCCAACGAAGTTTTTCCTGATACCCTAGCGCATACAAAGTGAAAGCGTCATCCTTTTCATCTTCTTTATCTTGAGTTAAGAAATCTAAATATTGTTTTGTGATCTCTGTTAAAGCATCCTGGTCCTTCATTGCATAATTCTCGTCAAATAAGGGTAAATACTGATTACTATTTTTGAAAAGATGAGATAGGAAAGTTGAAAAAGGAATGTTTTCCTTTTGACTGCTAGAATAAGAAACTTTAAAACCTAGGATATAAAGTTTTACAATATCATTTAAACTTTCATAAGCATTTCTACGGAATTGAATGGGTTCTCTATCCTTCCAAAGTTTAAAGGTTGAAAGTCCTGTTTCAAAGGAATATTTTGCGTAAAGAGAATGCGTTTTTTCTTGTAAGAAAGAAAGTTTTTCATCTACGATATGATCGTGAGTTAAAAGTTCATCTTGTCCATAATAATGAAGTAATCCCAGTTTTTGTACTTGCTCTTGCATTTGAGAAGATTTCATTCGCACATAAACTTGAACATGTTTTTTTAAATTTTCATCCAAAGAAATAAAGCGAAGAATTTTCATTCCTAAATCCAAATCATTCATATCATGCGCAAGAGAAATTAAAATTTGGGCACGAACTTCATTTCCTTCTTTAGATGGTTGCAATATTTTTTGTAATTCTTTTATAAAGCCTTCCGTGTAAGCATTCCATTCTTGATTAGCTTCCATATTTTGAAAATCACCCACTAAATAAGGAACTTCTGCAACTTCAAAATCGCCTTTCTTTTCCTTAAAGAAGCGATATAAGTAGGTAGCACTTTTGTCTTTTTTCTCACTATTATCTTTATCAAAAGCATAATAAGTAATTGGCGCTGCACAAAGTTTCTTTTCTTTTTTGCTAAATTTAACGAACTGGTTATTAATAACCGCTCCTTTAAATATCTCTTGATTTACATGTCCAAAACCCACAAAAATAATTTTGGGTTCAATATTCTCTTTTAAGCAACCCGATACGATATCGTCTTCTTCTAAAACATGTACAAAGGGATAACGAAGTTGGAAATCCTTAGAAAAAATTTCATATTTATTAAAGAGATGAATTTGATAAGCAATCACATCAATTCCAAATAAATCATCCACGGAGGAATAATAGTCTTTGGTAAATGAAATATATAGAGCCATACGCTCTCTAAACTTATTAAAAGCTATTTTTTGTTTCTCTTCTATTTTCTTCATCCAATCAATGTAGTTCACCAAAAATTTAAAGCGTGTATTTTCTTCTTCTTCATAATAAATAAAGCAATAGTGATGGTTGTTCTTTTTTATTCTATTAAAAATGAACTCGAGCGCTAAAGCAACATCTTCATATTCAATAAATGGCAACCTTTGTTCGGATAATATTTTTTTCTCTTCATCCGATAAAGGATAAGTAAAAAGAAGAAGCATTTTTCTTTTATTCTTTACTAAATCATTCACATACGAATCAGAAGGAAGCTTCGGATTGATTACGATATCTAAATCATGATGAAAAGCTAAACGTACACGGATTTGATTTCCTAAAAAACGGAAAAATATGGCGGTAATTGCTGAAATGGAAGTAAAAGCACAGGCAATAAAAGAAAGACAATAACCAATAATGAAAAGAATATTCGCTACGTTCTTTGAGGTATCTTTAAGAAGGAATATATTTAAAATCGTATCATCAATTCCAAACTTAAACCCGAACATATCTAACGCTGTTTTCCAATAATTTGCAATACTTTGAATGGTAATCGTTTCTTTTTCTACGTGTCCTGCAAGAATAAAAAAGAAAGCCGCAAATAATGAACATAAAAAATACGTAATGGTTCTTAAAGCAACCTTATTCTTTTTATAATGGTACATAAGTACAAATAAAGTAATACCTAAAAACAATAAAACCATTCCCAAAATCATATAAAGAATCATAATTATTTCTCTCCTTTTTCACTTGTGAATAAACGGATATCTAAAATTTCACTTTTTCCCGTTGTTCTAAGTGGGAAGCCCCACGCACCATAACCTCTTGTTACATAAAGCGTGAAATTACCACGGGTATAACGACCATTTGAGTGAGAAGAATGATAGACAAATCGATAAAATAAATTGACAATCCAGTTAGCGGGAAATAATTGCCCATTATGTGTATGTCCAGAAAGTTGTAACACCGCCCCAACTTCTTCCGCTTCTTTATAATCTTGTGGTTGGTGATCCAATACAATAATAGGTAAATCATTGTAGTGTTCCGTTAATGATGATAAAGACGCTCTAGAAGACCAAGTAAAATCATCCCTTCCAACCACTAGAAGACGATGATCAATCACTGCTACATCGTCCACTAAAAGATGAACATTCGTTTTATCATATAAATCCATAATTTCTGTGTGCGTATTATAATTGTATTCATGATTACCTGGAATAGCGTATGCACCATATGTTGCTTCTAAAGCATTCATCGCTGTTATAAATTTTTCTTGATTAATATTTTCAATATGATTATCAATAATATCGCCTAAAAGAAAAATTAAATCTGGCTCTAAAGCATTTAATCGTTTTGCCATTTTATCTAAATCCACTTTAGCGCCAGTTGTGCCATAATGGACATCTGAGACCGCTACAATTTTAAATGGAAGGTTATCGTTATTTCCAACATTAATATGCGTTATACTTGGATTTTTTAAAGCATAGCCTCCATACCCTAACATGGAAAAAGAACAAAACATCGATAAATATAACGCTACAGATCTTGCTTTTTTTGAATGATATATTTCTTTTTTTGTCGAGCGATAAATAATAAAACGGATTAAGAACACCCAAGGTAAAGCTAAAATAAAGTAAATATAAAATGCAGCAATAATAAAGCCCATTTTAGCCATGAAAATAAGGAAAGGCGTATTCACTCTTTGAATTTGATCAACGCAAGAAAAAACTAAAGGTACTAATGAAAATGCAAAAATAGCCACTCCGATTTTACGATATTTAAAGAAGGATTTATACATAAATCTTCCTAAAATAATAGCGACCGCTAACCCCGCCGCAAAACCTAACATAAATAAAGTTAATTCCGTTGAAGCTGCTACTTGAAAAAGCTCTTTATATTTCCAATGATTGATTCCAATTAAAACTATAGTGGTAGTAAAATCGACTAAGAAAATGAGTAAAAAAGTAATAAAAATCGGTAAATATGCCTTTTCTGGTATCTTTAACGATAGTTTTCTTAATAAAGGTATAATGAAGAATAAGAAGACTGCGCCTAAAATTCCCCAAACCAAGAATACAGTTAAACTAATATACTTATATGAAAGCGGCATAAAGCCATCATATGTCCATAATTGCACTTTAAATAAAAGTTCGAAAACATTGCCCACAATAAATTCTAATAAAGTAATACCTCCTCCTATAACCAAAGCACTTAAGAAGAAATTTCTCACATTTCTTTTCGGTGTTTTAATATAAAGAAGACCCAACAAAATAACAAAAAAGTAAATCGGTAAAAAAGGACCAATTAAAAAGCCCCGGTCACAAAGAACGCCTTTTAAAATATAATCTAATAAAGTTTCGTATAAAAAAGCAACAACCCCCGTTAAAAGAGCAATGAAAAAAATTGAAAAAAGATTTTGTTTTGACACTTTTACAAAAGGGAACTTCTTTTGATATTGAATTTCAAATAAATTCTCCATTTTCTATCCTCCGCTTTATATAATGATATCATTTTTTGACGCAAATAAAAACAAAAAAAAAACAGGACCCGTATGATAAAGAGCCCTGTTTATTCGCTTCTCGAAATTAAAGTTTTTGGATATTAATCGTAATTTCTCCGTTTTCAATTGCACCAACGGTAACAGAATATCCCACTTTTGAGCCATCATTGAAAGTGTTATTTCCATTCATGAAGAAAGCACTCGTTGCGGTAAAGGTTTTACCTTCTTGCCAAATGGTAGAATTACGATTAGCATAAGTACCACCATGATTGTCTCTATTAGAAAGACCTTTAGCAATAGTATTATTTCCGCCTGCATCAATCAAATGAAGTAAACGATCTTTTTCTTGATTAGAGGAAAGATAAGAACGTTCTACTGAATTGGATGCTGGGATATAGCCATAGTTATTTGATTTAAATACAGAAACAATATTTTCAGCAGTCACTGCATAGTTTTTAAAAACTAAACCAGTCCGACTATTATATGTTAAATTCGCTAAACGCGCATCGACGTGATAGATACGTAAGCCTGATTGAGAATACATTTTATCGCGACCTGAATATTGTGAGGTTGCATCTTTTTCATTTAGTCCTTCCGGTGTGTAGAATTCAATTAAAATATATTCATCAAAAATGGTTCCATTCCAACTGTCTTTTAATAAAATAGCATCTCCATATTGGTTAGATGGGCGTAATTTCACTTCGCCAGATTCTTTAATCCACTTTGGCTCTAGCCAACCTAAAGAGAATTTGGAATAAATGTTATGGTCACCCACGTTATAAGATTGCATATCAAGTTCCCCTGCACAATTCCATGGATAATTACCACCATAACCTTCTTCATAACTGTCGTAGCAATAATAATCATCTAATCCTAAAATATGTCCCATTTCATGAATGAAGGTATGAGCATCTATTGCATTGTTTCCATATCCCTCATGAATGAATTCATAACTGAGCCACATATAATTGTTAACGGTTGGTCCTTGTAAATTTGCCTTATTATCGGCAGAGGAACACCAAGCCCAATACGCCCCGGAGCCATCATTAGAAAAGGCATTTGAATAGCAGAAAATAATTGCGTCAATATAACCATCTTTATCTTGGTCGTATTCTTGTAATTTTTTCATATCATTACTATTTAAACTATTGTAGAAAAGTCCACCAATATATTTTCCTGGATCATAGGAAACTGAGCCCCCATTATTGTACCAGTTGATGTAATTGCTATTATAACTACTCGCCGTCATATCAACTTCTAAAACAGTATCAAACACTTCACCTGTTAGATTTAAACTTCCATAACTTGATTTATTAAAATAAGATGAAACGGATTCCCAAGCGGTATATTTCGATTCACCAAAAAATACAAGTTCAAGGTCGCTTAACATCTTTGTTGACCAATTAGTTTCTTTTTTAAAGTGGACAGGAACTACTAATACTTTTTGATTGCCCGTGGAATTTAATGTATTCCATCCAATTTGCTCATTACTATCGCGTAATGTATTGGTGTAACCATTATTTTTTAACACTTGTGCGCCATTATGGATGGAAGGCGTTGCCGAGGTGATAGTACCTCCAGTAGAGGTTGTCCCTGCACTAGTCGTTGGTGTTACCGAATTTGAGGAACTATTAGGTAGAGAAGTTGTTGGGGTATTATTTGAAGATGACGTAGAACCCTTATTAGATGTACCAATGCTAATATCTAAAGAGCATGAACCTAATAAAAGGGTTAGAAAAATAAAAAAGGGAAAACTTTTTTTCATACATAACTCCTTTTACTTCTTAGATATTTATCTAAGGAATTTTATTTTATCATAAATAATTTTTTTTGCATAGAAATAACCCTCACCTTTTCACTGTTTTTCTATACATTCTTATCATTCTGTATATTTTTTTCTCTCCTTTTTCTTATTATTTCTACACTGTTCTTTGTGCTTACAATAAACGCAATTCGCTTTTTCATTGATTATATTTTTTAAAGCGAATAAAACTAGAAACAATAATATGACTACAATGAAATAATCTAAGATATTCATAAATTTCACCTAATTTAAAATATGAAAAAGTATGAAGAAAAAGAAGAAAAAAACTGGCATCTCCACCAGTTTTATTGGATTAAAGCATTCGCCAATTGTTCAATTTGTTCTTTATTTTCTTCACTCATATGCGAAAGAATACGAATCATCGGTTCTAAGAAAGTTAAGTTTTTAGCGTTACTTAATTTGTTTTTAATCACTTGATTAGCCATGGGTGCCCAAGAGCCATTTTCAATAAGGCCAATGGTTCGGTTTTGGAAATTCCGTTCTAATAATCCTTCAATGAAGGTATTCATAAATGGAAATATGGTAGTGTTATAAGTAATGGCTGCAAATACGATTTTTTCGTAACGGAAAGTTTCACTAATAACAAGGCTCATATCACTACGCGCTAAATCATAGATAACAACTTTGGCATTCTTCTCTTCTAGTTTTTCTTTTAATAGCAAAGCTGCTTCTTTCGTATTTCCGTATACTGAAGAATATACAATTACGATTCCTTTTTCTTCAGCTTGATAGCTTGACCATAGATCATAAAGATGAAGATAATAGCCTAAATCTTCTTTTAGAACAGGTCCATGAAGAGGACAAATCATGGCGATATCTAATCCTTTTGCTTTCTTTAATAAATTTTGTACTTGTAAACCATATTTTCCAACAATACCAATGTAGTAACGACGAGCTTCATTCACCCATTCTTCTTGGACATCTAAGGCGCCAAATTTACCAAAGGCATCTGCTGAGAAGAATACTTTATCCTTTTTATCATAGGTCATCATCACTTCTGGCCAATGGACCATCGGTGCAAAAACAAAAGTCAATTCATGTTGACCTAATGATAATGTTTCTCCTTCTTTTACTACTAGAAAATGTTCTAAAGATGTGTGGAAGAATTGTTGAATCATGGTAAATGTTTTGGCATTTCCCACAGCCACAGTGTCAGGATACGTCTTTAAAAAATTAAGAATATTCGCAGAATGATCAGGTTCCATATGTTGAATAATTAAATAATCCGGTTTTCTACCTTGTAAAACTTCTTCAACTTGATCTAGCCATTCTGAAGCAAAGTTTTGATCGACAGTATCTAAAACAGCAATTTTTTCATCTAAAATAACATAAGAATTATAGGACATACCATTTTTAACGGCATATTGTCCTTCAAATAAATCGATTAAATGGTCATTTACACCTACTTCATATATATCATTTGTCACTTTATTCATTTTTTTACCTCCAAAAATAGTGTCTTCTATTTTCACTTTTACTATACGCATTTTGTCTTATAAAATCTATGAAAATGCTTAAAAAAATCCCACGAAAATTCGTGAGATTATTGGATATTCAACTATTGTTTTTAAATATTTATAAAAATGCAATCACATATTGTTTTTTTAAATGTTCAAAGCGGGGATCACCATAACGAATATAACCGTCATTTCTTAATCTTCCCACCACTATACCTGGATCGCGATGAATTTTTTTCGCAAAGTCAGTGATAGAATACGCTGTAAACGTCCCTTTTTTCAAAAATTCTTGGTATTCATCCCATGGAATTAATTGATCTTCTGCAAAGCGATCCGCTTTCCTTTCTTTATCATAAGAAATGCCTAAATCGCTTTGCAAAATATGCCCTATTTCATGAAATAAAGTAAACCAAAAGGAATCAGAATTCGTATTACGATTACTAATCATCAATAAGATATGATGATTGACTTTCTTAGTTGCGCCATTCACTTTTGAGCCTTTCAAATTTGGCATTACAATAAGATGAACTCCACATTCGAACAAGCATTTTTCTAATAACGGGAAGAAATCGTCTTCCATCTCCGTCAAAGTTAAAATATACGGAATCATTGACTCTAGCTTATTTTTATTAAATTTAGAAATTTCTTTGTTTTTTAAAGACATGTTCATAGCAAGTTGTACCATTATATTGGCTTTTATTACATTAATTTCTGTAATTTCTGAAGCAACGCTTCTAAAATCTGTATACATATCTGGATTTTTAAATACTTTTAAAGAAGCTACACCAAGCAAAGAACGAACTTGCGTAATTTGTTCATCTACTTTTCTTGGTAAAGATGGCATTTGAAAATACTTTTCAAAATAAGAATAATCCAAATTCTGGAAAATTTCTTTTTCCGCTATTAACTCCTCTTTCTCTTTAAACTTTAAACATAATTCATCATATTCGTTTTGTAGGTTTAGCCAAAATTTAACACTCGTTCCCATGACTTTCGATAGTTTATTGGCTATATCAAGAGAAAGACTTTGTTCTCCTCTTATGAGAATGCTTATATTTTTTGGAGTCGTTCCTAAGCGATTTGCAAAATCTTCTTGCGTCAATCCAAGTTCATCGATGTATTCTTTAATATAGTATCCTGGATGAAAAGCAATTTGATTTTTATATTCCACATAATTACTCATAATGTTTGCTTACCTCCTCAACAAAAATTATTTTTGTCATTTTTATATCTTCTATTTGTTTAGATAAATTTGGTGTTTCATCCTCATTTAAAGGTTGTAATATCAAACGCCAAGGCTCTGTTCTTCCTTTGATATCAATCGCATAAAAAACCAACAAATTATTTCTCTTTCCTTTATTCTTTAAAGAATGAAAATGCATGGTAGGAAGTGCAATGATATCCTTTAAAGTTTCTGCGTTTTTTAAAGCATTAATTTTACTTAGCAAAGCAACAACTAATAATTGATTTCCCCCAAAATATTTAGATGCTTTTTTGGCGTCAGTGCAAATATTTTCTAATTTTTGACTACTATACTTTATCTTCAATAGAATCACCCTGCTTCAAATTACCCGTTAGGTAATTTTATTATAGTGCTTATTCTATTATATGTCAAATTTTTTCGATGTTTCAAAACGTTTATACATAAAAGAAAAAAGAGGTTTTCACCTCTTTATTCAACACCATATCCTTCTTTTTTGATTGCTTCTTTAATTGCGTCTAAATCAATTTCTTTTTCGTAGCGGATTTTAACCTCACCCGTACGATGAGAGGATTTTACGCTTTTCACTTTAGCAATACGACGTACAACATCGTTAATATGTGTTTCACACATTCCGCATCTCATGCCTTCAACATGGATGACGGCTTCTTCATAGTGTTTGTTAAAAAATAATCCCATAATCTTTTCTCCTTTAATCTACATATTTTAAGGATTCAACCATTTGAATCGTTTTATTCTTTCTCGCCACGAACACACTAACAACAAGTGGGACACCTAACATTAAGATTGTGCTCGCAAGATAAGTTAACTATGAAATAGTAACCGCCATTTCGTATTCGCTTGCTAAGGCAACCACTACATATTTGAGTGTTAATATACCTAAGGGAATACCAATAATTAAACCAACTAAAGAAATCCATAAGTTTTGCGTAATTAATAGTTTCCCTACTTTTTTTATCTTTGAAAATGATGACTTTTAATGCTGCTACTTCACGACATCTTTCATAAAACTCATGGCAACTAAACTATATAAAAAAATTCGCCTAACCAATTTAATAACGTTGATTTCCCGCTCATAAGGCCCCTATGAATAACCACAAATATTCCTTCTTCTGAAAAAACATTGACACCATCTAAAGCATTCAGTACACAATCTCCAATTTGATAAGTTCTCGTTACATTTTCAAAACGAATCATTTCCATTATAAGAGCCTTACATTTCTATAGGTTAGTTATGTCTAACCAAAAAAATTATAAGAACTTTCTTTTGATTTGTCAAGAAAAATTCTTTTTTATGCTATTTTACTGCAAACTCCTTACAAATAAGCCCAATTAAATAATTTATCTTAGTCATTATTTTATCCGAAATCATGTCAAGTTTATCTTTAATTTAGCAAAAAGAATAGATATAATAATATCGTAAAATTCTTAAACCAAAAGGAGAAATTTATGAAAAAAAAAAGTTTATTGTGTCTATTATTTATTGCCTCTTTAACGAGTTGCGGAACCTTTGGAGACCGAAACGTCGATTTTGGTATCGGTGATGGCACAAAAGAAAACAATAGCGTTCGTATTAATTTGCAATATCTTTCTAAATGGACGAATGACAAAGTTGTGATTAAAGTGCGTTATGGTCATGAAAGTCAAGCCGTTTTAGCGGATCGTTATGATTTATCTATTTCTAAAACAGATCCCCTATACTCACCTGATAACTATAATTTACAAACGATTTATTCCTTTACAAAAGAAGATTTACTTCCCAAAACTGTAACCATTAAAGGTTATGATCGTCATTATTCGAGTAAAACTCTAGATAGTATTCAATTTACGGATTTAAGTTCTTATTTTGAAATCACCGAAAAAGACGAAGTAAAACAAGCTTATTTTGTTTTTTCTTCGACAAATACCAATTTTAGAGATATCACTACATTTGGTACACATGACATTAACTACACCTTTGATGGTAAAACGCTCAAATTAAAGTAAATCACTAAAAAACACTAGGTTTTCAAAATGCCTAGTGTTTTCTTTTTACCATGTACGGAAAGGTACTTCTTTTACCCCTTCGGTATCTTTGGTGAAATAATCTTTTTTCGCTTTTCCCGAAACAAAACTATTATCTTCTTTTACGTAGATTTTCATATTAAACCATTCTGTATCTTTTAATTCCTTAAGTTCATTTTGATCATTTGTTGAAGCTACGCCTGTATTCTCACCATTCGATGAGATAATAATATTACCATTCATGGCTTCTTCTTTGTCGCCCATACCATTTGAAGTCACATAAACTTGCGTGGTATATTTTTTTATTCTCGTAACAAAATCTTGGGTTGGGAACACATTTAAGTAATTTGCGGTATATTCACTATTTCCGGCTGAACAAGATACCGCACATATTGAAGGTTGAATGAGATTTAAAAAGTTGTCATTGGAAGAAGTTTTTGATCCATGGTGAGCCGCTTTATAAAAATCAACCCGCATATTGTCATTTTTATAATGTTCTACAAAAGCCGTTTCTCCTTCTTTTTCTAAATCGCCTGTTAAAAGATAATAACGATCTTTTACGCGAAAACGAGTAACAACCGAATGATTATTTTCATCCGAAGATTGCTCAAAATAAAATTTATTCCATAAGATTTCCATTTCAATATCAGTTCCTAAAGAAATTGGTCCTTTGGATTTTTGGCTATCATCAAAAAAATCTTTAGCGGTAAAATGTTTAAGTTTATTATTACTTACTAATGCATCTCTTTTTTCAACATATTCGCCATACGTTGTTAAGTTGCCTTTTTCAGTTTTGAGATTTTTTGTAGTGTAAGAAAAGTCAATCAGCATATCGATTTCATAACTATCTAAAATTCCAGGATTCTTTCCACTACCAACCATACCTTCAATATGATCAGAGTCACCATGCGTAACAATTAAATATTCTAACTTGTTATCCGTTATGTAACCTTTCATATAATTTTTAATCGTTGTTGTGTCTAACACACCCGCATCAATTAGAATATCATTTTCACCGGCTTTAATATAAATCGCGTCGCCATTTTTATTATTACCTAGCTGCATCATATGAATTTGGAAATCATCATAAACCACACCCGCTGTTGGTTTAATTGGGATAAATTCTTCTTTTTTTAGCCACCCATAATGGTCCGCTACTAAATAAAAAATTGGGATCAAAATAAAGCAAACAACAAAAGAAAGAACCATCTTTTTTATTTTCTTCTTGCCTTTCTTCGTTTTCTTTTTGTTAGAAGATAAAATGGTTTGATCGATCACTTTCCCATTATTTTTATCCGCTAAAGATTTAGCGTAATCCCATGCCTCTTTTTTGGTCTTAAAGACTTTTAAAGCACGTTTACCATCTTCTTTTTTTACGCCATATTCTTTTTTACTCGTTAAATAAATAATATAGTTCATCGCTACTACCTCCCTTTTTTACATGTTGGGCAGTATTTAAAAAGGAATCCTTTTAGTTTACTACCACAGTGTGGGCATCTTTTTTCTTTTTTTAGTCTTTTTTGCATTTCTTCTCTTTTTTTCTTAGCTTCTAAATTTCCTTCATTGATAGCCAACTCATAAAAATGATGAGCATCAATAATATCATTTTCATTTTCTTTTTGGATAGCGAGTGATAAGTAATCTACCTTCGTTTCTTTAGGACTTTCTTCTTTTAATATTACTTGCTTATTCTCGGTTTCTTCTTTTAAAGCCTTTTTTGCTCTTCTTAAACTAGTTTTCGCTTCTTCATTACCTAATAAAGCCGCTTTTTCATACCAAAAAATTGCTTGTTCTAGCTTAGGGTTTGTTTCTTTTCCTTTTTCATAAAATTGCCCAACTTTTAAAGCACTTTCTACGTGATTTTCTTTTGCGGACAATAAATAAAATTCAAAAGCTTCTTTTAAACGATTTTGTTTTTCTAAAAGGGAGCCTAACATATAATGAACTTCCGCATCTTTTCTATCTTTGATTTGAAAAAGCCACGCAATCGCCATTTCCCCATTCGTATCAAGCTCAGGATGATAAAATAAATAGGAACCGATATTTTTAGCAGCATCTAAATAACCTTGTTCAAAAGCTTCTTGATAGCATTTGAGAGCTTTTTCTTCATCTTTTTTGATACCATATCCATAAAAATAAGCGTTAGCGAGTTCATAAGTAGCGTCTTTTTCTTTTTGTTTTGAAGCCATAGAAAACCAAAAATAAGCACTCGCAAATTCCTGCGCTTTTTGATACATTTTTCCTAATGCATATTGTGCTTTACTTACATTTTCTTTTGCCGCCATTAAATAATAGGTTTCTGCTTTTTTTACGTCTTTATGGCCATTCCACCCATTTTCAAGCATTTTCCCATAGAAATAGCCACTAAGTGCAAACTCGAATTGAAGAGCACTAAATAAGTAGGTTTCAGCTTGTTGATATTCCTTCTTTTCCATAAGAAAAGCACCTAGAATCGTTAAAGCGTAAGGATGTAAATTGGTAATCAAGGATTTTAATATAAGTCTTCCCTTTTCTTCCTCTCTTTTACAGCCGAAGCCCCATAATAAATCTTTAGCGTATTCAATCATAAAATCGTCAGAACTCGTATATTTTTTCTCTAATGCTAAAAATAAATCCTTCTTTTTCGTTTCATCAATGACAATATCTACGTATCCAAGTTGGATAAAAGAAAGATATTCTTCAATCGTATTTGCTTCAACTTTTTCATAATGATATCGCATCTTTCTTCTCTCCTTTTAACATTTATATCCTATCATTTTTTCCTATCTTCCTCAATGAAAAACCACCTAGATAAACAAGAAAAAAAGAGCGCTAGAAATGCTCCAGTGCTCTTTCATAATTTTGTTTCTTAAAATCTTTAATCCTTTAAAGCGTATTCAATAATTTGTTCACCAAACATTTGACCTAATTGAATCATCGATAAGGAATCGTAATGGAAATAATCAACTCCACCCGTTGGTTCAGAATCATATTTTAATCCTGCACCTAATGTATCAACGATATGATGATTTGGATTATTAGTGGCATTGTTTTCTTTTGCTTGGTTAATGGCTTCATAATTTTTCCAAGTGGAATAATCAGAAATATAGGCATCAATGATATGGAATTCATTTTCAACTTTATCTTCAAAATATTGATAGATATCAGCAAATAAATTCTTTTCGTATTCCTCATATTTTTCTGTCATTCGATCTTGAGTAGCGTCTGATTCTCCCTGCATCCAGCAAAGACCACGGACATTCACTTCTAATCCCATTTCTTCTAATTCCGCAATAGCTGCATCACCAAAATCTAAAAATTCATTAAAAAGTTTGGCGCCCGTATTGGATGAACTGGATGAAAAAGATCTCCAATCCGAATAAATATTCGTACCGCCTAAACAAAACTTAATTAGAATCACTTCGCGTTTTAAATTGGCTTTTTCTAACGTCTCAGCAATACCAATTTCTGGTCCATAACGGGAAGCATTAAAGCCTTGACCTAAATAAACTTTGGTAAAACCATTCGATTTATTTTTACCATTATCACAATAAAATTTAATCCGTGTCGTCATTTCGCTAGAATAATATTGGAATTGAGTAGGAGTAACTCTTTTTTGAAGTTCGCTAATATGGGTATGTCCTTCCATATTGGATTGACCCGCTAAAAAAATCACATCTACTTTCTTTGATTCATCTTCGGAAGTAGTTGGAGTAACTGTTGTTACGGATGGTTCTTCTGTCGTATTGGTTGTAGGCAAAGTAGAATTACCACATGCACAAAGTAACATTGATAGGACTAAACTCATCAAAAATAAAGGCTTTCTCATTCTTTTATCTCCTTTTATTACTCTTTTATGATAACAAAAATCGATAAAAACACTCAAGAAAGCCTTTTCATTAATTTTAAAGTAGATTTTTTATGTTCTTTCACTCTTTTTATTCGGTTGATTAGAAAGGGCGCCACTCAAGTTCTTTATTTTTAAAGGCACAAAATTAGCTTTTTCTACAAAGACTCTTTCTATTAAGTTCGTTGGTTTTTCTTCTTGTTCCTTCGCTTTATAAGAGCGATAATATAAACGAACAAGTTTTTCGGCGCCAATAACGCCTTCTCTTCTTCCTTTTAAAAGAAATATAATTGCGGCATTCAAATCTTTTTTTGTTCCAATACCATAATAGAAGCAACGACCCAATTCAAATAAGCCTTTGATATCATCCTGCTTTGCTAATTCTAAATACGTTTTAAAAGCTTTTTCTTGATCTTTTTCTACTCCCTTTCCTTCTTCATAAAGTCTAGCGAATTCTAAAATACAATCATGGGACCCTAATTCTTTTCCGCGTTTAAAATAGCCATAGGCTTTAGGATAACTAATTAAAGTGCCAATACCCCAAAGATAACACATTCCTAATTCATAAAGAGCATGGACTTCTTGATGTTCGGCCGCTTTTTTATACCAATAAAGCATCGCTTTATCATTTCTTTGAGTGCCCAAGCCTAATTTATAACAATAGCCTAAATGATACATCGCCGCTAATTCTTGATGTTCAGCAGCTTCTAAAAAAAGGGCGAAAGCTTTCTTCTCATTCTTTTTATAGCCAAAGCCTTCTAAATAGAAAGTACCTAATAAATCATAAGCTTTAAATAAATGCGCATTCACCGCTCTTTTTACATATTTTTTAGCAAGGCGAACACAAGGCTTTTTTCTTCTATAATAGAATTCCGCTAGTGCATAATCTGCGAGAATATAACCTTGATCCGACGATCTTTTTAACCAGTTACGTGCCAGCCTTTTATTCGGCTTTAATTCAATACCATCTTGATAAAACTTTCCTATAAAATATTCTGCTTTAGGATCTTTTCTATGGGCCGCTAAAAGAAAGTAACCAAACGCTAGTGACATATTATGGATCTGATAATAATACTCTCCTAAAATTACACCGACCATAGGGTGATGTTCTTTAGAAAGATCTTTTAAAATTTCTTTAGCCAAAAGCACCTTTTTTTCTTCGTTTGTTTCTAAAAGAAGTTTCGCATACCACAATAATTCATTCTCTTTAAAATAGTCTTTGGCTTGAAAAATACTGAGGATTTGTTTCTTTAAAAAGGGTGTCATCTTGAGCTCGAAATATCCTTTTTGAGCATAAGAAAAAAATTCTTGAATCGTCTCAACGATTTGAACTTCATAATTTACTTTTCCCATATATAACTCCCCCTTCTAACACTATTTCAGTATATGCTAAAAATCATGCATTACTTGTTCAAGTGTATTTGTAATTATTTTATCATGTTTTGAGCAAAACAACATTCATAACTTTCATTTGCATATCTTTATAAAATTTATCACCTCTTTTTATAAACTGTAAAAAAAAGAAAACAACCATCTACAGTATAATAACTTCAACCTATTGTATATTCTTTTTGAGAAAATATAAAGGCGCAAAATATAGAAGCAAAATTATCAATTTATTTTTCTTTGTCTACCGTTAGTTAGTATTTTCTTGACTTTTTTCGTCACTTTCTATATTATAATTAATGAATGAACGTTCAGTCATTCATTTAAAAAGGAAGATAGACCATGATAAAAGAAGAGACGAAACTAGAAAAGAAAAAGGAGATTATGGAAAGATGCTTCGACTGTTATTGTGAGAACGGTCTTGCTGGCACGGGGATAAAAGCTTTAGCCAAAGCTTGTAATATGTCACCTGGCAATCTTTATAGTTATTTTTCTTCTTTAGATCAACTCATCGTTGAGTCCACTGCGTATTGCATGGCCAAAGTTGAAGATGATTTTATGCTCTTAGCGCCAAAAAGTGTACACGATATTCCACGTTTTTTAGATGAAATTCCTTATTGGACAAAAGAAAAACATGGAAAGAAATATCGTTTGATGTATCAAGTGTACACCCATCCAAAATATAAAGAAGCAGGTACGGAATTCTTTATTGGCGTTGACAAGCGTTATCATGAATACGCAAAGCGACTGGAAAAAGTTATCGGTATTCCAAGCAATATCTTAACACCAATCATTTTTATCTTCATTCGAGCGTCGGTACACTATGCACTTTTTGAAGAAGAAGATTATTTAAAGTCACAAGTCTCTGTAATTAAGCTAGCTGTACAGTTAATTATCGAGAAATATCATGGTAGTCAAGAGAAATAATTTCGCTCTTCACTACATATAATGATTCACGGGGGAAAGGTTTTTTATTATTTATTTCAGGGGGAAACATATGAAACATAGATCATGTATATCATTCGCCACCACTTTGGTATTGTTAAGTGGCGCTTTTATTGGTGTTTCTTGTGGAACGAGTTCCACTTCTTCTCATCTACCCGCATCGTCTTCAGGTCATACGCATCAAATTGATACTTCTTCATGGGCACATGATGAAACCTATCATTGGCGTACTTGCTCTACTTGTAATGAACGTATGGATGAAGGATTACATCAATTTAAAAAAGGTGGCAAAAATAAAATTTGTGAAATTTGTAAGTATGAAAGCGAATATTCTAACGAAGAGAATTTCCAACTTTTTAAACTCGGCTTTGACGCTTCTTTAACTTATGAAGGGCCTTATTATACAAAAGTAGAAGAACGTTCTAATGAAAGAAACGTCACCCAAAATGAAACTTATTTAGGAAATGGTCTTTATTATTATGATAATGAAGAGCATGAAGGAGATAATGAACGCTATAGCACACGCTTTTCCTTCGCAATTAAAAAAGAAGAAGGTAATTATATTTTCTATTCGAATGATGGCTATGATAATGAAGGCATCTACGTTACTAGTGGAAGAATGTCAAAAGCGGATGAATACACCTATCAAACGCTTTATCGCCTTACGCCTAAAGAATTGAATAAAAGTCGTTTAGATTATTTTATTCCTATGCAAGGAAATACTTTTGAAGAATATTGTTCCTATTTAGAAACAGCAAAAAATAGTTTAAACCGTTATGTCTACTATAGTAAAATTAAGTCCATTGTTCCTTTTGTTTATCGAATTGATGAAAACATGGTTCATGTTGGTCATATTACCACGATTCAATCTTCTCAATACAATGAAGAAACAAAGGAAAATTGGTTAGTAAAAGAAGAAATCACCATCACTTATGAAGTTTCTAATGGTTATGTCACCAGTTATAGTAAAAATCACAATTATCATACGACAAAAGAAGAAGATGGTACTCTCATAAGTGATAAAACAAATATATATGTACAAACGATTCAATATGAAGGTAATGGCAAGTTATTGGATAATTTCTCTTATCTTGGAAATTCTGAAGACACTCCTACAGAAGCTTATGGACTAGTCACATTCTATTATGGAGAACATCAAATTATTGATGTCTACCCTACTTTAATTGGAAGAACATTGGAAGATACTTTTACCTATCTTTATCAAGCACTAAATATTAATATTTTCTACTCTTCTTATTTTGAGTTTTATTTGGATTCTGCGCTCACTATTCCATATAACAATGAAGTCATAACGAGTAAAGGATTAAAAGTATATATTCGGTTTACTTGTCCAAATAACCTTGCAGCACTCATTGTTCAAGAAGAAAAGCTCTATCAATATTTGGATGATTATCCAACCTTTATTGAGCCCTATTTCCGCGATATTAAAATCGTTTCTCACCTTGTTATTGCTAAACCTGGTACCTATAAAATTAGTGATTATAATCAATCTCGATATAGTATCGCTAAGATAAATGGTGAAGTTAGAGATTTAAACGATGATGCGTTTGAAACGACCGCTAATGCGATAACAGTATTAACCCTTCAATCTATATACAAAAGATAATTGTTCTCTTTATATTTAGGCAAAAACCATTGAAAAGTGGTGAGCAAAAAAGACTATTACAACAAAAGAAATTGCTTTTTTTCCTCTCTCTTATGTAATAGTCTTTTCTTTTTATACCGTAGCAAATTTCATATATGTACGCTAAGAACATTTTTTAAAAGTAGTTTTTATAATACAAAATTAATGGTTCATTTTTTGAACTGCACCTATTTTTAACCCTCCGTTTTTAAGAAAAAAAAAGCCCAAAATGGGCTTTTAGGATAGTAAAGTCTTATTAATGATTAAAATTTTTCCACGCTTCTATTTTAACGAGCAAAAACTTGTTTTTTTAATAAAAGTTCTGTTCTATAAAAAATGTCAATTTTTTTACTATTATCTTCTTCATTTTCTTTTCCAATAAATAAGAACATATCTATATCCGTTCTAAAATCAATTAATTGTTCAACAAATGATTGATAATACTCATCATATGCACTGTCATTATATTTACGTAAAACGGATAAAATGGCCAGTGATTTAGCAAGCGACGCTGCTACTTTATTGGAAGGAAGTAATGCGAATTCCCTTCTAATCTTGTTTCTTTGAATCGCACTTAATCGGCGATAAGATAACGTTCCAATAGCTGTGGTTAATAATACAGAAGATACGCATAATATTCCAACGCCTCCTGCCATGCCTAATCCTAAGCTGACTGCTTTTAATCCATGTGTAGTAGTTGCTGCTGCAGCGCCAAACCCACCAATAGCGGCACCAGCCAAACCAACAATAATCGGAAGACAAATCACGCTTGTAATAATAAGGGCATTCTTTTTAGCTTGTGCATTATCATTTAATATTTTTACATAATTTTCGGATATATCTTTATTAATTAAGTCAAATTCTGTAGGATTATTAAAGAAAATCCATGACATATCGCCGAAGAATTCTTTATTATTTCTATATTCTAAACTACGATCTAAAATAATATCCGTTGCATATTCAACGAGTGGTAAAAAAGTATTATTTGATTGTTCACGAATCTTTCTAACCAGTTCATATATTCTTTCACGTGTCCAATTAAAACAGTATGAATACTTTTCGTTCTTTTTACTAAAATCATTTAAATAGGCTTTTGCTATTTCTAGGAGTTTGCTACATTTTTCAAACTCTCCTTTATTAAATGCATTACTTCCCTTCATCTTTAATTGGCTAAAAAAGCCATCATTAGCACTTGGATATTGTGGTCTTTTTTCATTCACAACTCTTATTAAATACTCTATTTCTTTTCTTAATCGATAATACGTAATCCCCACGTATAATTCACTTAATTGAGTTTCTACATTTGCTACTTCTAACATATTTATTCATCCATTCCTTTCATTAGTTCATCAATATTGTTGACGATATAATATAGAAATTTTCTATATTTATCATCTTTTCCTATAAGCACTTTGATTTTATCAAACAACATTTGATCATTTTCTACAACATATTTCTTATCAATATAGTCATAGATATCTCGTTTTGTCGCAGCTTCATCCACAATAAAATTAAATAGTTCTACTAAGTTGAAACTGAGTTTACTATAATCTCCTTTCTCAAATAGTGTTATGTACTTATAAAGAGTTGGTCTAGTTAAATCTAACATTCTAGATAATTCCGAAATCGTAATAACATCAGTAATCTTTTTCATAATTCCATAATAATAGTTTACAAATATATTGTCAATAACTTTTTACACTTTTTTTGTAAAAACGTTTTTTCATCTATTTATCACTTTTTGTTTTTTTCTTTTATATTTTCAATTTTAAATTCTAAAAACGGACATAAGAAAACTATTTCTTGGAAAAAGCCATGAATTAATAAATAAAAAAAGATGAATTTTCTAATCAATTTTTTAGTTCACCATTTATAATATGCCCTTCCACTAAATTTTCCTGTTTTTGCAAATTCAAAATATTCTCTTGCTATTTCATAATCTGAATTATCAAAAATACCTTTATAATTATTTCTTTATTGTTTTATAAATAAACCCTGGTTTAACTTCGGCATCATATAATAATTTAATTTTTCCTGTTTCTAGATCAACTGAAAAATCCATATCCTCAAAATAAGCGACACCATAAGCTTCTCCGTGTTTTATTCTTATTTCTTTTGTTTCTTTATTTTCTTTTCCTGCCGTAACATATATAGAAAAATCACAAATAAAATAATAGTTTTCATGTTCTTCTGCATTAGCGGATTCCCAAGTATTTTGTCCTACTAAAAAACGGAATTTCTTCGTTAAATCATCGTTAGAATAAAATGAAGGAGATACAAAAAAGTATTCATTGAAATTATCTTGATCAATAGCTATCTTTTCTAAATTATAGTAATCATCATATAGATAATAAGAATAAAAATCTCCTTTTTCACCTACGATAGTTATGGTAATTTCAACATTAAAATAAACAAACTTATTATTAATATATATCCCACATTGTATACCATTATCAATACTTCTATATTGAATTGAAACCAATGAAAAGCCATTTTTTCCTTTGCCAAATGGTTCCGATTTTTAAAAGTACCATAATAAAAATTATAAGCGTGTTCTTTAAAAGATTCACCTTCTGTATTTAAATAATCATCAAAGGAAGATGATCCTTTAACATATCTTTTAGAAAATCTTTCTATATTACTTTCATTCATTGGATCGACTGAATACCCAATAAAAGAAACATCTAAACTATTTTGTAAAAAGGAAAAAACATAAGAAGCATACTGATCTGCTACTTCTTGAGATTCAACATTACAATAATAGTTTCTTTCTTCATTATCTACGATAGAAAGGTAAGCATCACTACCATCGGTTTTTATGGGGTTCAGTGTATTTAAGCTATACTTTGATAGTGTTTTTGATGAAAAAAATTGATTCTTTTTTAATCCATTTTTAGACTCTTGGGAAGTGACGTACCATATAGCAGAAACGGCACCAATCACAAAAACCATGATTAAAGATAAAATAACACTCAGATACTTTTTACGATTATTATCCATTTTTTCAATCATTTGCATGGGTTCGTCTTTTGCCATTAATTCCTTTTCGGTTATTTGAAATAAAACACATAAACGATGAAGCGTTTCTTCTTCTGGTAATCCTCTACCTTGTTCCCATTTAGCCACAGCTGAGCGCGTAACAAAGAGTTCTTTAGCTAATTCTTCTTGTGTTAGATTTCTATGTTTTCGAAGTTCTTTTAGTTTATCTTTAAACATCGCGCCCACCTCAGTACTTATTATAAATGTTTAGTATTAAAAAATCATGATACTCTTATGATACTTTAACTTTTCCCTTTTATCTTCAACATAAAAAAGAAGGTGTAATCACACTGTTTCGCCTTCTTTTTAGAGTTTACATAATTTCAAAGAAATTATTTATAGATTAAATATCCCATCTACCTTTTTCAAATTCAACCGAATATTCTCGGTCAAATTCGGTATTTTCTGCATATTTTTTCATAAGATTTGCAATTTCTCTTTGTTTCATTTCCAAAGACGCAATCACTTGATCTTGGAAACTTTCTAAGTCGTATTGAGATGAAAATGGTTTACTTCTTGATTGACGAAGATCAACTTTGAAATAAAGTGTATTTCCTGATAGTCTTGCGCCAAATTGAATATCAATTTGGTTCCCTTTACTTTCCACATAAGTAGAACAATATTCAGCCACTGAACGTGCTTGCGCTAAAACGTCATCAGGGCCATGCACTCTTCCATCATTTTCAACAACAAAAGGTCTTAAAGCATGGTGAGATTTGCTAGCAATTTGTTTTCTTGCTTTTCTTATATATTTAGGTGACGATTCATGATCACTAATTCTTTCAGGAAAATCTCCCCAAGATGGTTCAATATCTAATAAGGTAGCCGAATAAATAATAGTGGACACCCAGTTATCACTATCATAAGCGCCCCAATCTAAAGGTAAACTAGGATTAAACATCGCAATAATTCGAATGAGAATATGCATAGGAAGCCTTATTGAACCACATAATCCATTCACTACCGATTTAAAAAAGAGATGTTTTTCTTCATCTTCTTTATCAAATTGCCCAATAACGAAAATCGTAATAAAACCTACTATTAAGTTTACAACAATAAATATGAGTCCGAAAAAAATAAAAGCATCTGAATTAAATGAAACTTTACACGCTTCAACAATTGCGATAATGGGAAGCCAAAATGCTACAGTCTGCACGATTGACCATAAAAATAATAAAAAATAAACGATTCCGCTCATATGCTTTCCCTCTCTTTAAATACAATCATAAAATCATCTGTAAATCTTTTAAATGCGTCACTTTTGTTTTTTTTAAGTTAATTCAATAAAAAATATAAGATTTCCAAGCTTTTTACGTGATAATTCTATACCTTTCTTTATATTTCGTCAATTTATACATTCCAATTCCTTAGTCATTTATCGCTATTTTTCTTTTTTTATGCTAACATTAAAAAAACGTGAGGAAATTATGAGCAAAGTAGGATCCATATTTAGTAATTTATCTATATTTCTTATTAGTGTACTTATTGGTGCGCTTTATTTCTTTTTTCCTTATTTTAAACAAAGAAAAGAAGTTCCATTAAAAGAATATATTCAAGCAAATAAGTTAAGACTCACTTTTAGTGCTTTCTTCGTTTTAGGTATACTATCTAGAACGATGTTTTTAGATTTATTACCACGAGGATTAAATCAAGATGAACTCAGTGCTGGATATGATGCTTACGCAATCGCGCATTTTGGAAAAGATCGTAATGGTATCGTTATGCCTGTTCATTTAATTGCGTGGGGAAGCGGACAAAATGCATTATATTCTTATTTAATGATTCCTTTTGTGCTTCTATTTGGTCTAAATCCAATTTCTCTACGTCTACCTATGGGAATGATTGGTTCCCTTACACTCTTTTTAGTTTTTGACTTATGTAAAAGATTAACAAAGAATGAAAAAGTATCTCTTTTCTTTATGTTATTTGTGCTCATTAATCCTTGGCACTTAATGAAATCTCGATGGGCTTTAGAAGCCAATATCTTTCCTGATTTAGTTTTCTATGGTGCTTATCTTCTCATTAGAGGATATAAAGAAAAGAAAGATTATATGTTTTATATTTCTTCCTTTATTTTAGGTTTATCTTCCTATTCTTATGGAACATCCTATTTCTTCTTATTCTTCTTTGTTATTACAGTTCTTGCTTTATTCGTCTTTAAATACAAAATGAAATATTATAAAGCACTTATCTATTTAGGTATCATTGGACTTACTGTTATTCCTATTATTTTATTTATCTATGTAAATGTTTATAATAAAAACGATATTCATTTACTTTGGTTTACTGTTCCTCATTTAAATCAAAATCGTTTTCAATCGGTAACAAATATCTTCTCTTCTACCTTCTTTAAAGATTCATTTCAACATTTAAAAGAAGGATTAAAACTTATTATCACACAAAATGATCATCTTCCTTGGAATCAAATTGAAGGAATTGGTACTATTTATTTCTTATCTCTTCCTTTTACCCTTTTTGGTCTATTCCATAAAGAAAAAGAAAATGAAGAAACTCTTTGGATATTTAGAATATTCTTCATTGTTTCTATCATGATGAGCTGTATAGTGGATGTGAATATCAATCGTTTTAATATTGTTTATCCACCTTTAATCTTCTTTACTTTCTTAGGATTATATTCCATTAGCAAAAAAGTAAGCTCATTCAAGAAAGTGATGACTCTTTCTTATGCCGCTTACTTTATCGCTTTTATGGTTATTTATAACACTTCTTGGAATGCTTCAATTTCTTATCAATTTTATGAAGACTTCTATGAAGCATGCCGCTATGCAAGTTCTTTAAATGAAAACTGCACTATTTACACAACTTCCAATATCAATATGCCTTACGTATATGCACTATTTGCAGATGAAACTGATGTAAACACCTTTATAGAAACCGTACAATACGCAAATGAAGGTGCCGCCTTTGAACAAGTTAAGTCATTTGGAAACTTTGTTTTTTCTTTACCTTATCAAATTGAAGAAAATAACATTTATATTGTTGAAACAAACAATAACAAATACCAAAATACAGATTTATCTTCATATGAAATTAAAGAATTTGGTCATTATTTAGTGATAAATACTTGTATATAAAAAAGATGATGATCTCATCTTTTTTATTGGTTCAATTGAATTATATTATACTTCTTTAATAATTAATCTTCATCATATAGTCTTTCAATCTTTTCCATAGCTTCAGTTATATCAAAATTTTCGATTATTTCTTCCTCTTCTTCATCCGAACGTAAACCGGTACCGGCTGGAATGAGTCGACCAGTAATAACATTTTCTTTTAAGCCGTGTAAGTGATCCACTTTTCCACGAATCGCTGCATC
>ULNH01046999.1_pt1 | contig 51013 bp, 41 predicted proteins | sample 1951871 | NCBI WGS metagenome assembly ULNH01 (sample SAMEA4835572, study PRJEB28245) | human gut metagenome | biome: gut microbiome; material: fecal sample | place: Denmark | collected 2008 | reverse complement strand
CTGCTGCCGATTCCGTCATGGCCGAATTGGGGCTTAAATGATGGCGCCTGTCGCGCTTAAAAATACGCCACGAGCCGGAAGCATCCATATTCAGAAAATACGCTGCCGCTACCATTAACAAACCGGAAATGCGCGCCGGTATAAAATTGGCAGCGTCATCCAGCTTTGCTGCACAGCGCCCAAAATACAAATATTTATCGTTTTTATAGCCAACCATGGAATCCATGGTGTTAATTGCTTTATACAAAAATGCCAGCGGCGCCCCGCCGATAAACATGAAAAACAGCGGTGCAATAACGCCGTCAGAGGTATTTTCCGCAACTGTTTCCACGGCAGCCTTTGCAACTTCTTCATCGGTAAGTTCTGCCGTATCGCGCCCTACAATCCACGAAAGTTTTTTGCGAGCCTCCTGCAAATCGCCGCTTTTCAGTGCATCATACACCTGCAAACTTGCTTCTTTAAGGGAACGCATTGCAAAAATCTGATAAAACATAAATGTTTCAACGGCAAACGCCAGTACCGGGCTGTACATTTCTGCCAGTGTTAAAATAAAATAAGGCACGGCAAAGGTTACCGTTAAAACAATAACCACCAGCACAAAGCCGCCCATCAGCAAACCTTCCGGCTTTTCTCCGCAAAAGCGGCGCACAGCCTTTTCGGTTATGCTTATCAGTTTGCCTATAAAGCAAATAGGATGCGGCAGCCAGCGCGGGTCGCCAAAAATAAAATCTAAAATAAACCCCAAAATTATTGCTGTTAAAAGAACCATACTACAAACCCTTCATCATCAACCAATCATTATTTATCCCTGTAAGCGCGGCAGGCTTTTACAAAATTTGCAGCAAACTCTGTATTGCCCCACAAATGAATGTGCGGATAGCCTGCGTAAAGGTTCGGTGTTGTGTAAACCGCTTCCCATGCTTTTGTTCCGGAAGCTTTGGCAACGGCAAAAGTATCGCCGTTATTGGTGCTGTCGGAATAATGGAACTCATGCCCGTTAATTTGCCCGCCTTTTTTGCACAGCATATTATCGCGCTTGGCCGTTAAAACAACATAGCCAAAACGGTTCAGCTTCTGCGTCATATAAGTTTCGCCGTCTACAACGCCTGCCCAGTCATAAACCTGCCCGCTCTTATCTCGGAAAGCCTTCATCAGGTACATAAAGCCGCCGCATTCAGCAATGCACGGCAGCCCGGAGTTTACCGCATTTTTTATGCTTGCGCGCATGGAAAAATTATCCTGCAGCACTTTGGCATACAGTTCCGGATAGCCGCCGCCAAGATACAAGCCGTCGCATTCCGGCAGCTGTTTATCTTCCAGCGGGCTGAAATATACAAGCTCAGCACCGAGGCTTTCCAGAAGTTCCAGCGCATCCTGGTAATAAAAGCAAAATGCTTTATCGTAAGCAACGGCAATTTTTACACCGGCAATTTTTTCCTGATGTAAATCAGTATAAGTTAATGCCGGAGCCGCTGCCGCAATTTCAAGCAGCCTGTCAAAATCAATGCTTTTTTCTGCCTGGGCAGCAAGCGTATTGATAATTTCCTGCAAACCGGTAATTTCACCTGCAGTTACAAGCCCTAAATGGCGGCTTTCAAAATTGCAGTTTTCCATATGTGGCATATAGCCGAGCAAAGGTACGCCGGTTTCTTTTTCAATGGCTTCTTTATAAAAAAGATAACTCATTGCCGTTACATTATTTAAAACCGCACCAGCAACATTTACATCTTTACGGAAGTTTTTAAAGCCTTCAATCATGGCGGCAATGGAAAGAGCAGCCCCTTTGGCGTTTACAACCAAAATTACAGGCGTTTTGGTAAGGCGCGCCAAATCGTAGGCACTGCCTTTAAGAGTAGTGCCCATGCCGTCAAAAAAGCCCATAGCTCCTTCCAAAACCGCAATATCGCAATCCTTGCCGTTTTTGGCAAGCAGATATTTGGCAGTTTCTTCCGGAAGCATGAATAAATCCATATTGCGTGATTTTGTGCCGATAACGCGGGAATGAAACATCGGGTCGATATAATCCGGGCCGGATTTAAACGCCGCCGTTTTCAGCCCTTTGTTCATTAACACTTTCAGTACGGCACAAGTTAAAGTTGTTTTGCCGCTGCCGCTGGCAGGTGCAGCCAGCATAAAACGCGGCAGCTTCAGTTCAGCCATTTTACTCACCCTTTTTCAATGCCGTCATTATATAAACAGGGTTCTGGGACATCATCAAATTATAAGCGCCAAGTTTTTTGGCACGCGCCGCAAAAACATTTACAATATCAAGCGCGTATGCTTCATGCTGCTTGTAATACTCCACCACTTCTATTAAAGTTTCAACGGTAATGGCATTAATTACCACACGGCAGCTTACGTTTTTGGCGTAAATGGTGTCTAACATTTTGCACAAATTACCGCCGCTGCCGCCGATAAACACGCAGTCCGGCACCGGCATTTCTTCCAGCTTTTCCGAAGCCTCGCCTGCAATTACGTTAAGGTTTTCCACGCCGAACAGCTCTTTATTTTTTTCAATAAGCTGCACTGCTTCCGGATTGCGTTCAAACGCATAAACCATGCCGCGTTTGGCCTGCAAAGCAAGTTCAATGGAGCAGGAACCTGTACCGGCGCCAATATCATAAATAACGTCGGTTTCCTGCGGCAACAATTTGGAAATGGAAACCGCACGAATTTCCTGCTTCGTCATTGGCACTTTGCTGCGCATGAACAAATCATCGTTCAAACCGTGAACATTATGTGCCAGAGTTTTGGCGTCTTTATTAATAATCATCATTACAGAAAGCGAAGAAAACTGTTTTTGTGCAGCTTCTTCCGCCTTCATGGAACTGATATTTTCGTTATCATAAGAAAGGTTTTCACCTACATAAACCTGCACGCCGCCAAGCCCGAAACGGCACAGTTTGGCGCACAGAGCCTGCGGCGAATTTTCTCCGCCGGTAAGGGCAAATACTTTTTCATTATGGGCAACGGCTTCAATAAAATTCTGCCTGCGGCCGTGCATGCTGATAATTTTTGCGTCATCCCATGACATTTGCAGCTGCTGCGCAAAATAAACAAGGCTGCTGATGCCGCAAAAGCGCACACATTCACAATCCGGCAGCTTGCCGCTGATAGTTTTGGCAAGGCTGAAAAAGCCTACGTCCCCGCTTACAAGTATGCTGACAATATCTTTTTCAGGATTGGCATTTGCGCAAATATTGCATATTTCTGCCGTCTTGATGGTGTCATAAAAACGCTTTTCCGATGCAAAATTTGCAAGCATACGCTTGTCGCCAATCAAAATCGTACTTTGGTTTATTGCTTCAAGGGCTGCGCCGGTTAACAGTTTTGGGTTGCCCGGCCCAATGCCTACAATATTAACCCTTAACATTTCTTCACCTTCATTCTGCGGTTTGGTAACGCTTTTTCATGAGCGCCGCTATATCTGCATAACCGCTGCCGTGTTCGTTTTCGCTTCTGGCAATTATAACAAGTTCCGCTCCGGCTTTATGTGCTGCGGATATTTTTTCTTCAAAGCCGCCGGCTTTGCCGGAATCTTTTGTTACAAGGTATTTTGCATTAAAATGCTTAATCATGGCTATGTTTAAATCTTCTTCAAACGGGCCCTGCATGCAGACCACGTTAGCAGGCTTATAGCCAAGCTCCACAGCTTTGGCCAGTGAATCCTGCATCGGCAGAATCCTCAGCGCTATACGCTCACTGTAATCCGGCACAGCCGTAAAATCAGGCAGATTTTTACTGCCGGTTGTTAAAAATATTTTACCTTCGGTATGGCTTAACAATTCGGCTGCTTCTGCGGCGTCATGCACAACTATGGCACTGCCGTAACCTGCTTCCGCCGGGCGTACAAGCCGCAGATATTCCGTATTGTTCAAAGCGCAGGCTTCTTTTACGGTTTGCGTAACCACCGTAGCATACGGATGTGTAGCGTCAATTACGCAGTCCGGCTTGTGTTCTGCCAAAAAGCTGCACATAGCCGTTAAATCCATACGCTCCGGCAAAACTTTAACATTTTTGTGTTCTTCAATAAGTTTGGCTCCGTACAAGGTTGCTACCGAAACATAAATTTCAATATCAAGCGCGGCAAGTTCTTTTACGAGCCCACGCCCTTCGCTTGTACCGCCGATAATCCAAATGCGTCTGTTCACAGCTTATAGCCTCTGGGTGTAACCAGCTTGCCGTTAATAACCTCGGTTTGCGAGTTGCCGATAATTACAGTAGAGAACATATCTACCTGTTTATCGCGCAGCTCCTGCAAAGTAGTAATTTCATAAGTTTCGCCGTCGCGGCCGATGTTGCGTACAATGCCTGCCGGTACATCAGGGCGCTGGTTTTTCAGCATAATGTCGCAGGCCTTCTGCAAATAATCGTGGCGCTTAAAGCTGGAAGGATTGTACAGGCAAATGCAAAAATCAGCCTGAGATGCGCAGTCAAGGCGTTTTTCAATTTTTTCCCACGGAGTAAGCAAGTCGCTTAAAGAAATAAGGCAGAAATCGCTGATGAGCGGAGCACCGAGCACAGCCGCACCGGAGCAGGCTGCGGTAATGCCGGGAACTACTTCAATATCCAGTTCCGGATGATCTGCCGCTACCTGGTACATAATGCCTGCCATGCCGTAAACGCCGGCATCGCCGCTGGAAATCATGGCTACGGTTTTGCCTTTCAGAGCTTCTTCAACAGCAAGGCGGCAGCGGTCAACTTCTTTGCGCATGCCGGTTGTTAAAAATTCCTTGCCGGGAAAATCGTTTTTAATCAAATCTATATAAACATGGTAACCCGCAATAACATCACATTTTTCAAGCGTGTTTTTAGCGCGTGCGGTCATTTGTTCCACACCGCCGGGACCTAAACCTACTACATAAACTTTCTGCATTTTACACCATCCTAAATTTATTTTAAAAATCTATAATCAGCGGTTCTTCCGCAACCGCCAAAGTAACACCATCATAAGCCGTTTTGCGCAATTTAAGGCAGCCGCCGCTTGCAATCACTGCCGAACGCTCACAAACGTTATCAACGCCTGCAATGCTTTTTACAAAAGCGCTCGGCGTAAAATCGCCTTTGGCCTGCTGTAATTCTGCGGCTGTATAAAATTTTACCGGCACATTATGCTTTGCCGCAAAAGCAAGCAGCCCGGCTTCGTCTTTTTTTAAATCTACCGAAGCTATGCTTTTTACGCAGCGCATGTCAAAACCATGCTTTTCCATTTCAGCAAGCACAAAGTTTTCTATTTTTTCCAAAGGAGTATTTCTGCGGCAGCCAATGCCCAAATGTAAAATTTTAGGCATTAAAACAACCGTTGTGTTAAACGGCTTCTTGTTTTTGCAGGTTGTTACAGCCATGCCTGTTTCTCCGCTTCCGGCAAGTTCAACACCGGAAGGCAGAGCACCTTTAATTGCGTAATCGCTGCATAACCCTGCCGTTTTGCCTGCAACAAGTGCCGCTGCAAAATCTTTGGCGGCCTGCATGCTTTCAATAACCATGCCGCGCCTTGCCGCCCATTCGTCAACCGCAAACAGGTTATTAACATCGGTTGCGGTGGTAACAACGGGCACGGCTTTAATTGCGGCGGCAATCTGCCTTGCAAGACCGTTGGCACCGCCGATATGGCCCGAAAGAAGCGATATTACAAAGTTTGCGCATTCATCAATAACAAGCACTGCCGGGTCGGTAGTTTTGCTTTTAACATGCGGCGCAATAGCGCGCACCGCAATGCCGCTGGCACCAATAAATATCAGCGCATCAGCCTTATTAAAATACTCCGCGCAAACAGCCTTGTAATCGTCAACAGCAGTTAAACCTTCGCATACACCGGCAAACTTCGGCATAGTGCAGCATTTTGCCTCGCAGCCAATGCCTGCCAAAAACCTGCCTATGGCGGCGTTAAGCAGCCCGCCGCGTTTGCTGAAGGAAAAAATAACTGCCAGCATTATTTAACCTCAGGTTTAATATCCAGTTTGCTGGGGTCTGCTTCGCGGTAGCCGTGCGCAAAGGTCGGGTTATACAGTTCGCTTCTGTCATATTCGCTGCCAAGGAAGTAGCCGACAGTAATGAGCGCGGTTTTGGTAATATTGTATTTTGCCGCGGTTTCGGCAATAGTGCCTACCGTGCAGCGGCAAACCTTTTCATCAGGCCAGGAAGCCTTATAAACAATGGCTGCCGGGGTATCTTCTTTATAACCGCCTGCAATGAGTTCTTTCTGGAGTTTTTCCAGCATGCTGGAACTTAAAAAGATTACCATTGTTGCATTGTGCGCAGCATAATCGGCAATTTTTTGTTTTGAAGGAACAGGAGTACGCCCTTCCATACGAGTAATAATAACCGACTGGCTTACATTCGGCAGAGTGTATTCTGCTTTTAAAGCGGCTGCAGCAGCGCAGAAGGAACTTACGCCGGGCACAATTTCATAATCGAGCCCATAGCTGCGCAGAAGGTCAATCTGTTCGCGGTGAGCGCCGTAAATGCTGGGGTCGCCGGTGTGCAGGCGTACAACAAGCTTGCCGCTCTGTGCTGCCGGTACCATGGCTGCAATAACTTCTTCCAAAGTCATTTTTGCGCTGTCCATAATTACGCAGTCAGGTTTCGCATATTTTAAAAGTTCTGGGTTAACTAAGGAACCGGCATAAATAATAAGGTCAGCCTTTTCCAAAAGTTCTTTGCCTTTCACCGTAATTAAATCCACGGCACCCGGGCCTGCGCCAATAAAATAAATCATTTGTCAAACTCCTTTTCCTTAACTAAAATTATCGAAAAATAACTGCTTTTTTCGTCAATCTCATTCAAATCACGGTAAACTTTTTCGCCGGGCAGTCCGCAGCGTTCCACCATTGCGGCATGGCTCAAAAGCCCGCGCTCTTTAAGTTCATCACGCACGCTGGCAATCTGGCTGGCCGATTTCATCAGCACCTTGTTGCCGGGCGCGTCTAAAAATTTACTCGATTCTTTATAACTGCCGGGCAGGATGATTAAAGGCTCTGCCTTTTCGCACAGCGATACGTTAAGCTTTGCGGCAACGGCGCAGAAACTGGTTACACCGGCAACGAGCTCCGCATCATAGCCTGCTTTAAGCACCAGTTTATGCACATAAATGCAGGTAGCGTAAACCGTAGGGCAGCCAAGCGTGATAAACACCACGTTTTTGCCTTCATCCAAAAGTTTGGTAATGGTATCGGCGCCTTCCTGGTGTGCCTTGGCCAAAGCGTCTTTATCTTTCGTCATCGGCATGTAAATAACAACCTGTTCCTTTTCGTCGATATTTACAATCTGATTAACGATATTTTTTGCAGTCATAATATCGCCGTCGCCTTTGGGAAGCGCCACAACATCGCATTCCTTCAAAAGGCGCACCGCCTTCAGCGTCATCAGTTCCGGGTCGCCGGGGCCAATGCCTACGCTGTACAATTTACCTCGCATTATCTTCATCCTTCCTTTTCATCTGATGCAGTTTTATAAGTTCATCAGCATGGGCTGTTTTGCCCAAAATGCCATATACGTTGGAGAACATCAGCGCGCCGGTTTTTAATTTGCCGTGCACGCGGTGCTGCATATAATAATCTATTTTTCCGGTAACGGCTGGCATAACTTTGTCAAACAGGTTTTCTGCCTTTAAAATTTTAATAACTTCGTCAGTAGTCAGCGCTTCGTAAATTTTACGCCCTGTTTCAAGGCCCGCGCCGTTAAACAGCGCCTGCAAAGCAAACAGTTCGGTGCGGCAATCCGCATACTTGCTGTGCGTATTCATTACGCCCTGCGCCAGTTTTACCAGCTTGCCGCTGTGCCCTATTAAAAGCAGGCTTTCGAAGCCCTTATACACGGCGTAGTCCAAAAGCTCACCCACAAAGTTGCTGCATGTAACGGCGTTGTCAATATCCACCTGCAAATTATCACGAGTAAAATCTTCGCCGTAGTTGCCAAAAAATACCAATAAATCTTTATTGCCCTTTTCGGCCTGCACATTTATTTCGGTATACATGGTTTCAATCAGCGCTGTGTCGCTCATAGGCTCAACTATGCCGCTGGTGCCCAAAATACTGATGCCGCCTTCAATGCCAAGGCGCGGGTTAAAAGTTTTCGGCGCTATTTGTACACCTGCCGGGGCAGATATTGTAACCTTCAAGCTGCCGCTGTAATTAAACTGTTCTGCCGCTTCACGCAGGCTTTTTAAAATCATTTTGCGCGGCACAGGGTTAATGGCAGGGCCGCCCACACTGCATGCAAGGCCCGGCTTTGTTACCCTGCCGACGCCTTCGCCGCCTTCGATAATATCTTCCGGAGCGTCAGTTTTTTCTACTTTGGCATAAATTAAAATGCCGTTGGTGTCATCAGGGTCATCGCCGCTGTCTTTTTGTATGGCGCAGCAAGCGTAATCCGGCGTCATTTCAACCTCGTGCGTTTCAAGGTGCAGCCGCACACCTTTGGGCGTATCTATATCGGCAAAATCAATGCGGCGCCCGGAAAGCAGCATCATAGCCGCAGCTTTGGCAGCAGCGGCGGCACAGCTTCCGGTTGTATAACCGCAGCGCATTTGTTTGCCCTGCGAAAATGTGTATTCTTCCATAAAAATCCTTTCCAATTCCGGCATAATACGCCGGAACAGCTGCCTTTAATAATAAAAAAGGCTCCTGCCCTACGGCAGAAGTCACAAATACCAACAACACCGCTTGCGCAGTGTTCCTTTTGCTCTCTCCATCGCCCGTAGATACAGCCATTATCAGCCATGCTTCCGGCTAAAACCGGCGGCGGGACCGCTGCGGGCTTGCACCGCAGTACACAGGCCGATTTATTCACTTACCGTATCATTATAACATAGAATTTTTAAAAGTCCAATAAAAATCGTTCCCAGCAAGTTAAATATTGCCCGTTTTGCCCGCCCCTGCTATAATAAAACAGATACAGGAGGACGATATTTATGAATATGCAGGAAATGATTGCGCGCATTAACTTTCTGGCGCGCAAAAAACGCACCGAGGGCTTAACCGAAGGCGAACTTATTGAGCAGAAAGAACTTTACGAGCTTTACCTTGGCAACATCCGTGCGCAGGTAAAACAAAAGCTGGACAGCATTACCGTTGTTGATAAAGAACCGCCGGTGCAGCACTGATGTTTACTCTTGGACACGGAACCATTTATTACGAAGACGAATTTTTGCTCGTCATCAATAAACCTGCCGGAATGTTGGTACACCCAACGGTAAAAGAGGACGGCAGCACTTTATATAATTTTGTAAAACGGTATTACGAAGCCCGTAATATAGAAAGCGGCCTGCACCCAGTTTCAAGGCTTGACCGCAATACTTCCGGGCTTGTTGTTTTTGCCAAGCAGCCGCGCATCCAGTTTTTGCTTTCGCAGCAGCAAATGGTAAAAAAATACCTTGGCATTACGGCAAACCTTCCGCCTGCCGCAGAAGGCATTATTGAAGCGCCCATTGCCCGCAAGGAAGGCAGCATAATTGAGCGCTGCATCAGCGAAAGCGGCAAATATGCCCGCACCGATTACCGCGTACTTTTTACAAATAAAAACATGGCACTTACGGAACTTACGCTGCACACGGGGCGCACCCACCAGATACGCGTGCATCTTGCGCATATAGGCTGCCCGCTTTATAACGATAACCTTTACGGAACGCCCGGTCCGCAGAGCCGCCACGCGCTGCATGCCAGTTATTTAAAATTTACCCACCCCGTTACCGGCAGGGTTTTGGAAATTTCCTGCGGGCTTCCGGAAGATTTGCGTAAAATTATATACTAATTATCAATATAGTATGCTATAATTAACTTATAAAATTCTTGAAAAGGAGTTGTAGCAAATGCCATTAGTAACATCTACAGAAATGTTTAAAAAAGCCTATGAAGAACATTACGCAGTCGGCGCGTTCAATGTCAATAATATGGAAATTATACAGGGAATTGTTTCTGCCGCCAAGGAAGAAAATTCCCCTTTAATTTTGCAGGTTTCCGCAGGCGCACGCAAATACGCCAGCCACATTTATTTAATGAAACTGGTAGAAGCAGCCGTTGAAGACACCGGCCTGCCCATCTGCCTGCACCTTGACCACGGCGAAGATTTTGAAATCTGCAAAGCCTGCGTTGACGGCGGCTTTACCTCCGTTATGATTGACGGCAGCAAGCATCCGTTTGAAGAAAACATTGAACTGACCAAGCGCGTTGTTGACTACGCCCACAACAAAGGCGTTGTTGTTGAAGCAGAACTCGGCCGCCTTGCCGGTGTTGAAGACGCAGTTAAAGTAAACACCAAAGACGCTACTTACACCGACCCTGACCAGGCAGTTGAATTTGTAGAACGTACCGGCGTTGACTCTCTGGCTATCGCTATCGGCACCAGCCACGGCGCTTACAAATTTAAAGGCAAACCGGAACTTGACTTTGCCCGCCTTGAAAAAATTACCAACATGCTGCCGGGCTTCCCGCTTGTACTGCACGGCGCATCCACCGTTATTCCGCAGTTTGTTGAAGAATGTAACAAATACGGCGGCAAACTTGACGGCGCACAGGGCGTACCGGAAGACATGCTTTTAAAAGCTGGTAAATTCGGCGTTTGCAAAATTAACATTGATACAGACCTGCGCCTTGCTATGACTGCTTCCATCCGCAAATATATGCACGAACATCCTGCTGATTTTGACCCGCGCCAATACTTAAAACCTGCACGCGAAGTCATTAAACAAATGGTAGTTCACAAAATGCGCGATGTACTGAACAGCAGCGGCAGACTGTAATAAGCACAATTTTAAACCTGAATTAAACTTAAAAGCACTTGTATATTAGGTTAACCCTAATGCAAGTGCTTTTGTTCTGCCTGTTTACTTAATATTTCAGCAACGGGCAATTTTTAAATATCAAATCACTGTGCCAAAACTGATTTTTTTCACTCTGTTTTCCGCGCAATTATTTCAAACTTTTTAATCATAACACATAAAAATGCGGACATATCATAGTAAAATAAGTTTTAATCTGTATTTCACTTTTTCGCGTTACTATAAACACATCTGACAAGGAGTGTGATTGAAAATGATTTACCGCCTCAGAAGATGGAGCGCCGCCCTGCTGCTGGGAATGCTTTTAAGCCTGCTAAGTGTTTTGCAATGCTTTGCGGCAGGCAGCGTCAGCCAGGTTAACTTGCATATCGGGCAAACGCCGGATGCTGTTTACCTCACCTATTCCGCACCGGACGCAGCACAGGGAACGTTTTCCGTAACAGGGCCAAAGGGAACTGCTGATTATGCCGCCAATCCCGTCTGGTCGGATTCGGCAGGCAAATACCTTTATTCTGCCAAAGTAGATGGGCTTGCACCTGATACTAACTATACCTATAACATTGCAGGCTCTTATTCCGGCACGTTTAAAACACCGGAAAAATCCGGCGCGTTTACCTTCGCCTTTTTAACCGATACACAGATTGGTTTTGCGGCTGATGCCAAAGCTACTGGAGCCATGTTCTCTCTGCTGAACAGCCGTGACGATTTGGCTTTTGCCTACATTGCCGGTGATATGACAGACTCCTCCCGTGATGAACGGCAATGGGAAATGCTTTTTGAAAACGGCGGTGTAAACTCCGGTGCCGGGCAAAACTTTTTCGCCAGCCACCTTATTGCTGCCGCACAGGGCAACCACGACAACAGCAGTTTCAGCGGCCACATTACTGCCCCCTGTGCCAACAGCGGCGTAGGCCCTGTTGTTTATGCTTTTGATTACAGCAACGTAAAATTTGTAGTTCTTAACATGAACAATCCTGGTACATGGGCAGCACAGGCAGATTTTCTGCGCCAGCAGGCAGCCGATGCCAAAAATAACGGCAAGTGGCTTGTTGCCTGCTTTCACCAGTCGCTCTATTCCGGCGCCACCCATATCGTGGATTCCGGCATTATATCCGCACGTAAATTCTGGTCCCCACTGTTTGCAGAACTTGGCGTGGATTTGGTTTTGCAGGGGCATGACCATGTATATGCCAGAGGCTTTGTAACAAGCACAGGCAGCAACGCAAACCTGTCTGCAGAAAACAATACCTATCACGTTGTTTCCGGTATTCCTCTCTACATTACAGGCGGACACTCCGGCGCGGTTAAATGGTATGCGGCACGCAATTACCAGATTTCTGCCGGTGACCCGCTGACACCCAATTACAGCTTTCTGGATGTAAATTCCGCAGCGCCTGCCCAAAATCCGTGGGGCACGGATACCAGCAAAACACATGAACAATCATATATTTTAATTAATGTTAACGGTAATACCATGAATATCTCCACCTATATGTTCCGTTATGACGGAATCTCCGATAAAATGACAACTCCTCCCTATCTGTACGACAATTTAACCATAAGCCGTTAAGATACAATATTATAAATTTAAATGCAAAAAGCGCTTGTATATCAGAGCAACATCTGATACAGGCGCTTTTTTATATAAAAAATAATGCTCCGCAAAGCACGGAACCTTTGTGAATTTATTTATTGAACTTTATGTACTGCTTCTGCCATTTCTTTTACGTAATCACTAACGGGCTGCACGCAGTCCGTACCGTATTTGCCAACTATTTTTACAACTGCGCTGCCAACAATGGCGCCATCACTTACTGCCGCCATTTCTTCGGCCTGCTTAGGCGTTGCTATGCCAAAACCAACTGCCGCCGGCACATTCGTTGCCTGGCGTATTTTTTCCGTCATGGCGGCAATGTTGGTTGTAATGTCGCTGCGCACGCCCGTAACGCCAAGCGAAGAAACAATATACACATACCCTTCCGCGTCTTTGGCAATCATTTTAATACGCTCATCGGAGGTCGGTGCTACCAGCGGAATTAAATCCACGCCGTACTTACGGCAAAGCTCTGCCAGCGGCGCTTTTTCTTCATAAGGCACATCTGGCACAATAATTCCGTCCAGCCCAACGCTTTGGCAGTTTGCCAGAAATTTTTCCGTACCATAGGTAAAAATGGGGTTGATATAAGTTAAAAATACCAGCGGCACATCCGTTTTGGTGCGTACGTTTTTTAACATGGCAAAAATTTTATCGGTTGTGGTGCCTGCGCTTAAAGCGCGGATGTTGGCTGCCTGAATTACTTCGCCCTCCGCCACCGGGTCAGAAAAAGGTATGCCCAGTTCAACAATATCCGCACCGGCGTTTGCCATGGCAACGATAAGCTGCTCGGTAACATCAAGGTTTGGGTCGCCTGCCGTTATAAAAGGTATGAAACATTTACGCTGTTTTTTGAAAGCTGCTGCTATTTTACTCATGCAAATCCACCCCCATGTATCTTGCAATGGCTGCTACGTCTTTATCGCCGCGGCCGGAAACATTTACTACGATAATTTTATCTTTCGGCAAAGTAGGCGCCAGCTTTTGTGCATAGGCAATAGCATGAGCGCTTTCGATAGCCGGAATAATGCCTTCCGTTCTGGAAAGATAGCTGAACGCAGCTACCGCTTCGTCGTCAGTTGCCGATACATACTGCGCACGCCCGCTATCATAAAGTGCCGCGTGTTCAGGCCCTATGCCGGGGTAATCGAGCCCTGCCGAAATGCTGTATACCGGTGCAATCTGGCCGTATTCATCCTGCAAAAAGTAAGATTTCATGCCGTGGAAAATGCCAAGGCTGCCGCGGGCAATGGTTGCCGCCGTCTGCGCCGTATTAACGCCGCGCCCTGCTGCTTCCACGCCGATAAGCTGCACTTCCTTGTCGGGAATGAAATCATAAAACAGGCCCATGGCGTTAGAGCCGCCTCCCACGCACGCCATTACAACATCCGGCAGGCGGCCTTCTTTTTCAAGCATTTGTGCTTTAACTTCCTTGCCGATAACGCTTTGAAAATCACGTACCATTTCCGGATACGGGTGCGGACCCATAACGGAACCGAGCACATAATAGGTATCGTTTACATTGGCAGTCCACTGGCGCAGCGCTTCGTTAACGGCATCTTTAAGGGTTTTGGTGCCGCTTTCCACCGCTACTACCTTTGCCCCCAAAAGTTCCATACGGAATACGTTCAGAGCCTGTCGATCGGTATCCTCGCGCCCCATATAAACCGTACATTCCATATCCATCAGCGCAGCTGCCGTTGCCGTTGCCACGCCGTGCTGGCCTGCGCCTGTTTCCGCAAGCACACGTTTTTTGCCCATTTTTTTGGCCAGCAGCACCTGCCCCAGCACGTTGTTTATTTTGTGCGAGCCGGTATGGTTCAGGTCTTCGCGTTTTAAATAAATTTTAGCGCCGCCAAGGTCTTTGGTCATCTTTTCTGCATAATACAAAAGTGAAGGGCGGTTGGCATATTCGTGAAAAAGTTCCTGCAATTCTTTGTTAAACTGCGGGTCGTTTTTATAATATTCATAAGCCTTTTCAAGCTCTATAACCGCGTGCATCAATGTTTCCGGTATATACTGCCCGCCGTGTATTCCGTATCTTCCTTTAGTCATCATGTTCATCCTTTCACCTGTTTTATAAAATTCTTAATTTTTATTTCATCCTTACTGCCGCCGGTTTCCACTCCGCCGCTTACGTCAACGGCGTATGGCTTTAAGCCTTTTAATGCGCTGCGCACATTTCCGGCATTCAGCCCGCCGGCTAAAAAGTAAGGTTTATTTATTTTAACGCCCTTTAAAAGCTGCGTGTCAAACTGCCTGCCCGTTCCGCCGTATGAGGCTGTGCTGTAGGTATCGAACAAAAAATACTCGCAGTTGTAAAACGCGGCTTTTTTTATGTCTGCTTCTTCCCTTACGCGCACTGCTTTAATAATTGGCAGTGTGCATATTTTGCGCAGCTCCGCAATATAGGCGTTAGTTTCATCTCCGTGCAGCTGCACCATGTTTATTATGCCAAGTTCGGCAGCCGCGGCAATTTCCTCCGGCGGAGCATTTACAAAAACCCCGATGCTCTTTATTTTTTTATTCAGCTTTGCTTTCAGGCTGCGTGCCGTTATTAAACTTACATACCGTTTGCTTAACGGGTAAAACACAAAGCCGGTAAAATCAGGTTTTTGCCTGTTTACAATTTCCACGTCCTGCAAAGTTTTTATGCCGCAGATTTTTACCTTTACCATCACTCAACACCTGCCAGTTGTTTCAGCGCACCTGCTGCATCACCGCTGCGCATCAGCGTTTCACCTATTAATACGGCGTCTGCACCGGCGTTTTGCAGTTTTATAATATCATCGCGCGTTTTTATGCCGCTTTCCGCCACAAAAGTTATGCCCGGCGGCACCAGCTTTTTTAAGCGCAGGCTGTTGTTAAAATCAACCGTAAAATCCTTTAAGTTGCGGTTATTAACGCCTATAATTTCCGCACCGGCTTTCAGCGCCGTTTCCAGCTCAGCCTCGTCATGCACTTCCGTTAAAACATCAAGCCCAATACTTTTTGCCACGGCAAGATATTCGCGCAAAACGCTTTCTTCCAAAAGTGCCGTTATTAAAAGTATGGCGTCAGCGCCGATAAGTTTTGCTTCGTAAATCTGCGCTTCGTGTACGGTAAAATCCTTACGCAGAACAGGAAGCGAAATGCTTTGGCTGATTGCCTTTAAATATTCGTTGCTGCCTAAAAAATACTGCGGTTCCGTAAGGCACGACACGGCTGCCGTACCGGCTTTTTCGTAAGCCCTGGCCTGCAAAACCGGGCTAAAATCCTTTGCGATAAGCCCTTTGGAAGGCGAGGCTTTTTTTACTTCGCAGATAAAAGAAAGCCCCTGTTTTTTTAACGCCTGCCCAAACCCGCGGTTTACTTGCGGCAGCGCTTCCGCCTCACGGCGCAAAGCATTTAAACCATATTTTTTTATAAGTTCACCGGCACGTTCTTTAGATGCCGCCGCTAAAGTATCAAGTATCATAAAAGCCTCACATATTGCTTAATTTTACAAGCTGCTGCAATTTTTCGTAAGCCCTGCCGCTGTCGATTGTTTTTTCCGCCAGAGCCGCACATTCCTTAATGCTGCCTTTGCCGCCAAGGTATAAACTTACGGCGCTGTTTAAAATAACTGCGTCGCGTTTACAGCCGCGTTCCGTACCGTTTAAAATATTCGTGGTTATCTGCGCGTTTTCCTGTGCATCGCCGCCTACAAGGTCTGCTTTGGAGCAGCGTTTAAAGCCCAAATCAGCAGGGTCGAAAATATATTCCGTAACTTTGCCGTTAATAATTTCGGCCATTGTATTGGTTGCTGAAACCGTTACTTCATCAAGCCCGTCGTTGCCGTAAACCACTATGCCGCGTTTAACGCCGAGGTTTGAAAGCACACGCGCCAGCGGCAGCACCAGTTCCTTCTGGTAAACGCCCAAAAGCTGCAAGCTTGCAAAGGCCGGGTTTGCCAAAGGCCCAATGATATTAAAAATGGTCCTGATGCCGATTTCCTTGCGCACCGGGCCTGCATAACGCATTGAAGCGTGGCAGGACTGCGCGAACAAAAAGCAAAGGTTAATTTTTTGCAGCAGTTCTTCGTTTTTCTCTGCCGGCAAATCTATTTTTACACCCAAAGCCTCAAGTACATCGGCGGCGCCGCTTTTGCTTGATACGCTGCGGTTGCCGTGTTTTGCCACCGGCTGCCCGGCTGCGCTTATTACAAAGGCACTGGTTGTGGATATATTAAAAGTATTTGCGCAATCGCCGCCTGTGCCTACTATATCAAGAACATCACCCTGAGTATGGATGCGGCTGCATTTTTCGCGCAGCACCTGCGCGCAGGCGGTAATTTCGTCTATTGTTTCACCTTTCATGCGCATGGCAGTAATAAAAGCCGCAATCTGGGCGTTGGTAGCGCCGCCGCTCATAATCTGGTCAAAGGCTTCGCGTGTTTCTGTTCCTGCAAGGTTCTGCCCTGCTGCAAGTTTGGCAATTGCTGTGTTAATCATTTTTAAATCCCCCTTAAATATCAGTCACTCAAAAAATTTGCAAGTATTTTCATACCTTCCGGCGTCATTACCGATTCCGCGTTACCATATCGGCAAAACATTCCTTTGCAACCGGTACAGCCGTATAATCAGCGGCATAGGCTTTTACTTCATCCAAACTTAAATTCAACATTTTGTCCCCCCTGAAAGTTTTTTGTTGGAAATGGCTGCCGCGCTAAATAAAAAAGCCTGTCCCTGTAAATATACAAGGACAGGCAATAATGCTATAAACCTGCGGTACCACCTTGATTCGCAGAAGATTCCGCGCACTTTAGCAGAGTGCCAACACACCCCTCGCCCGTAACGCTGGCGCTGCGTTGCAGAATACTCACAGGAAAACCTGCTTTGACTGCACCCTCAACGGTCCATTTATCAGACTGCATTTCTATCCGTTCCCAGCAACCGGACTCTCTGTGAGCGCATTTTCTGACTTGATCTCCGTCTCGTAGGTTTAGTGGTAATTATTAACTTGTGTATAGTTTACGCACAATACTGTAACTAGTCAACAAATTTTTATCAAAAGCCTTAAAATTTTTAATTTTTCTGTAAATATGTAAAGCAGTTTACAAATTTATGCACATAAACGTTAATCGTCTTTGCGCAGAACTATTTTGCTTACACGGTCATTAGAATCAATGTAAAAATCAAGCCCGGCATCTTCATAATCACCGTCACTCGGAAAATCATATCCAAGCATCATGGTTTGTTTTAAACTTTCATCATTTTTATCAGGCGTAAAATAAACAACTCTGTTAGGCATGCCGTACTGGCCTACAACACGTGCGGCTTCATCGCCGTTGCTTACGCCGCGCATGGTGGCAAACAATGGTGATTTGCCTTCCATAGCCGTAATGGTATGTTTTTTGCGGTTAACGCTGATTTTTACATCTGCATACTCGTAAACATAATCACCGTGTTCTTTGCCTTCTTTAAGCAGTTTTCCGAGAGCTGCGTTTTCCGGCACAAAAACATCGTCAAGTTTCCATTCGCCAAAATTAATATCCTCGTCATTAAGCAAAGGTTCAGCTTCCGCAGGCGTTAAATATTCGGTTGCAATGTAACCCTTATGCCCGTTCCATACGGCTTCAGCCCAGGGCTGCTCGTCTTTTGTAATGCGCAGCAGCGAATGGCGCGGCAGGCAGCTGATTATGTTATTGCTTACGGCAGGATTGGAACGGAAATTAACGTCATCTTCTGCCAAAATCATAAATTCGCCGCTTTTGTAGCCGCTTACGCGTTCGGTTGAATAAAATTTTGTCAAATCTTCTGCCGATGCAGAATTTGCAAATACGGCAAGGCTGATTGCCGCCGTAGCCGTCAAAGCCAAAACTCCTTTAAACATTACTGCTTTGCTGCTCCTTTCTTATTTTGCAAGCTGTTCTTTTAAATAGTTTTCTGCTGCTTCCAGCTGAGTGTCTTTCATGCTTTGCAGGTCAAGCTCCACCTCAACATCCGGCTTAATGCCGGTGCCGTGAATGGAACGCCCGCTCGGCGTATAATATTTGGCTGTTGTAAGCTTCAGCCCTGTATTTTCGCTTAATTTATAAACGGATTGAACAGAACCCTTGCCAAAAGTCTGCACGCCGAAAAGTTTGCCCGCACCGGTATCCTGCACCGCACCGGCAACAATTTCTGCCGCACTGGCGCTGCCGTGGTCAACAAGCACAGCCAGAGGATATTTGACTTTTTCAAGGTTTGATTCTTCAACAAAGGTATTGCCGCTGCGGTCCTTAATAGATACCACCGTGCCTTTGGGAACAATGTACTGCGCAACTTTTACGCATTCGCCCAAAATGCCGCCGGGGTTATGGCGCAAATCAAGCAGCAAGGCCTGCATGCCTTCTTTTTCAAGCTCTATATATTTTTTGGCAAAATCGGCGCCGGTCTGTTCATTAAACACCGAAATGCGTATATAACCGATTTTTGTACCGGGCAGCATTTGCCCGCCTACCGATTCCACCTTAATATCGCCGCGGATAACGCGCACGGTACGCTCTGCGCCGTCTGCGCTTTCAAGAAGCAGCTCCACTTCCGTGCCCTGTTTGCCGCGTATTTTGGCAACAACATCCTCCAGCTGCATACCGTCAACATTCGTGCCGTCAACGGCAAGAATTTTATCTCCGGCTTTTATTCCGGCGTCGTCGCCCGGTGTTCCTTTCATAGGCGCAACTACAACAAAATCATCGTCCTTTTTGCCAAGAACAACACCAATGCCGCCAAAAACACCGTCCGTCAAATCAGTAATTTCGCTGAAGCTTTTCTTGTCAAGGTAAGCGGAATACGGGTCGCCCAAAGCTTTAACCATGCCGGAAGTAGCACCGTCAAACAGCTTTTCATCGTCAACCGGCTCCACATAGTTATCACGCACGGTAACAAGTGTTTTTAAAAATACCATGCCTCCGGCAGAACTGCCGGCCGCTTTCTGCACCAAAGCCATGATAACGGCCAAGGTAATTACTGCTGTACAGGCACATGCCAGCAGCAAAGTTAAAAAGTTAAACCTTTTTTTCAGCATTTATGCCCCTCCAATTGCAGCCCATTACGGCAGATAGTTCATCGGGTCGGTAAGTTCACCGTTCAGGCGTGCTTCAAAATGGCAGTGAGGGCCGGTAGACCAGCCGGTGCTGCCTGCAAGAGCTATCGTCTGGCCCTGCTGCACATACTGGCCTTCAGATACCCACAGTTCACTGTTATGCCCATACAAACTTACAAGCCCGCCGCCATGGTCAATCATTACGCAGTAGCCATAACCGCCCAGCCAGCCGGAATATACAACCGTGCCGCTGTCTGCCGCGGCAATAGGCGTACCGGTGTCACAGGCAATATCATAACCTGAATGGTAACGGGTAGTACCGAAAATAGGATGTGTACGCCAGCCATAGTAGGAAGTAATTTCGCCCTGCACAGGCCAGATAAATTTGCCAGTGCCTCCGCCGCCCGGCATACCGCCCGCATTTTGCAGGCTGCGCAGCATGCTGGCAATGTTTTCGCTGATAGCGGCAAGGCGGTCGTACTCGCCTTCAACCTGGCTGCGTTCTTCTTCGGCAGCATATAAAAGCTGCGCTCTTTCTTCACGCCGTGCTTCTGCTTCCTGGCGTTTTACTTCAAGTTCTGCCCTCAAAGCATCAAGCTCCTTCGTCTGGGCATCAAGTTCTTCCTGCCGTTTTTCAATTTCAGCCATTGATTTGTTAATGGCATCAAGCATTGCAATATCGCGGCTGATTATTTTTTGCAGCAGGAACATACGGGACGAAAAATCGGAAAAATCTTTCGCACCCAAAAGCACGTCCAGATAGTTAATCTGTCCGTTGATATAAATATCGCGCAGGCGCTTTTTAAAAATGTTCATCCTGCGTTCAAGATTGGCTTTTTCTTCTGCCAGTTTAGCCTGATTATCGGCAATGGCAGCATCAAGTTCCGCCTGGCGGGCATTAATTTCGTCAAGGCGTATCTGCAGCTGGCGCAGTTCACTTACTACTTCTTCCATACGGCTGCTGGCCGCATCGGCAGCACGCCTTGCTTCTTCGCGCTGCGCCTCCATATCGCGCATCTGCTGCTGCACCCTGTCATATTCAGCTTGTTTTTCAGAAAGTTCGTCGGCGTAACCATGCAGCACCGGCAGGCCTGCAACACATGCCGCCAGAACTGCCGCCAGGACTTTACTTTTCAACATGCGCAGCCCTCCCGTCAAACGCGCAGGAATTTGCGCAAAGATACGTAACTGCCGGCCGCGCCGATAGCTGTACCGCTGATGATAATAAACAAATCAACATAAATCAGCATCGGGTAAGGAGGCAGCATCGGCAAAAACGCCAGCGTAGAGTAAATACGCGACAGCAGTGCCGAATAAGAAATATCTATTATGGTAATGGAAATAAGCGAACCGAAAAAGCCCAACGTCATGCCTTCCAGCATGAACGGCCAGCGGATAAACCAATCGGTTGCGCCTACGTATTTCATTATGTTAACTTCGCGCCTGCGGGCAAAAACCGTCAGGCGGATGGTATTTGCAATAATAAACAGCGTTGCAAAAGCAAGCAGCACTACAAGCAGAATACCGCCAATACGCAGTATTTTGGTAATCTGAAACAGCTGTTCAACAACTTCCTGCCCAAATTTTGCGGTTTCCACGCCTTCCATCTCGCCTATCTGCGGAGTAAGCTCGGCTATGCGTTCCGGAGCGTCCACTTCCACTTCAAAATAATACGGGAATGGATTATCCGTGCCAAGCGAGTTAAGCAGGTTCTGCTGTTCGCCAAGGCGTTCTTTAAAGCGCTCCAGCGCTTCTTCTTTGGTTACCGGAGTAACTTTTTCAACACCGGGAAGCCCCTCCAGCTTTGTGCGTGTCGCTTCCAGCACATCGCCGTCTGCTTCATCCTGCATGTAAACGGTTATCTGCACCTGGCTTTCCAGATATTTGGCAAGGTTATTGGTATTTAAAAATAATAAAAGAAACATACCCAAAACCAACAGCGACAAAGCAACGGTCGATACAGAGGCTACGCTCATCAGGCCGTTGCGCCGTATGGATTTATATGTTTCTCTTACAAAATACTCTTTCGTACTAAGACTCATAGCCGTATACTCCTTTTGCATCATCGCGCACAATATGTCCGTGCTCAATGGCTATAACCCTTTTTTCCATTTCATCAACTATTTCCCTGTCGTGCGTAGCCATTACAATAGTGGTTCCGCTTTTGTTTACCTCGCGGAAAATATCCATAATTTCCCAGCTGGTTTCCGGGTCGAGGTTGCCGGTAGGTTCATCGGCTATTAAAAGGATAGGGTCATTGACAATGGCGCGTGCAATGGCAATGCGCTGCTGTTCGCCGCCGCTAAGCTCGGTAGGATAAGCATGCGCACGCTTGCGCAGCCCTACAAGGTCAAGCACATCGTTAACGCGGCGTTTGATTTTGCGGTACGGAGTTTCGATAACCTGCATTGCAAACGCAACATTGTCATATACGGTACGGTCAGGCAGCAGGCGGTAATCCTGAAAAACTATGCCCAGCTGCCTTCTGAAATACGGAATTTCCTTATCTGTCATTTTTACAAGGTCATGCCCGTTTACGATAACTTTACCGCTGGAAGGCAGAACCTCACGGAACAGCATTTTAAAGAAAGTAGACTTTCCTGCGCCGCTCGGGCCTACAATAAAAACAAATTCGCCCTGCTCAATACGGACGTTAATGTCCTGCAAAGCGACTGAACCGCCTGGATAAATTTTGCTTACGTCTATCATTTCCAGCATACGGCCTGCTCCTTTCACTCTTCACCGCGCAGCAGCGCAAAAGTTCTTTCCAAATTAAGCTGTGCCTTACTGCGCAGCTGCTCCATCCGTTTATTCTGTACAACCGGCGGCTTGCACCACGCGGCTTTAAGTACGTTTACAAGCTGCTCTTTCTTTATATCGTCCACGCTTCCGGCAAGCACACCACCGGCGGTATTTACAAATGCGTCAACCTTTGGGTCATACGAAATTGCCAAAAGCGGCACCTTCATAACTGCCGCAAAAACCAGTGCGTGCAGGCGCATGCCCAAAAGCAGCTTAAAATTGCCTATCAGCGATAAAAATTCTTCCGTGTTATATGCGGAATCCAAAAAATAAATGTCTTTTTCGTCTTTTAAAAAGCTGTTAACGGCAGCACAGCTTTTTAAATCTGCCGGATACTGCAATGGCAACAGCACTATCTGCGCGTCATGCTCCGATTTAAACTGTTTTAAGGCAGCTGCAATTACCTTAAAGCAATTTATATCATTTGCCCACGGGCGCACGGAAATACCAAGCACCGGCCTTTTGATGTCGATACCGGCATTTTGCAGTATTTTCTGCCCTATGGTTTTATCTGCAACGGGCAAAGCCAGCACAGAATCAGCAGTTACAATAATATTTCTGCCGCTGAGGCCCATTTTTAAGAGTTCAGTCTGTGAATCTGCATCTCTTACCGTAATTAAATCCGCCTTGCTGCAGACAATTCTTGTCAGCTTTCTTGCCAGCGTATTGCGGATTGGGCCAATGCCGTGCGAATACAGCATAACCTTTTTGCCTGCCATTTTACCCATTAAAATTATGAACAGATAATAAAAAAGGCTGCGCAGGCTGGTTACATCCTGCAAAAGGCTGCCGCCGCCGCTTAAAAGCATATCGGCATTTTTTAGGGCACTGTATATTTTAAAAAAGTTAAAACGGTAAATGCTTTTTACTTTATGTTTGGCAGATGTTTCGGCAGGATTGCCGGAAATAACCGTAAGGTCAATTTCCGGCTGTACGCCGCGCAAAGCCCTTACAATAGATGTAAGCATGGCTTCGTCACCCGCGTTGGCAAATCCGTAATATCCGGAAATGACAATTTTATTCATTACCCAAATATCTCCTTTGCCACTTCTGCAAATAAGGCATTAACAAATTAAGCACAACTACTGCTGCTATGCCTATTACGGCGCCAAGCCAGTAGCCGTCCAGCGCACGGATATAGCTCATGATAACCGGCGTGCGCATATGTGCAAAGGTCTGCACAAGGCTGCCCTGCCCTATAACCGCTCCTGCCACAAGTATCATCTGCCACAGGCGCGGAGCTTTGTAATAAGCCGCGTAAGCCGCTATAAAAAATGCAGGATGCCCAATCATAAATTCTTTGGTACGCGGGCGTGCATACATCAGCTGTTCCAGCAGGGCACGCATTTTAAGCTCAATGCCCCAAACGGGAACACCGGAAGTATGGCCGCTGCGGCCTACAAAAATATAAGCTACAAAAGCCAGAACACCTAAAATGAACAGATGTTCCAGTTTGATATGCGTTGATAAAAGATAGCGGATATCGGCAATAAGGCCGCCGCCAGTTTTGCTGCCGAAAATATTAAACCGTTTGACATACCATAACAGCATTAATAATACCGGCATAATAAACGTTAATTTTACGCCGCGGTAAATGTCAATTTCCAAAAAGAAACGGATATCGCCCAAAAGTGCCGAAATCATTGCCGCACCGCACAAGGACATGGCAACTGCCGCGCCAAGCTGTACGGTAGTGCGCATTAAAAACTGCACCATGCATTTGCAGCGTACTTTTATGCTCTCCCACCATTCCACAACTACAATCATAGAAAGTACCGGGAATACGCAGGCAGAAACAAATGCCAGAAGCTGCCTTGGCAAAGGCGAAGCCATTTTTACAACCAATGCAGCAGCTGCTGCGCCAAAAACCGCAAACAAAACATACTGCAATTTACTGCCAAGCCCCAAAAGCAGTGCAAGATATATTACGCCTGCTGCAACAACGGCAAGTGCAGGCAGAACCAACAGCATTTTATCGGGGAAATATGCCTGATAGCCATTGGCATCCGCGTTAAACACACCGCTGGTGCCAAGCTTAAAGCCGCGTGACTGAACATCAGCGGCAATGCTTTTAACATAATCAAGGTTAAGCTCTAAAATATCCTGCCCGTTCTGCGGCAGCATAAAAGATTTAATATAATTAATTCGGATATTGCGTTCTTCATCGGTAAGTGCCCAGCGGCGCAAAGCCTCGGGCATTTTCAGCTTGCGCTGCTCTGCCTTGTCGATAATATAAGAACGCGCTGCCTGATAATCCATTTTTTCCGCCATGGGAATAAGGCCTTCCATAGGCGCAAACTGGAGCTGGGTATAATGTTCAACCATACCGAAAACCATGTTATGGCTTAACAATTTTTCAGCCATGTAATCAAGTTTATCGGGAAAACCCACTACTTCCTTGCCGCAGCCGATATAAGAAACAACATTCGCACCTGATTCATCAATGCGGCTGAAAATGCTGTCTATCTGCTGTTCCGTTACCGGCAGATAATTTTGCGGGCGGACGATAACGTTAAACCCGGCAGCTGCAATCTGGCGCATTTCTTCGGTGGAAAGGCCAAGAGGCGCCTGCATCAGCGGCATTTTGGTATCGTAGTTGTCGCCTTCAATAATACGCGGGTCGCCCAAAACACGGATAATACGCGGAGATTCACTTACAACGGCAATACGTTCCGGTGCATAGCGCATATACAGGTCTTTCTCTGTTTCTTTAAAAGTTACAGGCGATTTTCCCTCTGTAATATAAACTGCGTCGGGAATTATATCCTGCTGCTGCAAAGCCGCAAACTGCGTTCCGGCAGTTCCGCCGTGCAAAAGCTCACGCCCCGGAGCGGCATAAACAAGCCCTTTGTTGTCAAGTTTTTTCAGGGTAGTGTCAAAAACTATCAGCGAAGTAACACCGGCATCTTTAAAATCTTTCAATACGGAATCAAGCGGCAGGCCTTCCCAGTCGGCAAGCTGCTGCAGGCCTTCGTATTCCATAGCCATTTCTACGGTATTGTTTTTTTCTTCTATTTCATATCTGCTGTAATTAAGCCATAAAGCACAAACAAGCCCTATAACAATAACTGCCAGCAAAACCGGATTATAACGGCTTTTCATTGCTATCTCCACCCATTAGCCAGTTAAATTTTCTTTTGCTGTGACCTTAAATAAGCCTCAATAAACATATCCAGGCCGCCGTCCATAACAGCCTGCACGTTGCCCGTTTCAGCGCCTGTACGGTGGTCCTTAACCATTTTATACGGCTGGAAAACATAGGAGCGTATCTGGCTGCCCCATTCAATGTCCTGGTAATCACCGGCAATATCGTTTTTCAGCGCTTCCTGTTTGGCGCGTTCATATTCGTATAGTTTGGCGCGCAGAAGCTGCATGCAGCGTTCACGGTTCTGAATCTGCGAGCGTTCGTTCTGGCACTGTACGATTATGCCGGTAGGAATATGCGTCATACGCACGGCGGAGCTTGTTTTGTTTACGTGCTGTCCGCCTGCGCCGCTGGCACGGTAAGTATCAACTTTTAAATCGGACGGGTCGATTTTAATATCGACGGTATCGTCAAGTTCAGGCATAACGTCAACAGCCGCAAAAGAAGTGTGGCGGCGTGCGTTGGCATCAAACGGAGAAATGCGCACAAGGCGGTGTACGCCCTTTTCGCTGCGCAGATAGCCGTAAGCATTATGGCCGTTAATTTGCAGCGTAGCACTTTTTACGCCAGCTTCATCGCCGGGCAGATAGTCCAGCATTTCAATGGCAAAGCCCTGGCGCTCGGCATAACGGGTAAACATGCGCAGAAGCATGCTTGTCCAGTCCTGTGCTTCGGTACCGCCGGCACCGGCATGCAGGGTTAAAATAGCATTATTGGCATCATATTCGCCGTTTAAGAGCATTCCCAGTTCCAAATGCTCTATTTCTGCTTTTGCAGCTTCCAGCCCGGCTTCAAGTTCTTCTTCCATGCCGGATTCTGGTTCTTCCAAAGCAAGCTCTACCATAACCTCAAGGTCATCAAGTCTTTGTTCAAGGTTGTGTACAATGCCCACTTCTTCTTTCAGCTGCGTAACAGCCTGGGCTGTTTTCTGCGCGGCATCCGGGTTGTCCCAGAAATCCGGCGCACCCATTTTATGTTCTAATTCAGCAATGCGGTCCTCTTTGGCAGCGACGTCAAAGAGATCCCCTCATTTCCTCTAATTTTTGCTTCAATGCGGATATTTCGGGTTTGTATTCCTCTATCAGCACTAAATTCACATCCCTTCGTAGGTAATTTATTTTAAATTTTGTTTTTATTTATCTTTGCCGCAGCAGTTTTTATATTTTTTGCCGCTGCCGCAGGGGCACGGGTCGTTGCGGCCCGGTTCTTCCTTTTTAACAACAGGCTGTTTGGTGCCTTCGTCACCGGCGTTGGTAGAAGCATTTTCCAGACGGTTTTCCACCTTAGGCTGGGTAATAACGTTTACGCGGTAAATGTAACGTACAACGTCGTCCTGAATAGCGTCAATCATAGCCTGGAACATATCGTAGGCTTCAAATTTATATTCAACCAGCGGGTCTTTCTGCCCGTATGCACGCAGGCCAACGCCTTCACGCAGCATATCCATGGCATCAAGGTGTTCCATCCAGTGGTTGTCTACAACCTTCAGCATTACAAGGTTTTCCAGTTCACGCATCAGTTCCGGCGTAATGGCGGCTTCACGTTCTGCGTAATGCTCGTCGGCAACTTTGTACAGATATTCTTCCAGTTCCTCACGGCTGAGGTTCTGCAGGTATTCAACGGTTAAAAGCCCGCGCGGAGCGTAGAATTCTTCGGCATAGTTAATAAGTGCCTGCAAATCCCAGTCTTCAGAATATACTTCCGGCGGAGCATACATTGCCATAGTGCGGTCTACAACCTTATGCACCATTTCCATAATGGTATCGCGCAGGTTGGCCTGCTGCAAAATTTTGCGGCGCTGGCTGTAAATAACTTCACGCTGCTGGTTCATAACGTTATCGTATTCCAGAACCTGTTTACGGATGGTAAAGTTGCGCGCTTCTACCTTCTTCTGCGCAGATTCGATGGACTTTGTTACAAGTTTATGCTCGATAGGTTCGTCTTCTTCCATGCCCAGCTTGTCCATAATGCCGGAAATGTTATCAGAACCGAACAGGCGCATCAAATCATCTTCCAGCGAAAGGAAGAATTTGGAAGAACCAGGGTCACCCTGACGGGCGCAGCGTCCGCGCAGCTGGTTATCAATACGGCGGCTTTCGTGGCGTTCCGTACCGATAATGTGCAGACCGCCGAGTTCAGGCACGCCTTCGCCAAGCATAATATCAGTACCGCGGCCTGCCATGTTGGTGGCAATGGTTACAGCACCGTACTGGCCTGCTTTGGAGATAATCTCCGCTTCTTTTTCATGGTATTTGGCGTTAAGTACATTATGCGCTATGCCGCGGCGTTTGAGCATTGCGGAGAGTTCTTCGGACTGTGCGATGGAAGTTGTGCCAACCAGTACCGGGCGGCCGGATTTATGGCATTCTTCAATTTCCGCAACAGCGGCTTTATATTTGGCGCGTTTTGTTTTATAAATAACGTCCGGATAGTCGATACGGATCATCGGTTTATTTGTAGGAATAACAATTACATCCAAACCGTAAATTTTCTGGAATTCCTGTTCTTCCGTTTTGGCAGTACCGGTCATACCGCTGAGCTTGTTGTACATACGGAAGTAGTTCTGGAAGGTAATCGTTGCCAAAGTCTGGCTTTCGCGTTCAACTTTAACTCCTTCTTTGGCTTCAATAGCCTGATGCAGGCCTTCGGAGAAGCGGCGGCCGAACATCAAACGGCCGGTAAATTCATCGACGATAATTACCTGTCCGTCTTTTACAACGTAATCCCTGTCACGGTGCATAATGGCTTTGGCTTTTAATGCGCACATCAAATGGTGCGAAAAGTCAACGCCGTGTTCAGCGTCATAAAGGTTGGCGATGCCGAGCATTTTTTCTGCTTTGGCAATACCTGTTTCGGTAGGCGCAACGGTTTTTAATTTTTCGTCTACAGTATAGTCTTCGTTTTCGTTCATGTTGGCAACTACATGCGCCAGCACGCGGTACAAATCGGTAGATTTTTCGCCCGGGCCGGAAATAATCAGCGGTGTACGAGCTTCGTCGATTAAAATACTGTCAACTTCGTCGACAATGCAGAAATTAAGCTCGCGCTGTACCATCTGGTTTTCGTCAACTACCATGTTGTCGCGCAGATAGTCGAAACCAAATTCGTTGTTGGTGCCGTAAGTAATATCGGCAGCATAAGCGGCCTTGCGGTCGGGGTAATCCATATCATGCACAATAAGGCCTACGGAAAGACCGAGCGCTCTGTAAATGCGGCCCATGTCCTCGCTGTCGCGGCGGGCAAGGTAATCGTTAACGGTAACAACATGTACGCCTTTGCCGGTAAGGGCGTTTAAATAAGCAGGCAGGGTTGCAACAAGGGTTTTGCCTTCGCCTGTACGCATTTCGGCAATCTTGCCACGGTGCAGAACAACGCCGCCTATAAGCTGTACATCAAAATGGCGCATGCCGGTAATACGGCGCGAAGTTTCGCGCACAACAGCAAACGCTTCCGGCAGGATATCATCAAGCGTTTCGCCTTTGGCAAGGCGCAGTTTAAACTCGCCGGTTTTGGCAGCAAGATTTGCTGAACTCAGCGCCTGCATCTCCGGCTCCAGTGCATTGATTTTATCGACAATGACCTGAATATTTTTTAATTCTTTGGCATTCGGGTCACCGAAAATCTTTTTTAATATGCTTTCGAGCAACACACTCACTCCTTAAAATTCCCTGTTTTATAAACACTATACTAATATAAAATTTTACCAAAAACCGCGCAAAAAGTCAAAAGCCCGGGCCTTTTGTCCCGGGCTTTTTTGTGAAATCAATGTAAAGATTATTTTAATTCAGGCTGCAGCAAACCATAGTTGCCGTCTTTGCGGCGGTATACAACATTTACTCCGCCATAATCGGGGTCAAAGTATACAAAGAAGTCATGGTCAAGCAGGTTCATCTGCAAAATTGCTTCTTCAGCCGTCATCGGGTTCATCGAGAATTTCTTGTTCTTGATAATCTTGAATTCTTCATCCGGAGCCGCTTCTACTTCGGGAGCAGGTACGGGCTCTACAAAGTTGCTGTATTTACGTTTGGCAAGACGTGTTTTATATTTATGTACCTGGCGTTCAATTTTTTCTACTACCAAGTCAATGGACGAATACATATCTTTGGTAGATTCCTGGGCTCTGATTAAAATTCCGCTGGCCGGAACTGTAATTTCCACAATGTGGTTGCCTTTTTCAACTTTAAGTACTGCACTGATATCGCCAACGGTTTTAAACTGCCTCGTGATTTTCGTAATTTTCTTTTCAACATACTCTTTGAGCGCCGGTGTTACAACAATGTTCTTTCCTCTTACGTTTACGTTCATAAATTATCCCTCCTTAATCCCGAGGTCCGGGATAACAAACTCTTTAGTTTGTTATTATTTGTATTCGCCATAATAATTAAAACTCCTGCAAAAAATTACAAAAACTCGTGCAAAAAAGTCTTTTTTCTGCACGAGTTTACAATCTGCTACTATTGTAACAGTTTCAATTATAAAATTTTGGAAAGGAAACTGCGGGTACGCTCTTCTTTGGCATGTAAAAAAATGTCGTCAGGTTTACCCTGTTCCAGAATTTTACCGCCGTCAACAAACAGCACCCTGTCGCCAACTTCACGCGCAAAGCCCATTTCATGGGTAACAACCACCATGGTCATGCCTTCGTTGGCAAGGCGTTTCATAACATCCAGTACTTCTTTAATCATTTCCGGGTCAAGCGCAGATGTCGGTTCATCAAACAAAAGTGCTTTCGGCTTCATGGCAAGCGCACGTGCAATTGCAACACGCTGCTGCTGCCCGCCGCTCAGCTGATCCGGATAGGAATCAGCCTTGTCGGAAAGGCCAACCTTGCCTAAAAGCTCCATCGCCGTTGCTTCCGCGGTTTTACGGTCAATGCCGCGTACTTTCATCGGCGCAAGCACAAGGTTTTCAAGCACCGTCATGTGCGGGAACAGGTTAAAACGCTGGAACACCATGCCTACTTCCTTGCGCACTTCGTTAATGTTGGCTTCGCCGTCCAGCTTAATGCCGTCAACAACAATCGTGCCCTCGGTCGGTTCTTCAAGGTAGTTCATGCAGCGCAGAAGCGTACTTTTGCCGCTGCCGGATGGGCCGATAATTACCACCACTTCCTTTTCGGCAATGGTAAGGTCAATGCCCTTTAAAACTTCAAGGCTGCCGTAGCTTTTTTTTAGGTCTGTAATTTTAATCATTTCTGTACTCATTTTGTTTCAAACCTCCGCTCCATCAGCCCTACCAGGCGCGCAACCGTAAATGTCATAATAAGGTAAATTACGGCAACTGCCAGCCAGATTTCAAAAGAAGCATAGGTACGCGCAATAATCAGCTGGCCGCGTCTTGTCAGTTCTTCAAAACCGATAACGGAAACCAGCGAAGAATCCTTCAGCATGGCAATAAATTCATTGCCCAGCGGCGGAATAATGCGCTTAAAGGCCTGCGGCATAATTACATAGCGCATAGTCTGGTACCAGGTCATACCCAGAGAGCGCCCGGCTTCCATCTGCCCTTTATCGATGGACTGGATGCCCGCGCGGAAAATTTCGGCAATATATGCACCGCTGTTAATGGAGCAGGCGCAGATAGCCGCAAAAAACGGGTCAATGCGCTGGCCGATAATGGTAGGCAGCGCAAAATATACCAGAAAGATTTGTACCAAAAGCGGCGTGCCGCGGATAAAATCTACATAAAAGTTAGCTGCATAACGCACCGGTTTAATACTGGCAAGCCTTGCAACGCCGATAATCATACCTATCAATAAGCCAAAGCCTACGCTCATGGCGGTTATTTCAAGGGTAATTCCGGCACCGGCCAGCAAAAGCGGTATTGCATCTTCAATAAGTTTAAAATTCAGTTCCATTAGGCTTGTCTTTCCTTCCAGTCAGCCTGCGCTTTAATAAATAAAATACGGGGCACACCTTCGTTGCCGTTGATGTTCCCCGCATTCAGGCGCAATGCTTATTTTTTCACTTCACCGAACCAGGTTTTGTAAATCTTGTCATATTCGCCGTCTTTTTTCAGTTCTGCCAAAGCTTTGTTAATATCTTCAAGCAGTTTGGTGTTGTCTTTTTTAACGGCAATGCCATATTGTTCTGCTTCCATTACGTCACCAACGGTTTTGGCAACTTCGCTGCCGCCCTGTGCCAGATAATAACCGATAACCGGGCTGTCGTTGATAACAGCGTCAACGCCGCCGTTGGTCAGTTCCATTGCAGACTCGGTATTGGTATTGAAAAGAGTTACTTTGGCATCTTTAACGCTGTTTGCTTTGTCAGCGCCGGTAGTGCCAATCTGTGCGGCAATGCGTTTTCCGGTAAGGTCATCAATACTCTTGATGTCGTTGTTGTCTTTTTTAACCATTACAATCAAGCCGGAAGTATAGTAAGGGTCGCTCATGCCTACAGCCTGTTTTCTTTCATCGGTAATGCTCATACCAGCAATGGCAACGTCAATATTACCGGTGTTCAGCGCAGGAATCAATGCATCAAAACCCATGTTGGCAATTTCAACTTTGTAGCCGAGTTTTTTACCGATAGCGCGGATTAAATCCATATCGAAACCTGCCAGTTCATCGCTGCCTTCCTTCTGGAATTCAAACGGAGCAAAAGTCGGTTCAGTTGCTACGCGCAAAACTTTCTCCGGCTGAGCCTTAGCCTCATCCTTGCTGCCGCCGCAGCCTGCAACTGCCAGTGCCATAAGCATTAAAGCAGCCATTAAAAACACCAAATACTTTTTCATAAACATAACCTCCAACAGCATAAATTTACAAACTTTTATCTGTTAAAATATTATAGCTCTAAAATACAGGTTAAGCAACAAAAACTTTCAAAAAACCTGTATAAAAAACCATTATTTGGCTTCGCCGAACCATTTATTGTAAATTTTATCAAATTCACCGTTTTGCTTCAGCTCATTAAGAGCCTTGTTAATATCGGCAGCCAGTTTGTCGTTGCCTTTTTTAACGGCAATACCGTAATCTTCGGCATTCAAAACTTCTCCGACGGTTTTTGCGTATTCACTGCCGCCCTGCGCCAAAAAATATTTCAGCACCGGAGCATCGTTAATAACAGCGTCAGCCGCGCCGTTTTTCATTTCCAGCACAGCGCTGCCGTTATCGTTAAACGCTGTTACCTTGGCGCCTTCAACTTTTTCTGCGCGGAATGCGCCGGTAGTGCCAATCTGCACGGCAATACGCTTGCCTTTTAAATCGTCAATGCTCTTAATATCGTTGTTGTCTTTCGGCACCATTACCAAAAGGCCGGATTTATAATACGGGTCAGAAAAAATTACCTGCTGCTTGCGTTCTTCTGTAATGCTCATGCCTGCCAGCGCAACATCAATGTTGTCTGCCTGCAAAGCAGGAATTAAAGCGTCAAAGCCCATTGCGCTGATTTCCACTTTATAACCGAGCTGTTTGCCGATAGCACGGATTAAATCCATATCAAAACCGGTAAGTTCCTCGCTGCCTTCCGCCTGCATTTCAAACGGCGCAAAAGAAGGTTCAGTACCGACACGCAGTAATTTTTCACCGCCCGCCTGTTTCTCATCATTGCCGCCGCAGCCGGCCGTAACAAGCGCCATTGCCAGCATGGCTGCCATTAATAATGCAAAAAACTTTTTCATCAGGTTATCTCCCTCCAATATTCTGCCAACCGGCAGGTTAGTTATAATAATGTATATTATAAAACTAAAAGCCCTTCTGCACAAGCAAAAATATGCAAAAAAGGCTAATTTTTATAAAATAAAGCAACTCAGCTGACCTGGTCTTCGCCCCCACACCCGCCTGCTGGGAGGTTCGCTCCTAAGCAACGTGCTCCCCACTACTGCTCCTCTCGCTTTTCGCGGCAGGACTTACTTCTAAGCTGCGCCGTGCTCACAGTAATTTTTACTGCTTACGTGGATCGTTTTGCCCGCAACTGGCATCGACTTTCAACCACAGACCTGAGCTGCATTTTAATTATAGCGGCTAATAGATTTTTTGCAATACCTGCGGCTAAAAAATTTATAAAATGCTCTTTGATATTTTGCCGCGTTGTAGTATACTATTATGTGCAAGATTTGATTGGACGGATTTTTAACAGGATGGTTGTTTTATGATTGCTTTACCCCAGACACTGGATTTTCCACGCGAAAATAACATACGTGAAATATGCAACTCGCTTTTAACGCTGCTGCAAAAAAAGGATACGGGTTTATACATGCACAGCCAGCAGGTTGCCAACTATTCGGCCTGCATTGCGGCCAAGCTCGGCCTGCCCGCCGCAGAAATCGCTTCCATTAAAAGCGCCGCGCTTCTGCACGATATCGGGCATCTTTCCGTGCCTAACACGATTTTAAAAAAATCGCCTTATTTAAGCACGCGCGAAATGGCTACCTATAAACGCCACTGCCAGGCAGGCGCCAGCATGCTCGAAAATATTCCGGAATTTGCGCATATTATCGACATTATTTACAGCCACCACGAAAAGTGGGACGGCACCGGTTACCCCAAGCGTTTAAAAGGCGTAAACATACCGCTGGGAGCGCGTATAATCGCCGTAGCCAATTATTACGACCGCATTGTAAACCCCTGCACCCATTACTGGCAAAAAACGCCTATGGAAGCCATTAAGGAAATGAACGACAAAGCCGGCACCGACTTTGACCCCAACGTTGTCCGTGCGTTTTTAGAATCGATAATACCTAGTAAAATACGGTAAAAATTATAAAAGTTTAAAGTTAATATTAACTCATCATCATTCAAGAAACTATCTTCTTTAATGATGATGAGTTTTTTATATTTTGCTAATTTTATTATTTCTCTTCTGTTGACATCATAGCTCTATCATATATAATTGTTTTAATATTCTCACGTTTCCCCATAATTAAGGTTTTCACTCCAAATCTATAATTATTAGTTTCTTTAGAATTTTGATGGAACTTTTCTTTTTCGTAAATCCAAAACAGCAATATTTATATACATTTGAATTTCATCAGTATAAACATTTTCGCGGATAAATTTATAAGCTGTATTATATTCACTATCTGTAAAACATGCAATTAAATAAAATGCATTTTTACAATTTGAAGCGTACATATATTTTGTTAACTGGTTTTCATAACCTTTTTTCAAATACGAACTGTTTGCTCGTTTTACTTCTATCAAAATTTTTTCTTTTTCATTATCATTTTTTAATAATGAAAAATCAACTTTACCATTTCCAACTAAAGCTTCCCGCGTTATTTCAATATCTTTATTATGAAAATAAGCATCCATTATATTTTCTAAAATCAAATGAATTCTTTCTTCGTTCACCGGCCGATTATCTACCCAAAATAATTGATTTAAATTACCGTTATGAATCCTGTTTTCTATATAATCTAATAATGACGAAATTTCACCACTCAGCGTAATATGTTTTGTCTTATATTGTTTTTGTATATCTAAAGGTAATATTTCAAAATAATAATCTAAGTTTATACCTAATTTATCTTCAATAAGTGTACTGCCCATTCTATGATTATTATATATTAAATCTAAAAACAAAAAATCTATATCAATAAACAAATTATCAGCATAACTATTAATATAATAATACATATCTTCTAAATCTTTTAAATTAAAATCATCATCAATTTCATTCATATCATCTATTGCAGCTTTTTTAATCATTTTCCTTAATTTTTTATTGAAATACAATTTTTTAAATTTAGGACAATCACTTTGAATATCTGACATATATTCAAGAAATCCATTTAAAGCAATCTCATGAAACGCTGTCATTTCATGATAAAATTTATCATTAGTCCATTGGTACAATTCTTTTAAAATCTTAATACATTTATTATATTGTTCTCTATATAAATATTTAGGATATATACATTCAGCCATATCAGAAATAACTTCTTCATCTTCAATCCCAAATATCTCTATTTCTAAAAAATCATGAATTATATAATTATATAATTCAAAATGTTTAGTATTGAATAAAATCATTCTCTTTCCTCCTTATATTACGATAATATTTAATTAAAACGATAGTTATTATAATCAATTTCAAAAATTATACATCATTATTACTAATTCAAATAACAACTTTTATAATAATTTTGTCAAGTTTTTAAGGTACGGTTATACCCACGTTATGCCCAAAGAACGCCGATCTTTTATGTCCGCATAAAAATAAAAAGCCGTGGGAATCGCTCCACGGCTAGGTTTTAAGGTGGTGATCCAGGAGGGATTCGAACCCCCGACCCACGGCTTAGAAGGGCTACGGATTAAAACGCCGAAAACACCGTATCTATGCCGAGTTCCGGCTATTTTAACCGAAAATCAGCTCGCCAATATTTTAGCGTATTTTGCGGCTTTTCCAAACCTTTTTAAATAAGGTTATGTCCATGTTATGCCCACGCCTACATACTAATTTTATCTAACAGCAATATACAGGCACGCTACGGCAACGATATAAGCAATATCACGCTGGCGTTTAAGGTTCTTCTGTTCCTGACGGACCTCTTTGTTTAACATCTCTAACGATTCGTTGGCACTTTCCAACTGCGTCTGCTGCTGTTGTAAGGTTATGCTCGATGCTTCCAGTTGTTCCCTCAGCTTCTGCGATTGCTCCTTCGCTTCTGCCAATGCTTGCTTCGAGGCTTCCAACTGTTTTTTCAGCGTCGCTGAGTTGCTCTTGGAGTTCTCGATTGCCTGCTGCGCTCTGTTCAACTCTATTTCCAAGTTCGTCAATTCTGTCGCTGTAATTGTGTAAACCGGCTCCGCTGCCGAACAGGAAGTAACAGGCACTAAGAACCACAATAGCGACAGCAATATAATAATAAAGGCGATTAGAAGATTTTTCTTGCTCATTCATGGTGTCCTCTTATTTGACGCAGAAATTTTCCCATTTCTTATAAACATCAACGTAAGTTTCGTTTTTGTCACCGTTGTGAGTAATTTCATAATAAACGCCGTCCGGCACGTTAGTGCTTAAAAGAGCTTTCCAGTTTTGCAGCGTTTTGCAAAACCAAACAACATACACATCTTCAATACTGATTTGTACTCCGTCAGTTTTATCTACATGGCTATTAAAATAATCTACAACGATTTGTCTTGCTTTTTCCTGCATTGTTATTCCTCCTAATCATCTTCGTGACGTCACGAAGATGTTTTTATCTTGCTAAATTTCCTATTATTCAAAACTTTGCCGTTATTGCCGCCATATTTGGCGTATGAGCCGTTTTATGTTTCTACGCATAAAATCACAAGCGCAGTTTTTTAAAATACGCCCATACGCTAAATAAAAAGGCGGCTTTTTCAACTTAGTCTGCAAAAATTATAAGCCGAACCAGTTGTGCATAGCGCCAAGCGCAAAACCGATTGCCACGCCAAGCCAAAACCATTTGTCGGCTGCAATTATTTTCAAAGTTTCCATTTTCTCACCCCAAACTTTCACTTTTCCAAGAATTTTTTGTAAGTACACTTCCAATTCTTCAAGAAAGTTTGATAAGGACATAAAAGTCCTTATCAAATAAAGGTATTACAATCCGTTCTGCTGCCACCAGATTGCTTTGCCGCGAATAACCCCGCCGCCGGGTTTCAACTCTCCGTCGCCGGGAATATCAGGGATGCGCCAAAGGTCCCAACGTTCGCAAGTGGTGCTTGGACCGTAGCCATCAATCTCAGCCGCTTCACAATGCGTCATTACGATATTTGGGTTAATATCAAGTCCAAGTTCCTCGCAAAGAATTGCCACAACCCTTGCCATATTATCAATTTGCTCTGCGGTCGGCGGATAATCGCCAAAGTCAATCACACCACCTTGGTAAGCCGATGCGCCAGCACAACAACAAAGTGCAATGCCAATAGCATCACTATTTCTACGCCAAGTGTGCGCCTTTAACTCTGCAAGGTCATCGGTGGTGGCGATAATGGCACCATCATCATCAATGCAAAGATGGTAGTCATCATAAAATTGATGATATGCACCTGCTGTCCAATGAAGATAAATATGGTCAATTTTGTTCTTTGCTGCGCGGGCCATCACTCGCAGTTCGTCAAGTGTTATGCGTTTTTGTGGCATCTTTCTTTTTCCTCCATTAAATTATCGCTTATGCCATCGCCGTCAGTATCAACGGCACTTTTGGATAAGTAGCAAAGCGCCGCAATAAACGGCGCTCCACACATGATATAAATAATCTTTTCCAGTTCGGCAAGCCCAGCTTTGCCAAGCCAAAAACACATCCATATCCAAGTACCAATATACAACACTATGCTGCCAAAAAGCAGTAGTAGTGCCAAATGTACTATCCAGACATTGCCTTTAGCTACTTCCAGTTCCGGCACTTTTTCAAGCAAAGTATTTAACCATTGCTTTATTTTGTCGAGCATTTGTTATCACCCCGGCGGCATTCCAACATATTTTTTCGCAACTCGTCAATTTCACCTTTCATGTCCTCCTGATTAGTGAAAAGCGTTTTAACCTTCTCATTAATCTTGGCGCGGTCCTCACGGCTTGCCTGCAATTCATCAGACAACTTATCCATTGACGCGCTTAACCTATCTATGCTTGCGTGAATAGCCTCGTTTTCTGCCTGTTGCGGTCGAAGAAAAAGCCACACACAAATCAAGGTTATTAAATCTATAACGTCAGGTAAAGATGGTATTTCCACTGTCACACCGCCTTAAAATAAATTTAGCCTGCTGCGGCAGGAGTAATAGTGCCGGTAATAGTTGCCGTAGATTGGTCGCTCAAAGTAGCTGTACCACTTACGGTATTTGCACTATTATCAAGATTGATAACAAGCGAAGTAATTTTTGCACCGGCAGGGCCCGTCGCACCATCTTCACCGTCAGCACCATCTGCGCCATTAGCACCCGGAGCGCCATCAGCACCTTTAGCGCCGGTATTACCTTTGTCGCCTTTCGGAATAGTAAGGTTCAAGGTGTAGTTGCCATCACTGCCTGTAATTTCTGCCGCGGCCTGACTACCTGCGGCGCCAGTAGTCACCGTGCCGATTTTAATGGTCGGCGCAACAACTTCGCCGCCACCGGCAGCAATGCCGTTTTCAGCGATATAACGCATGTACGCCTGCACTTTATTTGTAGGTCTGTCAATCATACAGGTTGGAACCTGCCCTGTTGCAATGTAATACAACAAACATTCAAGTTCAGTCAGCGGCTCTGGCAATTCGGTAATTTTTTCAATGGCCATTTTTCACACTCCATTCATGCAAAATAAAAAGAGGACAGAGTTATTTTCTGTCCTCTTTATGTATATATAGCAGTTCTACGGCACTGCTCCCCCAGCCTTATTCATCAAGCGGCGTTCCTGCAAAGTTTTCTCTGTCGCGTCTTGTCAACGAGTCTTGTATGCGCTCTTTGTTGGTCATACCCATCTTGCGGCGCGCATCCATCAGTTGTTTGCCGGTGACTTTCAGCCTTCTCAGGTCATCTTAATCTTCCTTAGTAAGCTGTTCGCCATTGAGCTGCTTTTCTGCTACACGCCTCATAACTGCTGCTCTTTCATTACGATAACGAGTACGTTCCGCATACACGGCAGACTGCATATCGCCAGTAATCGCTTCTTCAACCGGGCGGAAGCCAGTTGCTTTCAGCACTCTATCCAATCCTTCGTACCTTGCGGCAACCTGCCCTTTGGTGTTGGTACGATAACCGCGCCAAGCGTCAACGGCGTGCCCCAACGCAGGCGACCAAGCCTTCACTACGCCAGCTCCATCGCCGTTTGCGGCAGCGGTTACAAACTGCGTAATCGTAGAGCCGGTAGGTCCGCCGACAAGTTTCCAAAGGCTGTCCTCGCTCGGCACTACATCAGCAAGGCCTACGCGCCTCGAAACATCTACGCCTGCTGCGCCGCCCATGCCATAGGCCAGCGCTCTCGTCAGCTTGCTGTCGCCAAAGGTTTTAAACAGCCAAGCCTTTGCAAGCACGCTCGGTTTATAGCCCAAAAGCTGTTCCAACAACTCGTCAAGGTAATCGGCACCGGGGAATCCAAACAGCCCTGCAAGCATAAAGTAAGTTCCCCAGAACCTTGCCTTCTGTGCCATGGTCGAGCGATTGCTCCACGGCGCCATTTCCGCCATCATTTCCAATTCTTTAACCGGGTATTTGCGGAACATCAGGAACAAGTCGCCCAAAATGGTGCCAGACAATTTGCGGAACGCGCCCGGAGCGTCAGCCGCACCGTAGTCAAAGTTGGCTTTGTTGTTTATATCTCTTGCATAGGCTATCGCCCGTTTGTGGCTCATACCTTGGTCGATTCCGTAGTAATAAGCACCAAGCGTAGTCGATAAGCGGGTAATGGTATCTGCTTTCTTAAACAGTATCATTGACTTATCGGCAATATCGTTATATGCCTGCAAGAATTTTCCCAAAGCAGTGGTTGCTTTCTTTTTGCGCCAATCACTGCCACCACGGCGGTCGGCACTAAACCCGCCGGAAGAATCCATGCCAATGTTGTCGCGTACGCCAGTTTCGATAATAACACGCTTATCCAATGTATTCATGCGCTGCATGGCAGCTATGCCTTTACCAGTAGCTTCGTAACCAATAAGACCGATGGTATTCATAAGCTGCGACATATTTACGATGGCAGAAGATACATTTAAGAAGCCGAGCTTTGCTTTGCTTACCTGCGAGTTTATTTTGTTTGTAAGCGCCAATGCGGCACGGTCGCCGTAAGTCGCCTGCAAATTATCTCTCCACCACGGCATACTGTTCAGCCATTCGTTCAGTTCCTTTTCCCACTTTGTAGGTGTGCCGTTATTGTAACGAATATAATCCTGAATAAGCCTTTCCATCGGAGTGCTGGTCTTGGTTTCATAGCTTTTTCTAAACGTGCGCTCGTACAGCGGTATCGCCGTAGATTTAGCAGGCTGCATTGCCACATAACGGCTGGACTGCGTAATATAGCGCCCCAGCGTAGCTATAATATCGGTATTGTAACCAGTTCTGCCTTTCCTCTGGCGCAATGCACCGAAGAACCTGTTGCGCCCGCTGCGCCTTACCGCACCGTCTAAAGCCGCTTTTGCCTCAGCAACGCTCATACGGTTATTTTCGACCAATGCCCTCGCCAGTCTAATGTAGTCCGAATCGCTTACCACCACAGCGTCGCTGCCGGTAAACTTGCCGGAAGAAGATTCGTCACCGTCACCCATAAAAGTGTTCGGGTCAAAAACCTTCGGTTCTACATAAATTTTCAGCTTAGGATTGGACTTCTGAAACTTATTGGCTTCGGCGTAAGCCTCTTTCAAAGTCTTGCCGCTGCCAATAGGCCTCATGCCGTCTTCGGTTTCTACCATTACCATCCACTGCTCAAACATGTGCGGCAGATAGCCGGTAATCTTACCAATAGGCGGTGTTACTCTTTCGGTTGTAACTTCATAATACTGTAAAACACCGCCGTAAAAATCAACTTTTTTAACGCCGGTAACTTTTACATACGGACTCTGACGCAATTCGTCAAGTTGTTCTTGGCTCATCGGCTCTGGCCTTGTGCTTTTATACACCTTTGCCTTATCATAACGAACCTCATATTCCATGCCCGGCACCGGCTTATAGCCGCGCGCCGGTACAAACTTGCCGCTTATATCATCCTTTATAACAAGGTTCTCGACGAATTTATCGTTTACGAGTGACCTTAATCCTTTGGTGTCAACCTTTTCGTTATAGGTTTTAAGCCCTCTGTGTGCGTCATTTACAGCTCCCCAAATATTGCGGATAAGCTGGCGAGTCTGTGTGTAGGCTTTTACAACGTTTTCACTGTAACCGTTAGCCATCAGCTCTTTAGCGGTATATTCCTTCTGTTCCATCTCGCCGGAAACCAGCAAATCCAAAAACTGCTCCATGTCCTCTAAGGATTTTAAATGTCCAAGCGCAGTGTTGAAGTTTTTATTCCAACGGTTACGCAGTTTTTCCTGAGTGTCCTGTGCGCGCTTATAAATATTATAAAAGCTCTTAAACACCGGGTATTTTTCTGCAATGCGCGACGGAGAAGAAACCAATTCCTTGAAGAACACTGGTGCCTCGCCCTTCTTCTCCAAGTCAGTTTTCTCTCTTTCCTTAACGATGATGCCGCCTTCTTCGGCTGCTTTTTCCGCTCTTTCATTTGCCGCCGCCAAAGTAGCTGCAATATCGTCTTTCGTACGCTTGCCGTCAATGGTTCCGTCCTCGGCAATGGAATACTGCCTCGTACCGTCCTCACGTTCAGCTACCTGCAATACTTCCGGCCCGGCCTGCGCCTGCATTGCCTCTGCGTCAGCCTGCGCCGCTGCTTTTCTCGCGCTGTTTTTCGATACGCCGCGAGTATACAACTTTCCGCTGCGCACCTGCAAATACAAGCCGTAAGGAGTATGCAAACCAATGGCATCAGCAATCTGCGCTACGAAGTTTCTGAAACGGTTAAACAGATTTGCCAACGGCCCTTTAATGCTTTCCTGCATCTTCACAAACCTGCGGTAGTCTTCCGCTTCCATTTCGTAAACGCGGTTCATACGTTCTGCCGAACTCATCGCGTTAAACGCTTCTGCGCCTATTTCTTTGCGCAGTTTACGCAGGTAATATTCGGCCAGCCATTTCTTCTCTTTGGTTTTCAAAAGCGCGTTGTGGACGAAGTGGAAGAACTCGTGGTGCAAGGTGCCGTCCTCTGCCGCTTCCGTCAGGTGAATAATGTCAACTGCACGGTTCCCGGCTTCTTTCAAGTACCCTCTCGGCTCGTAGAAGCCCTGAACACGGAAGTTGCTGCTCTGCACATCAGCCGCGCTGCGCAAACGTTTCTTTTCTGCCTCGCTCATATCGGCAAGCACCTCTGCCTGTGATGTGTTAAGGTCAATCCATACATTGCGCGGAATTGGGAGTTGCACTACATATACACCGTCAGCGACTTTCACAACGCCTTTGGCGTTAAACGCTTCTTTCAGCTTCGTCACAAAGCGTCTTTCGTTAGCTGGCGTCAGCATCTCCCGGCGGATATTTTCGTCACGCTCGGTTTTGTAAGCCTCATCCATCTCGTTAATCTTGGCAAGCAAATATTCGTCGTCAATACCACGGTCGCGGATGTCCTTCATAATCTGCTGGGCACTACGGTTATCTTTCGCCTTGCCGCCGCTGTCCTCAGTGTCCTTCGTTACATCAAACTCGCCAATACGCATATCAGTAATAGCTTCCATAAAGCCGTCGGCAAATGTTGCGTCCAGCTCTCTCGCCTCTTTGCCAAGCGCCATATTCTCGGCACTGCGGCTGCGGGTTGCTACTCGTTCCATAAAGGCGCGCTTCTCCATTTTTGTGCCGGTAGCAAGGTATCTAAACATAGCATTACTTGCCTGTCCTACACGGTAAATGCGCCCTTCCATCTGGATGGCATCAGTAGGCTTGGTCGGCATACCAAGGTTAATCAGCACGCGCGGATGCTCGCCTGTGGTATCGTGCAGGCTAATGCCTTCCTTGCCAGCGTCAACCGTCAGCACAATCAGGTTGCCGTTGGTGCTATCATCGCGGTTTCTGCTTGCCGAAGCGTCATCGTTAAATATCTTAACAGCCTGCGCTTTCTGCGTTTTGCTTACATCACCGTTGATGGCAAGCACGTCATTGCCGAAGGCATTTCTCATAATTTCAAGCGTAGTTTTAAGCTGACCAAGGTCAAGGTTTACCAGTTCTGGATGCGCCTTTCTAAAATCTTGGTAATGCAGCTGCATGACAACCGGCATCTTTTCAAGCTCGGCACGCTCAATCTTAAACGGATGAATCAAAGGCTTGTCTATTTTTGTATCGTGGAACAGCACTACTTTCTTGCCCTGCCTGATGTACTCTTTTATCATCGGTACGGCGGCTTCTGCTTTCAGCGATTCCAAAATACGTTTTTTCGTCTGATAATCAAAACGTTGGTTCATATACTTGGCAAGGTCAGATTCGGTATAACCGTTACGCTCATCGTTTAAAATATCAAAGCCGCGGTCAATCTCTGCACCAATGCCGCTGCTTACCTGCACAAATTTGCGGTTGTAGTCTTTATCTACCATAAGACGACGGTTGCTCATCGCGCCATCGCTCACGAGCTGGTCATGGAAAGCGACCTCGTTGGCAGTATTGCCGCCTTTCGGAGCTTTCAATTTACCGCTCTGGGTAATGCCATAGCCGAAGCGGTCTACCATAAAACCACGGTAATCGCCGTAGTCTTCGTAACTGAACAGGATGCCTTCTGCTGCATATACATCAGCAGAATAGCTGAACGGTGTTGCCGAAAGCATCAGCACCTTGCTGGAGTTCTTGCGTTGATACTCTTTAAACAGCGGTTCTTCCTTGCGTTCCAGCGCACGGAGTTTTGTAAGGGCTTTTTGGTATTTAGCTACCATTTCAGCCGCCTTCATGCGATAAAGTTCAGCGCCCGCCATGTTGCCCAGCGTCGCCAACTGCACAGCTCTGTTCTGCAACTTCGTTGCCTCGCTGTTAAGGTTTTCAACTTCGCGGATTTCTGCTCCGTGTTTCAGCAGCATCCAGCCGTCAAAGCCTCTCTCGTGACCGATGATGGCTCTCATCGCCTGCACTTTCGCCGTCGGGGTTTCTTCGGTCGAGTTGCTCCCAGACGCAAGGTAATGGCTTTCGTCACAAACAACTAAATCCCACTGATTGTCCAGCAGCGATTTGTTCTGGTACAGACTGGCGTAGGTAATTACGTTTACATCGTCCGGCGTAAACTTATTGGTGGTAATGGTATTCATACCGTCAATGCCAAGGCGCTGTCCTTCGTATATCCAGTTGTTTGCAATATCACTGGTCGGCACAACAATCAAGATGTTGCGCTTGCCCTGCATCATAAAGCGTTTTATAAGCCCCATGCCGGTTAAGGTTTTGCCTGTGCCGGTGCCGTTGGCAAGTAGCATACCTTTGCCATTATCCTTAAACATGCGCTTTTCAGTTTTAACAATGTCGTCCTGCTGCTCTTTAAATAACAAAGGCAGGGTGCGCCGTACATTCTCGGCGTTTCCTGCCTCTATTGGGATGTTTTCAGTTGTTAATCGTAGGTCACTGGTATTTTGTCTACCCACGCTCCGAGAATCGGGTCCTTCTTCCATCTCATTTCGTATCCCCCGAATCGGAGTTGCATACGAAGCATTTGCTTCCATTCCCTCTCCGGGAGCAGTGTTTCGTGATTCATCAATTCCACCGCTTCTTCCGGTGTCAGCACCTCCGGCGCTACGTTGCGGATTTGCGGCATTTTGGCTGCCGCTTTGCTGATTGCCTTGTGTTCCGCCAGTATCGGACCCACTTCGACGTATAGACGAGCTACCGTTTTCGCCCTCTCGTCGTTGCCCAGTTCCTCCGCGCACTCTTTCAAAATTTCTTGTTTCGCTTTCGCTCTCGCTTCCGCTGTCGGCAGTGTCAGCGCCGCTTCCCAACGGCTGTTTAGCCCCTCGGCTATTACTGCCTTCAACATCGGTTCCGGCCACTCGAACATGCTCATTACTGCCGCCTCCTTTGTTTTCTTTATTTAATTCTACCACATTGCCGCTGTTTTGGCGAGGGTAGTGCCTGATAGCGACAAATGCAGCGTCGAGGTAATCCTTAATATTGCCATACAACGCTGGGATGTTCTCTTTAAGCATCTTTTTAAATGCCGCAGGTTTCATATTGTTGTTAAAAGCGCGTCCGGCAGCATTAAGTGCTTGCAGCATTTCCTTGCTCTTAACAGCAACATTGCTCGGCAGCTTACGCAAAAACTCCCAAATGCTGTCCAGCAAAGGCCTTACTCGCTCGGCGTTATTTCTAAATGTGCTAATCATAGCGTTGCGGAAAGAACCTGCTGTATCAAAACCGCGCCGAATAAGCGCATCTGCTACTTGAATAAGGCTTCCTAAAAGCTGCGCATCAAAACTATCCAGTTTGTCCTCGTTGCGATTAAGGCTCATCTGCAAGGCTTTGCCTTTTTCGTCGCCGTAAACATAAATAATATCATTCTCATAGTGACGGCTATTCTTGTCAACTTCGGCAAGTATTTCGTCTACTACCGCCCTATGGGCTTTTTCGGCAAAGGAATCTAATCCTTCTGCTTCCGCAAAATTAGCTATACTTTCATTTTGGGCAGCATACTCTGTTCTTTGGGCTTCGCGTTCACCATACAGGCGGCCATAAAGTTCTACGTCGTTGTATTTTTCTAAATAGCCTTGGAGTGTCCTTGCCTCAGTTAAACGCTCGGTCTTTTTTGCGCGGTCTTTTTTTCCGTGTATATTTTCTTTTTCGTATTCCTTTATAATCGCTTCCAGCGCACTGGTATCGGCGTTTTGCGCACGCATTTCATCTAAAGCTTGCAATGCTTTCTCGTACCCATTAAACTGCCTTTGCAAGTTTCTGATTTTGCGCTCGACGATTGGGCGTACGGTGTCCGGGTTGCCGCCTACTGCGTGTTCTTCGTAATATTGAATGTGATGCTGAACTTCGTGCAGCAAAGATGTACGCGGGTCTTGGGTGTTCAATTCTCCACGTTTTGCTTCCCCTCTTACCAATTTAAGAGGCAAATATATCTTTTTGTTTGCAGTATCTGTGCCGCCAAGACTTCGTTTGGGGTCCATATCAGCGCGAGCAATTACCTCAATGTTTTTAAGCCACGGATAGGCTTTGTAAAGTTGCTCGTTCGGGTAAACTTCTCCCAATTTAGCTTTACCGTTTTTCAGCTTGCTGTAATCGACAAGTTCAAGCTTGTCAGGAATATAAAAACGCCATTTGTCGTCACGTCCAAGGAACCAACCTGTTTGCTCAAAAATTTCTCGTACTGGTCTGCCTTGCGCTTGCATTTTCATTGCAGCGTTCAGCGCGTTGTGGTCGGCATTTTCCGCCCAAGTACCAGCAATTTGATACTGTCTGCCATCTGTTTTACCAAACTGAGCATCAGCCGCAGCAACAAGAGCTTCAAACTCTTTGTCGCTTACTGCGCCTTCTACTTTACGTACAATTCTATCCTCTGCTGGTCGTGCTTCAAGAGCTTCTTTCGCAAGGCGTTGCAATTCTTTAAAGGGCAAATCGCCAAGATTGATATTATCGGGCATTGTTGCCATAGCATAATCAAAAGCGCGCCTTGCCTGCTCATCTGTCGCACCCTTGCCGATAGCTTGCTTAAACTCTTTTATCATCTCTTGCTCAGAAAGTTTAATTTCTTCGCCGGAAGAATAATCGCCACGAGAAGTTATTTTAACATCTTTTTTATACCTGTCGTAAAGATAATCATATAATTTGTACTGAGGTGTGTTTTCATCAAATTTTCCGAAAAGTGTTTTATCAAAATATTCGCCTTCTCTTACACCGCCTCTACGTTGCAAGTCTTTAAAAGTGCCCTCTTTAATGTTTTTCGCCCAAGTATCACCATTAGACGTTCTTTGTTTCAAAGCATCAAGATATTTGTTTGCGACTTTAACGCCATCTGTGTTAGAAATTTTGTCCAAGAAAGCTTGCACGCCTTCGTTTGGTATTTCTGTAAGGTACTTAGGTTTTGCTGGCTTCTCAGGCAGTTTAGCAGGTTCTGGTTTGATTTTTTCAATCTTCACCTTGGCAACACCAGCAATAACCTGCGCTTCGTTCTTGCTGATTTTCTCAGGCAATTCAATGCCGTCATAAGTAACAAAGTATTCGCTGTTATCCCTGCCGCTGGGACTGATGCGTTCGCGCATCGTTACCTTCGGATTTTTTGTAACTACTCTCGCACAAAAATCCTTGCGGTCAGGTTTGTTCTTGAAATGCTTTGCAATGGCTGCCTTCTTGGTCGTAGGTAAGCTATCAATAAAGCTGTTTACTGCATCTGCCGCCTGCCGTTCCTGCTGTTCTTCTGCGGTCAACTCAACGGCGCGTACTGCCGCTACGGTTTCCGCTTCTTCGCGTTCCTGCGCCTCGCGGCTTCTCCTGCGGCGGCTGGCAGTGTTTTGCGCCTTATTCATCATGGCATCAAAAGCATCAGCGAAGTCGCCCATCATTTGCTTGGTGCCTTGTTCCCAGCTATCAGGCTCTGCCGTTACTTCGTCTTGGTTGTTGCTTTCTTCTGCACGTTCTTGATGTACTTCGGCTTGTACATTGTCGCCTGTTTCGGTTTTACGATTCTTCGGCTCACTCTTACTGCCATTTTGTCCTTCCTCCCGTGCCCCTTTGGGTGTTTTATGTTTTAACTGAACATCCTCATTAGTTCTCTGTACCCCGCCCAGCTCATCTTGTCCTTCTGGTCGTTCTTGAACATTTCTATTCTTTTCTTCTCCGACTTCCCGAACACCGGGTCTTTCTCCGCTTCCGCTATCATTTCGTGGTAAATCGCCCACTCTGCCTCGTTCTTCGGTGTTGCCATTAGCTTCGCCCCCTTCATTTAAGCGAACTCGTCCTCGAACTCCTTGAACACTTCCCAGCTCTCCGTGTCCTTCTGGTCGTTCTTGAACGCTTCCACTCTCGCTTGAGCGCCCTTGTTCAGTTTGTACCTTTCCATCAGCTCGCGGTAAATCTCCCACTCCGCTTCGTTCTTCGGTGTTGCCATTAACTTCGCCACCTTCGTTGTCAGCTACGTTCTGTGCTTTTGTGCCTTTATTATCAGCCACAGCAGGCTCTTTTGTCAACCCATCCCCGCCAGAGGTGCGTTCGTCCTTCTGTGCGCGAGTGTTCGGTTCAACAGTTTCAGAAGTAGGTGTCTTGCCTTCGATTATGTCAGCAGCTTCTTTTTTGAGTTGTCCGAGCTGTTGCGGTGTAATCCTTTTTGCTTTTAACGCTTTATGTAAAAACGTAGACACAGAACCTAATTTACCAAGTTTGCCCGATGTCGGTTTCAGCTTTTGGATGTATTCAGACATTTCGCCGCGAACTTGCTCAAAGCTGTTATCGCCACCCTGCTCCTGCGGTGTTTGTACGGTTTGGCTTCCACTCTCGGTTGATTCAGAGGTCGGTTCTTGGACGTTGCCTGCATCTGGGTTAAATTGTTCTACCGGCTGTTTTTGTGCTTCACGTTGCTGTTTCACCATTTCACGCAGGTCTTTACCGGCTCTCAGCTTATAACGTTTTGCCATGTCAATTACACGGCCAGCATCACCAGTTTCTGCTACCTCACGCAGTTCCGCAATCTGTTCTGGGCTAAGCTGCACGCCCAAGTGTTCGCCGCGGTCAGCAATATTTTTAAACTTTTTCTGTAAATTCGCAAGTTGAGTTTCAGCCTTTGTTGAGGGTTTGTGCGGTTCAACCGGCTGCTGTTCACCTGCTGGCTGCTGTGGTCTGGGCGCTTCAACAGGCTGTCCCGGTTGCTGGGTTGTCTGCGTAGGCTGCTGCGCAGGCGGAACATCGGTAACAATATCTCCTTGCTGGCCTCTAATGTTATCTACTGCCGGTGTTTCAACAGGCGTTGCCGTAGTCGGTTCCTGCTGTGTCGGTTGGTTAAAGGTAGGCTGTCCGCCGTTTTGTACTACCTGCCGAGTAGTATCACGCACATTGTCAATGGCATCAGTTACTGACAAGCCGCCTTGTTCACCTTCCGGCCGCTGTGGTTCTTCACCTGTTTGTTCAGGCTGCTGAGTGGTTTGGGTTTCTTCCTGTCTGCCAAAGCCACGCTGAATAGCAAGGGAAATAACATCGTCGCGGCTGCCGTTATTAACTGTATCGTCAATAGAGTTGTATTCCTCGCCAGCTACCATTTCCTTCAACTGGTTACGGAGATAGTCGCGTGCAGCATTATAATCAGGACTTGAAGAATTAGTGTTTCCAGCTTCGCCCATTCGCGCTAATATGCTATCGGCATACTCGTTGATGGACGGCTCATCGCCGTTGCCCTGTTTACGGTTCAGTGCGTCATCGCTGTATTCCAACGCGCCTTCGCCTGCATACCAAGCTATTGCTGCGCCTCTTGCACCATATTTGTCGTAATACTGCCCAAGTTTAAAGCGCGCTACAATCTCTTGGTTTTCCGGGGTCATCTCAGCATCCCTGCTAAGACCAGCTTCTTCTGCCCATTGAGGCCAGTTATCCGGCATAATCTGGTACTTGCCAGCCGCGCCGGTGCGTCCGTTCACAGCGTCGTAGTTGCCGCCGCTTTCCTGCCCGCCAATGGCGTTAATAAACGCTTCTTTTTCGCTGATGTTATTTGCCGCCGGTTCCGTAGCGTCCTGAGTGGTTTCGGTCTGTTCGTTGGCACTTGCACGGCCTTCTTCAAGCGCGCCATTCACAGCGTCCTCGCCAAAGTTTTCTGCGGTTGTAGTATTTCTATTAAGCACATGCCCTGCTGCACGCGCGCCGGTGCCAAGAATCAAGCCGCCAGTAAAGCCTGCGCCTGCGTTGTCCCAAGCCTCGTCGCTCCAACCGGCAGGGTTAAATACGTTAGCAATGGTTTGCTTGCCGCGAGCATACTCGTCAGCAGTGGTCTGCGCACCTTCTTCATACATCTGCTGCGCCGCATTGCCAAACAATCCTGCAAGGGTCCTTGTAAAAGCTCGTTTGCCGCCTGCCTCTGCAATCAATCTACCGAAGCCAATAGATTCAAGGGTATTGGTAATGCCCAAAAGTCCCATCTGCACACCAAAGTTTTTGAGTGCTGCGGACTGCTGTTCATCCTCGCTGCCGCCTTCATCTCTCACCGTCCTGCCTGTGCTGCCTGCTTCCGAGCCTGCCTCAAACGGCGTAGTCAGCATGTTGCCAACCATTGCAACGCCAGCTTTGCTGTTTAAAATCCTTGCCAGCCACGGCAAGCCCATTTGTGCCGCTTTGGCCGCCGCTGTACTTGCTAATGCTCCTGCACCGCCAATACCAGCCGCGCTCATGCCTGCGCTAAGTAAAGCTGCTTCGCCGCCAAGCGCTGCCATAGAGCCAACCTGACTTGCGGCATCGTAGGTGGCACCCTCCGGGTTCGTCCAGTAGTCACTGGCAAACGGCAGCATTTCAGCAATGGTATAAGTTTTTCTGCGTGCATTGCTTTGTGCTACATCGTTCATATAGTCAGCGGCATCCCCTCCTACACCAGCAAAAGTGTTGGCAAAATCAAGTTGTCCACCAAATACACCGGCGGTGCCAGCTTTTACGCCAGAGATTGCCGCGTCAAAGAAACCACGCTCGCCGGTTTCGGTATTGGCAGGCTCGCCAGTTTTCGGCATGTTTGCCTGTGCCTTGGCATCTTCTTCCGCTTGAATCTGCATAGCACGGTCAAACATAGAACCGCCAAGCTGCTGTCCTTGCCCCTGCGTTTCTCTATCCAGTTGTAATGCCCTGTCAAACATATTGCTCATGGCTTCACCTCATAAATTTATTATCTAAACCCTCCGGCTGTTCTTCCACTACCGCCGTTTATTCCTCTGCTGTTGTTTCCGCTATTTCCGCCGAAGCCAAAGGCTTCCCAGTCAGTTTCATTTAAAATCTGGTCTGCCATGTCACCGGCTTCTTGACGCAAAACTCTTTCCAAGGCAGCCCTGCTCGGAGCAGGTTCGCCATTTAGCGCCGCCTGCTGTGCCTGTTTCAACGTATCAGTCCAGCCGGACATAATGCTGTAATAATTCGGGTTTGCCGAAACAGCCTGCGGGTCATAGCCGTACAGCCTGCTAAGTTCCCTTGTGGCTGCGTCATATTCAGCTTGGCGCGGGTATGCAGCACCTTCGCTTGGCGCCTGCCACTTATTGCGCATATCAATTTCTTCTTTAATTGCATTAAGCCTTGTGGTATCGCTCGGCC